>Ga0136640_10000044_pt1 | contig 38231 bp, 33 predicted proteins | sample AntDrymUQ8642106_2_FD_105498 | JGI IMG/M metagenome (GOLD analysis project Ga0136640, IMG submission 105498) | Polar desert sand microbial communities from Dry Valleys, Antarctica - metaG UQ864 (21.06) | ecosystem: Environmental > Terrestrial > Soil > Desert | place: Antarctica: Dry Valley...
CCGAACGCCACCGACGCCACACCTCGTCAACCTCCGCCGGGGACAACGCCGTCTTCCACCATCAGCACCACCCCAGACCTTGATCGGACTACGAGTGTTGCGATGACCGGATTGAGAGCACACTCTGGGGCGACAAAGAGAACTTATCAGGACATCCCGGTCGTGCTCCACACCGCGACGACAACCCGCCGCCGTGCGATCAATCGTGGGCGGCGTGCTCGTGCCCCCGGTGGCTGGCCGGCTCCAGCTGGAAGGTCGAGTGCTCGATCCCGAAGTCGACCCGGAGGCAGTCGCAGAGCCGGTCGAGGAGTTGCCCGTGCGAGATGCCCTCGACCTCCTCGACGACCACATGCGCCGACACCGCCGGCATGCCGCTGGTGATCAGCCAGGCGTGCACGTCGTGGACGCCGAGCACCCCGGTCAACCCGAGGACGTGCCGGCGCACCTCGGCCAGGTCGAGATCACGGGGCGCTGCCTCCAGCAGGACGTCTACGGACTCGCGGAAGAGCCGCCAGGTACGCGGCAGGATGAGCGATGCGATCGCCAGGGAGGCCACGATATCGGCGTACCGCCAGCCGGTGAGCGCGATGACGACCGCTGCGATGACCACCGCTGCGGACCCCAGCGCGTCGCCGAGGACCTCCAAGAAGGCGCCCCGGACGTTGAGCCCGCTCTGCCGGACCGGGTACAGGATGCGCAGCGACACCAGGTTGCCGGCCAAACCTGCCAGGCCGAACAGCAGCAGCGCGAGGGACGGTACGGCGGGGGGATCGTCGAATCGGCGCACTGCCTCGACGAGGACGTAGCCGCCCACCGCGAACAGCAGGACGGCGTTGGTGGTCGCGGCCAGCACCTCGAAGCGGTGGTTGCCGAAGGTACGCCGACCCGCCGCGGGGCGCAGCGCCAGCGAGGCCGCCGTCAGAGCGATCGCAACGCCGGCGGCATCGGTCAGCATGTGTCCGGCGTCGGCGAGCAGGGCCAGTGACCCGGTGATGAGCGCGCCGACGAACTCCGCGACGAGAACGGTCATGGTGACGACCAGGACGGCGACAAGTCTGCCCCGCGGCGTACCCACCCGGCGATTCATGCTGTCATGCGCATGTCCTGCTGTCACAACCGCACACCATACGACGCGCGCAGCGGCTCGTGCCACGCGCGGGTCAGGTAGGCTCGGGATGTGTATCCGCTGATGTGTTGACCAGGGCAGCGCCGGCCAGGCGATACCCGGCTCCTACCCCGTCGACCCATTTGCGAGTTCTCCTGTGATCACCTCCGCCGCGCTGGAACTGCGCGCGGGCTCACGCATCCTGCTGTCCCCTACGTCGCTGCGAGTGCAACCCGGCGACCGGATCGGCCTGGTCGGTCGCAACGGCGCGGGGAAGACGACGACCCTGCGGGCGATGGCCGGCGAATCCCCGCCGTACGCCGGGGTCCTCGAGCGCAGCGGCAACGTCGGCTACCTGCCGCAGGACCCGCGTACCGGTGATCTCGACGTCACCGCGAGCGACCGGGTGCTGTCCGCCCGAGGGCTGGACCGGCTGCTCACGGACATGCACAAGCTGCAGGTGGACATGAGCACCTTCGTCGACGAGGACGAGCGCACCCGCGCCATCCGCCGGTACGGCCAACTCGAGGACCGCTTCACCGGCCTCGGAGGTTACGCGGCCGAGAGCGAGGCGGCTCGCATCTGCTCCAACCTCGGGTTACCCGACCGGGTGCTGGCACAGCCGCTGCGGACCCTGTCCGGCGGGCAGCGGCGGCGGATCGAACTGGCCCGCATCCTCTTCAGTGACGCCGAGACGCTGCTCCTGGACGAGCCCACCAACCACCTCGACGCCGACTCGATCGGGTGGCTGCGAGACTTCCTCCGTGCGCATCGCGGCGGGCTGGTCGTGATCAGCCACGATGGCGACCTGCTCGGGCACGTCGTCAACAAGGTGTGGCACCTGGATGCCACCCGGGCGGAGATGGACGTCTACAACCTCGGCTGGGTGGACTACCTCCAACAGCGCGAAACCGACGAACGGCGGCGCAAGCGGGAGCGGGCCAACGCCGAACGGAAGATCGACAGCCTGCGCAGCCAGGCGGACAAGATGCGGGCCAAGGCCACCAAGGCCAGGGCGGCGCACTCCATGGACCGCCGGGCCGACCGCCTCGCAGCGGGGCTGGACAGCGTGCGCCAAGCCGATCGGGTGGCGCGGGTGCGGTTCCCGACGCCGGCCTCCTGCGGTCGCACGCCCTTGACGGCCAGCGGGTTGTCGAAGACCTACGGGTCGCTCGAGGTCTTCACCGACGTGGACCTCGCCGTGGACCGCGGCTCGCGCGTCGTCGTACTGGGCCTGAACGGCGCCGGCAAGACGACCCTGCTGCGGATCCTCGGCGGTATCGAGCGCGGCGACACCGGAACGGTCGAGCCCGGCCATGGTCTGCGACTGGGCTACTACGCGCAGGAGCACGAAACGCTGGACACCGACCGCACGGTACTGGAGAACATGCGCGCCGCCGCACCGGACAACAGCGATGGGGAGCTGCGCCGGATCCTGGGCGCCTTCTTGTTCTCCGGAGAGACGGTCGAGCAGCGGGCCGGAACCCTGTCCGGTGGGGAGAAGACCCGGCTGGCACTGGCCGGTCTGGTCTGCTCCTCAGCGAACGTTCTGCTCCTGGACGAACCCACGAACAACCTCGATCCGGTGTCTCGCGAGCAGGTGCTCGACGCGCTGTCCACCTATCGGGGCGCGGTGGTGCTCGTCACGCACGACGAGGGTGCAGTGACCGCGCTGTCCCCGGAGAAGGTGATCCTGCTGCCCGACGGCGTAGAGGACTCCTGGAGCGACGAACTCGTCGACCTGGTCGCGCTGGCCTGAGCCGGCGGGCCAGTGCCGGCTCAGGGGGCGATGAGCCTGAGCCGGCGGGGGGCCAGCCGCGGCTCAGGGGGCGATGAGCAGGGCGAGGGCGTACGCCGACGCGGCGCCGACGGCGACGACGGGCAGCGGCGTAGGCACGCTGCGCCCGCCCTGACGGGCCGGGGCGGTCGCCGCCACGAGGAGCCACGGCAGTGCCGGCAACCATGCGCCCGGTGCCAGCCGGTCGCTGAGGATCCCGGCGACGACGCTGGCCACAACGGCGGCGCCGCCGGCCACGAGGAGCGGCCAGGCCGGCGTCCTACGCATCGAGCGCAGCGAGGCGACCAGCGCCGGTCCGCCCAGGATCAGCAGCACCACCACCGCCGCGACAAGACCCTCGGCGTAGCGGTGCCCGCCGTCGCCGTTGCGCAGGGCGTCGGCCAGATCCTCGGTCCAGTCCAGTCCCGCCGCCCGCGCGATGACCAACGGTACGAAGAACCCGGCAGCGGTCGCGATGTTGAGCAGTGGCCGGCGGCGGACGAAGAACACGCACACCGCGCCGGCGGCGAGCAGGATCGCTGCGTAACCGAAGAGCGCGGCCGTTCCGAGCAGGAGCCCGCACAACACGGCGAGGGCCAGCCTCGCCAGCCCCGGCCGCCCCTTCTCGCTCGCGAGGGCAGCCACGACCAGCGTCGCCGCGCCGAGCGCCAACGCGATCGCCTCGACGCTGGTCCCCACGAGCGCGTACGGCGCCAGCACGAGCACCGGCAGCAACCGGCGGGCGCTGAGCTCGTCGCTCAGCGCGCGGACCGTGATCGCCACCAGGGGCGAGGCGAGCGCCCCTACCAGGGACAGCAGCGTGGCCGCGAGGGCACCGTGGACGCCTGAACCGGCCAACCCCAACAGCAGCCTGCCGGGCAACGGGGGAGCCGTCTCGGAGCCGGCCACTACCGAGGTCCACAGCGCGCCGTCGGTCGCGGCGATGGCGAGTGTCCACGCCGCGGCGGCCAGGTACCCGGCGAGCAGCAGCAGCGGCCAGGCCACCCGCTCGTGCACCCGCCGGTAACTGGCCACCAGTACGACGGCAGCGACCAGGACGGGAGCCACGCCGTACAGGGGCCAGGCCTCGCCGGTGCGCCGGGGTTCGACAGCGCCAGGCTCAGGTGTCCCGACGAGCCACCACAGGCCGATGGCGATACCGAGCAGCGCGAGCCACCACGCGAGAACCGACCGGCTCGGGTGGCGGCCAGCCGGGTTTCTACCCGTGGCCGGGGTCGCCATGGTCACGCCCGCTGACTGTACGGCGGGCGGACCGCAGGCTCCGAGTGGCCGCACATCGCCGCAGTGGGGATCATGGGACGGCAGGGGACCGTGCACCGGGCATGGTGAGGATGAACGGAGGAACCGTGACCGAGCTTGCGAAGGGCGTGCGGGTAACCGGTGCAGACCGGGACTCACTGGCCTCGACCCTGAAGGCGCGATACGACAAGGGGGAGAGCATCCGGGCACTGGCGCAATCCTCGGGTCGTTCGTACGGCTTCGTGCACCGGCTCCTCACCGAGTCCGGCCAAACCCTGCGCGGCCGCGGCGGCGCCACCCGCGGAAGCCGGTCCCAGGACACCTGAACGTGTCGCCGCCGGAGGCGTTGTCGTGACGTACGCCGAGGCGGGTCTCGATCTGCTCGTCGATGGGCCGGTCGCGACCATCGCGCTGGACCGGCCCGACCAGCTCAACGCGCAGACCCCACTCATGTGGACGGCGCTGCGTGACATCGGGGCCGGTCTGGACCCGACGGTGCGGGTCGTCGTGGTGCGGGCGAACGGCCAGGCATTCAGCGCAGGTCTGGACCGAGCCCTGTTCCGGCGGGACGGCATCGGCGCGCTCGCCGGCGCCACCGACGAGCAGGCTGACACGCAGATCTGCGAGTACCAGGCCGGGTTCACCTGGTTGCGCCGGCCGCAGCTCGTGTCGGTGGCGGCCGTCCAGGGACACGCCATCGGGGCCGGCTTCCAGCTCGCGTTGGCGTGCGATCTGCGGGTGCTCGCTGCCGACGCACAGCTGTGCATGGCCGAGACGTCCCTGGGCATCGTGCCGGACCTCGCCGGCAGCAAACCGCTCGTCGACGCGGTCGGCTACAGCCGGGCGTTGGAGATCTGCCTCACCGGTCGACGGGTGGGCGCCGAGGAGGCGGCCCGGCTGGGCCTGGCGACGCTCGTCGTGCCGCCCGCCGAACTGGCGTCGGCGACGGCTGACCTCGTGGCTGCAGTTCTGGCAGCACCGGCCGGCGCGGTCCGGGAGACCAAGGCGTTGCTGTCGGGAGCTGCCGGCCGCGAGCCCGCCGAGCAGGAGGCTCTGGAGCGCTCTGCGCAGATTCGCCGGCTGCGGGCACTGTTCGAGTCCTCATAGTCCGCTGAACCCGCCCGCGTCCCGCCGGACGCTCTCGCGCCCACCGGATGCGGTGTGCCGGGAAGGGAACAGCAGGCGGCGACGTTGGGCGCGGTGGAGGCGGCCGATGATTACAGGTAATACATGAGTGCGCACCACGCCAACTGGTCGACGATGCGCTCGTTCACGAGGGACAAGACAGTGGCCGGCCAGAAGCTTGCGCCCGGGACGGTCCGCCGGGTGGCGGAATTCGCCGTTCCCTACAAGCGCCAGCTCATCATCTTTCTCGCCATCGTCACGCTGTCCGCGCTGATCGGCGTCCTCACCCCGCTGCTGGCCGGCAACATCGTCAACCAGATCGCCGGGCTCGGCGGCTCGGCCGGGGGCGTCGTACAGCTAGCGCTGATCATCGGCGGGCTGGCGATCGTCGACGCGGCGCTGTCAATGGGCAACCGGTGGTACTCCTCGCAGATCGGCGAGGGACTCATCTACGACCTGCGCACGAAGGTCTACCAGCATGTGCAGCGGATGCCCCTGTCGTTCTTCACCCGCACCCAGACCGGCGCCCTCGTGAGCCGGCTGAACAACGACGTGATCGGTGCCCAGCAGGCCTTTACCTCGACGCTGTCCGGGGTGGTGTCCAACGTGATCGGCCTCGTCCTGACGGCGGCGGTCATGTTCACGCTCTCCTGGCAGATCACCGCGCTCTCGCTCGTTCTGCTGCCCGTCTTCGTGCTGCCGGCGCGCCGTGTCGGCCGTCGGCTGCAGGTGATCACCCGGGAGAGCTACAGCCTCAACGCCTCGATGACTTCCACGATGACCGAGCGCTTCAACGTCTCCGGCGCGCTGCTCGTATCGCTGTTCGGCCGCCCGGAGGAGGAGGCGGAGTCCTTCCGCAGCAGGGCGGGCCGGGTTCGCGACATCGGCATCCTGTCGGCGATGTACAGCCGGACGTTCTTCGTCGCGCTGGCGCTGGTGGCCGCACTCGCCCAGGCGCTCGTCTACGGCCTGGGCGGCTGGCTGGCGTTCGAGGGGGACCTGACCCCTGGGACCGTCGTGTCGCTGGCGCTGCTGCTGTCCCGGCTGTACGGCCCGCTGACTGCGCTGTCCAACGTCCGCGTCGACGTCATGAGCGCGATGGTCTCCTTCGAGCGGGTCTTCGAGGTGCTCGACCTGCCGCCGAAGATCACCGAGCGGACCGACGCCGTCGACCTGCCGGCCGGTGCCCGCTCCGTCGAGTTCGTCGACGTGCACTTCTCCTACCCGCGGGCCAACGAGATCTCGCTGGCGTCGCTGGAGGACATCGCGCTGCCGGACCAGACACCGGAGAACCCGGTGCTGCACGGCGTGAGCTTCCGCGCCGAGCCCGGGCAAGTGATCGCGCTCGTCGGATCCTCGGGCGCCGGCAAGACGACGATCAGCCAGCTCGTTCCCCGCATCTACGACGTGGCCTCGGGTTCGGTCCGGATCGGCGGCGTCGACGTACGAGATGTCACGCTGGCCTCCCTGCGGGGAGCGATCGGGGCGGTCACGCAGGACGCACACATGTTCCACGACACGATCCGCAACAACCTGCTCTTCGCCCGACCGTCGGCCACCGACGAGCAGATGCTGGCCGCGCTGTCCTCGGCCCACATCGGCGAGCTCGTCGCGGCGTTGCCCGAAGGTCTGGACACGGTCGTCGGCGACCGCGGCTACCGGCTCTCCGGCGGAGAGAAGCAGCGGCTGGCGATCGCCCGGGTGCTGCTCAAGGCACCCGGGATCGTTATTCTCGACGAGGCGACCGCCCACCTGGACAGTGAGTCCGAGGTCGCCGTACAGCGGGCTCTGGACGCCGCGCTGGCCGGACGCACCTCGCTGGTCATCGCGCACCGGCTGTCCACTGTGCGTGAGGCCGACCAGATCCTGGTGATCGACGAGGGCCGCGTCGTCGAGTCCGGCGGGCACGACGAGTTGCTGGCCCTGGACGGCCATTACGCGGAGTTGTACCGCACCCAGTTCGAGCGGCAGTCGCCGCGGGTGATGCGGGCCGGCGCCGCCGGCTGACCCAAGCCGCCGATCGTTTCATGGACTGCGCGGGCCGGAGACGGGGATGCTGCCGTCATGCGCATCCACCTGGACACCGATCTCGGGGGCGACCCGGACGACGCGTGCGCGCTGGCCATGTTGCTGGGCTGGCCGGACGTCGAGATCACCGGCATCACCACGACGATCGATCCGGCCGGCTGGCGGGCGGCGTACGTCCTGCACTGCCTCGAGCTGGCGGGTCGCGGCGGCATCCCGGTGGCGGCGGGAGCGGCGATGTCCTCGACCCGGCGCGAGGTCGCGGAGCCGGTGATCGGCGACGAGCGCTACTGGCCGGCCGATATCCGGCCGCGTCCATCGGCGCCGGGTGCCGCGCTGGACCTGTTGCAGGACAGCATCAAGGCAGGCGCCCGGCTGGTCGCGATCGGGCCGTACACGAACCTCGGGGCGCTGGAGCTGCTCCGGCCCGGCACGCTGGCCGGGGTTGAGGTCGTCGTGATGGGCGGCTGGGTGAGACCGCCACGTGAGGGCCTGCCCGCCTGGGGGGTGGAGCGGGACTTCAACGTCCAGTGGGACACCCGCGCCGCGCAGGTCCTGGCCGGCGCAGCCGAGCTGACCCTGGTGACGCTGCCGGCCACCTTGCAGGCACCCCTGCGGGCCGCCGACCTGCCGCGGCTACGCCGAAGCGGCCCGCTGGGCGAGCTGCTGGCTCGGCAGAGCGAAGCCCATGCGGTGGATTCTGGCAAGGCAAACCTGGGACGCAAGTACCGGAACCTGGCCGATGACCTGCTGAACTTCCACTACGACCCGGTTGCCTGCGCCGTCGCACTGGACTGGCCGGGTGCCGTCGTGGCGGGCATGACACTGGCGGTCGTCGTCGAGGACGGCGTACTGAGGTGGGATTCACGCCCGGACGGTCGCCCAACGAGGGTGGTGACCGAGGTAAACGGGCCAGCTTTCACCGAGACCTGGCTGACCGCGGTCGAGGCAGCCCAAGCCGGCGGCTGAGCACGAGAATTCTGCCGCGGAAGAATCCTGCCGCTCAGATGGATCGGAGCACCCCGCCGTCCACGGGCAGCATCACCCCGGTGAGGTACGACGCGGCCGGGGACAACACGAACGCGGCGACCCGCCCGAACTCGGCCGGGTCGCCGTACCGGCGCAGCGGGATCGTGGCCTGACTGCGTTCGCGCGCCGCGTCGCCGTCTCCGCCGCTGGCGTCGAGGCTGCGGACCCGGGCGGTGTCGATCCTGCCGGGCAGCAGCCCATTCACCCGGATGCCGGCCGGGCCCAGCTCGTCAGCGAGCGCCTTCGCCGCCATCGCCAGGCCGGGCCGCAGGCCGTTCGACGTCGCCAGCCCGGGGATCGGTGAGCGGACCGAGGACGACAGCACAAAGGCGATCGACCCGCCCTCTCCCAGCGCCGCCGCCACCGTCCGGGCGCACCGCAACTGGCCCAGGAAGACCGACTCGAACGCCTCCCGCCACGTCTCGTCGGTGGTGTCGCCGACCGAGCCGGCCTGCGGGCCGCCGACACTCAGCAGTGCCCCGTCGAGCCGGCCGAACCTCGCCGTTGCCGCCTCGACCAGCCGCTGCGGTGTCCTGGCGTCAGCAAGATCGGCCGGTACGCCGACAGCGGCATCGCTACCGCCCAGCTCCGCCACGGCCTGCTCGACCCGCCCGGCGTCGCGGGAGCAGATGACCACCATCGCCCCGTCGGCGACCAGCGCCTCGGCGCCCGCCCGGCCCAGCCCTTGTGTTCCCCCGGTGACCACGTACACCCGACCCGCCAGACCCAGATCCATGCCGGCGATTCTTCCCTAACCAGCTAGCCGGGCTGTTCCGGCCAGCCGAGCAGCTCGGCCTTCTTGTGCTCGTACTCAGCGTCGGTGAGGGCGCCCATCCGCCAGAGGTTCGCCCACTTCGTCAGCTCGTCGACCATCCGCGGCGGGTGCGTGTCGGTGACGTCCCGGCTGGCTGGTGATGGCGGAAGGTACTCGGCCAGCACTCCCGCCGTCGCCTCCGCCAGGGCCTGCCCTCGAACGAGAAGCACCAGCCGGACGCCGGCGATCGCGACATCGAGCCTCTGCTGCGCGGATGCCGAGCCGGCCAGGGACAGCGACGACAGCTGATCGAGGGGCCAGAGCCCGACCGGAAAGCCCGAACCGAGCACCGGCATGAAGATCAGCCGCTGATCGGTGACCACCAGGACGCCGGCCAGGGTTCCGGACCCGCCTGCTCCGTGCGCCAGCCGCATGCGCGCGACATGCAGCCAGGTGACCTCCTCGTCGTCGCCGAGCAGGTCAACGAGGTACGTCAAGGCGGCATGGTGATCGAGCACCTCGGCGTACGCCGCCGGGTCGAGCCGGCCAAGGACCTCGAGCGCCGCGCCGATGCCTGTCTCGTCCGGTGGCAGATCCGGCGGCAGATCCCGTGGGCCGCTCACCGAACCGGCCGGTCGAGCAGCGCGAGTACGTCGTCGGCGCAGCCCCAGGACAGCGTTACCCCGGCGCCGCCGTGGCCGTAACAGTGCACGACCGGCCGGCCGCCGGTGTCCTTCCGCTCCACCCGGACCGCGGGCCTGGTCGGCCGGAACCCGACGCCGCGCGACAGGACCGGCGCATCGGTGAGCGCAGGAACCAGTGCCCGCGCACGGGACAGGATCGCCGCCTCCACGCCCGGGTCCGGCGTACCGGAGTCGGCTCCCTCGTCGGCCGTGCCCCCGCAGACGACGTCGTTTATCCGCGGTACGACGTACGTCAGCCCCACCGGGTCGTTTTCGTCGAGCAGCCACTCGGTCAGCCCGGGATTCGCTAGCCGCACCACCTGGCCGCGGACCGGCACGACCGACCGGTCGCCGACGAACTCGCGGGCGCCGAGCGCGGTGCAGTTCACCACCGCGTCCCCCTCCGTATCGTCCACTGTGGACAGCCGCCGTACGACGATGGAGACGCCGAGTGACTCGGCTCGGGACTGCAGCCACGCCAGGTACCGGCTCATGTCGATGACCGGGGCGGTGAAACCGAACCCGTCCGCGAACCCTGGCGGGAGCTCCGCCGGTGTCAGCCGCCGCAGGTCCGGCACGGCAGCGGCCCACCACGGATCCGGCGCGGGGGAGCGCAGCAGTTCCCGGCCTGCGCGCAGCAGGACACCGGTGCCCGCGTCGGCGGCGAGCTCCCCGAAGACCGTGTGACTGCGTGCCGACCATCGGGTCACCGCCTCGGCGGGCCAGGCCCGGTACGGGTACCAGAGCGCCGCTGCCACGGCCGACGTCGTGTCCGCAGGTGCCGCCGCCGTCGTCACCGTGACCCTGTGCCCGGACCCGGCCAGCCTGGCGGCGCAGGTCAACCCGATCACCCCGGCACCGACGACGGCGACATGCATCAGTCACGCTCCGCCGACAATGTCGGCCGCTATCAACGCAGGAGCGAGCGCAGCACGAATGGCATGATTCCGCCGTGCCGGTAGTACTCGGCTTCTCCCGGAGTGTCGATCCGCACGACCGCCCGGAACTCCACCTCCCCGGCGCGCACGGTGACCTCCCGGGGGACGCTGCCCTCGTTCAGGGCGGTCACGCCGATGACCGCGAACTCCTCGTCCCCGGTGAGCCCCAGCGACGCGGCGGACTGCCCCTCGGGGTACTGCAACGGCAGCACACCCATTCCGATCAGGTTCGAGCGGTGGATCCGCTCGTAGGACTCCGCGATCACCGCGCGTACGCCGAGCAGCATGGTGCCCTTGGCGGCCCAGTCCCTCGACGATCCCGAGCCGTACTCCTTGCCGGCCAGTACGACGAGCGGGATGCCGGCCTCGGCGTACGACTGGGCGGCGTCGTAGATGGTCGTCTGCTCACCGGTGAGGTGGTTCGTGGTGAACCCGCCCTCGACGCCCGGCACGAGCTGGTTGCGCAGCCTGATGTTGGCAAAGGTGCCGCGGATCATCACCTCATGGTTGCCGCGGCGCGAGCCGTAGGAGTTGAAGTCGCGGCGTTGGACGCCGTGCTCGGTCAGGTATCGCCCCGCCGGTGAGTCTGCCCTGATCGACCCGGCCGGGGAGATGTGGTCGGTGGTAACGGAATCGCCGAGCAGGACCAGCGTTCGGGCACCCACGATGTCGACCACCGGTGCCGGCTCACGGTTCATGGCCTCGAAGTACGGCGGGCGGCGCACGTAGGTGGATTCAGCGTCCCACTTGAACACATCACCGGTCGGGGTCGGCAGCGACTGCCACCGCTCGTCCCCGGCGTACACGTCGGCGTAGTCCTTGGTGAACATCTCCGCGCCGATCGAGGCGGCGACAACTTCGGAGATTTCGCGTCCGGTGGGCCAGATGTCGCGCAGGTAGACGTCGCCGCCGTTCGAGTCCTGTCCGAGCGGCTCGGTGGTCAGGTCGATGTCCATCGACCCGGCCAGCGCGTACGCGACGACCAGCGGGGGGGAGGCGAGATAGTTCAGCTTCACGTCGGGGTTGATCCGGCCTTCGAAGTTCCGGTTGCCCGAGAGCACCGACACGACCGCGAGGTCGGCCTCGTTCACCGCAGCGGACACCGGCTCGGGCAGCGGGCCGGAGTTGCCGATGCACGTCGTACAGCCGTATCCGACGAGGTGGAAACCCAGCTTCTCCAGGTACGGGATCAGACCGGCCCGCTCGAAGTAGTCCATGACGACCTTGGAGCCGGGGGCGAGGCTGGTCTTGACCCACGGCCGGCTCGTCAACCCGCGCTCGACGGCGTTCTTCGCCAGCAGCGCCGCACCGATCATCACCTGCGGGTTGGACGTGTTCGTGCAGGACGTGATGGAGGCGATCACGACCGAGCCGTGGTCGACCGTGGTCTCGGTGCCGTCCTCCATCGTCACCGGCGTCGGCCGCCTCGGGCGGTCGGCCCGGGCCGTGTGATCGGGCTCGGCCGGCGCACCCGAGGATCCGTTGCCTGAGTCGACCGAGGGCGGGTCGCTCGCCGGGAAGGACTCGGCTGAGGCCTCGTCGACCTCCGAGACCACGCTGGCCCCGTCTTCACCCTGCACGTAGTCACCGAGCACCGACCGGAAGTCGGTCTTGGCGGCGGTCAGCGGGACCCGGTCCTGCGGCCGCTTGGGTCCGGCGATGGACGGTACGACGGTGCCGAGGTCCAGTTCGACGTACTCCGAGAACGCCGGTTCGACCGACGGGTCGTGCCACAACCCCTGCTCCTTGCAGTAGGCCTCGACCAGCGCCAACCTGTTGGCAGAACGCCCGGTGAGCCGCAGGTAGTCGATGGTCTCGGAGTCGATCGGGAAGATCGCGCACGTCGAGCCGAACTCCGGGCTCATGTTCCCGATCGTGGCGCGGTTGGCCAGCGGTACGGCGGCCAAGCCCTCGCCGTAGAATTCGACGAACTTCCCGACCACGCCGTGCCGGCGCAGCATCTCGGTGATCGTCAGGACCAGATCGGTAGCGGTCGCGCCCTCCGGCAACGAGCCGGTGAGCTTGAAACCTACGACGCGGGGGATCAGCATCGACACCGGTTGTCCGAGCATCGCGGCCTCGGCTTCGATGCCGCCGACACCCCAGCCGAGTACGCCGAGGCCGTTGACCATCGTGGTGTGGGAGTCGGTGCCGACGCACGTGTCAGGGTAGGCCTGCCCGCTGCGCTCGAAGACGACGCGAGCGAGGTGTTCGATGTTGACCTGGTGCACGATGCCGGTTCCGGGGGGTACCACCTTGAACTCGTCGAACGCGCTCTGGCCCCAACGTAGGAACTGGTAGCGCTCGACGTTGCGCTGGTACTCGAACTCGACATTGCGCTCGAAGGCGTCGGCGCGGCCGAAGATGTCGGCGATCACCGAGTGATCGATGACGAGTTCGGCCGGGGCCAGCGGGTTGATCCGGCCGGCGTCACCGCCCAGTTCGACCATCGCCTCGCGCATTGTGGCGAGGTCGACGACGCAGGGAACGCCGGTGAAGTCCTGCATGATGACCCGCGCCGGAGTGAACTGGATCTCCTGGTTCGGCTGTCCCGCCGGATCCCAGTTGCCGAGTGCCCGGATGTGGTCGGCGGTGATGTTGGCGCCGTCCTCCGTGCGCAGTTGATTCTCGAGGAGGATCTTCAGGCTGTACGGAAGCCGGTCGAAACCATCCACAGTGGACAGACGAAAGATCTCGTACGCCGCCCCGCCGACCTCCAGCTGTCCCCGAGCACCGAAACTGTCCTGACTCACTGGTGTACGTCCTCTCGTCGACGGGCCTCACCCTCATTCTCCCGCATCGCGAAGAACAGGCAGTCCACGGCCAAGGCACCGCTGTAGGCGAGAACGACGAGGTCCGGCGGCCGCGACCCGACTTTCGGGGAAGTGGACGTCTTACGCGGCGTGAGACGTCCACTTCCCCGCATTCCGCGTCCCTCTAGGGCGCCGGCCGCGGGTTGGCGGCGAGGAAGCCGCGGACGAAGTCCGACAACGGCGTCGGCGGGACACCGTACGCCGCTGCGAGGCCCGTCATGTCGATGGGCGAGTCGTAGGTGTCCTGCGCCGTTAGCAACTGGCTCATCATCTCCGGGAGTCCCGGAACGGGTGCTCCGGCCTCGACGGTCCGCACGGGCAACTCCCGGTCCAACTGCACCTCGAACTCCGCCACCACCTCTCGCCAGGACACCGGCGCAGCACCGCCGATGACGAGCGTCTGGCCCTCGGCCTCGGGCCGCTCCACCGCCGTCACCGCGTACGCCACCACGTCCGGCACCGCCACGAACGAATGCCGTCTACTTGCGCTACCGACCAGGGTGACGGGTTGACCGGCCAACGCCGGGCCGCCGACCACGGCGGGGACCCACACGTCCATGAAGACGTTCGGGGACAGCACCGTCCAGGCCATCCCGCTGCCGCGAACCAGCGCCTCGGTTTCTCCCTTGGCTCGAAGGAACGGCACCGGGCTGTCGGGGTCGGCGCCGAGGGCGGAGGTGAACACGAAGCGACGTACGCCGGCGCGGGCTGCCGCCTCGACGAGGTTGCGGTTGCCCTCGCGGTCCACCGTCTCGACGTTGTCCTCGCCACCGCGGGCTGCGGAGTTCGCGGTGGTGATGACGGCGCCGACGCCCGAGCACGCCTCCTCGAGCGAGCCGCGATCCTTGAGGTCACCGGTCACCGTCTGCGCCCCTGGCGCGGCAAGAGCGTCGAACGAGGATCCCGCCCGGGTCAGGATCCGGACCGGCTCGCCCCGCTCCAGCAATCGATGGGCGATCAGGCCGCCCAGTTGACCGGTGGCGCCGACAACCAGAATCATCAGAACCTCCACTGGGTCGCTTGTGGCGACTATGGAGGAACTGGCCGCTGAGGTCCAGACCATGCTGGTCGGCCGTGGCGTGACCAGGGACCATGGGCGGCATGTCCCCAACGATCACGGTGCTCACCGGCGCCGGCATCTCCACCGACAGCGGGATCCCCGACTTTCGCGGTCCCAACGGCGTGTGGACCCGTGACCCGGCCGCCCAGCAGATGTTCACGCTGCAGAACTACCTGGCCGATCCCGAACTGCGCCGTCGGTCCTGGCAGAACCGGCGGGCACACGCCGCCTGGACCGCCGAGCCGAACGCCGGGCACCACGCCCTCGTCGACCTGGAGCGAACGGGCCGGTTGCGCGCACTGATCACCCAGAACATCGACGGCCTGCACCAGCGGGCCGGATCGCAGTCGGTGATCGAACTGCACGGGACGCTGTACGGCGTGGAGTGCCTGGACTGCGACGACCGGACCGAGATGTCCGCGGCGCTCGCCCGGGTCGAGGCGGGGGAGGAAGACCCCCCGTGCCTGCGCTGCGGCGGCATCCTGAAGTCCGCGACGATCTCCTTCGGGCAGCACCTGGACACCGCCGTACTGCGTCGCGCCCAGGAGGCGGCACGGGACTGCGCGCAGTTCTACGCGATCGGTACGTCCCTGACCGTCCAGCCGGCGGCCGGCCTGGCACGGCTGGCGGCCCGGCACGGGGCTCGGCTGGTGATCGTCAACGCCGAACCGACGCCGTACGACGAGCTTGCCGATCTCGTCATCCGGGAGCCGATCGGTCACGCATTGCCGGCCCTGCTTGCCGGGTAGCCGACATCGGGGCTTGACTACTGTGGCAGCCCCCGACTGTGGCAACCGAGGAGCGTCGATGCATATCCCCTTCAGCTCAGGTGACTTCCTGGACCGCGCCGCCGCCGTCTACCCCGACCGGGTCGGGATCGTCGACGAGCCGGACCAGCCGGCCAAGTCCCTGAACTCGTTGACCTACGGTGAGGCGGCCCGGCGTGCCCGCGCCGTCCAGGCCGGTCTCGACGAGATGGGGATCGGCGAGGGTGAGCGGGTGGCGATCGTCAGCCACAACGCCGCCCGGGTGTGGGAGCTGCTGCACGCGGTGCCCTCCTCCGGTCGGATCCTGGTGCCGATCAACTTCCGGCTCCGCCCGGACGAGGTGAAGTTCATCGTGGGGCATTGCGGCGCCCGGGTCCTGATCGTCGACCCGGAGTTGGACGAGTCGCTGCAGGACATCACCGCCGAGCATCGATTCGTCGCAGGGGCGGAGTCCGACGATGCGCTGCTGCGATTCGACGTCGAACCCCGGCCGTGGTCGGATCCGGACGAGGACGCCACAGCCACCATCAACTACACCAGCGGTACGACGGCCAGCCCCAAGGGCGTGCAGTCCACCCACCGCAACATCTGGGTGAACGCGGTGACCTTCGCCATGCACACCGCAGTCACCGACCGCGACGTCTACATGCACACCCTGCCGATGTTTCACTGCAACGGCTGGGGCATGCCGTTCGCCACGACGGGGCTCGGTGTGAAGCAGGTGGTGATCCGCAAGATCGACGGGGCGGAGATCCTGCGGCGGGTCGACGAGCACGGCGTGACATTGATGTGTGGCGCGCCGACGGTCTGGAACATGGTCCTCGACGCGGCCCAGTCCTGGGAGGGGGAGATCCCCGGCAGCGGCACCGTGCGCATCGTCGTGGCGGGCGCCGCACCGCCGAGCCGGACAGTGGCCCGGATCGAGGCCGAACTGGGCTGGGAGTTCATCCAGATCTACGGGCTGACCGAGACCGCCCCGCTGCTGACCATCAACCGTGGCCGGGCCGAGTGGGACGAGCTGGACCCCGAGGATCGGGCCGCGAAGCTGTCCCGGGCGGGTTCCGGCGCGGTCGGCGTACGGATGAAGACGGCCGACAGCGGCGAGGTGCTCGTGCAGTCGAACGTGGTGATGCACGGCTACTGGGAGAACCCGGCCGCATCCGCGGAGGCCCTGGAGGGCGGCTGGTTCCATACCGGCGACGGCGGCAGTATCGACGACGGCTACCTGACGATCTCCGACCGCAAGAAGGACGTCATCATCACCGGCGGGGAGAACGTCTCCTCGATCGAGGTCGAGGACGTCATCTTCGGCCATCCCGCAGTGGCCGAGGTCGCGGTGATCGGCGTACCGGACGAGCGGTGGGGCGAGACGGTGAAGGCGCTCGTGGTCCTCGCCGAGGGCCAGACCGTCGACGAGAAGGAGATCATCGCGCACTGCAAGACCAAGCTGGCCGGCTACAAGGCGCCGACGTCGGTGGAGTTCCGCGACGAGCTCAGCCGCACCGCTACCGGGAAGCTGCAGAAGTTCAAGCTGCGGGCGCCGTACTGGGAGGTTCGCGACCGGCAGGTGAACTGACCGGCGGCGGTACCACCAACATGGCCGTCCCAGCCGGCATGATCGCGCGGCAAAATGGGCCGGGCTTCAGGGGCGCTCCGCGGGCAGCGGGTCGACCCGGCGGAGGAAACCGCGCAGCTCGAGGAACGTGGACAGGTGCTCGCGATGGTCGTCGCAGGCGACCCACTGCTTCTCCCGAGCGGGAACGTGCAGCTGCGGGTTGTTCCAGATCAGCGACCACGAGGCGTCGACACGACACCCCTTCGCCGAGCAACGAGGGCTCACGGCAACAGTGTCCCAGTGGCGCTATGAAGTCGCCGGGAGCCGGGCCCGGGAGTAAACCTCCGGTTTACGACAAGGCGCCGGGCAGCCACGGGGGGAGCTGCCCGACGCAAATGGCACGGTACCACCACAAGTCGCCTCCGGCGATTTGGTCGATATGGGCGATTGCAAGGGAGACAAAGACCGGCTTCACAGCCATCACACCACCGCTGAGGTGTGCTCTTCCTGCGGCAGTGAGCCGATACCAGCGAGGAGATTTCCGTGAGTGACGCCCCTAGCGCGGCCGAGTCGCCGTCCCTGCAGAAATCACCTGACCGGCAGCAGACGCCGGCAAGTGATGCCACGCTGCTCGAGCGCACGATGTTCGAGGTCAAGCGGGTGATCGTCGGGCAGGACCGGATGATCGAGCGGATGCTGGTCTGCCTGCTGGCCAAGGGACATGTCCTCATCGAGGGTGTTCCGGGCATCGCCAAGACGCTGGCGGTGGAGACGCTGGCGCGCACCGTCGGAGGCAGCTTCGCCAGGCTGCAGTTCACCCCGGACCTGGTCCCTGCCGATATCGTCGGGACGCGGGTGTACCGGCAGGGTTCGGAGAGCTTCGACACCGAACTCGGGCCGGTCTTCGCCAACTTCGTGCTGACCGACGAGATCAACCGGGCGCCGGCCAAGGTGCAGTCGGCGCTGCTCGAGGTGATGGCCGAGCAGCAGGTGTCACTCGGCGGCCGGACCTACCCGATGCCGCTGCCGTTCCTGGTCCTGGCCACCCAGAACCCGATCGAGAGCGAGGGCGTCTACCCGCTGCCCGAGGCACAGCGCGACCGGTTCCTGATGAAGATCGTCGTGGACTACCCCACGACCGAGGAGGAGCGCGAGATCGTCTACCGGATGGGCGTCGACCCGCCGGTCCCGCAGCAGGTGCTCGACCCCGACACACTGCTCGGTCTGCAGGCCGCCAGCAGCCGGGTGTTCGTCCACCACGCCCTGGTCGACTACGTGGTCCGCGTCGTCGTATCCACCCGGCGGCCGGCTGAGCACGGCATGTCCGATGTAGCCGGCTGGGTCTCCTACGGCGCGAGCCCCCGGGCCTCGCTCGGCATGATCGCCGCGGCCCGCGCACTGGCGCTGCTGCACGGCCGCGACTACGTCCTGCCACAAGACGTCCTGGACATCGCCCCCGACGTCCTGCGGCATCGCCTCGTGCTGTCCTACGACGCACTTGCCGACGGTGTGCCGCTCGAGCACATCGTCAAGCGGGTGCTGCAGACCGTCCCGCTGCCGGAAGTGACCCCCCGGCAGCGCAGCGGCGGATTCGCGCCCGGCTTCGGCGGGCCGCAGGCCCCGGGGCCGCAGCCAGCGCGCTCGTACCCGCCGCAGCCGGGCCAGGGCTATCCGCAGCAGGCCGGCGGCCGCCCGGCATGACGCTGCCGACGCCGGCGCGCCCGTCACCGACCGCCTCACCGGGCGGCGTGGGCGGGGGGCCGCCCCGGCTCAAGGACACGCCGTCGGATGTCGTCCTGCGCCGCCTGGAGCTGACCGTTCGGCGACGCCTGGACGGGTTGCTGCAAGGCAACCACCTGGGTCTGGTCCCCGGACCCGGCTCGGAGGCGGGGGAGTCGCGGGTGTACCACCCGGGCGACGACGTACGCCGGATGGACTGGCCGGTCACCGCCCGCACGACCGTCGCGCACGTCCGGGAGACGATCGCCGACCGCGAGCTCGAGGCGTGGATCGTCGTCGATCTCTCCCCGAGCCTGGACTTCGGTACGGCGGCGTGCGAGAAGCGCGATCTCGCTGTCGCGGGGCTGTCGGCTGTCGTGTACCTCACTACCCACGGTGGCAACCGGGTCGGGGCGCTGGTGACCACCGGGCAGCAGGTGATCCGCATCCCGGCGCGGGCCGGGCGGGCCGCGGCCGACCGGTTGATCCGCACGGTCATCGAGACCCCGCGTGCCGAGCAGGGTCGCCGCGGAGATCTGGCGTCGACGCTGGAGATGCTGCGCCGCCCGCCGCGCCGGCGCGGCCTGGTCGTCGTCGTGTCGGACTTCCTCGGCGAGGCCACCTGGGAACGACCGCTGCGGGCCCTGGCGGCTCGGCACGAGGCGCTGGCCATCGAGGTGCTCGACCCGCGCGAGCTGTCCCTGCCCGACGTCGGACTGCTGACCCTCGTCGACCCCGAGACCGGTCGGGTGATCGAGGTGCAGACCGGCAAGAAAGAACTGCGCGAGCGGTTCGCCGCGGCCGCCATCGAGCAGCGCGCGGACGTCGCCGCCGGGCTGCGGCGATGCGCAGCCGGACACCTCCAGCTGCGCACCGACCGGGACTGGCTGATGGACATCGTCCGGTACGTCGGTGCCCGGCGGCGTGGCGCTTCCGGTGGTGCGCGCCGATGAGCCGAGAGCGAGTGAGCATCGCAGCGAGGGACGAGCAATGACCTTTCAGGCGCCGATCTGGCTGCTGCTCATGCTCGCTGTCGCAGCTTTGGTCGGGCTGTACGTCGTACTGCAGCTACGCCGCACGGCCTACGCCGCCCGGTTCAGCAACGTCGATCTGCTCGCCAGCATCGCGCCCAGGCGGCCGGGCTGGCGGCGGCACGTCGCGTTCGGCGTACTGCTGCTGTCGCTGTCCACGTTGACCCTGGCGATGGCGAAGCCCTCTACCGACGTACGGGTGCCTCGGGACCGGGCAACAGTGATGCTCGCGATCGACGTGTCGCTGTCAATGGGGGCCGAGGACATCGCCCCCGACCGGATCACCGCAGCCAAGGAGGCCGCCCAGGAGTTCGTCGCGGTGCTGCCGGAGCGGATCAACCTCGGGCTCGTCGCGTTCGCCGGGACCGCCAACACGATAGTCCCGCCGACCACCGACCGCGCTGCCGTGGTGGCGGGGATCGAGAACCTGCAGCTGGCGGAGGCGACGGCGACGGGTGAGGCGATCTTCACCAGCCTGAACGCCATCACGACGTTCCAGGCCCAGCTCCAGAGCACCGACGAAGGCCCCCCGCCGGCCGCGATCGTCCTGATGTCCGACGGATACCGGACGGTGGGCCGGCTCGAGACGCAGGCCGTCGACGCCGCCAAGGCCGCAGAGGTGCCGGTGTCCACTATCGCGTTCGGGACCGACGCCGGGACGCTGAACCTCGACGGGGAGATCATCCCGGTACAGGTCGACCGGATGGCGTTGCGGATGATCGCCGAGGAGACCGGTGGGACGTACAAGTCCGCGGAGTCGGCCGGGCAGGGCAAGGAGGTCTTCGCCGATCTCGGCAGCCAGATCGGCTATACCACCGAACCGCGCGAGATCACGGTGTGGTTCGTCGGTGCGGGATTGCTGCTCGCCTTTGTGGCGACCGGACTCGCGCTGGTCTGGACGAACCGGCTGCTGTAGTCAGCGATCGATCGTCCCTGGCCGTCGGCTAGCCTCGGCGGGGCCGCATCCAGACGGCAGGGAGGGCGCTGCGATGAGTCGGTCCGTGCTGGTCACCGGCGGGAACCGCGGTATCGGGCTGGCCATCGCGCAGGCGTTCGCCGCGGACGGCCATCAGGTCGCCGTCACCTACCGCAGTTCCGGGCCGCCGGAGGGCCTGCTCGGCGTCGAGTGCGACGTCACCGATGCGGCCAGCGTGGATGCGGCGTTCAGCGCCATCGAGGCCGAGCACGGGCCGGTCGAGGTGCTGGTCGCCAACGCCGGGATCACCGAGGACACCCTGCTGCTGCGGATGAGCGAGGACGCCTTCACCCGCGTGCTCGACGCGAACCTCACCGGCTCCTACCGGGTCGTCAAACGAGCGGCGGCGAAGATGCTCCGGGCCAGATGGGGCCGGCTGGTGTTCATCTCCTCCGTCGTCGGGCTGTCCGGCTCGGCCGGCCAGGTCAACTACGCGGCGTCCAAGGCAGGGCTGATCGGGATGGCGCGATCCATTGCCCGGGAGCTGGGCAGCCGCAACATCACCGCCAACGTCGTCGCGCCGGGTTTCGTCGACACGGACATGACCGCGGCGCTGCCGGAGGTCCGCAGGGCCGAGTTGCTCGGTCAGATCCCACTGGGCAGGTACGCCGCCCCCGACGAGGTCGCCCAGGTGGTGCGGTTCTTGGCCAGCGACGCGGCGGCGTACATCACCGGCGCGGTGATCCCGGTCGACGGCGGCCTGGGAATGGGCCATTGAGGAGGCTGGGATGAGCGGGTTGCTCGAGGGCAAGCGGGTGCTGATTGCCGGAGTGCTGACCGAGGCGTCGATCGGCTTCGCCACGGCGAAGATCGCCCAGGAACAGGGCGCGCAGCTGGTCGTCACGAACTTCGGTCGCGCGCTGTCGATCACCAGGCGGATCGTCAAGCGTCTCCCGGGCGAGGTCGCCGTACTGGAACTGGACGTCACCGACGACGACCACCTCGCCACCCTCGCCGAGCGGGTGCGCGAGCACGTCGACGGGCTGGACGGCGTCGTGCACGCGATCGGGTTCGCCCCGCAGAACGCGCTGGGGGAGGACTTCACCGGGGTGCCGTGGAGCGACGCCGGTACGGCGCTGCAGGTATCCACGTGGTCCCTCGCGGGTCTCGTGCAGGCGGTGCGTCCGCTGCTGTCCAACCCTGCCTCAGTGGTGGGCCTGGACTTCGATGCCTCGGTGGCGTGGCCGGCGTACGGGTGGATGGGCGTCGCCAAGGCGGGCCTGGAGTCCTGCTCGCGCTACCTCGCCCGTGAGTTGGGCCCCTCGGGAGTTCGGGTGAACCTCGTCTCGGCCGGTCCGCTGAAGACCATGGCCGCCAAGAGCATCCCCGGCTTCTCCGGCTTCGAGGACGTGTGGGACGTGCGGGCACCGCTCGGCTGGGACCTCACTGACCTGGAGCCGGCCGCCCGGGCCTGCGTCGCACTGCTGTCGGACTGGTTCCCGGCGACGACCGGCGAGATCGTGCACGTCGACGGCGGCTTCCACTCGGTCGGGGTGTGAGCGCCGACGAACTTCTCGCCGCGGAGGCGCATGTGAGCAACGTCGCCACGGAGCCGTACGACGCACTGCTGCTGCTGTCCTTCGGCGGGCCGGAAGGCCCCGACGACGTGTTGCCTTTCCTGGAGAACGTCACCCGGGGTCGCGGTATACCGCGGGAGCGCCTGCTCGGGGTGGCCGAGCACTACTACCACTTCGGCGGTGTCTCTCCGATCAACGCACAGAACCAGGCCCTGATCGCGGCCGTCCGCGAGGAGCTGGACGGGCGCGGACTCGACGTGCCGATCTACTGGGGCAACCGGAACTGGGCGCCGTACGTCGAGGAGGCAGTCGCCCGGATGACCGCCGACGGGGTGCGGCGGGCGCTGGCAGTCCCGACCAGCGCGTATGCGTCGTACTCGGCCTGCCGGCAGTACTGGGAGGACATCGGCCGCGGCCGGGCGGCCGCAGGTGCCGAGGCACCTCGGATCGACAAGGTGCGGCACTTCTTCAACCACCCGGGCTTCGTGGCGGCCAACGCCGACGGGCTGCGGGCGGCGCTGGCCGCTGTGCCGCCGGGGAGCCGCGTCGTCTACACCGCGCACAGCATCCCGGTGGCGATGGCGCGGTCCTCGGGTCCGGCCGCCACCGATTTCCATGATCATGGGTCTGGGATCAGGCAAAACCCCGGATCTCAGACCCATGATCATGACGGTGGGCTCTATGTGCGTGAACTTCGCGAGGCGGCCGCGCTGGTGACCGCCGCTAACGACCCGGCGTTGGCGTGGGATCTGGTCTGGCAGAGTCGCAGCGGCCCGCCGTCGGTGCCGTGGCTGGAGCCGGACATCAACGACCACCTGACCGCGCTGGCCACCGAGGGCGTTCCCGGCGTTGTCGTGGCGCCGATCGGGTTCGTCAGTGACCACATCGAGGTGCTGTGGGATTTGGACACCGAAGCCGCACAGACAGCGGCCAATGCGGGCCTGCCGTTCGCCCGGGCGGCCACCGCGGGCACCCATCCCGCGTTCGTCTCCATGGTCGTGGAACTGCTGCTGGAGCGCACCGACCGCGACTGTCCGGCGCGGGCGCTGGGATCGATGGGCCCGAGCTACGACGTCTGCCCGGTCGGCTGCTGCGGTCAGGCGTTGTAGGCGGCGACGAGCGCCCGTCGTACGGCGGTGGCGAGCGGGCGCAGCGCCTCGTCGCGGGCCCGAGCGTCGTGGCCGGTGACCGCGGCCCCAGGCGCGTCGGCCAGGGCGAGATCCAGCACGTCCACCAGCCGCTGCGCCCGCTCGGCCAGGCCGAGCGCCCGCTGGTCGTGGCCCGGCGGCAGTCGCAGCCGGCGCTCGCCGTCCGGCGAGCCGGTCAGGAGTGACACCGCCTCCGGCCGCCAGCGCGCCACGTCCAGCGCGGCGAGCGCCCGGGCAGCGGCCCGGAGGGTGACGGCGAGGTCATGGTCGGCCTCGGCAACGGTGATCGGGTCGGGTCGCACATCGCAGACCTCATGTGCGGTCCACAGCACGGTCCCGTCGCCGACGTCGCGGGTCAGCCCCAGACTCAGCCCAAGGACGCCGTCGCCGGCCTGCATCGCCGCCGTGCTGAACGAGCCGGGGCCGGGCAGCCCGCGCGGGTCGCCCGGCACGGGGAGCACCGTGCGCAGCCGGGTCTCGCCCCGCTCGCGCAGCGCCGACAGTGCCCATCCGAGCGGTACCGGGTCGGACTGGCCCGGCAGGCCCGCGACCCGATGCACCTCGTCGCCGACGACAGCGTCGATCACGTCGTCGTAGCAGGCCCGGCCGGCCAGCCAGGCCGTGGACCATGCGGCGAGCAAGCCGCATCCGTGGCGATGCATGTCGGCGAGCCTACGTCGATCGCAGTGCGCCGGCGCATTAGCCTCGCGCCGGTGGGGACGACGCGGTACGGCTCGGATGTCATGCGGGGGTTTCGGCCCGGCCGGCGCCGCACGACGGTTCCGGTGGTGGCCGCTGAGGCCGGGCTCGTCGTGGAAGACGCGAAGAGCGGCTTCTGCGGCGCGATCCTCGGCTGCGGCAAGGACTCGTTGACGTTGCGGGACCGGCACGGCCGTGACCGGGTATTCCCGCTGTTCGCCGGCGGCTTTCTGCTGGCCGGGTCGCCGGTCACGTTGGTCCGCCCGGCGGCGCCGGCGGCGGCACCCCGGCGTACCGCCTCGGGGTCGATCGCGGTACAGGGCCAACCGGCACTGGTCGCGAAAGCCAGCCGGATCTACGTCGAAGGCGTGCACGACGCCGCGCTGGTCGAGCGGGTATGGGGCGATGACCTGCGGGTCGAGGGCGTCGTGGTGGAGCCGCTGCACGGGATCGACGACCTGCCGGCGGTGGTCCGCCACTTCCAGCCGTCCCGCCAACGCCGACTGGGCGTACTGGTCGATCATCTCGTCCCCGGCTCCAAGGAGAGCCGGATCGTCGCCACCGTCACGGACCCGCACGTTCTCGTCACCGGCCATCCGTACGTCGACATCTGGCAGGCCGTCCGCCCTGCGGCGCTCGGGATAGCGGCCTGGCCCGCCGTGGCACCAGGAATCCCGTGGAAAGCAGGTGTCTGCGCGGCCCTGGAAGCCGGTGACCCCGCGGACTTCTGGCGCCGGGTGCTCGGCGCGGTGTCGTCGTACGCCGACCTGGAGACGCCGCTGCTCGGAGCGGTCGAACGGCTGATCGACTGGGTGACCGAACCGGCTTCCTAGGTCCGGGCGAAAGCGGCATCATCGGCAAAGGGCACCGGCGTGCTGTCGAGTGCGGCCGCGAGGGTGGCCGCCATTGCCGGGATCGTCGGTCGTGTCTCCGGGTCCAGCGCGAGGGCGGCGTCGATGAGCCTGGCGACGTCGGCCGGCACCCGACGCCGGCGCGGTAGCGGAGCCGGCGCCATGACGCTGACCTGCCGCCCGGTCGAGGTGGTCGGGCGCGCTCGCGAACCGCTGGACGGCGCCTCGGACGAGGCGGAAGTCCGCTCGGGTTGGGGGACCGCCGGCTCACCGACAAGGGCTTCGTAGAGCAAACCCCCGATGCCCCATACGTCGGCCGCCGGGCCGAGCCTGTCGCCGAGGGCTTGCTCCGGCGACAGGTAACCGGCAGTTCCGATACCGGGCTTGCGGCGCCCCGGTCGCCGGGCGAGGGACAGGTCGATCAGTTTGGCCCGGCCGCCGTCGGCCACGACGTTGGAGGGCTTCAGGTCCAGGTGCAGCCACCCCTGCCGGTGCAGGTAGCCGATCGCAGCGGTGAGGTGCAGCCCGAGGTGGAGCACGTCGCGTACCGGCAGGCGCTCGTGCTCGTCGAGCAAGGCCGACAGGGTGTGGCCGGACAAAGTTTCCAGGACAACCACAGGAGTAGGCGAACGGATCACGTCATACAGCCGAACGATGTGCGGATGGGTGAGCCGGCCGAGTAGGCGGCCTTCGGCCAAGAGGTCGCTGATGGATTTCCCGTCCGGGGGGCGGTCGGGCCGCAGCGTCTTGGCGACGCAGCGGCAGCCGCGCTCCTCGCTCCAGACGTCGTAGACGTTGACGTGCCGGCCTTCGTGCAGTTGCTGCAGAACACGCAGGCCCGGAAGATCCGGCGCGGTCGGCTCCGGCCCGCTCATGTGCGCCTCGACGCGACGTCGAGGGCAGCTTCCTCCGGTTCCACGGCGGGGTCGAACGCTGGGGCGGGTCGGATCGGTTCGAGGGTGATTGTCCGGTTGGCCAGGGCCGCGACCTTCGGATCGTGGGTGATCAGCAGGACCGTCCGGTCGGTCGTCAGTCGCGGCAGCAGTTGGAGCGCGGTGGCCGGGTCGAGCCCGACCGTAGGCTCGTCGAGCACCAGGACTGCGGGGTCGCGCAGCAGGGTGCGGGCCAGCGCCAGCCGTTGCCGCTGGCCTCCGGACAACGACCTGCCCTTCTGGCCGACCCTGGTGTCCAGCCCCTCCGGCAGGGCCTGCACGAAGGCGAACGCCTCGACCTGCTGCAGCGCCTCGATGACCTGCTCGTCGGTGGCCCACGGCTGGCCCATCCGGACGTTGTTCCGCACGCTCGCGTCCATCACCAGGGCTTCCTGCAACACGATGCCGACGTTGCTGCGGATCGTTTCCAGCCTCAGGTCCCGCAGGTCATGGCCGTCCAGCCGAACGCAGCCGGAGTCAGGGTCCACCAGGCGAGCGGCCAGCCGGGCCACTGTCGACTTTCCTGACCCGCTGGGTCCGACCAGAGCTACCACCTCACCCGGCTGGACGATCACGCTGAGCCCCTTCACCGCCGGCCTGGCCGATTCGGGGTAGCTGTAGCTGACAGTCTCGATGGCCAGCCGGCCGACCACGCGGTTCAGCCGGCGAGCACTCCGGCGCTCGGTGACCCCGGCCGGCGTGTCGAGCATCTCGAGCACCCGCTCCGCGCCGGCGGAGGCGGCGAAGACCGAGGCGACGACACTGCCGAGCTGCTGGATCGGGCTGTAGAGCAGGCCGAGGTAGGCCAGGAATGCAAGCAACTGGCCGAGGGTGAGGCGGCCGTCTACCAGCGCCCAGGCACCGAAGCCGATAGCCGTGAGAACGCCTATCAGCTCGAAGAAGTCGACGACCACCGGGTAGGCACCGCGCAGCCGCGCGGCGGCCAGCTCGGCCTCGTAGACGTCCTCGGCCTGCCGGTCGAACCGCTGGCTCTCCTCTTCCTGCATGCCGTGGCTCTGCACCAGCGCTGCCGCTCCGAGGGATTCCTCGGCTACAGAGGACAGCGAGCCGGTACGGCGCCGCTTCTCCCGGGAAGCCTGCTTGAGCCGGTTGGCGAACGCGCGGGCGAGGCTCCAGAACAGTGGCGCCAGCAGCAGTGCAGCAAGGGCAAGCTGCCAGTCGATGAGGAGCAGGGCGCCGGTGAAGAAGAGCACGCGGAACGTGGCCGAGACGGCGCTGGTCAGTGAGCTGACGAAGAGGGACTCGATCGCTGCTACGTCACCGCTGAGGCGGGAAACCAGGTCGCCGAGCCTTCGGCGATCCAATGCGGGCAGGGACAGCTGGTGCAGATGGGCGAAGAGCCGGCTACGGAGCCGGAGCAGAAAGGCGCCGCCGACGCGGGCGGCGAGGTAGTCATCGGTGTAGGAGAGGGCACCGGACAGCAGGTTCAAAGCGACGAACCCGATGCAGATACCGACCAGCGGACCCATGACCTGCGGAACCAGGACGGTGTCGACCAAGACCTGGAACAACCAGATCTCGACAGCTTGCAGTGCCGGGAGCGCTGCTACGGCGACAAGGCCGGTCAGCAGCAGCCAGCGGTCCGGTCGAAGGTCTGGCCAGAACCTTCTGAGCACCACGCGGATCGGCACTGCCGGGGCTGCTGCAACGATCGCCGAGCCCTCCCCGACCGGAGCGAGCAACCGGCGCAGGGACGTCGGGGGCCGGACAGCGAACGGCCCCCGACGTGGCCCGCGGTCGTTCGTGCCGGCCGCGGATACGCGTCGAGGGCCGTTCGCCGGTGTCACCGCGCAGGTCAGTCGCGCGAGGTGCGCGAGCGGCGGCGCCGACGGCGGCGGGGGCGGCTAGTGCGGCTGGTGCGCCGTCCGTCGGTGTTGGCCGCGGGGGTGACGGCTGCGAAGATTCCTGAGCGGGCCATGTCGTCCTCCTTGCTCTGTGCTACCGGACCCGGTGTCCGGCGCTGGCATCACGATTGCCCGCGCAGATGGCATGACCATGAAGTGAGCGTTAAAGGGCTTTCATCTGCTGGACAGGGGTACCCGATCCGCTCGACGTCGGTTGATCCAGCCGTCTGCCGGGCGGCAAGTGGTTGGATTGGGGCATGCCCGCCTGGTTGATCTGGCTCATCGGCTCGGGACTGCTGGCCGTCGCCGAGATCTTCACGCTGGATCTGGTGCTCCTCATGTTCGCCGGCGCCGCACTGGCGACCGCCGGCGTGGCCCTGCTGGGAGCCCCGGTGCTCGTGCAGCTGATCACGTTCATCGTCGCGTCGGTGGGGCTGCTCTTCGTCGTACGTCCGATCGCTGCAAGGCACCTCAGGGAACGCAATCCGCGTCAGGTCGACGGTGCGCAGGTGTACATCGGCCGGCTGGGGGTGGTGACCGAGCGGGTCGACGAGCATCGCGGCCGGATCAAGATTGACGGCGACGAATGGTCGGCGGTGACCGAGACCGCGATCGAGCAGTTCGACATCGGCGCCAAGGTTCGGGTGATGGAGATCAGGGGCGCCACCGCCGTGGTTTCCGGCGACTTAGTTTAGAGCACGTGGTCTAGCAGCACTGGTCCGACAGCTCGCAGCCGTCGAGGAGAAGGGACGTCCGATGGAAGCCCTGATCGCCCTAGCCGTGATCATCGTGTTCATCCTGATCGTGCTCGGGAGAAGCGTGCGGATCGTGCCGCAGGCGACCGCGTCGGTGGTCGAGCGGCTGGGCCGCTTCAACCGGACGCTGACACCGGGGCTGGCGCTGCTGGTGCCGTTCGTCGACCGGGTGCGCACCCGGATCGACCTGCGTGAGCAGGTGGTGTCCTTCCCGCCGCAGCCGGTCATCACCGCCGACAACCTCAACGTCGGCATGGACACCGTCGTCTATTTCCAGGTCACCGACCCCAAGTCCGCGACGTACGGGATCGCGAACTACATCCAGGCGATGGAGCAGTTGACTGTCACGACGCTGCGCAATGTGGTCGGCGGGCTGAACCTGGAGGAGACGCTGACCAGCCGCGACATGATCAACTCACAGCTCCGCGCGGTCCTGGACGGCACCACCGGCTCGTGGGGGATCCGGGTGGCCCGGGTGGAGATCAAGGCCATCGACCCACCGGGAACGATCCTGGAGTCGATGGAGAAGCAGATGAAGGCCGACCGTGACAAGCGGGCGATGATCCTCAACGCCGAGGGCATGCGGGAGTCGACCATCAAGACCGCGGAGGGGCAGAAGCAGTCTCAGATCCTGCAGGCGCAGGGAAACAAGCAGGCCACGATCCTCAACGCCGAGGCCGAGCGACAGGGTCAGATCCTGCGGGCCGAGGGAGAGCGGGCAGCGAAGTTCCTGCAGGCGCAGGGCCAGGCCAAGGCGATCGAGACAGTTTTCGCGGCAATTCACAACGGCGACCCGGATCCGCAGCTGCTCGCCTACCAGTACCTGCAGACGCTGCCGCAGATCGCTCAGGGTGACTCCAACAAGATGTGGATCGTGCCGAGTGAGTTCAGCCGGGCGCTGGAAGGTCTCGGCCGCGCCGTAGGGGGCGGCAGCGACGGCGGGTCCGACGGTGGTGACAACGGACCGTCCTGGCTGCGCGCCGAGCGCACCACGCCGCGTGAGCGCGCGGATGCGATCGACACGTCGGGCTGGTTCGACTCCAACCTGGCGCCGGCGGCTCAACAGCCGGAGGCGGAGACCGAAATGAGCGACACCACTCCTGGCGCCCTGACCGTGCCGAGCCTGTCGGCGGCGCGGGAGGAGGTCCCATCCACCCCGCCCGCGCTGAGGCCGCCGGATTCCCCGCCGGCCGACGCCGGACAGCAGCGATCACAGCACCGGGACCAGGACTCCGGGGAGTCGGAGCAGCCGCCACCCCGGCAGTAGGACTACACCGGCGCGGGCTGCGCGCTAGGGTCGGCGAACTGGGTGCGGTACAGCTCGGAGTACCGCCCGCGCCGGGCGAGCAGCTCGCCGTGCGTGCCACGTTCGACGATGCTGCCCTCGTCGATGACGAGGATCTCGTCGGCGGCCCGGATCGTGGACAGCCGGTGCGCGATGACGAGAGCGGTGCGTCCGCTCAACGCCTCGACCAGCGCCTCCTGCACCGCCGCCTCCGACTGGGAGTCCAGATGCGCGGTGGCCTCGTCCAGGATCACCACGCGGGGTCTGGCCAGGAGCAACCGGGCAATGGTCAGGCGCTGCCGCTCACCTCCGGACAGCCGGTAGCCCCGCTCTCCGATCACGGTGTCCAGCTGGTCTGGCAGCGACCGGACGAGGCGCTCCAGCCGGGCTCGCCGTAACGCGTCCCACATCTCGTCCCCGGTGGCCTCCGGCCGGGCGAAGCGCAGGTTGCCGCTGATCGTGTCGTGCCACAGGTGCCCGTCCTGCGTGACCACTCCCAGCGTGTCGCGGATGGAATCGAAGGACAGCTCCCGCAGGTCGACACCGGAGAACCGAATCGCTCCGCTGTCGACGTCGTACAGGCGGGCGGCCAGCGCCGCGAGCGTGGACTTCCCGGCGCCGGAGGATCCGACGAGGGCGACCAAGCGCCCCGGCTCGGCGGTGAACGACAATCCGTGCAGCACCTCCTCGCCGCCGCGGGTGTCCAGCGTCGCAACCTCCTCGAGCGAGGCGAGCGACACCGCCGTCGCCGGGGGATAGCTGAACCGGACGCCCTCGAACTCCACCGACACCGGTCCGTCGGGTACCTGGCGAGGCTGGTCCGGCTCGGCGATCAGAGGTACCAGGTCGAGCACCTCGAAAACCCGCTCGAAGCTGACCAGCGCGGTCATCACCTCCAACCGGGCGCTGGCGAGTGCGGTCAGCGGGGCGTAGAGCCGGGCCAGCAACAGCGCCAGCGCGACGACGTCACCGGCGTCGAGGTTTCCGCGCAGGGCGAGGTAGCCGCCGAGACCGTAGACCAACGCGAGGGCCAATGCCGAGACCAGCAGAAGCGCGGTCACGAAGACCCACTGGTACATCGCCGTTCGGACGCCGATGTCGCGGACCCGGCTGGCCCGGGCGGTGAACTCGAACGCCTCGTCCGCGGGGCGGCCGAACAGCTTGACCAAGGTCGCGCCGGGCGCGGAGAACCGCTCGGTCATCTGCGTGGTCATGGCCGAGTTGTGGTTGGCCGCCTCCCGCTCCATCGCGGCCAGCTGCCTGCCCATCCGGCGCGCAGGCAGCACGAAGACCGGCAGCAGGACCAGTGCCAGCAGGGTGACCTGCCAGGACAGCTGCAGCATCACGGCCAGGGTGAGCACCAGCGCCACGACGTTCGTCACGACGCCGGAGAGCGTGTCACTGAAGGCCCGCTGCGCCCCGATCACGTCGTTGTTCAAGCGGCTGACCAGCGCCCCCGTCCGGGTGCGGGTGAAGAAGGCGACCGGCATCCGCTGAACGTGGGTGAACACCGCGCGGCGGAGGTCGAGAATCAGGCCCTCCCCGATGCGCGCCGACAGCCAGCGGCTGAACAGGCCGACCGCCGCCTCGAGCACGGCGATCAGCGCGATGATGACGGACAGGGTCACGACGGTGGAGACCTCGCCGTTGCCGACGATCGCGTTGACCACCCGGCCCGCCAGGACCGGGGTGGCCACGATGAGCACGGCCGAGACGACGCTGAGTAGTAGGAAGACAACGAGATCGCGCCGGTGCGGCCGGGCGAAGCCGAGGATCCGTTGCAGCGTCGTGACCGAGAACTTCCGGCGTTCCTCGTTCTGGTTCATGGCGTGGTACAGCGAGTTCCACGCGGCGAATTCCATGCTCATGTGGGCTCTTTCGACGTCGGTGGTTCCGGCGCAAGCCTGGCAGGAGGGTTGGACAGTTTCGCGCACCGCGATGATCCGCCCGGCCGGACACCGCTGTCGACCGGGTTCAGAGCTGTCGAGGGAATGCCGCCGCAACGGCTGCCCAGAAGATCCCGATCGTGACGACCGCCTTCTCCGCCCACCCGGCCGCATCGGCGAACCCGAACCAGACAAGTAGCGGGGCCAGCACGGCAAAACACGCCAACGCCGCCCGCGCCTCGGTCGGGTGCGTGCTGCGTCGGCGCAGCCCGAGGACGAGCGGTGCGAGCGACAGCGTGGTGAGGGCGATCGTCGCTGCGACGACGTGCACGACCTGCGACAGCGGGTGTGCGCTCGGCGTACACCAGGCCGCGTCGCCGCCTCCGCAGCCGACCCTGGCGACGGCGACGACGAGAGTCGCGGTCGCATTGACCGCGAGAACGGCGGCGGTGAGCCGGTCGACCGGACGTAGCAGCCACCCGGCGACAGCCATGGCGACAGCCTGCACGACGAAGGCGACGGCCATCACCCATGCGCCCGGGGCGCCGTACGCCGCAAGCACGCTGATCGAACCCTCGACGTGGGAGTAGCCGTCGTGACTGAACCCGAGTAGCAGCCAGCTTCCGGTGAAGACGACCGGGCCGATCAGGACGAGCGCGCGGGTTGCGAACCGGGTTACTGTCACGACCCCGCCGACCGTCGCGGAAAACGCATCCCACTAGCTTGCCGGAGGCGGCCACTGTCCCCATCGCACCGCCTATCATCGGCTGCCATGGCCGAAGGGCGGCTCGACCTCCTTGAGTACGACAGCCGCCTGAACCGCGCCTACCAGTCCGCGACCTACGGCCGACATGGAGGTCCTGTTCCGGGACCTGCCCGCCGTGGCTGGCTCGGTTCAGGGCCCGGTGCCGGCGGCCGAGACACGACCCGCCCGCTGAGCTATCACCAAGGCCTGGTGGGTATACGGCCGTCCCCTCAGCCAACATGGCTGGCCCGTTCCGGTCCGACCAGGTCGGTAGTGGCGGTTGTTCGTCGGATGCTTGTTCTCGTTCGGTAAACGACGGGCTAGTCTCAGCGCCTCATGACCACTGTGGGCGAAGTCCCCAGCTCGCGGGCGCATGCAGGGGCACCGGAGTTCGGCGACGTCCGGCAGCTGCACCCGGTGCCGCGCCGGACGGTCGCGCTGGTGGTCGCAGCGCAGGTGCTGCTGCTGACCGCGTTGTCCGGCCGCTACGGTTACCACCGGGACGAGCTGTACTTCCGTGTCGCCGCGGATCACCTAGCCTGGGGGTACGTCGACCAGCCGCCCCTGACCCCGCTGCTCGCCGCGGTCGGCACCGCCGTCTTCGGCGACAGCCTCGTCGGGCTCCGCGTCATCGCGACCCTCATCAGCGCCGTAACCGTTCTCCTGGTGGTGCTGATCGCCCGCGAGCTGGGTGGGTCCGGCCGCGCCCAGATGCTCGCCGCGGGCTGCGCGGCAAGCTCGGCGATGGTTTTGGCGCTCGGGCACATGCTTGCCACCGCCACCGTCGACTTCTGTCTCTGGCTCCTGCTCAGCTGGCTCGCCCTGCGCCTGCTGCGCTCGGGTGATCCTCGCTGGTTCCTGCCGATAGGGGTGGTCATCGGCATCGGGGTGCTGAACAAGTACCTGATCCTGCTGCTGGCCGGCGGTCTGCTGGTCTCGCTCCTGCTGGTCGGGCCGCGCACTGTGCTGCGAAGCCCGTGGCTGGTCGTCGGGGCCCTCGTGGCCGCGGTGATCGCGGCACCCAACATCGCGTGGCAGGCCGCCAACGGATGGCCCCAGCTCCACGTCGCCGCGGGGATCGCCGCTGATCAGGGAGCGGAGAACCGGGCCCTATTCGTTCCGCTGCAAGTGGTCTATCTCTCGCCGCTTTTCATCCCGGTGTGGGTCGCGGGCATCGTCCGGCTGCTGCGTGATCCTGAGTCGCGCTGGGCGCGATCCATGGTGGTCACCTACGGCCTGCTCGTCGTCGCGGTAGTCGCGGCGGGCGGCAAGGCGTACTACGTGCTGCCGCTACTGCTCGTGCTCACTGCCGCCGGGACCGAGCCCGTCGTCCGCGCCATCCCGTCGACGCGCACTCTGGTGGCAGCGGTCGGAGTCGCCGCGGCAGTCAGCGTCGCGGTCACCCTTCCGGTCCTGCCTCCGTCCGCCCTGGGTCCGGTCAACGCGATGAATGCCGAGCAGGGCGAGCAGGTCGGCTGGCCCGAGCTAGCCGAGACGGTGGCCGAGTCATGGGCGCTGATCCCGGCCGAGCAGCGAGCCGACGCCGTCATCTTCACGATCAATTACGGCCAGGCGGGGGCACTCGAACGCTACGGACCCGAGTGGGGGCTGCCCACGCCGTACTCCGGCCACATGGCCTACTCCGACTGGGCCGTGCCGCCGGACGACGCGACGGGTCCCGTCCTGGTGGTGGCCGACAGTGAGAGCCGTACTGCCGAGACGTACTTCACCGACTGCGAGATCGTCGCGATGAACGACAACGGTCACGGCCTGGCCAACGATGAGCGGGACACGGTAGTCCGACTCTGCCGCGGCACCGTCGCCCCGTGGTCTACCTTGTGGCCGCAGCTGCGCCGCCTCGGCTGACCGGCCCCCGGACGATGAACGCCAGGATCCGACCGGTGCGCGGCTCCAGGTTCAGGACAGCCCGTCGCGGAGGACGCGTTTGAGCAGCTTGCCCGAGGCGTTCCGCGGCAGCTCGTCGACGAACAGCACCCGCTTGGGCACCTTGAAGCCGGCCAGTTTCCCCCGCACGTGGGCGATGAGAGCCTCGGCCGTCACGTCCTCGCCGCCGACGTCGTTGAGCACCACGAACGCCGTGATCGCCTCGATCCAGCGCTCGTCCGGCGTACTGATGACGGCGGCCTCGGCCACGGCTGGATGCTCGTACAGCGCGTCCTCGACCTCACGGGAGGCGACCAGGACGCCGCCGGTGTTGATGACGTCCTTGATCCGGTCCACGACGGTGATGGAGCCGTCGGCGTCCGCGCGGACGAGGTCGCCGGAATGGAACCAGCCGCCCTCGAAGGCCTCCGCGGTCTCCGCCGGCTTGCCCCAATACCCCTCGCACAGCTGCGGGGACCGGTACACGACCTCGCCCAGTTCGCCGGGTGGTACGTCGTTGCCCGCACCGTCGACAACGCGCAACTCGACGAAGAGCACCGACGTGCCGCATGACTCCGGCCGATCAGCGTGCTCCTCGGGTCCGAGGACCGTCGCCAGCGGGCCGATCTCGGACTGCCCGAAGCAGTTGTAGAAGCCGAGGTCGGGCAACCGCTTCTGCAGCCGCTGCAGGACCGGCTGCGGCATGATCGAGGCGCCGTAGAAGGCCTTGCGCAGCGCCGTAAGGTCCCGGGCGGCGAAGTCCGGGTGGTTGGACAGCGGCACCCAGACCGTCGGCGCGAGGAACAGCGAGCCGATCGAGTCCGCCTCGATCCGGCGCAGGATCTCCGGGATGTCGGGGGCTTCCATGAGGTGGTTGACGGCGCCGACGGCCAGGTAAGGCAGCAGGAAGGCGTGCATCCCGGCCGAGTGATACAGCGGCATCGGGTGCAGGGGCTCGTCATCGGCGCGGAAGTCCAAGGACACGATGCAGGAGATGTACTCGTGCACGAACGCCCGGTGCGTCATCATCGCACCCTTCGGCCGCGACGTCGTGCCGGAGGTGTAGAGCAGTTGCGCCAGGTCAGTGTCCGCGACGGTGACATCCAGGGTGGGCACCGGACCGCTCCCGGCGCGGTCGAGCAGGCAGCCGTCGGCGTCTCGGAGGATCAGCACCCGCTCCAGGGAGTGCTCGATCTCGTCGAACATCCTGGCGAGCACGGGATCGGCGAGCGCCACCCGGCTGCCGGATTGCTCGACGAGGTAGGACAGCTCACCGCCGGTCAGGTTGTAGTTGATGGGCACATGGATGAGACCCGCCCGGGCACAGCCGAGGAACCCGAGGAGGTAGGCGTCGGAGTTCTTCCCGTACGCCGCCACCCGATCGCCCTTGGCCAGTCCGAGCTCGAGCAGTACGCCGGCGGCTCGGGTCACCGCCTCGTCCAGCTCGCGGTAGGTCCACGAGCGGTTCTGGAACAGCAGGGCCGTCCGGTCGGGATGGCGCATGGCGCTGCGCCGTACGACGTCGTCGACGGTGCTCGATCGGGTAGCGATCACGGGCGACATCCTTGCCGAACTGTGGGGTCTGCCAACCCTTCCGTGAACTGGCGAGGGTGGCAAACCCCCAGGCGGTTGTCAAAGCCGGGGTCCGTGTCCCCCGGGCCGCCCCACGGCAGGGGATGCCTGCGCGGATGCCCGCTGTCAGACTCGGGCCGTTGTCGATGAGGCGCACCGATGCAACTTCCTCCACCGGACCCACCAACAAGCCGGTTCGGGTTCTGGCCGGTGTCCGAGGGGGGACTTGAACCCCCACGCCCCATTAAGGGCACTAGCACCTCAAGCTAGCGCGTCTGCCATTCCGCCACCCGGACCGGTGTGCGGCGACCACGATACAGCGCGCTCCACCCGCGGGGGCTGGTAGGAAGGGCGGATGAGCGTTACGCCCCTGCGAGCCCAGGACGAGGTCGTCGACCTCTGTCGTGACCTGATCCGGATCGACACGACGAACACCGGCGACACCGCGACGAGCGCGGGGGAGCGGGCCGCGGCGGAGTACGTGGCGGCCAAGCTCGACGAGGTCGGCATCACCGACGCCGAGCTGATCGAGTCCGAGCCCGGCCGGGCCAACCTCGTCGCCCGGATTCCGGGGGCCGACCGAACCCGCGGCGGGCTGCTCGTTCACTGCCACCTCGACGTCGTCCCGGCCGAACCGGCCGAGTGGAGCGTCCACCCGTTCTCCGGCGAGGTCCAGGACGACTACCTGTGGGGCCGCGGCGCGGTGGACATGAAGGACATGGACGCGATGACGCTGGCCGTCGTACGGCAGTGGATGCGAGACGGTACGACGCCGCCGCGCGACCTCGTCCTGGCCTTTGTCGCCGACGAGGAGGCCGGTGGCCGCAAGGGTGCCCGCTGGCTGGTGGACAACCGGCCGGAGCTCTTCGAGGGGTGCACCGAGGCGATCAGCGAGGTCGGCGGATTCAGCCTGACCGTCCGCGACGACCTGCGGCTGTATCTGATCGAGACCGCGGAGAAGGGCATCGGCTGGATGAAGCTGACCGCCCGCGGACGCCCCGGCCACGGCTCGATGGTGCACGAGGACAACGCGGTCGCCCGGTTGTGTGAGGCGGTCGCCCGGCTGGGTCGGCACGAGTTCCCGATCGTCATGACCAAGACGCTGCGGGCGTTCCTGGAAGCCATCAGCGAGGCGTTCGAGGTCGAGCTCGATGCTGACGACATCGAGGGGACGATCGCCAAGCTGGGCAGCCTGGCCAGGATCGTCGGAGCGACGCTGCGCAACACCGCCAACCCGACGATGCTCGACGCCGGTTACAAGGCCAACGTGATCCCGAGTTCGGCGACGGCGGTCGTCGACGGCCGGTTCCTGCCCGGCCAGGAGGAGGAGTTCGAGCGGCAGCTCGCGGAGATCCTCGGCCCGGACATCGAACGGGAGTGGATCATCAAGGACCAGGCGCTGGAAACGTCGTTCGACGGGCCGCTCGTGGAGCAGATGGCCGCCGCGCTCAAGGCCGAGGACCCCGGCGCGCAGGCGATCCCGTACATGCTCTCCGGCGGCACCGACGGCAAGTCCTTCCAACGACTGGGCATGCGCTGCTTCGGCTTCTCCCCGCTGCGGCTCCCCCCGGACCTGGACTTCGCGGCACTGTTCCACGGCATCGACGAGCGGGTGCCGGTGGAGGCGCTGCGCTTCGGCACCAGGGTGCTCGACCGCTTCCTGCTCAGCTCCTGACACCCCAACCCGCGCCGATCTTGGTCAACACAACGTCAAACGAGAGCTGAGAGGTTGTTTTGACCAAGATCGGCGAGAAGAGGGAGCACGCGATGGATCTACGAGGCAAGGTTGCCCTCGTCACCGGCGGTGCCAGCGGGATCGGTGCGGCCGCCTGCCGCCGGCTCGCCTCGCACGGCGCCGTTGTCTCAGTTGCCGACGTGGACGAGGAGCGCGGCCGGTCCGTCGCCGACGCGGTAGGGGGGCGCTTCCACCGGCTCGACGTCACCGACCTGGCGGCGAACCACGCGGTCGTGGCCGCGATCGAGGAGCAGTTCGGCCGGCTCGACATCGCGTTCCTGAACGCCGGCATCGTGGCCTCGGGCCGGGACGACGAGCCGCTGGACGAAGCTGCGTACCGCCGGATCCTCGGCATCAACCTCGACGGCGTCGTGTTCGGCGTGGACGCCGTCGTACCGGCAATGACAAGGAACGGCGGCGGTCACGTCGTCGGCACGGCGTCCCTGGCCGGGTTGGTCCCGATGCCGGGAGACGCGCTGTACACGCTGACGAAGACCGCCGTCGTCGGCTACGTGCGGGCCCTCGCGCCCACCCTGGCAGCGCGGGGGATCAGCATCAACGCGCTGTGCCCCGGCTTCGCCGACACACCGATGATCACGCCGATGCGCGGGCAGTTCGACGCGGCCGGCTTTCCGGTCCTCACCGCCGAGCAGGTCGCGGAGGCGCTGGCCCAGTGCCTGGCCGCGGGGGGGACCGGTGAGGCGTGGTTCGTGCAGCCCGGCATGCCCGCCGCGCCGTAC
>Ga0136640_10000045_pt1 | contig 38118 bp, 40 predicted proteins | sample AntDrymUQ8642106_2_FD_105498 | JGI IMG/M metagenome (GOLD analysis project Ga0136640, IMG submission 105498) | Polar desert sand microbial communities from Dry Valleys, Antarctica - metaG UQ864 (21.06) | ecosystem: Environmental > Terrestrial > Soil > Desert | place: Antarctica: Dry Valley...
AGCGACTACGCCGATCTGCCCAAGGAGGCGCGTGCCTACGTCGACCGTCTCGAGGAGCTGTGCGGCGTGCCGATCCGCTGGGTCTCGGTCGGGCCGGCGCGCAGCCAGACCCTCGAACGGACGTGAGGGTCCTCGTCCTCGGCGGCGGGGGGCGTGAGCACGCCTTGTGCTGGGCGCTGGCGCGGGCGCCGTCGGTGGACGCGGTGCTCTGCGCGCCGGGCAACGTCGGCATCGCCGAGGTCGCCGAGTTGCACGACGTCGACCCGACCGACACGGCGATGGTCCGCGAGCTGGCCGTCCGCGAGGGCATCGACCTCGTCATCGTCGGACCTGAGGCCCCGCTGGTCGCCGGCGTGACCGACAGCCTGCAGGCAGCCGACATCCCCGTGTTCGGCCCCACCAGCGAGGCCGCTCGCATCGAGAGTTCCAAGGTTTTTGCCAAGGACGTGATGGCCGCCGCGGGCGTGCCCACCGCCCGGCACTGGGCCGGCAACGATGCCCAGTCGGCGCGCGCCGCGCTGCGAGACTTCGACCAGCCCTATGTCGTCAAGGCCGACGGGTTGGCCGCCGGCAAGGGTGTGCGCATCTGCGTCGACGAGGCCGAAGCCGGCGAGGCGTTGACGGAGTTGATGATCGACCAGCTGATGGGTGCCGCCGGCTCCACGGTGCTGATCGAGGAGTTCCTCGAAGGGCCTGAGGTCTCGGTCTTCGGGCTGTGTGACGGCAGCGACGTGGTCGTGCTCGCCCCGGCCCAGGACTTCAAGCGCGTTGGAGCCGGCGACACTGGCCCCAACACCGGCGGAATGGGCGCCTACTGCCCGTACCCCCTCGACCAGGCGGCGCTCGACGGGCTGCGCGACGGCGTGTTCCGCCCGGTGCTCGCCGAACTAGCGGTGCGTGGCGCCAGCTACGTCGGTGTGCTCTACGCCGGGCTCGTCCTCGCCGCTGACGGACCGAAGGTGCTGGAGTTCAACGCGCGCTTCGGCGACCCGGAGACCCAAGCCCTGCTGCCGCGCTTGTCCTCCGACCTCGCCGAGGTACTCGCGGCCTGCGCGGCGGGCCGGCTTGCCTCGACGCCGGCACCCCGCTGGGACGAGCGCTCGGCGGTCACGGTTGTGCTGGCCTCGGGGGGGTATCCGGCCGAGTACCGGACCGGCAAGCCGATCAGCGGTCTGGACGAGGCTGCGGCCGTGGACGGGGCGCTGGTGTTCCACGCCGGCACCCGCCTCGACGGTGACCAAGTGGTGACGGCCGGCGGCCGCGTGCTGGCCGTCACGGGGCTGGCAGACACAGTCGGGCAGGCCCGCGAGATTGCCTACGCCGCAGCCGACCGCATCGACTTCGATGGGATGCAACGGCGCGACGACATCGCAGCCGCCGGCTGACGGCCTCCATAAATCCCCGCCCGCCGGCCGACCCGGCGGCCGGCCCGGCGGCCGGCCCCACCCCGGATCCCCGCCCCGCGGGCCGGCCTAGCGGCCGGCCCCACCCCGGATCCCCGCCCCGCGGGCCGGCCTAGCGGCCGGCCCCTCACCCCAGCAGGAGGCAGGCATGGTCGACATGGACGGGCGGGTGCTGCGTGCCGCCGGCGACGTGACCGGCGGCGACGTTGACGCCGCCACCGAGTTCCGATTCCGTCAGGCCGGCGACATGGTGTGGGGCCGCTACTCCGGTGGGGCGATCCGCCTTGGCTTTCTGGTCGGCACTTCCGACGGTGCCGCGCTGCGGCTGCGCTACAGCCACCTCAACACGGCTGGCGAGACCGCCAGCGGGCACACCGTCGACCGCGTCGAGGAGCTGGCCGACGGCCGGGTGCGACTGCACGAGGCTTGGCAATGGGACTCGCGCGACGGTAGCGGCAGCAGCGTCTTGGAGGAGCAGCCGATCCCCGCCCGGACCGGCCGGGATAGCGCATGATCGCAAGCCGCATGACGTCCCTGCGGCGTCGCCGCGACCAACCAGCAACCGTCAGCCCAGTCGAGCTGTTCTTCGACCTGGTGTACGCGGTTGCCATCGGCCAGCTGTCGCACCACCTGCTCGAACACCTTGACGGCGTGGGGGTCGCCCAAACCGCCGTGCTGTTGCTCGCGGTGATGAGCGCCTGGTCTCACACCGTCTGGGTCGTCAGCATGCTCGACATCGAGCGGCTGCCGGTGCGCGGGATGCTGCTGGCGGTCATGTTCTGCAGTGTCTTCCTGACCACCTCGATTCCGGGAGCTTTCGAATACCGGGGGTGGCTGTTCGTCAGCGGTGGCGGTGCGGCACATCCGCACTGTGGATCTGGGGTGCCGTGGCCGATCCGACCCCTCGTCTGCTGCTGTGGGGCTGCGCCGTCGCCATCGAGGCTGTCGCTACCTATGCCGGTCACCCCGTGCCGGGCCGGGGTCGTACCACGACCGGCGACTACCAGGTGGCCGGCGAGCACCTCGTCGAGCGGTTCCGGCTGTTCTTCCTGATCGCGCTGGGGGAGACGGTGGTGACCTCCAGCACGGCGTTCACCGCGCAGCCGGTCGCGCCATTGCGCGTCACGGCGCTGATCGTCGCCTTCACCGGCACGGTAGCGATCTGGTGGATCTACTTCCACCGCGCGGAAGGGGCTGCCTTCGAGCTGCTCGACGACGGCGACGGGGGCGACCACGGAGGGCTGGGGCGCCTGGCGACCTACAGCCTGTACGGGATGATCGCGGGCCTGATCGTGGCCGCCGTCGGCGACCAGCTCGTTATCGCCCGCCCTGGCGGCGACACCGACGCGGTGACCAGTGTCGTGCTGTACGCCGGGCCGGCGATGTTCCTGCTCGCGCAGAGCTGGTTCATCCTCAAGGCCTTCGGCCGCGTGCCACCCTCGCGACCGGTGGCGCTCATCGCGTTCGCGGCACTGGCATTCGCCACCCACCCCCTGCCACCCATCGCTGCCGCTGCGGGAGCCGCGGTAGTCCTGGTCGGCGTGGCGATCGCTGACACCCGAAGGGGGAACGGCGCCAGCGACTGAGCGGCACAGCCACCTGCCGCCGTCGCTGCTGGCTTGGGTTGCAGTAGCGTGCCCGCGATGAAGGCGCGGATCCGGCCCATGACGACCGACGATGTGGCGGGCGTCGACGAGCAGAAGATGGCCACGTTCGAGGCACAGGACCGCGAGGAGGGCCGCGAGCCGGAGCCGGTGCCCGACGAGGTCGGTGACCGCAACGCCGCCCGCCTGCGACACCAGCTGGGCACCGATCCCGGCGGCTGCCTGGTGGCCGTCGAGGGCGAGCGGATCGTCGGTCACGCCGTCGCGCTGCTACGGGAGCACTTGTGGTGTCTGCCGATGCTCCACGTGCATCCCGAGTCGCAGAGCGGCGGCATCGGTCGTCGGCTACTGGACGCGGCGTTGGCCTACGGCAAGGACGCCGAGGCGGGGATCATCATGGCCTCGTCCGATCCCCGCGCCATCCGCCTGTACACCACCTCGGGCTTCGTCCTGCATCCGGGCATGGAGGTCAGCGGCCGGGTGCGCCGCCCGCCGCCGGCGCCTGCCGACATCCGAGATGGCGGCGACGACGACTTCGGCCTGACCGCCGAGGTCGATCGCCAGGTACGTGGCGTCCCACACGGGGCCGACGGCAGCGACCTACGCTTCATCCGAGATCTCGGCAGCCGCTTCGCGGTACTGGACAGGGGCGGTGATCGTGGCTACGTGCTATGGCGGGACGGGCGGGTCGTCATCCTGGCCGCCACCACCGATGCGGCGGCCTGCGAGCTGCTGCGCCACTTCTTCGTCGCCGCGGGTGACGACGACATCGACATCTGGGCGGTCACGGGCGCCCAACAGTGGGCCATCCTCACCGCCTACGACGCGGGACTGGTGCTCAAGCCGGGAGGGGCGCTGCTCACCCGAGGCCGTCTCGGCCCGATGGCCCCGTACCTGGCCAGCGGCCTGTACTTGTGACGCCCGCCATCCGGCCCACGGCCGCTGGTGACGTCGACGCCGCCGAGCAGGTCAGCGCGGCGTCGTTCGCCGCGTTGAGCGCCGGCTTCGCGAACCAGCCGCCGAACGCAGCGAGCGGCACGTGGCGCTGCAGCGCCGACTGCTCGACCACCTGCTCGCCACGGACCCTGACGGCTGCTTCGTCGCCGAGGACGGCGGTCGCGTGGTTGGCGTTGCCCTGGCGTTGCGCCGCGCGGATTTCTGGGGGCTGTCGCTGCTCAACGTGGCGCCTGACCGTCAGGGGCAGGGGATCGGTCGCCGTCTGTTGCAAGCGACGCTGAGCTACGGCGAGGCCTGCGCTCGGGGGCTCATCCTGTCGTCGCGCGACCCGGGGGCGATGCGGCGGTACGCCCTCGCCGGCTTCCAGCTGCACCCGATCGTGAAAGCGACCGGCACCGTCCATCGCCCCCCGCCAGCCCAGCCGGGCATCCGCGATGGAACGACGCAGGACCTCGACCTGGTCGACACCGTCAACGCGGGTTTGCGAGGCGCTGGGCACAGCGTCGATCTCAAGCCGCTGCTGGCCGACGGCGACGGCCAGTTGCTGGTCGCCGACACCGCTTCGGGACAGGGTTATGCCGTCCTTGACATCGACAGCGACGTGCTACTGCTCGGCGCCACGGACGCTCCCACGGCCCAGGCTCTGCTGGCTGCGGCGCTGCGGCAGGCGGGTGACGAGGCCGATGTCGGCCACCTGACCGCGGAGCAGGGTTGGGCCGTGCCCGTCGTGTTGGCCGCCGGCCTGGCTGCAACCAAGGGGACCCGCGTTCTGGCGGGGGTGTGCGCCACCCTCGCCATACCTGCCGTCCGGCGCGCTGCTGTAGTGGATGACCGCAGCGCGTCCGCCGAGGACGGAGTGGCTAGCGACACATGATGGTGTGCGAAGGTGTATCGCAGATTGATGGGTCGAACCAATATCGACATCGACGAGGAGCTCGTGCGCCGCGTGATGCGGTTGCACGGTCTGACGACCAAGCGACAAGCGGTGGACGTGGCGCTGCGCAGTCTGGCTGGTGACCCGATGACCACGGCTGAGGCCTTGGCCATGGAAGGCACGGGTTGGGACGGCAATCTCGACGAGATTCGCGCTCCGGACGATCTTGGCCAACGGTGATCCTGCCCGACACGTCCGTCTGGGTCGAGTACCTGCGCGCAACCGGCAGCTTCGGCCATCAGCGCCTGCGGACGCTGCTGTCGGAAGAGCAGCCCGTCGCCACGACAGAGATCGTGATCATGGAACTGCTGGCGGGCGCCAACGACGCAGCGGACGCGGCTGGGCTCCGGCGCCTGCTGTATCGCTGTGAGCTGCTGGCTGTCGGTGGTCTGGGAACCTACGAGCAGGCCGCGGCGATTTACCGCGCGTGCCGCCAGGGAGGCGAAACCGTTCGCAAGATGACCGACTGCGTCATCGCGGCGGTCGCCCTGCGTACCGACGCGACGGTGCTGCACCGCGCCGTGGGCTTCGATGCCATCGCCCGCCATACCGCGTTGCGCATCGACCCCGCTTGACGCGATCTCAGCGTGGCTGCAGACGGATGCGGACGACGCCGGGCATCGGCAGCTGCAGGTCAACGTCGATGCAGCCATCGGTCGGCGTAGCAGCACCCAGGTCCTCGATGTCGAGGTGATCGGCCGCTCGCAACGCTGCCCACTCCTGGTCGTCAGGCCAGGCTTTCTCGGCGTCCCAGTTGGCCGCAATCGACGAGTGGCGGGTGTCAACGCGCGCCACCGTCACGTCGTAGGCAGCTGCATCCAGGCCCGACACGGCGACGGCAAGGTGGCGCTGCAGGAGTGGGTCGCTGGCCGCCTTGGACTGGTCGAACGTGCCGTTCCAAGCGAGGACGTCGACCTGCCCATCGACGGCGCGCGAGGCCCAGGCGTCGACGAGGGTGCCGGCTCCGTCGCCGCCCAGCTCGACTTCGCACAAGCGGTCGTCGAGTTGCTCGGCCAAGGCCAAGGCCCAGAACCGGGGCTTGCGCAGGTTGCCGATCGTCAGCAGCCCGAAACCGCCATGCAGCAGCCGCGGCGCGCGGCCCAGTTCCTCGAAGTGGTCGCTGATCACCCAATAGGCCAGCGCGTCGGCGCCGTCCTGGGCGTGCTTCATGCCGTGCAGTACGAACGGCGCGCCAAAGGCCCCGTCAGTCACGTCGAAGAAGTGCGTCGGCGTGACGCCCCACTCGGTCCACCACACCGCGACGTCGTCCAACTCGCGGACCCGCAGGGCCTCGCGCACGTTCAGCGGCGCGTTGCCGTAGGTATGGGTGGACACAAAGTCCAGCGGCACCTGCTCGTCCAGGACGTGGTCGCAGAACGCGCCGATCCAACCGGCCGCCGCCGTCGACGGTCCACCCACCAGCAGCCGTTCGTCGACGGCCTTGATGGCGAGCGCGGCGGTGTCGTACAGCCGGAAGTACTCGGCCTGCGTCCCGGTCCAGAAGACCTCGAGGTTGGGTTCGTTCCAGACCTCGAACCCCCAGGTGGCGACCTCGTCGAGGCCGTAGCGCTCGACGAGGTGGGCAGCCAGGCGTGCGCACAACTCGCCCCAACGGTCCCAGTCGCGCGGTGGCGAGATGATTGCGCCGTAGGTGAAGACGGTCCTGTCCGGTTGCGCGGCCAGGTCGCGCGCCATGAACGACAGTTCCACCACCGGCCGCAGGCCGATGGCAAGGGCCTGGTCGTAGAGGCCGTCCACGCGGCTGAAGTCGTAGTGCGGTCGGCCGTTGCTCTCGCGGTAGACGCCGAGGTCGTCGTGGAAGATGGCGTGGGCACGCACACGGTCGGCGCCGAGCTGGTCGCGGGCGATTCCCAGCGACTCGGCGAACTCTCCGGCGACCCGGCGTCCGCCGAGGACCACCGGGTCGGCCAGCTGGGACAGGCGCTCGCTACCGATCATGTGCCACACTCGCCGCAACGGCTTTGTCTCGGCGTCGGTCTGCACGCGCAGCGTGACGGTGGCGTCACCTTCGAGCAGCGGCCCGCCTTCGACCGCAGAGGAGCGGGGACCGGGGTCGTGCTCCAGGTCCGCGATCGCCGTGACCCGGTAGCAGTAGCGCCGGCCGGGCTCGCCGGTGGTGTCGGCGTAGTGCGGCGCTGGGAACGCCAGGACGTCGCGGCCACCGTGGTCGACGGTGCTGAAGGAGCCGCCGCCAAGCTCAGCGCGCTCAACGAGGTAGCCCATGGCACCTGGGACCGGCTGCCAGCGCAGGCTCACCTGGCCGCGCCCGTCCTCGGCACGCAGGTCGGTTGGCGCGCGCAGGTCGGTCGAGGGGCGCGGGCCGGTCGGGGCGGCGAGTGCCACCCCAACCTCGGACGCCTGGGAGCGCCGGCCACTGCGGCGCTCCCAGTCCTCACGGACGCCCTGCCTCGGAAGGGCGGTCATCGGAGCCGCCTCAACGGGCGTAGCCGGCGGTGAACCGCTCCATCTTCAGCAGGGGCTTGACCGCGCGCCTGACATATCCGCGCGCGAAGTAGGACTGCAAGTGGTCGTCGGTCAGCTCGTTGCCGAGCGCGGCCATGATCATGCCCTGGTCGAGGGCCAGCCAGTAGCGCGACACCTGACCGCTGGTCACGTCCACGGCGTCGTAGAAACCGTGGTCGGTGTACAAGTCGAAGTCGCGGCGTAACCGTCGCAGGTTGTTCAGCGCCCTGTTCGGCTTGTAGTCAAGGGCCAAGAATGACGCGTGCGGGGTGACGACGCCGTTGCCGTAGCTGTCCGGCTTGGGCTGCGCAGGCCGGCAAGGAGTGGCGCCTGGTGTGTCGGCGGCAAAGCCCCTGTCGACGACGGTCCGCTCCTGGTCGGAACTGTAGCCGTCGGGGTTCAGCCCGATCTGGTCCACGCCGTACTCACGGTAGCCGCCAGCGGGGTTGTTGGATGGCGAGAAGCCCCAGTAGCCGTAGTCGGCTTCATTGAGGCCGTGCTTGATCTGGGCGCGGACGTACAGCGGGTGGTTGACGCCCCAGCTGCGAGAGCCCCATTGCTCCTCGGGCACCAGCAGCGGCACCATCAGCGCCTCGAACATCGACCCACCCCAGCTCGGCACGATGTCCATGCCTCGGTAGGTGTAGTGGCCCTCGAAGACGTCGACGCCCATGTAGTTGCGGGTGACGCCTTCCGGCTTGGCTTCCTGCCAACCCCAGTCGCAGGTCGACGGGAAGGTGCGGAAGGTCTTGAAGTAGTGCTCCGGCGGGATCTCGCCCTTGGTGATGCCGATGTAGCTGGCGATGCGCGGCTCGGTGTTCAGCGAGCCGTAGTGGTGACAGGTCCAACCCTTACCGGTGTCACCCCCGGCGGGACTGGTTGCGCAAGCGCCGCTGACCTCGGGCGCGTACACCTGGTTCGGCGGCAGCTCGGTCCAGTAGCCGCCGCGAATCTGACCGACCTGGGGGTCGTAGTAGAAGCCGAAGTCCATGCTGCGATGCAGGCGTCGGGCCGGGCGTTGCAGCGCGGGGACAGCGCGCGCGACCATGCGCAGGCCGGCGGCAAGCCAGCCGTTGTCCACCGACGACAGGAACGGGTACACGGGGTTGCCGTCCACCGGCCAGGTCGTCAGCTTCTCTCGGGTGGCCGGGTCGTACCAGTTGTAGAACTGGCCGCTGGGCTCGTGTCGCTCGAGCCGGCCCACGGTGCGCACCGTGCGAGCCAGCCGCTCGCGCGCCTGGCGGCGGGTGATGAGGCCGACGTCGCGGGCGGCCAACGTGCTCCACAGGTACGCGCCGATGTTGGTTGGCGAGGTGTACTCGCTGCGCTTGCCGTCAGCCGACAGGTTGTCGGCGGTCAGGCCCGTGCGCTTGTTGGTCATAGCCACCATGGAGCGGTAGGTGTCTTCGGCGTAGCGGTGTAGCACGCGTGACGTGCGGACATGGTCCTGCGGGCGTTGGGGTGCGGCGAACGCCGGGGTGATCGCCAGCAGCGACAGCGCCAGCGTCAGCACCAGGATGATGGAGAGGCGGATCCGGGACATGAGCACTCCTTGCGGGTGGGGGTAGGCGGGTTGGCGGACGGCCCAGGCGGCTGGGCGCGGGGTGGCGGGTGCGGTTGGGGCGGGCGGGCTATCCCTTGAGGCCGGTGGTGGCGATGCCCTGCGTGAAGTAGCGCTGCAGGGCGACGAAGACGATCAGGACCGGGACCACGAGCACCACGGCGCCGGCCATCAGCAGGCCGTAGTCGGCCTGGTACTGGCCCTTGGTGAAGATCGCGAGGGCGACCGGCAGCGTGTACATGCTGTCGTCGGTGCTGTTGACCAGCGGCCACAAGAAGTTGTTCCACGAACCGAGGAAGGTCAGGATCCCCAGCGTCGCCAGAGCGGGTGTGGTCAGCGGCATCACGATCTGCCAGAAGACGCGGGCCTCGGATGCGCCGTCGACGCGGGCCGCCTCGATCAGCTCGTCGGGGATCGAGCGCATGAACTGGCGCATGAAGAACACCCCGAACGGGCCGGCCATGAACGGCAGGATCAATCCGGCGTGGGTGTTGACCAGTTCCAGCTTGCTCATGAGCACGAACAGCGGCACCAAGGTCACGCTGCCGGGGACCATCAGGGTCGCCATGACCAGCAGGAACAGCTTGTTGCGCCCGGCGAACCGCAACTTGGCCAGGGCGTATCCCAGCATCGAGCAGAACGCCAGGTTGGCGGTGGTCACGAAGCCGGCGACCACCAGAGAGTTGGAGAAGTAGGTGACGAAGTCAAGGCGGGCGAACAGGCGCCGGTAGTTGTCCAGTGTCGGCGCCTCCGGCAACCAGGTTGGTGGCAGTTGCAGCAACTCGCCCTGCGTCTTGATCGAGCCGAGGAGCATCCACAGGAACGGCCCAATCAGGGCCAGCAGGCCGAGCACCAGCAGGGTGGTGACGAGCCAGCCGCGACTGGCCCGCGCCTGGGGCGCCGGCTGGTCCAACTCGGTGGTGGTGGGGGCTTCGCGCCCCTGGGCGACAGCAGTCATGACGACCTCAGTCCTGGGGGCGCAGGAAGCGGAACTGCACCGCGGCGAGCACCGCGATGGCCACGAACAGGATGTAGGCGATCGCCGAGGCGTAGCCGAGGTGGAAGAAGTTGAAGCCCTGCTGGTACAGGTACATGTTCACCGACAGGGTGGTGTCCAGCGGGCCGCCGGCGGTCATGACGAACGGCTCCTCGAACAGGTTGAGATAGCCGATGCTGGTGATGACGGCGGCGAACAGGGTGGTGGGCCGCAGCAGCGGCAGCGTGACGTAGCGGAACTCCGTCCACGGTGTGGCACCGTCGATGCGGGCGGCCTCGTACAGCTGCGCCGGCACGGTCTGCAGCCCGGCGAGGAACAGGACCATGACGAAGCCCATGTTCCGCCATACCGCCATCACGATGATGGCGGGCATCGCCAGCACCGGGTTGGCCAGCCAGTTGGGGCCGTCGATCCCGACCCCGGACAGCAGCACGTTGACCAGGCCTAGATCGGGATGCAGCAGGTAGCGCCAGATCACCGCGATGGCCACGATGCTGGTCACCACGGGCAGGTAGTAGCCGACCCGGAACACCGCCCGAAATCGCATCACCACGCGGTTGAGCCCCAGTGCGGCGAGCAGTCCCGCGATGAGCGTCAGCGGCACGCCGGCGATCACGAAGTAGGCGGTGTTCCCGGCGGCGGCGATGAACTTCTCGTCGCGCAGTAGCTCGGTGTAGTTGCCAAGGCCGATGAGGTTGGTGCCAATCGGGTTGGTCAGGTCACGCAGACCGAAGTCGGTGAAGCTCAGCGCGAACGAGGCCAAGATCGGGCCGAGCATGAACACCGCGAAGACCGCGACCCACGGCAGCGCGAAGCCCCAGCCGGTCAGGTGTGGCCGGATGCGCGACCAGCGCGACGCCGACGGCGCCGAGCTGGTCGGGCGAACCCCGGCGTCGGTGGTGGCGGTTGCCATGTCCGTGCCTCTCGTTGCCTGCTCGGTCGCTGCCGGCGCTGCTCGCGGCCTGCCCGGTCGTTACTCGCCGGTGCCAACGGACTCGGCGGCGGCCTGCATCGCGGCGGTGCCCTCCTCGGGCGTGGCGTTGCCGACCGTGACCTTTTCCATCTCGCTGTTGATGGCGGTCTCGACCTCGACCCAGGTGGGGATCGAGGGTTGGGCCTTGGCTGACTCCAGCTGCTGGCCGAAGGCGGCCACGTCCTCGTCGGAGGTCAGCGTCTCGTCATCCCATGCCGCCTCCACGGCCGGTAGGGCGGCGACCTCGGAGTACCAGTCGACCTGAACTTCAGGTCGAGACACGAACTCGACAAACTTCCAGGCGGCGTCGCGGTTGTCGGTGTTGCCGAACACCGACAGGTTGCTACCGCCGACGAACGATGTGGCCGACTCCTTGGCGGGCATGGGGGCGACGTCCCACTTGCCTTCGATGTCCTTGCCGCCGACGTCGGAGATCAGCCCCAGGTGCCAGGGCCCGGAGAAGAACATGGGGTGGGTGCCCTGCACGAAGGCGGGAGTGATGTCGAAGCCTTCGGGCACCGACGCGGCGGTCAGCCCGTCCTCGAAGAACGAGTCGTAGAAGGCCATTGCCTCGGTCGCCTCTGGGCTGTCCAGCGCGAAGTTGCCCTCGCCATCCACGACCTCGCCGCCGTTGGACCACACGAACGGCATGAACTCCTGCCAGTTGTTCGGGCCGAGGGAGATGCCGTACTTGGCGCCGCCCTCCGACTGCATGGCTTCGGCCATCGCCTTGAGCTCGTCCCAGGTCTTGGGAGCCTCGGTGATGCCGGCCTTCTCGGCGATGTCGGTGCGGTAGTACAGCAGGCGGGTTTCGATGTACCACGGGACGCCGTAGGTCTTGCCGTCAACGACGTTGGTCTCCCACGCACCGTCGAAGAAGGCGCCGGGTTCGAAGCCGGCGGGAACCTCGTCGAGCGCACCGGTCTCGGCGAACTCGCCCATGAAGGTCGTGCCCATCTGCGACACGTCAGGCGTCTCCTGACCGGCGACGGCCGTCAGCAGCTTGTCGTGTGCGACATCCCAGGGGACAGGGGTCACCTTCACGTTGACGTCAGGGTTTTCCTCCATGAAGGCGTCGGCCAGCATGCCTGCCTTCTCGCCCTCGGCGCCCATGGCCCATACGGTGAGGTCACCGGTGGCGGGGCCCTCGGCGATCGCCTCACCGGCGGTCTGGCCACCCTCGCTCGAGCCGCCGGCGGCGGCCCCTGGATCGTCGTTCGTTCCGCAGGCGCTGAGCAGCAGCGCCAAGGGAATGAGTAACGCGAACATGCGTCTGGTGAGGTTCATCGTGGCGCTCTCCTTGCGAGAGTCGGGGGCTGGAGCGGGGGGGTCTGGCAGCCACAGCTGTGGCGCAGCACGAGGTCGGTGGGAAGGGTCTCGGGAATCAAGTCATCAGAGCCGGCGATCCGGGCGGACAGCAGTGCGCCGGCGCGGGCACCGAGCTCGCGCGCGGGCTGTCGCACGGTGGTCAGGGCCGGGGTGATGAGGCTGACGGTGGCGAGGTCGTCCCAGCCGGTGACCGCGACATCGGCGGGGATGCGCAGGCCGAGGTCGCGCGCGGCGCGGTATAGACCTAGGGCGAGCTCGTCGTTGGCGCACACCACCGCGGTGGGCCGCTCGTCGTCGTCGAGCAGCTCGCTGCCGCAGGCGTAGCCGTCGTCGGTCAGGAAACCGCAGCGGATGGCCTTCTCCGGCGGGCTAACCCCGGCCGCTTCGTGGGCCGCAAGGAAGCCTCGCCAGCGCTGCTCGACGTCCGGTGCGCCCTCAGGGTCGCCGACGAACGCCAACCGTGTGTGGCCGTGGTCCATTAGGTGGCTGGTCAGCCGCTTGGCCGCCTCGATATTCTCGGCGCGGACCACGGGGATCGAGCCCACCCCGTCGCGGGCCAGCAGCACGATCGGGGTCCCAGCCTTGTCGAGGCCTCGGACTACCTCGTCGCTAACCGTGCGGTCCATGACGACCAGGCCGTCGACACGGCCGGCCAAGTCCACCACCATCTCGTCGGCGTTGGGGCGGCCGTGCGTGGCCAGGATCAGCACGCTGCGGTCGTCGGCCACGGCATGCTGCTCGAAGCCGAGCACCACCTGCGCGTAGTAGGGACCGAGCAGGTCGGGAAAGACCACGCCGATGGCGCTGTGGCCTTTGCCGGCCAGGCCGCGTGCCACGTGGCTAGGACGCCAGCGCAGCGCCTCCGTGGCGGCCAGCACCCGTTCCCGCGTGGCCGGCGCGACCGGCGCCGTGCCGCGCAGGACGCGCGAAACCGTCGCGATGGAGACGCCTGCGTGCTCGGCGACGGTGTAGATACTCGGCTTGGCCGTGGTCATGGTGGGGGTCCGGCACTCCAGGCGCAGGCGGTGGCTATGTAAGCCCTTACAACGACGATGTAAACGCTTACACAGGCGTTCGGGCGTGTCAACCCCCAATCGTTGGCTGCCCCGCGTGTGCCCACTCTTCCGCCGATCCGTGTGCAGATGCCCGCGTTCGGCGGCGGCCCGCACACGGCCCACAGGCACCCGGTCTACACGTACACACGGCCACTGGATCCTGGTTTGTGGATGCGTACCGGACGGTGAGTCCGGTACGCATCCACGAATCGAGTCGCGGACCCAACGATGCGCTGCTTGGCAGCTGTCCGGCGGGGCGGCGCCACGGTATCTGTGACGTCCGATTTCCGCTAGCGACGGGCCGGCGCGTGTGGCATTGTCGTCGCCATGTACTCCGACTTCGAGCGCTGCTACCGGGCGGTACGCAGCCGTGACAGCCGCTTCGACGGCTGGTTCATTACCGCCGTGACCTCGACCGGCATCTACTGCCGGCCGAGTTGCCCGGCGCTCACGCCCAAGCGTTCCAACGTGCGTTTCCACCCCACGACCGCTGCCGCGCAGGCCGCCGGCTTCCGTGCCTGCAAGCGCTGCCTGCCCGACGCCGCCCCTGGATCGCCGCAGTGGAACACGCGCGCCGACCTCGTCGGGCGAGCCATGCGGCTCATCGCCGACGGTGCGGTGGACCGCGACGGCGTCGCCGGCCTCGCCAGCCGCCTCGGCTACAGCGAGCGTCACCTGCATCGCCAGCTGGTCGCCGAGGTCGGTGCCGGGCCGTTGGCGCTGGCCCGCGCGCAGCGGGCCCACACGGCGCGGCTGCTGCTGCAAACGACCGACCTGCGCGCAGCCGAGGTCGCCTTCGCGGCCGGCTTCGCCAGCGTCCGGCAGTTCAACGACACCGTTCGCGAGGTCTATGCGGTGACGCCCACGCAGCTTCGCCGACACGGCCAACCGCCTGCGGCGACCCCCGCACCGGGAGCCATCTCGCTGCGGCTGGCCTACCGTCGACCGTTCGACCTCGACGGGCTGCTGACCTTCCTCGGCAAGCGGGCAGTGCCCGGGGTGGAGGAGTGTTCCGACGGCGTCTACCGCCGGACCCTGGCGCTGCCGCACGGCGCCGCCGCGGTGGCGCTGAGCGCCGGGACCGGTCATGTGCGCTGCGTGCTGGAGCTCGCGGACCCGAGGGACCTTACGGCCGCGGTGCAGCGCTGCCGCGGGCTGCTCGATCTCGACGCCGATCCCGAGGCCGTCAACGAGGTGCTCACCTCAGACCCGGTGATGGGACCGCTGGCCCGGGCGAACCCCGGCCAGCGGGTGCCGGGCTCCGTCGACGGGGCAGAGCTGGCCATCCGCGCGGTCCTCGGCCAACAGGTGTCGGTGGCGGCTGCGCGCACGGTCGCGGGCAGGCTCGTCGCCCGCTACGGCAAGCCGCTGACCAGCCCTCGAGGGACGCTGACGCACCTGTTCCCGGAATCAGCCGTCCTCGCCGAGGCCGACCCGGCCGACCTGCCAATGCCGGCCTCCCGCCGCCGCGCCCTGATGACACTGGCGGGGGCTCTGGCTTCAGGTGACGTTGCGCTCGACCCTGGCGCTGACCGCCAGGACACCGAACGGCGCCTGCTGGCGCTGCCGGGCATCGGGCCGTGGACAGCCGCCTATGCCAGCATGCGCGCCCTCGGCGACCCTGACGCGTTCCTGGCGACCGACCTTGGTGTGCGCCACGCGCTGGTCGCGCTCGGCTACGACGGCTCGCCCGCCGGGGCGGCGGCGGTCGCGCGGCGCTGGCGGCCCTGGCGGGCGTACGCCAACTTCCACCTGTGGCGCAGCTTGGCCACCACGATCCCAAGGAGCACCACATGAAGACGGCGACCACCACCTACACGACCGTGGCCAGCCCACTGGGCGAGCTGCTGCTGGCGGGCGAGGACGGCGGGCTGTCCGGGTTGTACCTGCCGCCGCACGAGGGTGCGCCCGAGGTCGGCATGGACTGGCGCCGCGACGACGACCGCTTCAGTGACGCGCGTGAGCAGCTGGTCGCCTACTTCGCCGGCACGCTCCACACCTTCAATCTCGACTTGGCGCCGCGCGGCACCCCGTTCCAGCTGCGGGTGTGGCTGGCGCTGGCCGAGATCCCGTACGGCACGACCATCAGTTACCGTCAACTCGCCGAACGTGTCGGCAACCCCAACGCCTCCCGTGCGGTCGGGCTGGCCAACGGGCGCAACCCGATCTCGATCATCGTGCCGTGCCACCGGGTCATCGGCGCGAACGGGGCACTGGTGGGCTACGGCGCCGGCGTGGAGCGCAAGCGCTGGCTACTGGCGATGGAGGGTGCTCTGCTCGCCAGCTGACCGCCCTCCACCCCGCGTGTCGAGATGCAGCGAACTTGACTTTTCGGTCAACAAGTTTGACTTGTGACGTTATGTCGCGCTGCCCGGCCTGTTGGTCCTGTTGGTGCGCCGCGGTCCGTTGCAGGTGCTGGCCATCGGATCACCCGCAACGCGGCATGAGCGGACTCAAGAGAGCGCGGCGTCAGGCAACAGGTTTTCGGTACATCCGCCCGTGACGCTCCATGGAACAGATGGAACCCTAGGCTGACGCAATGACAATGTGGCTGTTCGAAGGCATCGCGCTTCTTGACGGAGATCCGCTGACGCTCTCAGTGGGTGATGGTGAACAGGGTCCTTCCTGGCAAGTTCGGACTGCCAGGCCTGGTTGACGCGCACTGCCATCTCACGGTGGACGAGGACGCGGAGCCGGGACCTCGTCCGACTCGCCGACCTGGGTCTGCTCACTGCGAAGGGCGAACGCCGGGGTCGGTACTACGTGGCCGGTGGCGAACTCGCCCATGTGCGCGCGACCCTCCGCGCCGAGCGAGCTCCTGTCGTCGACGCCTATCCGACTCTCACCGAGGAGATCCGCCGAGTCCGGTAGGCCCGGAAGGTGTCCCGGGGGCATTGGCAGACTGTGTGCGGGCCCACGTCACCCATGCCGCGCAGGTCGTCACGCATGAGCCGTGAGGAAGGGTTGCCGCGCTTCGTCGACGAGCACCGGATCAGGATCGCCGCACCGCGCGACCGCGTGTGGGGAGCCCTGCGCCGCTACGTAGACGCGTCCCTCGCGAAGGAGCGGGACAACCCGCTGGTCCGGCTCCTCGGGACCGAGCCGCGCTCCGGCTTCGCGGTCTCACGGGAGGTGCCGGGCACGCAGCTCGGCCTGTCCGGCCGCCACCGGTTCTCGCGCTACCTCCTGGTGTTCGAGCTCGCCGACGCCGGCGACGGGACGACCGAGGTGAGCGCCCGGACCTTTGCGGACTTCCCCGGTGTCCACGGCCGCGTCTACCAGACCCTGGTCATCGGCAGCCGTGCCCATGTCCTCGCGGTGCGAGGCATGCTGCGCTCGATCCGTCGATCGAGCCTCGGCTGACACGTCGTACGACGAGCATCGTCCATCGGGTCGAGATGGGCGACTCGTGCATGTCCTTTCCGCGACCGCCCATTCGTTCCATTCTTGAGGGACCAAGGTAGGCCCTGAAGGCAACGAAGGAGTGTTCCGATGCCGCAGTACCTTGCATTGACCTACACCGCGGATGTGGACTGGTGGGCGCCCGAGCAGGCGAGTGAGCTCGCCGAGTACCGCCAGTTCGCGGTGGACAACGCTGACAGCATCCGGGCGAGTGCCGTACTGCACCCGACCAGCACGGCCACGGTCGTCCGCGTGGAAGGTGCCCGTGGCGGAAACGTGGTCACGACCGACGGGCCCTACGCCGAGACCAAGGAGGCGTTGACCGGGTACTACCTGCTCGAGGCTGCAGACCTGGAGGAAGCAGTGGCGATCTCATCCGAGCTTCCCGCGGCCTGGGGCGGCGCCGTCGAGGTGCGCCCGGTCATCGCATCCAAGTAAGCGGTCGTGGTCTCCGAGCACGACACGGTCGCCGAGACGGTCCGGGTCGAGGGCGCACGCATCCTCGCGACCTTGATTCGGACCGTCGGCGACGTACAGATAGCCGAGGACGCCGTGCAGGAGGCAACCCTGGCGGCACTCGGCGCGTGGCCGGTCACCGGGGTGCCGCCACAGCCGCGTGCCTGGCTCACGGTGACCGCGCGAAGAAAGGCGATCGACATCCTCCGGCGCGAGCGGGCCCGCCCGGGCAAGGAGCGGGACGGACTGCGGATGATCGAACTCGCGAGGTCCGACCTTCCGCCGGACGACGTCGTGCACGACGACCTGCTGCGACTGATCTTCACCTGCTGCCATTCCGCCCTCTCACCGCCGACCCGGGTTGCCCTGGCCCTGCGAACACTGTGGTCTCTCGCCGGCGCAGATCGCCGGCGTGCTCCTCACCACCGAGGCCGCCACGACGAAGCGCCTGACCCGGGCTCGACAGAAGATCGCTGCAGCCCGCATCCCCTACCGGGTGCCGGCCGAGGCTGAGTTGGCCGACCGGTTGCCGACGGTGTGCGGGGTGATCCACAGCCTCTACACGGCTGGCCATGCGCCCGTCGACGGCCGTGCCGCCTACGATGTGGACGCCTGTGCCGAGGCGGTCCGGCTGGCCGAACTCCTGCACGATCTGCTTCCGGATCAGCCGATGCCCGCCTCCGTCCTGGCGCTGCTGCTCCTCACCGAGGCCCGCAGGCCCTCACGGCTCGACGAACATGGTGACGTCGTGACCCTCGACCAGCAGAATCGTGGTCGGTGGGACGCCGCGGCAATCGCCCGCGGCATCGCGCTCCTGAATGATTCACTGCGCTGCTCGCACGGGCAGGCGGACGCGTACCAGCTCCAGGCCGCCATCGCGGCGGAGCATGCCCGTGCCGCCAGTTATGACGACACCGACTGGACGGAGATCCTGCGGCTCTACGATCTGCTCGTGTCGATCGCTCCCAGTCACGCCGCCGGCCTGGGCCGGGTGGTTGCGGCAACTGAAGCGGCCGATCCTGCGACCGGGCTCGCCATGCTGGCCGAACTGCCGCCGAGCCCCCGCTGGCACGCGGTTCGCGCCGAACTGCTCGCCCGCGAGGGGCGGTACACAGAGGCAGCCCGAGAACTCGCCGAATCCCTCGACGGACCGGCAACGCAGCCGGAACGACAGCATCGGGAGCGACGTCGAGAGGCATTCCTCCAGCTGGCCATGCCGACCGCGCCAGACGAGAGGGAGCCCTGAATGCCGGGAGATGCAGGCCCTCCGTCGACCAGGTCTTCTCGGCCGTGGGACATCGAGTACTCACGATGTACCCCGGTGACGAGGAGGGACGAATGCTGCGGTCCCCCGGGCTCAAGACGGCCGGAAAGTTGTACGCCTTCGCACGTCACGCGCCGGGCCAACGAGAACCCGAGGCTCGTCGAGGCGGTCCGGCAGCGGATCCGTGACAGCGGTCCCATCACGGCGGCAGACCTCGAGCAGCGCGTCGACAAGTTGGGCAGTTGGTGGAGCTGGGACGACGGCAAAGTCGTGCTCGAGCACCTCTTCCACCGCGGCGAGGTCGTCGTCGTCCGCCGCAAGCGCGACTTCACCCGGCTGTACGACCTGCCCGAGCGGGTGTTGCCGGCCAGCGCCCTCGACGCCCCGACGCCGACCGAGGCCGAGGCGCGCAAGGAGCTGCTCGCGATCGCCGCCCGCAGCATGGGCGTGGCGACCCTTGAGGACATGGCCGACTACCACCGCCAATGGCGGCCGCGGTCGTCCAAGCCGCTCGTCGCCGAGCTGGTCGAGGAGGGCGTGCTGTTGCCAGTCACGGTCGAGGGGTGGACCAAGCCGGCGTACCTCCATCGCGACGCCAAACTGCCCCGCGCCGTCGACGCCCGCGCCCTGCTGAGCCCGTTCGACTCGCTCGTGTGGCACCGCGACCGCAACGAACGCCTCTTCGATTTCCACTATCGCATCGAGATCTACACGCCAGCGCCGAAGCGTGTCTACGGGTACTACGTGCTGCCGTACCTCCTCGGCGACCGCATCGTCGGGCGCGTCGACCTCAAGGCCGACCGGCCGGCCGGCGTGCTGCGCGTCCAGGGCGCGTACGCCGAGCCGGGCGTCGACACCGCGGCGGCCGCCAGCCCGCTCATCGAGGAACTGCGGCTGATGGCCGAATGGCTCGAGCTCGACATCGTCGCCAGCGCCGATCGCGGTGAGCTCGCCGAGGCCCTGCGCCGCGCCGGGAGGCCCCGCCTCGAGCAGGACCACTCCGAATAAGCGACCGTCTCTTTGTGAAGGACAGCAACTGGTGGGATGCATCCATGGCACCGTTCATCGCGACCTGGCCGGCCGGCACCGTGCCGGGTGGAGCGCCAGAGGCGATGGTCTGGGTAGCGCTCCGCGCACATCGGGGACAGATGACGCGCACCGGGAGAGTGTCGACGTCGGGGCAGGGCGCGCCGGTAGACGACTCCCCATCACTTCTAGGTGACGCCGGAATATATTGAGGACATGGAGAAGCTCGCCAGCACGCAGATCCTCGACGCCCGTCTCGACGACTGGCGGAAGCTCGCCCAGGCCCTCCACGCGCGGTTCCTCACCGGCAACTTTGTCACGGGCCTCAAGTTCGTCACCGCCGTCACCGAGGCCGCCGAGCGAGCCAACCACCATCCAGACGTGACGCTGAGGTACCCGATTGTGGACGTGAAGCTGATCAGCCACGACGTCTCCCAGGTCACCCAGCGCGACGTCGACCTCGCCCGGCAGATCAGCGAGATCGCCCGCGAGCAGGGGATCGACGCGGAGCCGAGCGCCCTTACCGAACTCGAACTCGCGCTGGACACCGCCGACCTCGCCGCCGTCGGACCCTTCTGGGCCGCCTTGCTCACCGGGAGTCTCGACTCACTCAGGGGCGACGACGTTGTCGATCCCAGTGGGCGGCTGCCCTTGCTCTGGTTCCAGCACACCGACGCACACGAGACTCCGCGTCAGCGCTTCCACATTGACCTGTGGGTGCCGCACGACGTCGCCGAGGAGCGCATCGCGGCCGCGGTCGCCGCGGGTGGGCGAGTGGTCGACGACGAGAATGCGCCGTCGTTCGTCGTCCTGGCCGACCCTGAGGGCAACAAGGCCTGCGTGTGCACGTGCCTCAACCGTTGAGACCCTGAGAAGGCGAACCCGTGGGAACCGACCTGCGCTCATGCGGCCATCCGCGCGCTGCGGATGGCCGGAGACAGATCATGGTTGCCCAACCCCTACTTGACGACATCGCGCCGATCGGCCGGTTTCGTCAAACTAGCCGCGGGACCGTCGTCAATCTTCGCTGCATCTCGACACCCAGGTCCCGCGACCCGGGGTCCCGCGACTTGGTATCGCCCACCACGGCGACAAAGTCGCGAGACCGCCGTCACGGCGGGTCGCGGACGATGACCGCCGAGCGCCCGTGGCATGCTGCCGCCATGATCCCGCGCTACACGCTGCCCGAAATGGGCGCGCTGTGGACCGACGAGGCCAAGCTCGCCACCTGGGTGCAGGTCGAAGTCTTGGCCTGCGAGGCCCACGCCGAGCTCGGCGTCGTGCCGGCGGCTGACCTCGACGCGATCCGGCGGGGCACCGTCCCGACGCCCGCACGCTGCGCCGAGATCGAAGCCGAGACCAACCACGACGTCATCGCCTTCCTGACGGCCTTCGTCGAGACGATCCCGGACCCCGATGGCAGCAACCCCGGCCGCTGGGTGCACCACGGGATGACCTCCTCGGACCTGCTCGACAGCGCGCTCGGCGTGACGCTGAGCCAGGCGGCGGACCTCGTCCTTGGCAAAACCGACCGGCTGGTTGATGTCCTCAGGGCTCGCGCGCTGGAGCATTGGGAGACCGTGTGCGTCGGGCGGACCCATGGTGTGCAGGCCGAGCCGACCACCTTCGGGCACAAGCTCGCGCAATTCGCCTTCGCGGTGGATCGCGGACGCGTTCGGCTGCGGGCGGCTCGCGAGGCCGTCGCCGTCGGGTCGATCTCCGGGGCGGTTGGCACTTACAGCAACGTCGACCCCGCCGTCGAGGCATACGTGTGCGGGCGCCTCGGACTAGGCATCGAGCCGGTCGCAACTCAGGTCATCGCCCGAGACCGCCACGCGCAGTTGCTCACCGCGCTGGCCACGCTCGGCGCCTCGGTCGAGCAGATCGGCCTGGAGGTCCGCCACCTGCAGCGCACCGAGGTCCGCGAGGCCGAGGAGCCGTTCGCCAAGGGTCAGAAGGGCTCCTCGGCAATGCCGCACAAGCGCAACCCGATCACCGCCGAGCGCATCTGCGGACTCGCCAGGTTGCTGCGGGCCAACGCCGGCACGGCGCTGGAGAACGTGGCGTTGTGGCATGAGCGCGACATCAGCCACTCCTCGGTGGAGCGGGTCATCCTGCCGGACGCGTTGATCACCGCCGACTACCAGCTGCATTTGGCCACCCGCGTGGTGGAGGGGCTGACCGTGGACGCCGAGCGCATGCGGGTCAACCTGGAAGCCACCGGCGGGCTGGTCTACTCCTCACAGGTGCTGCTGGCGTTAGTCGAACGGGGCATGGCCCGCGACGACGCCTACAAGCTGGTGCAAGCCGCGGCGATGCGCACCTGGGAAACCAGCGAGCCGTTCCGCGACACGCTGGCCGCCGAGGGCGTGGACGTCCCCGCCGAGGCCTTCGACCCGGCGCGATTCCTGCGCCGCCACGGCCTGGTGCGCGAACGCCTCGAGGCGCTGTAGCTGACAGGAACGAGGCGTGTTGCGACTGCTGGTCTCGCAGGCGATTAAGCTAAGAAGGATCTGCTGTTCGCAGACATCGGCGGGCCAGGAGAACGCATGACATCTAAACGCGACTACCTATGGCTGTCTGTTGCGGCGTTAGCCGGCGCATTTGCTATCTACTGCAGCGGACTCCTTGTCGTGAATACCGGTTCCGCGATTGAGGGGGACTATTCTGCCGCGTGGATGGTTTCGGGCTTCTTGGTTCATTCGCGCTGGCTGGAGCGATTGTCGCCTGGGTTAGTTGGCGCCAGTTGACGTGGCAAAGCGACGGCGGGGGAAGCAGTAGCAGCTGGCCGCAAGCACCAGCCAGAGAACAGGGCTTCGCAAGCAACGGCGGCCCCGGGCACTGTTGGGTTGGTCCCAGCCGCTGCGATCAGTGCGGCGCGTGCGCCAGACGTAGGACCAGATGAGGACGGCGAACAGGCTGTAACCGACGCCGGTCAGCAGGGCCAGCCGCAAGCCGATCCCGCCGGCCAGGCTGCTCGCGCCGAGGCCGAAGAACAGGATGGCGATGACCAAGGTCCAGAACAACCTGTCGCTCACGCGCTACCCGATCCGGTTGCAGGCGATGCCGTCAGCATAGCGCCGGTTGCTGGTCCACCACGCCCCGCACACCAGCGTCCCCTTGGGCACATAGGAGTACCAGCCGTACTGGAACCACGCGGTGTTCCAGGTGCAGCCGTTGTGGCGGCCGCTGTAGTGGGTGATGACGTTGCCGCTGGGGTAGCGGAAGCGCAGCCGCGAGCGGTAGTCGCACAGCCATGAGTTCTGGTTCGTGTACGGCAGGGTGTTGCGGATCACCCTGGCGTAGTTCAGCCAGGTGCCGGTGCCGTTGAGGTACAGGCACATGTGGCCCGACGGTGCGTAGCGCGAGCGGGTGCAACTGGTGCTGTTCTGTGTCGACTGCCCCTCGGGCGGGTCGACGACCTGCGCCGCGGCCGGAGGCGCTGCCAGCATGGCGCAGGCCACGGCCAAGGTCACGGTGAACGTTGCCGTTCGTCGCATGATGTCCCCCGTGAACCTGCCTTGGGCCGAGGTCGCCGCGACACATCCAACGGCGCCGTTGGGCGCCAGTTAACGGGCTACTGACCAAATCACCGAGGAGTGGGTCGCACCCTGTGTACAGGGACTGCTACGCCGCGTGGATGGCCAGCCAGTCGCCTAGCGCCACGGCCGCCGTGGTCGACGGTCGGGCGCCTAGGATGCGGCACGCGATCTCGACGACGGAGGACAGCGTGGCGGCGCGGGTCGGGATGGTCGGGGCGGGACAGCTGGCGCGGATGAGCCTGGCGCCGGCGACCGCCCTGGGCATCGACCTGCACCTGCTGGCCGAGGCCGACAGCGACAGCGCCGCGCAGATCGCTCGCAGGGTCACGATCGGCGATCACCGCCGGCCAGACGATCTGCTGGCGTTCGCCAAGGGCGTGGACGTGGTGACCTTCGACCACGAGCTGGTCGCCCCCGAGCATCTGGAGGCGCTCGCGGCCGAAGGTCACGTCCTGCGGCCGGCGCCGGCCAGCAAGCGCTTCGCCCAGGACAAGCGCCACCAGCGCGAGCGACTCGGTGCGCTGGGGCTGCCGCTGCCGGCCTTCGCAACCGTCGCCGCCGCCACCGAGGTCGAGCATTTCGCCGAGGCAAACGGCTGGCCTGTGGTGGTCAAGGCCGCGCGCGGCGGCTACGACGGTCGCGGCGTGTGGGTGATGGACTCGTCGGCCGAGGTGGCGGCACGCTGGCCGGAGTGCACCGCCGCCGGAGCGCTGCTGGTCGAGGCCTTCGTCACCATCGAACGTGAGCTGGCCGTGCTGGTGGCACGTCGCCCCGGGGGCCAGGCGGCGGTCTATCTGATCACCGAGACAGTGCAGGCAGACGGCATCTGCCATGAGCTTCTGGTCCCGGCTCGGGTCACCCCTGGCCGCGCCGCCGAGGCGACGGAGCTGGGCCTGCGGATCGCCGAGATCGTCGACGTGGCCGGCGTCATGGCCGTCGAGCTGTTCGAGACCACCGACGGCTTGGTCATCAACGAGCTGGCCTGCCGGCCGCACAACTCGGGCCACTGGACCATCGAGGGCGCCGCCACCTCACAGTTCGCCAACCACCTGCGGGCGGTGCTGGACTGGCCACTCGGCAGTACTGCCCTGATGGCCGACGCCGCGGTGACGGTCAACGTGCTCGGCCCGCCCGACGGCGTCGACCCGCGCGACCGCCTGCCAGCGGCCCTTGCTCTGGATGGGGTCAGTGTGCACCTGTACGGCAAGGCGGCGCGGCCCGGTCGCAAACTCGGCCATGTCACGGTCCTAGGTGATGATTTGGCCGACGCCCTTTCGCGGGCGCGCCACGCCGCTGCGCTGCTGACCGGCGAGGCGACATCGTGACCGGACAGCCCCTCGTCGGCGTGGTGATGGGCAGCGACTCCGACCTGCCGGTGATGCGCAAGGCCACCGAAATACTCGACCGCTTCGGCGTGGCGCGCGAAGTGCGGGTCGTCTCCGCGCACCGCCGACCGCAGGAGATGCTGGGCTACGCCACCCAGGCCGCGGGCCGTGGCCTGCGGGTCCTGATCGCCGGCGCCGGCGGTGCCGCGCACCTGCCGGGGATGCTGGCCGCGGCGACCACCCTGCCGGTCATCGGCGTGCCGGTGCCCCTAGCCACGCTCGACGGCCTTGACTCGTTGTTGTCGATCGTGCAGATGCCGACCGGCGTGCCGGTCGCGACGGTGTCCATCGGGGGGGCGGCCAACGCGGGCCTGCTTGCGGTGCGGATCCTGGCGGTCGGTGATCCGCTCCTCGCCGAGGCGCTGGCCGAGTATCGGGAAGAGATCGCCGCTGCCAGTCGCGCCGCCGATGATCGCCTCAGCGGGGAGCCGGGAGGCGGTTGAGTCGGGCAGCAGTCCAGTCACGCCAGCCCGAGGGTGAGTTGGGCGGGTGGTTGAGTCGCGCAGGCGGGTGAGTCGGGCAGCGTTGCAGCTATGCGCCTGCCGACTCCAGCGCGATGGCTATGACCGGGTCGTTCGCGCCCTCGGCGAGCGATCCTCGGGTTCATAGCCAGCCCGCTCCAGCGCTGCGATGGCGCGCTCGAGCCGCTGAGGCGGTCCCACTTCTGCCCAATGGTCGGGCCGGTCGGGGGCGGTCGTCAGGGTGAAGGTCGCCGGGTCGAGGTCGCCGCGGACCTCGTCCCACCGCAGTGGCGTCGATACGGTGCCGGCCGGATGGACCCGGGGGCTCCATGGCGCGGCCAGCGTCTGCGCCTGCCCGGCCCGCGACCAGTCGAGGAGCAGCCGGTCGCCACGGTCGGCCTTGCGCATCTCCACGGTCAACTCGTCTGGGTGCAGGTCCATGCAGCGCCGGGACACGGCCAGTGCGAAGCCGCGCAATTCCGAGAAGGAGTAGCGGCGTTGCAACCGCACGTACAGATGCAACCCGCGTTTGCCACTGGTCTTGACCAGCGCAGGCAAGCCGAGGTCGTCGAGCACCTCGCGCAACCACCGAGCCGCCTGCGCCACGGTCGGCTCGGGGCCACTGGGGTCCAGGTCGAAGGCCAGGAGGTCGGGGTGGTCGGGCCGGTCGGTGCGGGAGAACCAAGGGTGCAACTCGACGGCGTTCTGGTTGGCGAACCAGTTCAGGTCCGCCGCTGTGGCCGCGACCGCGTAGGTCACCGTCCGCGCCGAGGTCTCGGTCCAGACCTTATGGCGCCTCAGCGTCGCCGGCGCGGAGGCCGGCAGGTTCTTCTGGATGAACCGCTCGCCGTCGATGCCGTTGTTGGCCCGCAGCAGTGTCAACGGACGGCCATACAGACCCGGCAGCAGGCGGTCGGCCATTCGCTCGTAGTAGGCGGCGAGGTCTGCCTTGGTGTAGCCGGGTTGCGGCCACAGGACCTTCGCGGGATGTGACAGGCTCATCGCGCGCCGAAGTCCGCCTCGTCGGCAACCACGTCGAGGTCGTCGATCGTCAGATGATCGACCTGAGCGTTGCCCGGCCCGGCGCGGCAGAACTCGACGAAGCGGTCCACGGCTTGCTCGTCGCCCTGCGCTTCGGCCTCGACCTGGTCGTCGTCGGTGTTGCGGACCCAGCCGGTCAAGCCCAGCCGCCGCGCCTCGTCGGACGCTGCGGCTCGGAAGAAGACGCCTTGGACGGTCCCCGAGGCGGTGATTCGCACGCGTCGCATAGCGTGGCAGTACCCGCTGGTGGGCAAGGATCATGCCAAACGAGAAGGAAGGCACCGGTATGTGGGCGTTGCTGTCACGAAGGCTGCGGCTGTGGTTCTTGCTCGCGGTGGGCGTCCCCATCGTGGGGTGGCTGCTGGAGGCCGTGGCCAACCGCATGGAGGCCCGCAGCGGTGAGACGGCGCTGACACGGCGGATGCACAGCGGCCGCAGCTGGTTGCGCCAGCACGAGCGCGGGCTGGGGTTCCGCCGCCGCCGTTAGCGTGTGCCGTCTCACCGTCCCTCCCAGCGCCACGAGACGGGATCCCACTCGCGGTGCCCGCTAGCGTCGTGAAGGACGTCCTGCCAGAAGGCAGCGAGCGCGGCGTGGGCGTCATCCAGGTGCCCCCAGCGCAGGTTGTGATCCGCCACAAACCCACGCCACGCCGGCTCCCACGCCGCTGGCGGCGCTGGCAGCACCGGTGGCCACGGGGTCGACCGTAGCTCGAAGGTGACCTTGCAGGCGTGTCGGAGACGGGTCAGTTCCGCGACCGGAACATGTTCGGCGAGGACCAGCATGTCGAACAGGTCACGTGCTCGACTGTTCGCAGCCTCGCCGTGGTCACGGGCATAGGCGTGGAGCTTCTCGGCCAGGTGCTGGCCCACGTCGACCATCGGCACCGCGGGAGCTGGCATGCCAGCGAAGTCGAGAAGGCCTCGCAGCTGCACGATCTCGACGGGCCGGGGGTCGTCGGGAACGAGGTTGACATCAAGCTGGAGCCGCTCGAACTCGCGACCGTCGAGGCGGGCGACGACGCTGTAGCGGAGCCCGCCGTCTGGGCTCTCAGCTGTGATCGGCCGAGGCTCGCCGATCTCGAACACGAAGTGATCCTCGAGATCGAGATCGACGACTGCTTCCAATGCGGCGGCGAGCAGGTCACCCTCACCCCGCCATGTCGTGTCGGCGTCCCGAGTGGCTCGGGCATCCCTTCCGACACGAGCGATCATCGCAAGCCCACCCTTGAGCGCCCACATGTCCGGCGGCGCCACCTCGACGAGACGGGCAAGCAGCCGCTGGTACGCCGCCTCCTTTCGCAGCCGGTCGAGCGGCACGCCTCCCTCGACGGCGTGTCGTTTGAGTCAGGCTTCCAGCGCAACCCGAAGACTCCGAGCGTCGCTGTACCGGCGGAGGGGCGTCACGCCGACGCCAGCGCCGCCGCGAGAACCCTCTGGCCCTCCTCATGTCCGTGGATCCGGCGACGCAGTCGCGTTCGAGTAGTGAGCCCCGTGGCGAGCGCTACACGCGCTGCCCGGTCAGCCAGATCGGGGTCCGACCGCTGCGCCACGTCGACGAGAGTCCGGTCGACCGTCGTCACAGGCACCGCATCGCGCACCGTTCGCTCGTCATCCTCGAGTGGAGCAAGATGAACGGTGATGCCCGGTCGACGTCCGCGAAATCGCCGAGGCACGGTGAGGTGGATGGTCGGGGGCATGGCGTCGCCGACGCCGTAGACGATGAGGGCGGTCTCGTGGCTGACAACGGCATCGGGACCTGCCCAGAGACAAGCCACCACGAGATCCTCGAAGCGCTGGGCGGGAAAACGAGTCAGCCGGTAGACGCCGTGGGCCGCTCGTTTATCTTGTACTTCTGTGCACAACCAGCCTGGTCAACCGCGAGTCAAGCATGCGCCTGGCGGCCGTCCCGATCAGCCCGTTCCTGGATTGTGGATGCTCTCCGCCTTAGCCGCACATCGCGGGCCAACAGGCCGCGGCCAACGTTCCGTGTGATCGGCGAAGCGAAGGTACACGGCGTCACGGCCTTGGTCCTCGGCGAGCCACAATCCGCGGAGTCGCTGCGGTAGCCGCTGAAGAACGCCCCTCAGGCAGGGTGGCGTTCAGGTCCAAGGGTGACCGCATGCGGACACCAGCCACAACTCCCTCACGATCGCGAAGGTACTGGCGCAGGTTGCCCTGGGCGACATCCGTTCCGAGAGGCCAACCGACGTGAAGAAACGCCATGCTCTGCCACTCGCAGTGCCGCGGGCCCCGAACCACATCCAACGCCGTCTCGGGCACGTCCTCGCCATGCGGGCCCTTCCAACCGCCAATGGGAAGAGCGCCTTCGTCAGCGCCCGCGCCCGCGCCCATGACAGCATCAAGACCAGCATGGCGACCCGTAGGGCTGTCACGACCATCGTTCCTTCGGGCAGCCGGGGTTCGCACCGCTGCCGACCACCTCGTAGCCTGCGGGAATGCTCAACGGCGCAGCCATCCACGTGGCCGACCTGCCCGCTCTGTCCTCACTCGAGGGCGTTGAGCGGGTGGGCTCGGGCAAGGTGCGCGAGCTGTACGCGGTCGGCGACGACCTGCTGCTGGTGGCCAGCGACCGGATCTCGGCGTTCGACGTGGTGCTGCCAACGCCGGTGCCTGACAAGGGCGCGGTGCTCACCGGCTTGACTTCGTTCTGGCTGGATCACTTCGCCGCCGGCATCGTCGCCGATCACCGCATCACCACCGACGTCGACGCCTTCCCCTCGGTACTGGCGCCGCACGCCGACGCCCTGCGGGGCCGCTCCATGCTGTGCCGGCGCGCCGAGGTGATCCCGTTGGAGTGCGTCGCACGCGGCTACCTCGCGGGTTCCGGATGGGCGGAGTACCAGCGCGCGGGCACGGTCTGCGGTGTCCGGCTGGCCGACGGGATGGCCGAATCGGCCGAGCTCGACGAGCCCCTGTTCACCCCCGCAACCAAGGCCGCCAGCGGCCACGACGAGAACATCAGCTTCCAGCGAGCCGCCGACCTGGTGGGCAGCGACGTGGCCGAGCGGCTGCGCGACGTCACGCTGCGGCTGTACGGCACGGCGCGTGCGCATGCCCGCAGCCGCGGGATCATCCTGGCCGACACCAAGTTCGAGTTCGGCTTCATCGACTCCGAACTCACCCTGATCGACGAGGTGCTGACGCCAGACTCGTCCCGGTTCTGGCCGGCCGACGAGTACCGGCCGGGGCGCAGCCAGGCTTCGTACGACAAGCAGTACGTGCGCGACTGGCTGTTGCGGCAGGACTGGGACAAGACCCCTCCGGGACCGCAGCTGCCCGACGAGGTCGTGATCCGCACCCGCGAGCGCTACGTCACCGCATACCAGCGTCTGACCGGCCTGGCCTTCGCTGACTGGAGCTGAGGTGGCGCGCGTCCACATCGACGTCATGCTCAAAGACGAGATCCTGGACCCACAGGGTCAGGCCATCGAGCGAGCTCTGCCGTCGCTGGGATTCGACGGGGTGCGCGGCGTGCGGGTCGGCAAGCACGTCGTGCTGGACATCGATGACCGTAGCGATCTCGAGGCACAGGTCGCCGACATGGCCGACAAGCTGCTGGCCAACCCGGTCATCGAACGCTTCACCGTCCGCGTTGAATGAGCCGGCGGTCCTCGGACAGATCGCCTGACGGCTCGCGGCCACCGGCGCGGAGTGATCCTCGCGACCCGTGGCACCACGCCCCGGTCAGCGAGCTGCAGGACCAGGTACTGCCCCGCTGGTTCGTGCTGCTGTGCCTGGCACTGATCCTGGCCGCCGTGGCAACGGTGATCGCGGCCTTTGCGGTCTTCGGGCCCGACGAGGTCGGGATCGCCCAGCGCCGACCGCCACCAGCGGGTGCGCTGACCAACGACGTCGGCCGCTACGTCGTCGGTAGCGCGCCACCGCAGCCCTACGCCCAGACCTGCCAGACGTTGCGGGGGATTCAGATCGCCGGCACGCCGCTAGACCGCGCGGCCCTGCGTCGGGGGCTGGCCGGCCTGTGCAACACATCGCTGCCCGCCGAGGCACGCCAGCGGCTCAGCGCCTTCGCCACCGCCGGTGGCGTGGTGCGGTTCGCTCAGTTCGAGGCAACGGGTGTCGACTCGACGGCGCTGCTGACCGCCGACCCACCCGCGATCCTTATAAATGCCAGGCTTACGCGGACCGATCCGCTGTGGATCGCGCCCTTGGTCGCGCACGACACCACGTTCTTCCAGGGAACCGATCCGGCGAGCGCGGAGGCTGCCCTTGCCGCGCGCCGGGTCGAGGACTTGGTGTGCGATCGGTTGCTGGCCGGGCGCCGCGAGAGCCGGGGGTGTGCCGACGCCGAGGCGCTCCTGGCCATGCCTGATCCGCTGGCAGCACTGCGCGGGGCCGGTTACCGCTGACCGTTTTCCCCTCCGGAACCACGGGTAGCAATCGAAGTCTTACGGCGAGGAACTGGAGGATCCATGCAACGGCTGCGTGAACTGCTGGCGGCGATTGCCATCGTGGCGGTTTCGCTACTTGGTGTCGCCTGCGAGGGCGGCGCGAACGTCAATCTCGGCGATGAGGGCGGCGAAGGGGGCGTCGAAGGCGAGGTCGAAGGTGAGGTCGGCGGAGAGGGCGAGGGCGAGGAAGAGGGCGACTACTGATCGTTGGCCGCACGAACGACAACCGACTCGACGACGAAGGAGCAGCAATGCAACGGCTACGTGAACTCTTGATTGCCCTGCTGATCACGATGATGGCCCTGTTCGGCGTGGCCTGCGACGTCGGCGAAGAGGAAAACGGCGGCGGCGAGGTCGAGGAAGAAGAAGGCGAGGACGACTGACTTCGGGTAGCGCCGGTTGAGCCGTGCTTCTCGGAGTCACTGGGTAACCGAAGGCAGTCTGACCGCCATGTAGTCCGCTCCCGGTCGCGGCTGTAGCCCGTCGGCCGGGTAGCCTCCTTTCCTATGCGCATCGGTGTGGTGACGTTCCCCGGGTCATGCGACGACCGGGACGCCCGCTACGCGGTCTCCTTGATCGGGGCCGAACCTGTCGCCCTGTGGCACGGTGAAGCAGACCTGCAGGCTGTCGAGGCGGTGCTGCTGCCCGGGGGCTTCAGTTACGGCGACTACCTGCGCTGTGGCGCCATCGCCCGCTTCTCGCCGGTACTCGGCGCGCTGGTCGACTTCGCTGGACGGGGAGGGCCGGTGCTCGGCATCTGCAACGGCTTCCAGGTTCTCTGCGAGGCCGGTCTGTTGCCCGGTGCGTTGACCCGCAACGCGGGGTTGCGTTTCGTGCACCGTCGCCAGCACATCAGGGTCGAGGCCGCGTCGATGTGGACTGCGGGGGTGGAGGCGGGGGCTGTGTTCGACATCCCCGTGAAGCACGGCGAGGGACGCTACGTGCATCCCGACCCCGACGAGCTGGCGGCGGCGGGACAGGTGCTGGCCCGCTACTGCGGTCCGGACGGCACCGTTGACGCGACGCACAACCCCAATGGGAGCATGGCCGGGATCGCCGGTGTCACCAACGCCGCCGGCAACGTCGCGGGCTTGATGCCCCACCCCGAGCACGCGGTCGATGCGCTGCTTGGCTCGACTGATGGGCGGCGTATCCTCGGCGCGGTGCTCGCCAGAGCCCGATCGGCGGCGTGAACGGTCAGGCGGGAGGGCTGTCACGATGACCCACAGCGACTCGGCAGCGCCACGGCGGCGGTTCCTGCGACCGATCGCCTGGCTATTCAGGGTGGTTGCCGCCGTGCGCGTGGCCTTGGTGTTCGGGCAGGCGATCCTTGCCGGCAACTATCTGACCGGCAACGCCACCGCCTGCGCTACCGCTAGCTCATCGGGACGGAGATCGTCACCTCGACGGCGCTTGTTCAGGTGCTGGTCGCCGTGGCCATCCTGTTCCCCGGTCGCGGGCCTTGGTGGCCCCTGCTGGTGGGCATCGCCGCGTTCGCCGCTGAGGTCGTTCAGATCATCCTCGGCTTCGAGCCCCGGCTGGCCCTGCACGTGCCGCTCGGCGTGGCCATCTTCGGCCTGGTGCCCCTCACGCTTGTGGGCCGCCGCACCCTGACAAGGCCTGCTCTCCCCGCCGTGGCCGCCGCCGGTGCAGCCGTCTGACCATGGTGATCGCAGGGCCGCCTGTGTACTACCGCGTGCGGTTGATACTGGCGCTCATAGGACTGTTGATTGCCGAGGTCGGGTATTGGGCGGCAGGGCAACGCATCAACTTCATCACGATCGCCTTTCGGCGTCCTGTCTGCCATTCCATATCTTATCTATGCGCGATGCATACGCACGCCAGCGATCTCTGTCATGGGTGGGATTGCTCTCATGTCATTACCAGCAGCGGCATATGGAGATTACTATTTGGTCAGACTCTGATGGCGTGAGCTTCGCTTTCGCCACAGTTCCCATAGCTAATCTCCTCATTGTCGCGGCCCTGATTGCCATCGATCAGGTGCTGTCGTGGGTCCGCCCGCGTGGGAAGTCTTCCGGGACTTCGGGTAGCGGCACATAAACACTGGACACCTAAGTGTCTGGCACGGCCGAGACACCAGGTCTGCGGCGGTACTCGGTACGCTGGTATTTGTTGCGCTACTGCATGGTCTAGCTACGACCTTGCCGACTTTCCGATTCTCACATGGTCATGCATCGCGGTTGCTATTATCGCGCATCAACTGATACAAGGACGCACCGCCAAGGACCGCCGCTCATGACAGGCCGCGCCGGCCGAGTTCCTCAAGTGTGCCGACCGCCTCGACGTGCCCCGCGTCGAGTACCACGATCTGGTCGGCGCGCTCCAGGGCGGCGGCGCGCTGGGACACCACCAGCACGGTCGGGTGCTGGTCGCGCAGCAGCCGTGACCACAGTTCTCGCTCGGTGGCGGCGTCCAGGGCGCTGGACAGGTCGTCGAGCACCAGCAACGCGGGGTCGGCCGCCAGCGCTCGGGCGGCGGCGACACGCTGCAGCTGCCCGCCGGACAGCCGCACGCCGCGCGGGCCGATCACCGTGTCCAGACCATCGGCCATCGCTTGCAGATCGCGCTGCAGCGCCGCCCGCCCGACGATGTCGTCCAGCAGCCAGCCGGGCGTTGCCCTTCCCATCGTCAGGTTGTCGCGCAGGGACGCGCTGAGCAGCCTCGGCACCTGCGGCACGTAGGCGCAGCGCGGCGGGACCATGTGGGCCGCCAGGTCGTCGACGACCTCGCCGTCCCAGCGCACCGTGCCCGTGGTGGGACCGGCCAGGCCCAGCAAGGCGCGCAGCAGCGTGGTCTTGCCGCTACCCACCGGGCCGCAGACGACGGTGAATGACCCCGCCGACAGGTGCAGCTCGACACCAGCGAGCACGCCGCGACCGCCGTGGCGCACGCCGAAACCTTCCAAGCGCACGTCGGCGGGTGCCGGCGTGTCGTGGCGCGCCCGGGGCTCGGCGTGCACCAGCCGCTCGATGCCCAGATCGCGGTGCACCACGGCCTCGTCGGCGTTCTCACCGGGGAGCAGCTTCGCCATGCGACCGGCGGCGACCTGGGCGTGGCGGTGGCGCGTCAGCACCAGCCCTGCCCACCGCGGCAGGCCGGCCAACGAGGTCACGTAGCTGGCGAACAGAGCCAGGTCGCCCACACTGAAGTCACCGGAGCGCATCGCTCCGGCGGACAACAGCAGCACCAACCCGATCGTGATGTCGACGGTGGAGCCGTTGAACGCCTCGAGGGTCTCGGTCAACACCCGGTCGCGCAGCGCCGTGTGCCGCCTGGTCTGGTTGAGCCGCTTGAGTCGGGCGACGGACGCCGCCTCCGCGCCGGCCACCTTGATCGCCAGCACCGAGGAGAAGACCTCGCCGAGGAAACCGGTCACACGGGCGGTCGCCTCGCGGTCGGCGCGGCGGGTGCGGCGGATCCGATCACCCAACGAGCGTGTGACGACGAAGACGGCGAGCAGCGGTAACACCACCACCAAGGTCAGCGTGGCGTCGACGCGCACCATCACTGCCAGCGCCACGGTGGCGAAGACGATGGTGCCCGCCAGGTCCAACCAGCTGTCGACGAAGATCAGCAGGTCGTTGACATCGTCGCGGAAGACCGCGATCGCCGACCCGGCACCGCGCACCGGCTTGCCGGCGCCACGACCACCGCTGGTCATCTGCGAGCGCAGCAGGTTGGTGCGCAGCAGCGTCTCCATGCTGACCCACCAACGCGACCACAAGACCACGGCACCGGAGAAGATCAGCAGCCGCGTGCCCTCGACGGTGAGGAGCAGCACTGCGAGCGTTGGCACATTCCAGGCTGCCGAGGCGTCGGCGCTGATGGCGTCGAAGATCGCCTGAAGCAGCAAGCCGGCCAGCGCGGGGGCCGACCACCAGCCGATCCACAACAGCGCACCAACGACGAAGCGGACGCCCTGGAACCCGGCGAGGCGCAGGCCGAGGCGCGCCACCGGGCGCGTGCCGTCCTCTCGCGCCACCCCAGCGGCGACGCCGCCTTCGGTCACCTGCGTGCTCATGTCCTCACCTCCGATCGAGGATTGCCACGGCCAGCCGCGGCCTCGAGGCGCAGCAGCCCGGCGAAGCGACTGGTCGGGTCGGCGGCCAGCGACGCTCGCGGCCCCGCCTCCACGATCTGTCCGGCCTCCAGCACGATGACCGTGTCGGCTCGCTCGACGGCCTGCAGGCGGTGGGCGATTACCAGCGCCGTGCGGCCGGCCAGCAGCCGGTCCAGCGCGCGCTCGACCAGCTGGGCGGTCGCCGGGTCGATGCGCGACGATGCCTCGTCGAGCACCACCAGCCCGGGGTCGCGCAGGAACGCGCGGCCGACCGCAAGCAGCTGGGCCTGGCCCGCCGACAGCCCGGCGTTCTCGCCAAGGACGGTGTCCAAGCCGTGCGGCAGGCCGGCCAGCCAGCTGTCAAGGCCCAGGTCGCCCAGAAGGCCGAGCAGCACCGCGTCGTCGTAGCCGTCGGTGAACAGCGTCAGGTTCTCGCGAACGGTGGCGGCGAACAGCTGCACGTCCTGGGTCACGATGGCGACCCGGTGGCGCAGCTGCTCGGCCTGCACATCGCGAAGATCAACCCCGCCCAGGCGCACGGAACCGCTGGTGGGGTCGACCAGGCGCAACGCTAACCGCGCCAGCGTGGTCTTGCCGCTGCCGGTGTGGCCGACGAGCCCGACCACCCCGCCCGCTGACACGGACAGGTCGGTGGGCGCCAGCACGCGGCGGCCGTCGTCGGGGTAGGCGAACTCGACCGCGTCGAAGCGAACCGCCAGCGGACCGGATTCGGGCAACCGCCGGTCGCCGGCAGGGCGCAGACCAGGACGTTCGTCGAACAGCCCGCGCATGCGCGCCGCGCCGGCGGCCGCACGCTGCACCTGCTGCAGCTGCTCGGCGATGACCTCGACGGGCCGGCGCAGGACCTGGGTGTAGCTGAACAGGAGGAACACGGTCCCGAGGGAGATCGCACCCTGGCGCTGCAGGGCCCAACCGGCGAGCAACGTCGCAACCCCACCGAGGGCGAACGCTCCGGTGGTCGTGTTCCAGATCCGCACGCCAGCCCGCTCGGCGCGCACCATGGCGTCGAGGTGGCCTGCGCTGGCTCTGCGGTGGCGCTCCAGGGCGTAGCCGCCCCCACCGAGGGCGCGCAGGTCCTCCGCGCCGTCGAGTTGCTCGGCGACCACGCCCATGACGTCGGCGTAGGCGGCGCGCTCGTCGGCGGTGGCGGGCACGGCGCGATCTCGCAGCCGCACGACGATGCCCATCGCGGCGGCCACGAACACTGCCATCGCCAGGCCAACGCGCCAGTCCTCGCGGGTGACCAGCACCAGCGCGCCGACCATCGTCAAGGCGCCGCTGACCACCTTGAGGACGAAGTCGGTCAGGAATTTGGCGATCGCGGTGGCGTCGCCGTCGATGCGCTCCACCAACGTCCCCGGCGTGGTGGCGCCGTGGAAGCCCAGGTCCAGGCTCAACGCGTGGGCGGCGGCACCCTCGCGAACGGAGTTGGTGGCATCCCAAGCCAGCCGCGTGGCCACGTAGGTGGTCGTCACGGTGGCCAGTTGCGCCAGGACCCCGATGACCACATAGGCGCCGGCAACCGTCAACAGCAGCTGCAGGGGCGCTCCGTCGCGGGCGCGATCGATGAAGGCCCGGAGCAGTTGCGGCCCGGCTAGCGGCAGGGCAGCGCCGGTCGCCAGGACGATCCCCAGCACCGCGAGCACGCGGCGACGAGGCCGTGCCAGGTCGGCCAGCAGCTGCCAATGCGATGATCTCGAAGCCATGTCGTGCCCTTGGAGTCGCCCGCGAAGCGGCGGGCTGGAGTGCGATGTCGAACGAGGAGGAGCGGTGGACCGCGGTCGCCGTCAGGCGGTGGCGACCGTCAGGCGGTAGCTCGACCCAGCGGGCGCGGAGAAACCCCCACGCCGAAGGCGAGGGGACCGCAGCGGTGGAGTAGCAACGTGTTCCCCTCCCTTCAACTCGACAGCGCCGCAGGCAGCGCGGCATGGCTGACCTGAAGGTACGGCGGTGACCCTTCCAGGTCAAGCGATGAGTAGCGGCACGTGCCGGGGTCTAACCATCGAGCGCATTGGCCGGCCTGGTGCGCACGCCGAATCCAGGAGCGACAACATGAGCCTGAGGATCCACACAGTACGCGCGTCAGTCGCTGTCTCCGACATCTCTGTCGCGGCCAGCTTCTACGAGGGCAAGCTCGGCCTCCAGGCCGGAGAGGAACAGGCCGACGACAGTCGGCTCTATGACTGCGCAGGCGGCACGTCGTTGCATGTCTACGCAGCTCCCGGCAGCACCGGCAAGGCGCCCGCAACGCTCGCCACCTGGTACGTCACGGACCTTGAGCAGGTCGTCGACGAGCTGATCTCCAAGGGCGTGACCTTCGAGCAGTACGACGAACCGAGGACCAACGCAAAGGGCATCTTCGCGTCCGACGAGGTGACGGTCGCCTGGTTCAAGGACCCCGACGGCAATACCTTCGCCATCGAGCAACATCCGTGACCAACGAAACAGCAGCGAGGCCAGGCCGAGGCCGGGCTCCCGGTCTGGGGAGCGGGACGCGCCCTCGGCTAGTCTCCGGCGATGTGACGGCGCCGACTCCAGCACCCAACCCACCGCAGCTGGCCGAGGAGCTGGGACTGACACCCGGCGAGTACCAGCGGATCGTGGCGACGCTGGGCCGGGCGCCGTCGACCGCCGAGCTCGGCACCTACTCGGTGATGTGGTCCGAGCACTGCTCGTACAAGTCGTCCAAGATCTATTTGCGGGATCTGCCCAGCGAGGGCGAGGCGATCCTGGTCGGGCCCGGCGAGAACGCCGGCGTGGTCGACGTGGGCGACGGGCTGGCGGTCACCTTCAAGATCGAAAGCCACAACCACCCGAGTTTCGTGGAGCCGTTCCAGGGCGCGGCCACCGGCGTTGGCGGGATCATCCGCGACATCCTCACGATGGGCGCGCGCCCGATCGCCCTGCTGGACCCGCTGCGCTTCGGCGAGGTGGCTGAGGATGACGCCGGCGCCGCGCGCACTCGCCACCTGGTCGACGGGGTGGTACGCGGCATCGGCCACTACGGAAACTCGATCGGCGTGGCCACCGTCGGCGGTGAGACGGTCTTCGATCCCTGCTACGCCGGCAACCCGCTGGTCAACGTCCTGTGCGTCGGCGTGCTGGCCGCCGACCGCATCCAGCTCGCCCGCGCCGAGCGGCCCGGCGACGTCGCGGTGCTCATCGGCCAGCGCACCGGCCGCGACGGCATCGGCGGGGCGTCGGTCCTGGCTTCGGCCGAGTTCAGCGCGCATGGCCTAGATGACGCGAAGCGTCCGAACGTGCAGGTGGGCGACCCTTTCGCCGGCAAAGGGCTGATCGAAAGCTGCCTGCAACTGTACGCCGAGGACCTGCTGTCGGGCATCCAGGACATGGGTGCGGCCGGCATCGCCTGCTCCACGGCCGAGATGGCGTCCAAGGCCGGGTTGGGCATGCGGGTCGACCTCGACCGGGTGCCCTTGCGCGAGGCCACGATGGAGGCCTGGGAGATCCTGTGCTCGGAGTCCCAGGAGCGGATGCTGGCCCTGGTCGCACCCGACCGGCTCTCCGAGGTCCTCGCCGTGTGCCGCCGTTGGGGCGTGGACGCCACCGCGATCGGTGAGGTCACCGACGGCGACCGGTTGGTGTTCACTCGTCACGGCGAGGTCGTGCACGATGTGCCCGCGGCGTCGTTGGCCGATGACGGCCCGACCTACCACCGTCGGGTGGCCGACTGGGTGCATCCCGAAGCCGG
>Ga0136640_10000046_pt1 | contig 37456 bp, 32 predicted proteins | sample AntDrymUQ8642106_2_FD_105498 | JGI IMG/M metagenome (GOLD analysis project Ga0136640, IMG submission 105498) | Polar desert sand microbial communities from Dry Valleys, Antarctica - metaG UQ864 (21.06) | ecosystem: Environmental > Terrestrial > Soil > Desert | place: Antarctica: Dry Valley...
GCTCGAGGTGGCTCGCCGCCGCGCGGTCGCGCTCGGTCGTCGTCGGCGAGCTCAGCAGCACGGTGTCGGAGACGATCGCCCCGAGCAGCATCGTCGCCGTCGGCAGGGTCGGCTCGATGCCCGCCTGGCGGAAGCGCTCCGTGACGAGCGTCGCGGTCGACCCGACGGGGTCGAAGATCGCCGCCACCGGCAGCTTCGTCTCGATCGAGCCGATGTGGTGGTGGTCGAGGATCTCGACGATCTCGGCCTCCTCGACGCCGTCGACGCTCTGCGCGCGCTCGGCGTGGTCGACGAGCAGCACGCGCCGCGGGGCGGGGTTCACGAGATCCGAGCGCGTGACCAGACCGATCGGGCGCCCGCTGTGATCGAGCGCCACGGCGGCGCGGTAGTGGACGGTCTTGATCTGCTCGGCGATGTCGCCGATCAGGTCGTCGAGCCCGACGGTCAGCGGGTCGCCCTCGACGAACGCGTGGACGGGCTCTGACAGCGTGACCATCCGGCTCGTGACGTAGCTGTCCAGCTGCGACGTGACGACCGATGCGCCGGCCGCGCTCGCCAGCGCGAGGATCCGCTCCGCGGGGCGCGTGCCGTTGCTCAGCACGAGCAGGTCGACGCCGGCGGTGATCGCGTCCTGTTGTGAGTCGGGCCGGTCGCCGACGACGACGACGTCGCCGGGCGAGACCTTGCTCGCCGACGCCGAGTCCATCGCCTGCACCCACACCCGTCCGCGAATCTCCTGCTCGGCGGAGCCGCACAAGAGCTCGCCCTCGAGCACGCTGACGATCGCGCCGACGAGCGTCGGAGCGTCCAGCCGTGACGCCTCGCGCGACTCGCGGATGTAGCGCCGCGCGAGCGCCCGCTCGGTCAGCACGCCGCGCAGCACGCCGTCGTCGTCGACGATCGGCACGACGTCCTTGGGGGCCATCATGAGCCCGACCGTGCGCACCGGATCGGAGCGGTTGGCGATCGCAAAGCTCGTGCGCATGACGTCGCGCACGCGCAGCTTCGCGTGCGGCAGGAGGACCGGCAGCGGCGCGCCGCTGCGCTCGACGAGCCATGTCGTCTGCGCGTTGGCGACGCCGAGTCGCACCGGCACGTACTCGTTGAGCTCGTCGATGTGGTTCTTCAGCTCCGCGAAGCCGATCGCAGACGCGATCGAGTCGGTGTCGGGATTGCGGTGCCCGCAGACGTAGACGCGCCTGCGCTCGGGCTCGGGGTCGGTCATCGCGCCAGCCAGGATATGTGGCGCACAAAGACCGGTGCCTGACTAGCCCGTGTTGCGCAACCCGCCCGCGATGCCGTTGATCGTCAGCAGGCTCGCCCGCACGAGGTCCGCGTCGTCCTGATCGCCGCCCGCGGCGCGCAGCCGGCGCAGTAGCTCGAGCTGGATGAACGACAGCGGGTCGATGAACGGGTTGCGCCGCGCGATCGTGCGCTGCAGGACCGGCTCGCGATCGAGCGGGCGCTCCTCGTCGCGCACCCGCGGCAGCTCGCGCAGCGTGCGCTCGAGCTCCTCGGAGATCGCGCTCCAGATGCGCTCGCGCGCGGGTACGTCGTCGTAGAGCTCGGCGTAGCGGCGCGCGATGTCGATGTCGGCCTTCGCGCACGCCATCTCCGCGTTGGAGATCAGCGCCGCGAAGAACGCCCAGTCGCGCTCCATCTCCTGCAGTACGCCGGCGCCGTGCTGCTCGCGGGCGGCCTCGAGCGCCGTTCCCAGCCCGTACCACGCGGGCAGCACGGCGCGCGTCTGCGTCCACGAGAAGACCCAGGGGATCGCGCGGTAGTCCTCGATGCGCGCCGACTCGCGCCGGCGCGACGGCCGCGAGCCGAGCGCCAAGCGCTGGATCTCGCGCACCGGCGTGGCGGCGTGGAAGTAGGCCGCGAAGTCCGGGTCGCCGTAGACGAGATCGCGGTAGGCCCGCGTCGAGCGCTCGGCCATCTCGGCCATGATCTCGTCGAAGCGCGTGATGTTCGGCGGGGCGCCGACGAACGCCCGGTCGAGCGTCGTGACGAGCACCGCGCTGGTCGTCAGCTCGAGCTCGCGATGGGCGATCTCGGTGACCGAGAACTTCGCAGACAGCATCTCGCCCTGCTCGGTGACCTTCAGGCGGCCGGCGACGGTGCCGGGCGGCTGGGCGAGGATCGCGACGTTGCTCGGTCCGCCGCCCCGTCCGACGGCGCCGCCGCGGCCGTGGAAGAACTGCCATGGCACGCCGTGCTCGCGCAGCACGTCGGCGATCTCGATCTGCGCGCGGTAGGTCCCCCAGCCCGACGCGACGTATCCGACGTCCTTGTTGGAGTCCGAGTAGCCGACCATCACCTCCTGCTCGCCGACCGCATCGAGCGCGGCGCGGTAGACCGGCGTCTGCAGCAGCGTGCGCATCGTGGCGGCGGCTGTCGCAAGGGTCTCGCCGGACTCGAACAGCGGCACGATCCGCAGCTGCGCGCCGTCGCCGCCCGAACGCGCGAGCCCGGCCTCCTTCATCAGCAACAGCACCTCGAGCAGGTCCGCGGGTCCGCTCGTGCCCGAGATGACGTAGGCGCCGAGCGCCCCGGCGTGGTCGCCGGAAAGCAGCGCGTGCATCGCGCGAAAGGTCTCGACGACCTCGCGCGTCGAGGCGCTGAAGCCGCTGACGTCGCCCGGGATCAGCGGCCGGCGGTCGCCGATCTCGCGCGCGAGCACAGCGATCCGCTCGGCTTCGGGCAGCCCCGCGTAGCCCTCCTGCACGCCGAGCGTTCCGAGGATCTCGTCGATCGCACGGCAGTGCACGCCGGCGTGCTCGCGCACGTCCAGGCGCGCGAAGTGAAAGCCGAAGGCCTCGACCTGGCGGATGACGTCGCGCAGCGCGTCGTCGGCGACGAAGCCGGCGTGCTGGATGCGCAGCGCGCGCTCGGCCACGCGCAGGTCGGCGATCAGCTCCTGCGAGCGGTGATAGCGGCCGTCCTCGCCGGCGCGCGTCGCGCGGATGCGGTCGGCCAGCAGCTTGAACAGGCGCCGGTAGGGCTCGCCGGGGTTGCGCTCTTGCAGGTGGGCCGCGAGCGCGGGCGCGCGATCCTCCGCCGCGGCGAGCAGCGCCCGCAGCTCGCGTGGCTCGCCGACGACGCTTGAGGTCAGCGTCACGCGTCCGGCCAGCGCCCCGACCGCCTGCTCGAGATGCGTCAGGCAGGCGTCCTTCATGCGCTCGAGCGCGGCGGCGGTCATCGCCGGAGTGACGTGCGGATTGCCGTCGCGATCGCCGCCCATCCACGAGCCGAACGTCAGCAGCGGCGGAACGACCACGTCGTCGTCGGGATAGCTCTCGCGAACAGCCGCGTCGAGGTCGCGATACAGCGCCGGAACGACCTCGGCGAGCGTCGAGGTGAAGTAGATGAGCCCGGCGCGCACCTCGTCGAGGACGGTCGGCGAGACCGCGCGCAGCTCGTCGGTGCACCACAGCTCCTGCACCGCGACCGAGATCTGGCGGCGCGCCTGCTCGCGCTCGCCGGAAACTGGCACGCGCTCGTCGAGCGAGCGCAGCAGGGCGAAGATGCGCGCCAGCTTGTTGACCGTCGTGCGCCGGCGTGCCTCGGTCGGGTGTGCGGTCAGGACGAGTCGCAGCTCGGCGTTTGCGAGCGCGTCGTGCAGCTCGGCCGCGCTCGTGCCGCCGGCCGCGAGGCGCGCGATCGCGTCGCGCAGCGAGCCGCTGCGCGGGGCGGGCGACGCGGCGAGCTCGCGGGCGCGCAGGCGCCGCACGCGGTCGTTGTCCTCCGCGAGGTTCATCAGCTGGTGCCAGCACGTCAGCATCCGGATCAGCAGCTCGAGCTCGTGGACGTCGAGGCCGGCGACAAGCCAGGAGAGCTCGTCGGCCGCCGCCGCGTCGCCGTCGCGCGAGCGCCGACCGAGCTCGACCGCGCGCCGGTGCAGCTCGAGCGCGGGCGATCCCTCGCTCGCGCGGATGACGTCCTCGAGCACGCGGCTGAGCAGCGCCTCGTCGCCGACGAAGCCGGGGCTGGGAGCGGCGTCCGATGTCCGGTTCGTGGTCGTGGTCACGACCTTCACGGTACTGGCGATTCCGGGCGATGCCGCGTCCGGGCCGACGAGTTCACACGGTAGAAACAGGCCTTCGGATGCGGCGCAGCTTGCGCGTCATCTCGCGAGCGAGAAGTCGAACGCTTCGTCGACCTCGGGCTTGCGGTCGGCCAACCCGATTCGCAGGACGAAGTCCGCCCAGCGCCGGATGATCGGGCGCTCGAGCCGCAGGCCCGTCGCAAACAGCGGGGCCACCGCGTCGAGCTGTGCTCCGATCAGCTTGAGGTCGTCGGTCTGGGCCGCCGCGGCGATCTGGCGTGTGGCGGCGGCCGGGTGGGCGCGCACCTCCTCGATGCCGGCAGCGATCGCGCGCAGCGCGGCGAGCACCCGCGCGCGCTGGCGGCGCAACGTCGAGCGCGCCGTCACCAGCAGAACCTCCGGATAGGGGGGAGCGCCGAATTCGTCGACGCGAAACTCGCGGACCGCGCGCCCGCGCTGGCGCAGCGCGACGCCCTCGACGTTCCAGAACGCAGGGACCGCGGCCACGCGCCCTGTCAGCAGCGCGCTGACTGCCTTGAAGCCGATCGTCAGCTCGCGAACCTTGCTTGCATCGCCGCCGTCGTGCGCCATGATCGCTTTCACGAACGCGGGATCTGAGGGCAGTCCCGAGACACCGATCGTCCTGCCTTCCAGATCGCGCGGCCGCTTGATCTGAGGTTGGGCGATCAGCGCCGCGAGGGGCTTGTTGACGAGTTCCCCGACCGCGATGACGTCGATGCCGCGACGGCGCGCGATCGGCAGGTCGTTGATGTCGAGCACGCCCAGGACGGCCTTCCCGCTGGTCACGAGCTTCAGCGAGTCCGGGCCTCCACCGGGCTGGCGGATGCGCAGGTCGATGCCGTTGGCACGGTCGAAGCCGCGCCGGACGGCGGCGTAGATCGGGGCGTGCACCGCGTTGGGCGTGAAGTCCAGCGCGACATCGACCACCGGCGGCGAAGCGCGGTCCTCGTCTTCGCCGCCGCAGCCGGAGACCGCGAGCGACACGATCAACGCAAACAGGGCGACGACGCGTGCCATGGAGGACAAGTCATACACAGCGCGAGCCGGCCGCGTCGGCCCGGCGCCGCGCCTCTGCTCAAGTGGCTGCCGGCGAGCGCAGGATGTCGGGGCCTGACGGGCTGGGGTCGCCGTCGCCGGGTTCGGCTGTCACGCTGAGAATGGGGTGCTTGGCAGGGTCGGGCTCGCTCGTCCCCGACGACGCCGTGAACCTGAGCTGACACTCGCCCTGGGGCCGCCGGACGTCGTGCCGCGATGTGAAGCTCATCGCGTGACCGTGCCGCGGACCTCGCCGAGCTGCACGTCGCCCGCGCGTCCGCGCAGCACGACCTCGTCGCCGTCGCGCAACCAGCGCTCGCCGCGCCACAGCTCGGCGAGCGAGCCCTCTGTGCCGGCGACGGCGCCGCTGATCGTGCCGCTGGCGACGAGGTCGCCGGCGGTCAGCGTCGCGCCGTTGACGGTCAGGTGGGCGAGCATCTGCGCCGGGGTCCAGTACAGCGCGCGGGCGGGCGGCCGCGAGATCACCTCGCCGTCGAGCTCGATCTCGAGCGCGACGTCGAGCGCCCAGGGCGAGCGTGCCCGCAGGTACTCCGCGACCGGCGGATCCTGAGGGCGCGGGACGATGCGGGCGCCGGCGAGCGCGTCCAGGGGCGTGATCCAGGCCGACATCGAGGTCTGAAACGACTTTCCGGTGAAGGGGCCGAGCGGCTGGTACTCCACGCGCTGCACGTCGCGCGCGCTCCAGTCGTTGACCAGCACGACGCCGAAGATGTGCTCGCTCGCGCGGTCGATCTCGATCGGGCCGCGCGCCGACGGGCCGCAGACGAAGCCGAGCTCGCACTCGAGGTCCAGCGCGCGGGTCGGCGCGAGCTCGCCGGCCGCGATCTGACCGAGCGGGCGGCGCACCGGCGTGGCGCTGACGACGACCGTCGAGGCGCGCCCGTGGTAGCCGATCGGCATGTGATGCCAGCTCGCGGGCAGCGCGGGCTCGCCGGGGCGCAAGAGCGCGCCGAAGTTGGTCGCGTGCTCGAGCGAGGCGTAGAAGTCGACGAAGTCCGTGATGCGAACGGGCAGCATCGCGTCGCAGTCGGCGAGCGCGACGCGCGCCACGGGCGGCGCGTCCGCGCAGGCGTCGAGCACGGCACGCCAGGCCGGGGCGCCCAGCTCGATCAGCGCGTTGAGGTCCGGGGCGCGGACCGCGCGCGCGAGGTCGGGGTCGTGGCCCAACTCGAGCTCGGCCGCGAGCAGCACGCTTTCTGCGTCGCGCAGCGCCGGCTGCGCGGGCCCGCCTCCTACGCGAACGACGCCCCAGGCGAGACCGTCCACGGTCACCCGGCCGGCGCCCGCGCCGGCTCGTGCCAGCTCAGCGCGTAGCGGGGGTCGTCGAGCTCGCGGGCGAGCGTCGTGAGGCGCAGCGGGCGGAACGTGTCGCACATGACGGCGAGCTCGTCCGTGCGCCGCGCTCCCAGCGAGCGCTCGACGAGCCCCGGCTGCGGGCCGTGCGGCAGCCCGCTGGGATGCAGGGTCATCGCTCCCGGGCCCACGCCCGCTCGCGAGCCGAACTCGCCGTCGACGTAGTAGATGAGCTCCTCGGACTGCAGGTTTGAGTGGTGATAGGGCAGCGCCACCGCGAGCGGGTCCCAGTCGAGCTCGCGCGGGCAGAACGAGCAGATCACGAAGTTCGGGCCCTGAAAGGTCTGGTGGACCGTCGGCGGCTGGTGCAGGCGCCCGGACTTCGGCTCATAGTCGTGGATGTTGAAGCGGTACGGATAGACGTAGCCGTCCCAGCCGGCGACGTCGAACGGGTGATGGTGCAGGACGAAGCGCTGGTGGCCGCGGCGCGCGCGCACGATCAGCTCGTGCTCGCCCGCGTCGCGGTGCGTGCGCAGCGCTGCCGGCGGGTGGAAGTCGCGCTGCGAGTACGGCGCATGCTCGAGCAGCTGGCCGTAGCGGTTGCGATAGCGGTTGGGCGTCTCGATCTCGCCGGGGGTGTGGAAGGTCAGCCACGTCTGCGGGCCCTCGTCCATCCGCACCCGGTAGGTCGTGCCGCGCGGGATCACGACGTAGTCGTGGCGCGCGTAGGGCAGCGTTCCGAAGATCGTCTCGACCACGCCCGAGCCCTCATGGACGAACAGGACCTCGTCGCCTTCGCCGTTGCGGTAGAAGGCGCCGAGCTCGTGCGCGGGCTTGCAGATCGCGATCTCGACATCGTCGTTGAACAGCAGCACGCGTCGGCCGAAGACGGGGTCGCCGGCGGGGGCCAGCGACGCGGTCTCGGTCAGCCGGTGCACGTGTGCGTCCGGGATCCATTCCTCCAGCGCGATCGCGCTGAACGCCCCGACCTCCGCGACGTCGCACGGCGAGCGCAGGTGATAGAGGATCGACTCGTTGCCCGAGAAGCCCTCGTAGCCCATCACCTCCTCGACGAGCAGCCGGCCGTCCTCGTCGCGAACCTGCGTGTGGCGCTTGGCCGGCACGTCGCCCATCGACACGTAGCGCATCAGTCCTAACTCCCGTCCACTAGAGATTGCCCCGCAGAGCCTGCTCGCGCTCGATCGCCTCGAACAGCGCCTTGAAGTTGCCCTCGCCGAAGCCGCGCGCGCCGTGGCGCTCGATGATCTCGAAGAACAGCGTGGGCCGGTCGCCGAGCGGCTTGGTGAAGACCTGCAGCAGGTAGCCCTCGTCGTCGCGGTCCACGAGGATCCCGAGGCGGCGCAGGTCGTCGATCGACTCGTCGATCTCGCCGACGCGATCGGACAGCCCGGCGTAGTAGGAGTCCGGCGTGCGCAGAAACCGCACGCCGCGGGCGGCGAGCTCGGTCACCGTCGCGACGATGTCGGTGCTCGAGACCGCGATGTGCTGCACGCCCGGACCGCCGTAGAACTCGAGGTACTCGTCGATCTGCGAGCGCCGCGAGCTGACGGCGGGCTCGTTGATCGGGAACTTCACGCGGCCGTCGCCGCTCGTGACGACCTTCGACATGAGCGCCGAGTACTCCGTCGAGATCGCCTCGTCGGAGAAGTGGACGAGCTCGCGCATCCCGAAGACGTCCTCGTAGAAGCGCACCCAACGGTCCATCGCCCCCAGCTCGACGTTCGCGACGACGTGGTCGATGCCGGCGAGCAGCCGTGGCCGCGACGGATCGCCCGCGTGCGCCACCTCCGCGAAGCCCGGCAGGTACGGGCCGTCGTAGCCGCCGCGCTCGACGAAGCGGTGCGCGGTGTCGCCGTAGGCGGCGATCTCCGCGAGACGCACGGTGCCGTGCTCGTCGTAGAGGTCATACGGCGCGAGCAGGCCGCGCGCGCCGCGAGCGGTCGCCTCGCGATAGGCGGCGGCGGCGTCGGGCACGCCGAGCGCGATGACCTTGACGCCGTCGCCGTGCGCGCGGTGGTGTGCGGTGACGTCGCTGCCTGCGACGAGGGTGCCGGTCAGCACGAGGCGGATGCGTCCCTGCACGAGCACGTGCGAGGTGCGATCGCGCAGCCCGGTCTCGAGGCCGGCGTACGCGACCTCGGTGAAGCCGTAGGTGTGCGTGAGGACGTGCGCTGCCTGGGCGGCGTTGCCGACGTACAGCTCGAGGTGGTCGATGCCGTGCAGCGGCATGTGGTCGCGCGCGTCCGGCGCGTGGGGGAGGCGGTCAGGCGACAGCGTGCTCATGGCGCAGCTCCTCGATCGAGTCATCGGTGCAGGTGTCGAAGAAGCCGCCGACGACGGCTTCTATCTCTGCGACGGACTCCGCCCGGTACAGGACCGGCTGGTAGGCGGTGATGTCGTAGTCGGCGGTGCCCATCTCGCCGACGTCCAGCGGGCGCAGGCCCATCGCGCGGAACTGCTCGATCTCGCCGTAGCTCGACAGGATCCCGGCGCCGTAGGCGCGCAGCTCGCCGTCCTCGACGACGACGCCGAACTCCAGCGTGAACCAGAAGACGCGCGACAGGAAGCGCAGGCTCTCGATGTCGCGCAGGCGCTGCGCCGCGGCGCCCGCGCGGCGGTGCAGCTCGCCGAACGTCGGCGTCGCGAGCAGGTGCCCGTGGCCGACCACCTCGTGGAGGATGTCCGGCTCCGGCGTGTACAGCGGCAGCGCGGGATGGCGGACGTACTGCGTGGAGTGAAACGTGCGGTCGGCCAGCGCCGTGTAGAACGTGCGCAGGTCGACGAGCCCCGCCGCGGGCACGTAGCGCCAGCGGCTGCAGCCGACGAGGCGGGCGGAGACCTCGTCGAGGCTCGGCACGCTGTCCGTGGGCAGCGCGAGGCGCTCCAGCGCGTCGCGGTACTCGACGACGGCGAGGCGCTCGTGCAGTGGGGCGAGCTCGCGGCAGACGGTGCGCCAGACCTCCTGCTCGTCGTCGTGGTAGTCGATCGGCGGCGCGGGCTCGCCGGGGCGCCAGCGCAGAGCGGCCGCGGCGATCTCGTTGCGCCGGCGGCGGTAGGCGGGGTCGCCGGCGCCGGGGTGGCCGGCGAACAGGTGCACGACGACCTGGCCGTCGTCGGCGGCCGTCACGGGGGAGTAGAGCTGGGCCTCTTCGAACACGGGACATCCTCTCTGATGCCTGTAGCGTGCTCGAGCGCGCGGCGCTTTACAAGTCTGACCAGCCGCACCGGTCAATCACGTCAGGTTCTCCGCCGTGACATCTGAAACACTGGTCAATATGACCATTGATCGGCTCGATGCCCGGCTCATCGCGACGTTGCGCCGGTTTCCACGCATCGGCCTGCTGGAGGTCGCGCGGCAGCTCGGTGTCGCGCGCGGCACGGCGCAGGCCCGGCTGGCCAAGCTCGAGGCGCGGGGCGTCATCACCGGCCACGGTCCCGAGGTCGATCCGGCGGCGATGGGCTATCCGATCAGCGCGTTCATCCTCGTCGAGCTCGCCCAGGGTCAGCTCGCCGACGCGGTCGCCGTCATGGAGGCGATCGCAGAGCTGCTCGAGGCGGACGCGATCAGCGGACCGCAGGACCTCATCTGCCGCGTCGTCGCGCGTGATACCGAGCATCTGCAGGAGATCGTCAACGAGCTGCTGGCGACGCCGGCGATCCGCCGCTGCACGAGCTACATCGTGCTGACGCGGCAGGTTCCCCCGCGCACCGCGCCGCTGATCGAGGCGGCCGCGCTGCCGCGGGGCGCGTGACCGCCGCAATCCGCCGCCGCCGCCTGTACCTTCGCATCCGGTGAACCGCTTCGTGCCCCTGCTCGCCTGCTGCGCTTCCATGCTCCTGGCACCGGCGGCCGCCGAGGCGATCGCGCCGCAGGAGGCGATCCGGCTGCTGAACATGCAGCGCGCCGCAAACGGGATCCCGGGCGATCTCGTGCTGTCGCCCAGCCTCTCTGAGGGCTGCTCGAAGCACAACAACTACATCCAGGCCAACGGCGGCAGCCTGGTCCACGGCGAGGACCCGGGCAAGCCCGGCTACACGCCCCAGGGCGCCGGTCAGACGCTCGACTCCGGCGGTGCCGAGGCGCTGTCGCGGCTCCTGCAGTGGTCGGACACGACGAACCCGTGGACGCTCGCGCCGCTGCAGCAGTACCTCGTCTTCGACCCGGAGGCGGCGGTCGCCGGCTACAGCGACGACCACGCGATCGCGTGCGCGCGCCTGCGCGGCGGCCGCGCACCGGCGACCGCGCCGCAGTTCCACAGCCTGCCCGGATCGGGTCGCACCGGGGTCCCGACATCAGAGCTCAACCGCGACGTTCCCTACCTGCCCCAGCAGCTCGTCGACGTCCCCGGCGGGATCGTGACCGGGCCGAACATCCTGCTCTACACGGGCGGTTTGCGCGGCAGCCTGCCGCTAAGCGCTTCGTCGTTCTCGATCGCGGGGCCGCAGGGTCCCGTGGAGGCGCGGCTGGTCACCGAGGGCACGACGAACGCGATCGGCAGCGGCGCGTCGTTTCGCGGCGGTGGCGTGCTGGTACCGATCGCGCCGTTGCGGCCGTTCGCGGACTACGTCGTGCGCGTGGTGTGGCACCGCGATGCCGACGGCGCGCTGCCGGCGACCGACGCCGAGCAGGTCGTCGCGTTCGAGACGGCTCCGCTGGCAAACCCGATCGACGTCACGATCCGCTCCGAGCGCGACGCCAGCGTCATCGCGGTCTCGTCGCCGGCACCGAACCCGACGCTCATCGTCAGCGGTCCCGGCGAGCGCGTGGCGAACCGGCCGCTGACGGCGGGATCGATCCGCTACAAGGGCCTCGAGCCCGGTCCCTGGACGGCGTGCGCGACCTCCGGCGGCAAGCCGGTGGGCTATGTGCAGGCCTCGATCTGCAAGCCGTTCACGGCATTCGGGTCGGTCGCGCTGAAGATCGCGCGCAGGCGCGGCCGGAAATCGGCCGTCATGACCGTTCCGCGCATCGTGTCCCAACGCATCGCGCGCGTGACGATCACGCGCTCCAGGCGCTCATGCCGTCGCGGGTCCGGCGGCCGGGGCTGCACCCGCAGGCCCGTCGGCCGGGCCGATCGCTTTCGCGTCCTGCTGAAATCGCCGGTCACCAGCCTGCCGCTGCCACGCCGCAGGCCCGGCATACGGCTCTCGGCGCGCGTCATGCTGCCGGGCTTCAAGGTCGGCCAGGGGAGTTACCTGCCGACCGACGTCAGGCGCTCCTGGGGCTGACGGCGGCGCGCTACGCGGCCGGGACGGCGCTGCAGCCGCGGCGCACCGCGGCGGCGGTCACCCAGCTGCGGAAGCGATAGCCGTCGGCGTCGGGATGCACCCCGTCGTGCAGGCCGACGGTGCCCTTGGCGACCATACGATCCCAGTTGACGATCGTCAGGCGGTCGTCACGCCGGGCCTCCCGGCGCAGCACCCGGTTGAGGCCGTGGTAGTCGCCCTTGCGCCGCGGGCGCATGATCGCCGGCCACACGACGCATGCCTCGGACGGCAGCACGCTCAGCGTGCGGCGCACCCGGTCGCCGAACACGTCGGCATCGGCGCCGTCGTTGGTGCCCAGGCTCATGACGATCGTCTGCGGCGCGTACTGCTTGAGGGCGATGCGCAGCGCCCGCATGCCCTGCGGGGTGGTCCATCCCGCCTTGGCGGCGAAGGTGATCTCGCGATCGGAGATCATCTGCCCGAGGAAGGGCATCATCCCGACCGCCAGGGAGTCGCCCACGATCAGCACCTGCGCCGCGTCGGCGTGCGCCAGCGAGGGGCCCACCGGCCAGGGCTCGGCCAGGGCGCCGATCGCGAGGATGCAGCACAGGCAGACGATCGTGATCAGGATCGTGCTGCGCACCGCGCGCACTACAGCACGCCCGGGCCGGCCGCGCCACCGGCCTGGCGTCTTTGGACGTTCGTTCGGGCGCCCGGCGGCCGGTCGCGTCGCGCACGCCATACGATGGGCCCCGCGCCGCGTCGCCGGCGGCGAAGGCGAGCCGCGAGGAGATCTCATCGATTACACGGTCAAGCTCGAGGATGGTCCAGGACGCGCCCAGAACGAGGAGGCGTTCACCGTCACGTTCGAGGACGGGCGCACGGAGCGCTTGCGCCTGCACGACTACGAGCGCGTGTACGCCATACCCGGCCTCTACGAGGAGATCGTCCAGAACCAGTTGCAGTGCCAGTCGCCGGCGAAGCTCGCGGCGGTGCTGGCGAGCGTCGCCGAGCTCGGGGGCCGCTCGCCGCAACTGCTGCGCGTGCTCGATCTCGGCGCGGGCAACGGGATCGTCGGCGAGGAGCTTCGCGCGCTCGGCGTCGAGGTGCTCGTCGGCACCGACAGCGCCGGGACGGCGGGCGAGGCGACCGCTCGCGACCGGCCCGGCCTCTACACGTCCTACCTCGTCGGCGACGACACCGGCGAGCCCGAGCTCGGCACCATTGTGCGCGAGCTGGGCTTGAACTGCATCGTCTGCGCGGGTGCGCTCGGATTCGCGCACATCGAGGCGCGCTCGTTCATGGAGCTGTGGGATCTGTTGCCGCCCGGGGCGTTGTTCGCGCTGACGGTCCACGAGGACCTCGCGCAGCCCGGAGCGAGCGACATCGGCGACGAGCTCCAGACGCTTCGCTGCGCGGACTCGGGGACCGAGATCGTCGTCTGGGAGCGCTTTCGCCACCGGATGTCGGTCGCGGGCGCGCCGATCCACTACATCGCCGTGGGAGCGCGCAAGCGCGATTGAGCGCGAGCGCGTGGCAGCGGTCGTGGCGAATAGATCTCGCGGAGCGGTACTTTCGCGCCACGATGTGACTTCGCGCGCGGTGTGGAGCGCTGGTGCTGTGAGATCGCGCTTGCTCAGCCGCGGGCGCGCAGGCGGCGGCTGACGGCCGTCGGCTCGCCGACGGTGGCCGTGGCGACGATCTGCAGCGTCAGCGTCAGCCCGCGGCGGCGCTTCATCGCCCTGCGCATCCGCGCGACCTGCGCACGCGAGAGCGTCAGGCGCACGATCCGCGACTCGCCTGCCGGCACCCTCGCCTCGTCCGCGCGCAGGCTCACCGAGACCGCGCGCTTGCGCTTGGGCGGCTTGCCGCGCTCGGTCACGGTTCCGCTCGCGCTCACCGTGCAGACGGTGTCGCAGCCGACGCGCAGCGGCAGCACGCGCGTTGTGAACAGGCCTTCCGCGCGCAGCACGCGAACGCTCACCTGCGGGCCCAGCGGCGTCGGCAGCGTCGGCAGCTTCGGCGGCGGCGGCCTGCCGAGCGGGCCGAGGCCGGCGCAGGCGACCGCGGGCGGTGCGGCGAGCGCGAACTGCTGGACGCGGTTGTTCTGCGTGTCGGTGACGGTCAGCGTGCCGTTGCAGTCGACGCTGACGCCGGTCGGATTGATGAACTGCCCCGGGCCGATGCCGCGCTGGCCGAACGTCAGCAGCCGCTCGCCGTTGGGCCCGAACTGCTGCACGCGGTTGTTGCCGCGGTCTGCGACCCACAGGTTGCCGGCCGCGTCGAGCGTGATCTGCGCCGGGGCGGCGAGCTTGCCGAGCGTCCTGCCGCGCCCGCCGAACTCGGCGATCTCCTCGCCGGCGGCGTCGAGCACGCGGATGTGGCGCCTGTCGTTGACGTAGGTCCGCGTGCTGTCGGGCGAGACCGCGATCCCGACCACGGGACCGACGCCGGTGCGCGCGCCGAGATAGTCGCCGGCCGTCGTGAAGCGCGCGATCCGCTCGTTGCCCGTATCGGCGACCGAGATCGTCCCGCCGGCGGAGATCGCGAGCGCCGACGGGTCAAGCAGCCGGCCCGGACCGCGGCCCTGCGAGGCGATCGTACGTCGCGGCAGGCCGGTCGCGCGGTCGAACACGATGATGCGCGCCCGGCGCTGGTCGAGCACGTACGCGGTGCCGGCGGCGTCGAATGCGACGGCGACCGGATTGGGCAGGATCGTCGGCCCCGGCGCCGGCGAGCCCCAGACGGCGGCGATCGAGCCGTCGGGGTTCAGCAGCTGGATGCGGCCGTTGACGGCGTCGGCGACGGCGCGGTAGCCCGCGGCGTCGGCGCTGACGCCGAGCGGGTTGTTGAACTGGCCCGTGCCACGGCCCGACGAGCCGAACGAGCGCAGCAGGCTACCGCCGCGGTCGAACACGTCGATGCGGTCGTTGCCGGTGTTCGTCACGTACAGCATGCCCGCCGCGTCGACCGCGATCGCCCGGGGATAGGCGAGCTCGCCGGGCCCGTCGCCATAGGAGCCCCAGCGAGCCTTGTAGCGGTAGTCCTGCTTCGGGCCGAAGCGCATCACGCGATGGTTGAGGTCGTCGGCCACGAAGACGCGGCCGGAGCCGTCGACCGCCACGCCGAAGGGGAAGTTGAACTGGCCCGGACCGAAGCCCGGCCCGCTGCCGAAGGCGCGCAGGTAGCGACCGCCGGTGTCGAACACGGCGATCCGGTGGTGCTTGTCGTCGGCCACGAGCAGCCGCTGACCGCTGACCGTCAGGCCGCGCGGATAGGCGAGCTGCCCGGGTGAGACGATCTCCGCGCCGTTGGAGCCGTCGAGGTTGAAGCGCTGGATGCGATCGTTGAAGCTGTCGGAGACGAAGAGCTGGCCGCCTGACACGGCGAGGCCGCCTCCGGCCGGCGCGTCGTGACCGCCGCCGGCGCCGAAGCGGAACTCGCCGACCGCGTCGCCGCCGCGCCCGAAGGATCCGACGAGCCTGCCGGAGGCGTCGAAGCGGTCGATCCGGTTCGTGCCCTCGGCGACGAACAGCGTGTCGTCGGGCGCGACGGCGATCGCGCCGACCGACCCGAGCTCCCCGGGACGGATGCCCGCGACGCCCACCTCGCGCACGAACGCTCCACGCGCGTCGAAGACCTGCACGACGCTCGAGGACTGGTCGGCGACGTACACCGAGCCGTCGGGGCCGATCGCGACCGACTGCGGAAAGCGCAGCACGCCACCGCCGCGTTGGCCGATCTCAGAACCCGACAGGTATGGGCAGGCCGGCTGTGCGCCGGGGCAGTCGACGGCGACCGCGGGCCCGGCCCCGACGGCGAGCGCGGCTGCCGCGGCGAAGATCGCCGAGGCGCCGGCGAGCAGGCGCTGCGCGCGGCGGGCGTGGCGCTGCGAGGGCGTGGCCATCGTCGATGCAAACACGCCGCGCGACGATAGTCGCGCTCGCTCGCGCTGCCTGCACGAACGCGTGCGCTGCCTGCCGCACGCAGGGCGTTGTGTTGGGCGACGTCTTGCACCACGCGATCGTGGCCTTCGCCGAGCGCTGCGCCGACCAGAACGTGGCCGACTTCGGTGCGCTGCGCCACGCGGTCGCGAGCGGGCGGGTGCAGGCCGCGGAGGGGTAGCTGCGGCGCTTACCGACGCCGCAACGCCCGCGCCAGCGCCGGCATGCGCGCTCCGCGCAAGGCAGCCTTCGCCGCGGCATGCCCCGGGACCCCGTGCACGGCCGCCGGGAAAGGCCGACGCGCTGCCGAGATACAGGCCGCGCAACGGCGTGGCGTAGGGGCTCAGCGTCGGCAGCGGGCGGAAGATCAGCTGGTCCATCGCGTAGCTGCCGCCGCCGACGTCGCCGCCGACGAGGTTCGCGTTGCGCGCCTGCAGGTCGGCGGGCGCCATCAGGTGCCGCGCGAGGATGCGATCGCGAAAGCCCGGGGCGAAGCGCTCGATCTGGCGCTCGACCACGTCGGCGAAGGCCTCGCGCTCGCGCTCCCAGTCGACGCCGGGCGGGGTGTGCGTGTAGGCCCAGACGGTGTGCTTGCCCGCCGGCGCGCGCGTCGGGTCGGCGATCGACTGCTGGCCGCAGAGCAGGAACGGCTGCTCGGGAAGCTGCCCGCCCGCGACCTCGTGCAGCGCGCCGCGCAGCTCGGCGACGGTGCCGCCGACGTGCACGGTCCCGGCCCGGCGCGCGTCGTCGTTGGTCCACGGGATCGGCGCGTCGAGCGCCCAGTCGAGCTTGACCGTCTGCGGGCCGTAGCGAAAGCGCAGCGCGCGGCGCATGTACGCGTCGCCGAGCGCGTCGCCGGCCATCGCGACGAGGCTGTGCGGGGTCGTCGTCGCGACGACGATCCGCGTCTGGATCGTGTCGCCGCCCGCGAGCGTGACGGCGCTGACGCGGCCGTGCCGGGCGTGGATGCGCTCGGCGCCGGCCGACGTGCGCGTGTGGCCGCCGTGCTCGTGCAGGCACGCGGCCAGCGCATCGGCCACGCGCCCTGCCCCGCCCTCGGCGCTCGGCCAGCCGACGGCGTGGCCGAGCAGGTTGAGGTAGACGCCGGAGATCGCGCTGCCGGCGGCGTCCAGCGGGGCGTCGCCGTGCAGCGAGGATCCGTACAGCCAGGCGGCGCCCTCGCCGCGGAAGACCTCGCCCGCGAGCGCCTCGGCGGAGCTCAGCAGCAGCCGCGCGAACTCCAGCGAGCCCTGGAGCTTCAGCCCGGCGACGAGCTTCAGCGGGCCGGTCGTGGGCGGAAAGCCGGCGAGCATCGTCGCGCGCACCGCATCCCAGTGGCGCAGGTAGGGCTCGACGAGCGCCTGCCAGCGCTGGCCGTCGCCGGCGGCGAGCCCGTCGAGGTTCGTCCGTGTGCGAACGAGGTCGCGCGACAGGACGACCGCCCGGCCCGCGGGCAGCGGGTGGACCATCGCCAGCTCGGGATGGATCCAGCGCAGGCCGTGGCGACCGAGCTCGAGCTCCGCGAGCACGGGCGACGCGACCGCTGCCGGGTGCACCGCCGAGAAGACGTCGTGATGAAAGCCCGGCAGCGTCAGTTCCTCGGTCGCCAGCGCCCCGCCGAGCGCCGGCGCGGCCTCGGCGAGGAGCACCGAACGGCCGCCGCGCGCGAGCGTGATCGCGGCGACGAGCCCGTTGGGGCCCGAGCCGACGACGACCGCGTCGTAGCGCTCGCTCATCGCGAACCGGTCGCGAGCGCGATCTGGACGAGCATGCTCGAATCCTCGCGACCGTTGCCCCAGAAGGCCTCCTGCGCCTGGCGGCCCGCACTGCGGTACGCCCCCTCGAGCGTCAGCGGCATGTCGTCCCAGGTGCCGGCGGCGCGCAGATACGCCCGACCGTCGCGCTCGTAGAGCAGCAGGCGGTTGACCCCCCGTCCCATGAAATGCCCCTCGTGCGTCGTCAGCTCGAGCGCCAGCACGGCGTGCGCGTCGTCGGGCACCGGCGGCGGCTGGTCGCGCCCGAGGCGGACCATCCTGTTGTTGAGCTGCGCGACGTAGGCATCGAGCTGCTCGGCGTGCTCGGCGCGGGTCAGCAGCGTCGTCGCCGTGACGTAGCCGCGCACGACGGCCGGCGTGCGCGGTGTCAGCGCGGTGATGACCTCGATCTCGAACGTCTGCCCGGCCAGCCCGCGCGAGCGCACGGCGGTGAAGCGCCCGATGTCCGTGCCGAAGTCCGGCCAGCGCTCGGGCCGCGACAGCGCGCCGGCGACGCCGTCGCAGGACGTGACCGGGACGGGCTCGTAGGTGTGCCAGACCTGCTCGCGGGAGGGGCGCTCGGGCGGCGTCGGCTCGCCGAGCTTGGCATGGCGCAGGCGCAGCTCGGGCCGGTAGGCGTCGCGCTCCTCGCGCGTCTGGAACACGATGCCGTGCGCGCGCCGTTCGCCGTCGCCCCAGGCCTCGGGAAACCAGGAGCCCAGCAGCCGCTCGGAGCCCGCGAAGAGCTGGTCGCGGTCCAGCGTGCCGCGCGGGGTGCGGCTGCCGTCGAGAAAGCGCTCGCGTCCGAATGCGCGGTGAAAGGCCGCCACGTCGGGGGCGTGCAGGCGGCGGTGGCCGAGGCGCTGCCAGCGCGTCGTGAGGATCGCGAACGCGACGCGCAGGTCCTCGACCTCGCGCAGCTGCGGGTTGCGCGCGAAGTAGGCGGCGTTGAGGAAGTCCGTCACCCAGCCTGCCGCGTCGGGAGCGCTGATCGACGTTCCGGTCATGCGCACGACCCAGACCGTCGGCGACCGCCAGGCGTGCCGCGCGGCCATCGCCACACCGACCGCGCCGAGCGTCGCACCGGCGTTGCGGGCGGCATGTCTCATCGCCGCCTGAGCCTACTTCCCCGTCGCGCTGAGTCCGCTGCCCGCCCGGCGCACCGCCGGGCGAGCGACGGGGATGACCGCCGCGTCCGTGCGGGCGGTCATGCCCTCGTCGGGCGACTGGACGGCTGTCTGAATCGCTGCACGCGCCCGCTCGACGGATGTTCTATCCAGGGGACGCTCCGGATCAACGATGGATGGCCAGGCAGGTCTGACAGAAGGGGAGTAACGGTGGCGAGTACACGTGTGTCGGGTCCGGCCCCAGCCGCCTCCGAGCAGCTGACGGTGCACGTGCTGTGGATCACGGCCGGCCTGTCCTGCGACGGGGAATCCGTCGCGATGACAGCCGCGACGAACCCGAGCATCGAGGACCTGCTCGCGGGCGTCATTCCTGGCAGCCCGGCGATCGTGCTGCACAACCCGATGCTCGCCTTCGAGAACGGCGACGAGTTCATGCAGGCCTGGTACGACGCCGAGGACGACCGGCTCGACCCGTTCATCCTCGTGATGGAGGGTTCGATCGCCAACGAGCGTCTCAGCGGGGAGGGGCACTGGACCGGCTTCGGCGTCGACGCGTTCGACGGCCAGCCGATCACGGCCAACGAGTGGATCGACCGCCTGGCGCCGAAGGCGGCGGCCGTCCTGGCCGTGGGCACGTGCGCGACCTACGGCGGCGTTCCGGCGATGCGCAACAACCCGACCGGTGCCATGGGGCTGCCCGACTATCTCGGCTGGGGCTGGAAGGCGCGCTGCGGCCTGCCGATCGTGTGCCTTCCGGGGTGCCCGGCACAGCCCGACAACATCACGGCGACGCTGCTGGCGCTCGTGCTCTTTCTCGGCGGTCTGGCGCCCGCCCCCGAGTTCGACGAGCAGCTGCGTCCCAAGCCGTTGTTCGAGCGCACGGCGCGCGAGGGCTGCAGCCGCGCCGGCTTCACGGAGCAGGGACTCTTCGCGACGACCTACGGCAACGACTCGCGCTGCCTCGTCAAGCTCGGCTGCAAGGGCCCGATCGCCAAGTGCAACGTGCCCCAGCGCTGGATCAACGGCGTCGGCGGCTGCCCGAACGTCGGCGGCATCTGCATCGGCTGCACGATGCCGTCCTTTCCCGACAGGTTCATGCCGTTCATGGATCCCAGGGGCAATGCCGCTGCGAACTTCCAGCGCTTCACGTACGGGCCGCTGTTCCGGCACTTCCGCAAGCGCAACCTGCTGCTGAAGTACGAGCGCGAGCCCGCCTGGCGGGCTCCCGCCGCCGCGCTGGACACAAGCTACGACAAGCACTGGTGATCGATGGTCACGCTCGGCGAGATCGTGCGGTGGATCGTCTACCGCAGCCGGGCCGCCTACTTCCGCCTGCTGCGCCGCCTACTGCGCGGCGACCGGCTGCTCGGAGGCTCCGAGCGCAGGTTCCGCGCGCTGCTGGAGTCCGCGCCGGAGGCGATGGTGATCATCGACGGGCACGGGCACATCGCGCTCGTCAACGCCCAGGCCGAGCGATTGTTCGGATACCGCCGCCAGGAGATCGTCGGCCAGGCGATCACCGAGCTCATCCCCAAGCGCTATCGCGATCAGCACCGCCGGCACATGAAGGCCTACCTGAAGGAGCCGTCGACGCGCCCGATGGGTTCGGACCTCGAGCTCTTCGGGCGTCACCGAGACGGCAGCGAGTTTCCCGTCGAGATCAGCCTCAGCCCGCTGGAGACCCAGGAGGGACTGCTCGTCTCGGCGGCGATCCGCGACGTCACGCAGCGCCGGCGTGCGGTCGCCGAGCTCGCGGCCGCCGAGGAGCTGTTTCGCGGCGCCTTCGACGGCTCGCCGATCGGCATGGCGCTCACCGACGACGGGGCATCGTCGTGCGCGTCAACAGCGCGCTCTCAGACCTCACGGGCAGGTCGGGCGACGAGCTCACCGGACTGCGCCTGGATGCTCTGGTGCATCCCGAGGAGCTCGGCTACGACCGCAAGGCGATCGCGCAGCTGATCGAGGGGCAGCGCAGCGAGTACAAGGTCGAGACGCGCTTCATGCACGTCTCGGGCGCTCCGATCTGGGTCACGATCCAGGCGACGATGATCCGCGACGACGACGGGCCCGCGCGGCGCTTCCTCGTGCAGGTGCAGGACGTCACGCACCGCCGCCGCTACGAGGAGAACCTGCACTACCTCGCGACCCACGACCCGCTGACGGGTCTGCACAACCGCTCGAGCTTCGCCGGCCAGCTCGACGCGCACGCCGACATCGTGCGCCGCTACGGCAGCGAGGGCGCGCTGCTGCTGCTCGACCTCGACCACTTCAAGTACGTCAACGACAGGCTCGGACATCAGGCCGGCGACCGGGTGATCGCTCGGGTCGCGACGGTGCTCGGGCAACGGCTGCGCCAGAGCGACGTGCTGGCGCGCCTCGGCGGCGACGAGTTCGCCGTGCTGCTGCCCAAGGCCGACGTCGCCGCGGCGAAGCGCGTCGCCGGCGATCTTCTCGCGGCGCTGCGTGCCGAGCGGATCCCCGTCCCCGGCACGGGCGACCGTACGATCACGGCGAGCATCGGGGTCGCGATGTTCGAAAGCGCGGAGGGGCTGAGCGGCGAGGACGTGCTCGTCAGCGCCGATCTCGCGATGTACGACGCCAAGGAGGCGGGGCGCAACCAGCTCGCGCTGCACAGCACCGCGACCGGCGAGCAGCCGCAGGCGCTGATGCAGGGCAGGGTGACCTGGGCCGAGCGCATCCGCGTCGCGATCGACGAGGACCGCTTCGCGCTCATGGCCCAGCCGATCCTCGACCTGCGCACCGGGGTGGCGACGCAGTTCGAGGTGCTGCTGCGGATGCTCGACGACCACGGCGACCTGATCCCGCCGAGCGCCTTCCTGTCGACCGCCGAGCGCCTCGGCATGATCCAGGAGATCGACGCGATCGTCGTGGCGCGCGCGATCCGCGCGGTGGCCGGCGCCGGCGAAGCGATCGCCGACACGCGCGTGGAGATCAACATCTCCGGCGCGTCGATGGGCGACCGGCGGATGCTGCGCGTGATCGAGCGCGAGCTCGCCGAGACCGGCCTCGATCCGGCGCGCGTGATCTTCGAGATCACCGAGACGGCGGCGATCGCGAACATCGCCAAGGCGCGCGAGTTCAGCGACGAGCTCGCCAAGCTCGGCTGCTGCTTCGCGCTCGACGACTTCGGCGCTGGCTTCGGCTCCTTCTACTACCTCAAGCACGTGCACTTCGACATCCTCAAGATCGACGGCGAGTTCGTGCGCGACTGCTGCCACTCGCGCACCGACCGGCTCGTCATCCAGTCCGTCGTCGCAATCGCCCGCGGCCTCGGCAAGCAGACCGTTGCCGAGCACGTCGGCGACGACGCAACCGTCGCGCTGCTGCGCCGGCTCGGAGTGGACTACGGGCAGGGCTACTTCCTCGGCGAGCCGCGGCCGTTGGAGGTGTTTCTCTCAAGCCCTGCGAGCGTGCTGTCGATCGGAGGTGCATGATCGGTCGTCGTGGCCTCATTGCCCTCGCGAAGATGAAGATCGTCGACAACGCGCTCATGGTCCGGCGCGATGCAGGGCGGGGTCGGCAGCGCAGCCGCCGTCGCGTTCGTCTTCGGCTCGTCGGTCCTGCTCGCCGAGCTCGTCAACGGCTCGGAGGGCGGTGGGCACGCCACGACGAGCGGGCAAGGCCGCGCCGGGCGACGCGCAGCAGCGCCTACGATCGGGGTCGTGAGAGAGCGAGCCCGCGCGCTGCGCCGACGCATGATCGGGCTGACCGCGCCGCGCTCCGGGCTCGTGTCCCGCGGCCGGCACTGGACAGCGCCGGCGGGCCTTGCCCTGGTTGCCGCATCCGTCCGCTGGCTCGTGAGCCATCGCCGCTCGCCCGCCGTCCGCAGCTGGCGTCCCGGCGGTGGCGTGCGCCGCGTCGCCGGCGGACTGTCGGTGCGCACCGCCGGCCACGGCGATCGCGTGCTCGTCCTGCTGCACGGGCTCACCGCCAGCGGCGACTTCTTCGGAGCCCGCTATGACCAGCTCGCAGACGACCGGCAGCTCGTGATCCCCGACCTCCTCGGGTTCGGGCGATCGCTGGATGATCGCGGCGATGGCTACTCGCTGACAGCCCAGCTCGCGGCTCTGGACCGCATGGCGCAGGAGCTGCAGCTCGACGGGCGGCCGATGACGCTCGCCGGCCACTCCTTCGGCGGGCTGCTCGCCGTGCATTGGGCGGCCCGCCGCGCCGACGTCGTGCGTGTCGTGTGCTTCTCGGCACCGCTGTACGCCGGCGCCGAGGAGGCGGATGCGCGGATGGCCGCGATGGGCCCGGTCGAGCGGCTGTTCGCGCCTCAGGGGATCGTGCCCAAGGCGATCTGCGGGTTGATGTGCCGGCAGCGCGCGATCGCCCAATGGATCGCCGTCGCGCTCGAACCGCGGTGGCCGGTGACGATCACGCGGATGGTGGTGCGGCACTCGTGGGCGTCCTACACCGGCGCGATGAACAGCGTGATCCGTGCCGGCGGATGGGAGGCATCGCTCGGCGCGCTCGAGGCGGCCGGCGTCCCGGTCCTACTGGCCGACGGGGCCCGCGACCCGGTACCGGTTCCCGGTCGCGCGAGCGAGCTCGCAGCCCGCCATCGCAACATCGCGCTGGCGACGCACGCGGGCGCCGGTCATCAGCTGCCGATCACCCATCCGGGCTGGTGCGTGGAGCTGCTCGTCAGCGGTCCTGCCAGGAGCAGACGTGCAGATGCCGGGCGCGCGTGAACTCCGATCCCGGGAAATGGTGACCGTAGCGGCGCTCGAACTCCGCGCGCGACAGGTAACGGTCGGAGGCGAGGTGCTCCAGCCACGCCGGGTCGGTGTTCAACCGGTACAGCTCGGCGGCGTCGCGTGGCCGGCGCCGTGCGTCGACCACAAGCGCCATCACGGCGAGCAGGCGAACCAGCCAGACGGGTCGCGGCGAGAGCCGGCCGACGACATCGGCGACGATCGCCGTACCGCCTGGGGCGACGAGCGACCGGACGTGGCACAGCGCGCGATCGAGATCGCCGATGTCGTGCAGCGCCGACGAGCAGAAGACCAGATCGAACCGGCCGTCGACGTCCAGCAGATCAGCGCTGCGATACACGACGTTGCCTGCGGGCCTGCGCCGCTGGGCCAGGTCGATCATCTGCTGGCTCAGGTCGACGGCGAGAACGTGGTCGTAGCGTTCGGCGATCACCGCCGCGTGGCGGCCGGCTCCGCAGGCGAGATCGACCGCCGTGGCCCCGCTGGGCGGCAGGCTGGCACGCAGCCACGGCTCGAGCGGATCTCCTTGAAGCGCCTCGCGGCGATCGTAGCTTCCGGCAAGCTCGTCGAAGCGACGGTCGCGCGGTCCCGATCGGTGAGCCCCCGGGGGAAGGCTCGACCCCCGGGCGCGGCTATTCGCCGGCACCGCCGATGTAGCCCTGCAGCGTGCGGACGCGTCCGCCGCCGACCAGCGCGCTCAGCACGGGGGAGGGCTCGTCGTCGCCGAACGGGAAGACGGCCAGAACCAGGGCCCATGACCGTCCGCGAAAGCGTGCTCGTGGATGCTTCATCCGGATCGAGGCCGACGGATCGCCCACTCGCAGGCCGTTGCGCGTCCGAAAACGAGCACTGCGCGCGACGAACGTCTGGGCGCGGCCGACAGACGACGTGCACGTCGTCTGCCCGGGACGCATTCCGCCGAAGTTGGCGAAGTAGATGCGCAGCCCCAGGCGCCGCCAGTCCACGCGACACGAGTTGCCGTCGAGCACCCGCGCGCTGGGCCGCCCGAAGACGCGCATGGCGGCAGACAGGCGCGGGTCCTGGGTGGGCCGGAACCCGCCGATGCGCGACACGTAGTAGTCGCGGGTGTCGATCGTCGCTGGCGGCGCCGATGCGCCGAGGGCGGCAGCGGGCAGCATCACGGTCATCGCCAGCATGGCCAGCAGTGCCACCGGGCTGACCATCCGGGGCCGGGGACGCGTCATTCGCGCACGGTACTGCTCCTTCGGACCTGGCGCGAGCCCTGCTGCGCCGCACGCCGGCCGGGTAGCCCGCAGCCATGAGCGAATCAGACGACGAGACGCGGGGCGCCGGCGATCAGGACGGCGATCCCACGGGAATGCCGGGGCAAGGCGAAGCGGAACCCACGCCGCTGGGAGGCGTCGACGAAGAGCAGGCCGACGATCCCGAGTACGGCGCCGACGCCATGCCCGGCATCCCCACCGACGGCGAGCCGGCGACCTCCGGTTAGCGGGTCGTCGTCGCAGCAAGGGACGGGCCGGGGGTTGGTCTGCGCCTCGCGTACGACCCCTCACACCTACGCCACAGGCTTGGCGGGCAGCCGTCGTACATGCGTCCGAGGCAATGAAGGTTCGTCCAGGAAGATGGCCGAGCACGACCACGCCCACGGCAGCACGACCTTCGACTATCCTGGATTTCACATCGGTTATGGCGGCATTCGGCGACGTCAACTTCGGCGACGGCGTCGGGGCGGTCATGAACCAGCGCGGCGCGCTGTGGCCGTGGCGGGGCGTGGCTTCCATGCTGCGCCGGGCGGACGTCGCCTTCGGCAACCTCGAATGCCCGATCTCGCGGCGCGGCTACCCGGTGGCGAAGCAGTTCAACCTTCCGCGGGTCACCCGACCATCTCGCACCGGTCGTCCGCTTCGCCGGCCTCGACGTGCTCAACCTCGTAAACAACCACGCCGGCGACTACGGCACGACCGCGCTGCTGGACACCGTGCGTGCCGTGCGCGCCAACGGGGTGCTGGCGGTCGGCGCCGGCGCGACGCTGGCGGCCGCCCGCCGCCCGCCGGTCATCACCCGGCTCGGCCTGCGGATCGGGTTCGTCGGCTTCTCGGACATCGGCCCGTCATCGTTCGCCGCCGGCCCCGGCCGCCCGGGGACGCAGTTCGCGTCGCCGGGGGCGATCGCTCAGGGCGTGCGTGCCGCACGCCGCTCGAGCGATGTGGTGATCGCGACGTTCCATTGGGGCGTCGAGCGCGCGACGGATGAGAACGCGCGCCAGCGCGCATTCGCCAGGACTGCGCTCGCCGCCGGCGCCACCGCCGTGATCGGCGCTCATCCGCATGTCCTGCAGCCGGTCCGCAGACCCGGGCGGCGCAAGCTCATCGCCTACAGCCTCGGCAACTTCGTCTGGTCTGCCGGCTCGCCTTCCAACGAGCCGCACCGGGATCCTGCGCCTCCTGCTCAGCGGCCGCGGCGTCGAGGCCGCGAAGCTGCTGCCGGCGCGCATCGAGCACACTCGCCCGCGTCTGCTCGGGCGCTGAGCCGGGTCGTCATCGTCGCATGTGCAAAGACGGAATTACCAGCTACTTCTTCATGCCGGAGGAGGGACTCGAACCCCCGACACGCGGATTATGATTCCGCTGCTCTAACCGACTGAGCTACTCCGGCGGGGGCGCGAAGTGTAGCCCTTGGAGCGGGCGCGCCCGGCATCGCAGCAGCAGGAGGTTGCCCGTCTCAGGCACGGCCGCGTATCGTGCGCCTGCGGCGCTGCTCGAGCGCCGGCCGGCCGAAGGGAGGCGGACGCCCGGCGCGGCCCGCCGGTGTCGCAGCTCAAGCCAAAGGAACCGCGTGAAGAAGGTCCTCAAGTCGATCAAGAAGCAGTTTGCCAAGGCCAAGAAGCATCCGAAGATCGCGATCCCGGTCGTCGTCGTTGCGGTGCTGCTCCTGGGCGGGCTGGTGACGTTCGCGGCGCTGAGCGGCGGCGATGGAGACGGAGGCGTCATCGGGTCGAACTCCGACGAGGAGAAGGTCAAGCCGGCGATCGACGAGGACGACCCGGAGGTCAAGAAGGCGAGAAAGCGCAAGGTCGTTCCCGCTCCCGTCATCAGCGGGGCCGGCACCGTCGACACCGCGCGCAGCATCGGCCGGCTCGCCGTCGCGCAGGGCCGCGGTCTGATCAAGAACCCTTCCAACATCCAGGTGCGCGTCAGCGCGGCGCCCAAGCAGGAGGTCACGGTCGACTGGCAGCTGTCGTGCTACAAGCGCAGCGGCACGAAGATCGCCTCGGGCCGCTACCGCACGCGTCCACCGGACATTCGCTCGCTGCCGCTGCCGCTCTCCGATCCCGTCGAGTGCACCGCCACGGTCGGCGCGCAGCTCACCAGCGGCGGCCGCAAGTCGCGCGTCAAGGTCGCGGTCATCTCGGGCTGATCGGAGGGGGATGACCTCTGACGCCGGCACGTTGCTGGCGATCCCCAACGTCTCCGAGGGCCGGGACGCGGATGCGATCGCCGCGATCGGGGCGGCGTTCAGCTCGACGGGCGCGCGGTTGCTCGACGTGCACTCCGATCCCGACCATCACCGCAGCGTCTACACGCTCGCGGCGGGCATCGGCGAGATCGCCCCGGCGCTGGTCGCGGGTGCGCTCGAGTGCCGGCGGCGCATCGACCTGCGCGACGATCGCGGCAGCCACCCGCACGTCGGCGCGCTCGACGTCGCGCCCGTCGTGTTCCTCGACGCCCAGCGTCGCGGCGCGGCCTGCGCCGAGGCGTTGATCGCCGGGGAGGAGCTCGGTCGCGCGGGGCTGGCGGTCTTCGTCTACGGCCTGCTCGCCGACGGGCGCTCGCGCGCCGACATCCGCCGCGGCGGGGTCGCGGCGCTCGCGCGGCGCGTCGCGGCGGGCGAGCTGACCCCGGACTTCGGGCCGCGGTCGATCGATCCGTGCTCCGGCGCCGTGCTCGTGGCCGCACGCGCGCCGCTCGTGGCGTTCAACGTCGAGCTGAAGCGACCGGCGACGATCGTCGTGGCTCGCGCGATCGCGGCGGCGATCCGGGAGGGGGGCTCGGACGGCCTCCCCGGCGTGCGCGCGCTCGGCCTCGAGCTGCCCGCTCGCGGCGGCGTGGCGCAGGTGTCGACGAACGTCGAGGACCACCTCGCGGTGCCGCTCGCCGCCCTCGTGGCTGCCATCGCCCGGCACGCGCCGGTCGCCGGCTGCGAGCTCGTCGGCCTCGCTCCGGCGGCGGCGTTCGCGGGCTTCCCGGACGCCATGCCGGTGCGCAACCGCCGCACCGTCGAGGAGGCCCTGAGCAGCGCAGCCACGCGCCGCACGGGTCGCGCCGGGCGCGCTCCCCGAAAGCCCTAACCTCCCAGTCTTATGGCGCAGACCAAGAAGAAGCGGCGCAGCAAACATCGCGGCAACGCGGCGGGCGTCGTCGAGGCGCGCGGCCGCACGGGGCGCAAGCCGACCGCGGAGGAGCGCAAGGCGACCGAGAAGGAGCTCGCCGCACAGCAGCGTCGCGACCGGATGATGAAGCCGCCGACATGGCGCTCGGCGGCCCAGCGGGCGGCGATCGCGGCGGTCGTCTTCGGCCTGCTGCTGATCCTGCTGTTCAAGACCGAGCCGGTCCGCGCGATCCCGCTGACGGGCTTCGTGTTCCTGTTCTACGTCCCGCTCGGCTACTACACCGACCAGCTCGTCTACCGCCGCCGCCTGAAGACGGAAGAGAAGAAGCGGCTGACGTGATCGACGTGCAGCTCTACACGGTCGGGCCCGTGCAGGAGAACTGCTTTCTCGTGCGCGTCGACGGCAGCGACCACGCGGTCATCGTCGACCCGGGGGAGGAGGCGCCCCGGCTGCTCGAGGCGATCCGATCGCAGGGCCTCACCCTCGACGCGATCCTGCTCACGCACACGCACTTCGACCACGTCGGCGCCGTCGCGCCGCTGGCCCGCGCGACCGGCGCGCCCGTCTACTGCCCCGAGCTCGAGGTGGCGGTCCTGCAGGACGTCATGGCCTTCGTCCCATGGCCGGGCTTCGGGCCGTTCGAGTCCTGGGACCCCGAGCACACCGTGCAGGGCGGCGAGACGCTGACGCTCGCCGGCCTGACGTTCGACGTCGTCTTCACGCCCGGCCACAGCCCGGGGCACGTCACCTACGCGGTGCGTGACGAGAAGGCGCTGTTATCCGGCGACGTGCTCTTTCAGAACTCGGTCGGGCGCGTCGACCTGCCGGGCGGCGACTGGCCCACGCTGGCGCGCTCGATCGCCACGCTGCTCGATCGCTACGACGACGACACGGCGGTCTACCCGGGGCACATGGGGGTCACGACGCTCGGCGCCGAGCGCGCGTCCAACCCGTTCCTCGCCGAGCTGTCCCCCTGGTGAGCGGGCGCATCCAGGCGCCGCGCGGCACCTACGACGTGCTGCCCGACGCCGCGGACGCGCGCGCGGCGCTCGAGGCGACGGCGCGGCGCGTGCTCGAGGGCTCGGGCTATCGGCGCATCGAGTCGCCGACGTTCGAGCACACCGAGCTGTTCTCGCGCGGCGTCGGCGAGTCGACGGACATCGTCCAAAAGGAGATGTACACGTTCGACGACGGCGGCGAGCGCTCGGTCACGCTGCGCCCAGAGGGCACGGCGCCGATCTGCCGCGCGTACTTCGAGCACGGCATGCACAAGCTGCCCCAGCCGGTGAAGCTGTGGTACCTGTCGAGCTTCTTTCGCAAGGAGAAGCCGCAGGCCGGCCGCCACCGCCAGTTCTGGCAGATCGGTGCCGAGGCGCTGGGCTGCGACGACCCGGCCGTCGACGCCGAGACGATCCTGCTGCTCGCCACCCTGCTCGAGCAGTTCGAGGTCGGTGGCCTGCGACTCCGTCTCGGAAGCCTCGGGACGCTCGCCGCCCGCACCGCCTATCGCGAGGAGCTGCAGGCCTATCTGCGCGAGCATGCCGCTGAGCTCAGCGACGAGGTCCGCGCGCGCATCGACCTCAATCCGCTGCGCGCCTTCGACTCAGACCACGAGGCGACGCAGACGGTGATGCGGGGCGCCCCGCTGCTGCTTGACCGCCTCGACGCCGACGACGCCGAGCACTTCGCAGCCGTGCGCGATCTGCTGGACGCCGCGAGCGTGCCGTACGAGGTCGATCCGACGCTCGTGCGCGGGATGGACTACTACACGCGCACGGTCTTCGAGTTCACCTCCGACCGGCTCGGCGCGCAGAGCGGCGTCGCCGGCGGCGGACGCTACGACGGGCTCGTCGAGCAGCTCGGCGGCCCGCCGACGCCCGGCTGCGGCTGGGCGGCGGGTATCGAGCGGATCCTGCTCGCCGGCCCCGAGCTGCCGGTCGCGCCCCCGCCCGTCGACCTCTACGTCGCCTTTGACGCGCCCGCGCAGCGGACCGCGGCGTTCGCGGTCGCCGCCGAGGCACGCGATGCGCGCCTGAACGCGCAGATGGAGCTGGCCGGACGCTCGCGCAAGGGCCAGCTCAAGCAGGCCGACCGGCTCGGCGCCCGGTACGTTGCGATCGTCAGCGACACGGGGACGGTGCTGAAGGACATGCAGGCGGGAGAGCAACAGGACCTGGACGCGGGCGCGGTCGTCACGCGGATCCTGCGCGAGCGGGGGATGCGGTGAAGCGCGCTCCGCGCGCCAACGCCTACCGCGACGCGTGGTGCGGCGACCTCGACGCCAGCAGCGCGGGGTCGCCGGCGCGGGTCGCCGGCTGGGTGCACCGCCGCCGCGACCACGGCGGGCTGATCTTCGTCGACCTGCGCGACCGCTCGGGACTGCTGCAGCTCGTCTTTCATCCCGAGCACGGGGCCGAGCTGTTCGCCGCCGCCGAGCGGCTGCGCGGCGAGTACGTCGTCAGCGTCGCCGGCGACGTCGTGCTGCGCGAGGAGCGCAACGTCAACCCCGACCTCGCGACCGGCGCGATCGAGCTGCAGGTCGGCGACATGCAGCTGCTGGCCGAGTCGCAGACGCCGCCGTTTCCGCTCGACGAGGACATCGCGCTCGACGAGACGCTGCGCCTGCGCCACCGCACGCTCGACCTGCGCCGCCGCCACATGGTCGAGGCGCTCGTGCTGCGCCACGAGGTCGTGCGGACGATCCGCGAGGGACTGACGGCCGAGGACTTCCTCGAGATCGAGACGCCGACCCTGACGCGCTCGACGCCCGAGGGCGCGCGCGACTTCCTCGTCCCTGCGCGCATGCAGCACGGATCCTTCTACGCGCTGCCGCAGTCGCCGCAGCTGTTCAAGCAGCTGTTGATGATCGGCGGCTACGAGCGCTACTTCCAGATCGCGCGCTGCTTTCGCGACGAGGACCTGCGTGCCGACCGCCAACCCGAGTTCACGCAGCTGGACCTCGAGATGTCCTTCGTCGCCGAGGACGACGTGATCGACGTCAACGAGCGGCTGATGGCGAAGGTCTTCGACGTCGGCGGCCTGGACGTGCGGCAGCCGCCCTACCCGCGCCTGCCCTACGACGAGGCGCTGCTGCGCTACGGCTCCGACCGCCCCGACACGCGCTTCGGCCTCGAGATCAACGACGTGTCGGACGCGCTGCGCACGTCGCAGTTCAAGGTCTTTGCGTCCGTGCTGAATCGCTCGCACCCACCCGGCGTCGTGCGGGCGATCAACGCCGGGCAGCGCGAGGTGCCGCGCTCGGAGCTCGACGCGCTGACGGAGCTCGCCAAGCGCCACGGCGCCGGCGGCCTCGTGTGGGCGTTCGTGCTCGAGGACGGAGGCTGGCGCTCGCCGATCGCCAAGTTCATGTCGGCGGAGGAGATCGTGGCGGTGACGGCCGCGCTGGACGCCGGGCCGGGCGACCTGCTGCTGGCGGTGGCCGACACGGCGGACGTCGCCGCCGGCGCGCTCGGCGCGCTGCGCCTGCACCTCGCCGAGCGCTGGGATCTCGTTCCCGCCGGGCGCCACGACGTGCTGTGGGTCGTCGACTTCCCGATGTTCGGCTACAACGACACCGAAGATCGCTGGGACGCGCTGCACCATCCGTTCACCGCTCCGACGGGTTCGCTCGACGATCCGGGGGCGCTGCGCTCGCGCGCCTACGATCTCGTCGTGGACGGCTGGGAGCTCGGCGGCGGGTCGATCCGTACGCACGACGTGGCCGTCCAGCGCCGGGTCTTCGAGATCATCGGGATGGACGCCGAGGAGGCCGAGGGACGCTTCGGCTTCCTGCTGGAGGCGCTGCGCTATGGCGCACCCCCGCACGGCGGGATCGCGTTCGGCATCGACCGCATCGTCGCGCTGCTCGCTGGCCGCGAATCGATCCGCGACGTCATCGCCTTCCCGAAGACCGCCAGCGGCTCGGACCCGCTGACGGGCGCGCCGGCGGCGGTCGACGAGCCGCAGCTGCGCGAGCTTGGTCTGCGCCTGCTGGCGGCGCCGGCGAAGACCGCGTAGCGCCGCGAGGACGACTGTTCGACGGCGAGACCCGCGCGCTGTCGCTGCGTAGCGCGCGCGCCGACGTTCATGTCATGGCTGCGCTCTCCCGCCCGTTGCTCGCGATCCTGGCGGCGGCCGTCGTCCTGATGGTGCTGTGGCTCGTCGCGCTGCGTCCCGAGCCGGTCGCCGTCAGGCATACGCCGCTGGCGCCGACTCAGGCGATCCCGCAGGCCGGACAGGCCGCGGCGATCTCCGACGAGGCCAACGCGCGGCGCGAGGCGGCTGCCGCTGCGGTCGACGCTCCCTGAGCGCCCGCCCACGGTGCAGGACCAGGCGGGTTGCCGGCGGCGAGTTTCGGCCGATCCTGCTTTGTGGTCGTGGCGGCACCACGGGACAGGAGCAGGCGCGTCGAGGGTCGAGCTTGGGGCCGACGACGTCCGCGGCGGCGACGTGAGCCCCTGCGCCCGCGGGTGGGGGTCGCTCGCTACCCGCGGGGGCCTTGCCTATCCTCGCAGCGTGTTCGCGCCCGAGGAGCGGTGCAGGGTCCGAGACCTGTTGCTCGAGCGCGCTCAGGATGACGAGACGATCGTCGCCGCCGCGGTGACGGGCTCGGGGTCGCGCGGCGCGGAGGATCGCTGGTCTGACGTGGACCTCTACTTCGGCGTGGCGGATGGGACCGCTCGCGAGGACGCGCTCGACGAGTGGAGCGCCTTCATGTACCGGGAGCTTGGAGCGCTTCATCATTTCGACCTCCATGCGGGCTATGCGATCTATCGCGGGTTCCTGCTGCCCGGAGGACTGGAGGTGGACATCGCGTTCGCCGGCGCTGACCGCTTCGGTCCGCTGGGACCACTGTTTCGCCCGGTCTTCGGCACCGTCGTCGAGCAGCCGGTCGCTGGAGCGGGCGGACCCCAGGCCGACCATCTCATCGGGCTCGCCTGGCACCACGTGCTCCACGCACGGACGTCGATCGCGCGGCGCAAACCGTGGCAGGCCGAGTACTGGATCAGCGCCATCCGCGACCACGTCCTCACGCTCGCGTGCCTGCGTTGCGGGCTGTCCACCGCGTTCGCCAAGGGTGCAGACGCGTTGCCCTCGGCAGTCACCACGCCGCTCGAGCAAGCGCTGGTGGCGAGCCTCGAGCCGCAGGAGCTGTCGCGCGCCCTGCGCGCCGCGGTCACCGCGCTGCTGCGCGAGGTGGATGCGGCCGACCCCGATCTCTCGGCACGGCTGCGACCTGATCTTCAGTCGTTGGCCGATCATCTGCCTGGGCCCGGGTCGCGGGGTGGGCGATGATGCTCACGTGGCGTATGACGATGATCTCGCAAACCGCATTCGTGAGCTGATCGCCGCCGATCCTGATGTGACCGAGATGCGGATGTTCGGGGGGCTGGCCTTCCTCGCCGGGGGCAACATGTCGGTTGCTGCCAGCGGCCAGGGCGGGCTGATGGTGCGAGTCGAGCCCGGACAGACGGAGGCACTCGCCGCCGAGCCGCATGCGGGGCCATTGCAGATGCGCGGCTGTACGATGCGGGGCTGGTTGCGCGTCGACTCCGAAGGGGTGCGCACGGCGCGCCAGCTCGAGCGCTGGGTCACGTGCGGCGTCGCGTACGCGCGCTCACTGCCTCCGAAGCCGTGAGCTGACGGCGCACCAGGCGCATGGCCCTCAGCGGTCGCGGTCGGAATCCTCGCGTGCCTGCATCGCGCGGGCCTCGGCCTCCTGGCGGGCGCGGGCGGCCTGCTCGGCCTGCTGCTCGGCCTCGCGCGCTCGGGCCGCCGCGGCGTCCTCCTCCTGGGCGCGGCGCTGTGCCTCGGTCTCGAGCTGCTCGGCGTCGATCCGTGCCTGGTCCTGGGCCTTGTAGCGCTCCTCGCGGACGCTCCACGCCTCGATGTCGTCCGGGCGCATGCCGTGCAGGCGCTCGTCGTGGCCGGCGAGCTTCGTCAGGTGCTCGGCGCCGAGGCCGTCCCCGCCGGTCGCGACCAAGGAGTCGGACGTCGCGTCCAGCCACAGGTGCTCGCGGCTGACGATCGCCCCGCGCAGGACGGCGACGTGGTGCTTGCGCCCGCCCAGCCCGCTGCGGATGCTGACCGCGACCGGCACGTCCTCGCGAAAGTAGAGATCCTCGAGCTTGCCCAGCTTCTCGCCCGAGCTGTCGAGCACCTCGGTCCCGATCCATGTGTGCAGTTGTGCTTCGACGGTCATGCGGTTCCTTTCGTGGCGGGGCGCACAGCGCGTAGTACCCGCGATACGCAGTGGCCCGGCGATCTAGACTCGCCGGCGATGCCCGACGAGCGTTTCGAGGACCATCTGCGCCACCCGCGCGGCCGCGGGCGCGTCGTCGCGGGCGCTCACCACGGCGCGGCGGGCGGCGCGGCATGCGGAGATCTCGTGCGTCTGTCGGTCGCCGTCGAGGGCGACCGCGTCCGCGCGGCGGGCTTCGAGGCGTCGGGCTGCGGCGCGACGATCGCCGCCGCGAGCGCTGCGGTCGAGCTCGCCGAGGGCACGGGCCTGATCGAGGCCGCGCGCATCGGCGCGCCGCTGATCGCGGCGCAGCTGGGAGGCTTGAGCGCCGGCAAGCTGCACGCCGCCGACCTCGCGTCCGATGCGCTGCACCGCGCGCTCGGCGCCGCCGCGCGCGCGGACGGCCGGCTGCGAGCACGGCCGGGGCGCACGCTCGTCGCGATGTCGGGCGGCGTCGACAGCGCCGTCGCGGCAGTGCTGAGCGCGCGCGACCCGCAGGCCGAGGTCGTGGCGGTCACGCTCGAGCTGTGGGCCGATCCCGAGAACGACGGCGAGCGCTCATGCTGTTCGGCGGCAGCGGTGCGCGGCGCGCGGCGCGTCGCCCACGGGCTCGGCCTCGCGCACTTCACGCTCGATCTGCGCGAGGAGTTTCGCGCCGGCGTCGTCGAGCCGTGGCTGATCGACCATGCGCTGGGCCAGACGCCGAACCCGTGCGTGCGCTGCAATGGCCACGTGCGCCTGGACGCGATGCTCGACTTCGCCGAGCGCCTCGGAGCGCCGACGCTGACGACCGGTCACTACGCGCGCCGCACCGAGCGCGGGCTGCTGCGCCTCGCCGCCGATCCCGCGAAGGACCAGACCTACATGCTCGCGGCGCTGTCGCGCCCGGCACTGGCACGGCTGCGCTTCCCGCTCGGCGACCTCTGCAAGCCCGAGGTCCGCGCGCTTGCGCGCGAGGCCGGGCTCGACGTCGCGGGCAGGCCCGACTCACAGGACCTGTGCTTTCTCGCCGGCACCGGGCGCGCGAACTTCCTCGCGCGCCACGGCGGCATGCGCCGGCGTCCCGGCGACATCCTCGATCGCAGCGGCGCGGTCGTCGGGCGCCACGAAGGACACCACGGCTTCACGGTCGGCCAGCGCAAGGGCCTGGGCGTCTTCGCCGGGCACGCGCTCTACGTCCTGGCGACCGACGCGCGGGCGAACACCGTGACGGTCGGCCCGCGCGCGCAACTCGCCACCCGTACCGTGCGCGTGCGGGGGCTGCGACTGCACGGCGAGCCCGATGCCGTGCGCCTGCGTTATCGCTCGCCGGCCGTCGGCTGCCGGCTGGAGGGCGACGAGATCCACCTCAGCGAGGCGTTCGACGGCGCGGCGCCCGGGCAGACCGCCGTCTTCCTCGCGGGGGACGCGATCGTCGGATGCGCCACGATCGCCGCGTGAAGGCCCCGGCGACGCGGTCGATGCCCTCGGCTGCTGTGAGCGGGGAGCCCCCGGGGTTTCCCCGACGACGCGGCCTGTACCCTCGGCTGCTGTGAGCGGGGGCACCGACGAGATCCGCGAGACGTTCCTGCGCTACTTCGAGGGCCGCGACCACCGCCGCCTGCCGTCCGCGTCGCTCGTCCCGTCCGCCTACGACCCGTCGGTCCTGCTGACGACCGCGGGGATGCACCCGCTCGTGCCGTACTTCCGCGGCGAGGAGACACCACCGCACCCGCGTCTGACGACGGTCCAGAAGTGCTTTCGCACGACGGACATCGACAACGTCGGCAACACCGCCCGCCACCTGACGTTCTTCGAGATGCTCGGCAACTTCTCGATCGACGACTACTTCAAGCAGCAGGCGGTCGAGATGGCATGGGAGCTGTCGCTGGAGGGCTTCGGCTTCGCCGCGCAGGATGTCTGGATCACCGTCTTCGAGGGCGACGCGGAGCTCGGCCTTGGACCCGACGAGGAGGCGATGGAGGCCTGGCAGTCCGTGGGCGTGCCGCTTGGGCGGATCGTGCAGTGCCCACGCTCGGAGAACTTCTGGCAGGGCGGGCCGACCGGTCCGTGCGGCCCGTGCAGCGAGCTGTACCTGGACCGCGGCCTGGACTATGGCACCGCCGACGATCTGCCGGGCGGCGAGAACGAGCGCTTCCTGGAGTATTGGAACCTCGTCTTCACGCAGTACGACATGGGCCTGGGCGCCGACGGTGCGACGACGCTCACAGCGCTGCCGGCCAACAACATCGACACCGGCCTGGGTCTCGAGCGGATGGCCGTCATCCAACAGGGCGTGCAGACCGTCTTCGAGACCGACACCTTCGCGCCGCTGATGGCGCTCGGGCGCGAGCTCGCGAGCGCGGAGCCCGACGAGCGCGCGCTGCGGATCCTCGCCGACCACTCGCGCGCGATGACGTTCCTGATCGCCGACGGCGTCGTGCCCTCCAACGAGGAGCGCGGCTACATCCTGCGCCGGATCATGCGCCGCGCGATCCAGCAGGGCAACCGCATCGGCATGCAAGCCGGTTTCATGCCCGTCTTCGCCGAGCAGGTGATCGACATCATGGGCTCTGCGTACCCCGGGCTGCGCAGCGAACGCGATCCGATCATGCGCTGGGCACGCGCCGAGGAGGAGGGCTTCGAGCGTACGCTCGAGCAGGGGACCAAGCTGCTCGACGACGTCGTCGAGCGCTCGCACGCGACCGGCACCGTTTCGGGCGACGATGCCTTTCGCCTGCACGACACGTTCGGCTTCCCGGTCGACCTGACGCGCGAACTCGCCGCCGAGCGGGGCCTGGACGTCGACATGGCGTCGTTCGGGCAGCTGATGGCGAGCCAGCGCGAGCGCTCGCGCAGCGGCTCGAAGATCATGACGATGCCGTCCATGGGCGCCGCGAGGCCGTCCGGAGCATCGCTGGCCGGATTGAGCGTCGCCGATCTGCGCGAGCGGGCGCGGAAGCTGTCGCGCGAGGCGGGCCTGCAGACGCAGTTCACGGGCTATGAGACGCTCGAGCAGCACACGACCGTCGGCTCGCTCGCCGGGCAGGGCGAGCGGCTGCTCGTCAAGCTCGCCGAGTCGCCGTTCTATGCGACCGGCGGCGGTCAGGTCGCCGACGCCGGCGTACTCGAGACGCAGACGGGCGACGCTCGCGGACGGGTGGTCGACGTGCTGCGAGTCGGCGACGACCAGGCCGTCGTCGTCGAGGTCGGCGCGGGCGAGCTGCAACCCGGCGAGCGCGTCGTCGCACGCGTCGATCGTGCGCAGCGCAACGCGACGGCCGCCAACCACACCGCCACGCACCTGCTGCACGCCGCGCTGCGCGAGACGCTCGGCACGCACGTGCGCCAGGCCGGCTCCTACGTCGGCCCCGACAAGCTGCGCTTCGACTTCAACCACGGCGAGCGCATCTCCGAGGACGACCTGCGCACGATCGAGGACCGCGTCAACGAGTGGGTCCTCGCCAACGAACCGGTGCGCCCGATCACGACGACGCTCGACGAGGCGCGCGCGCTCGGGGCGATGGCGCTGTTCGGCGAGAAGTACGGCGATGTCGTGCGCATGGTGCAGGTCGGCGACGGCGACCACTCGCGCGAGCTGTGCGGCGGCACGCACGTGCGCGCCACCGCCGAGATCGGCGTCTTCAAGCTCA
>Ga0136640_10000047_pt1 | contig 37420 bp, 42 predicted proteins | sample AntDrymUQ8642106_2_FD_105498 | JGI IMG/M metagenome (GOLD analysis project Ga0136640, IMG submission 105498) | Polar desert sand microbial communities from Dry Valleys, Antarctica - metaG UQ864 (21.06) | ecosystem: Environmental > Terrestrial > Soil > Desert | place: Antarctica: Dry Valley...
ACCTGGCCGGAGGCGTAGTCGAGGGGGAACACCGACAGGTCGATCGCCCCGCTCGTCATCGCGTCGTACTGCTCGGTGGACTCGCTGATCGTGCTGTTGGGGAAATCCGGATGTCCTGGTCACCCCGCAGCAACGCCACGTCGGAGACCAGGTCGAGGTGCACGCGCATCGCCCTCGCTGCCTCCACCGGGTCGCCCGACCGGATCGCGTCCGCGATCGCCAGGTGACCGTCGAGGGACGCATCGGGCCTGCCCGGTTGGGACAGCGACTCGATCCGCGTCTCCAAGATGGCCGGGGCGATCTCGCCCATGATGTCTGCCAGAAGTCCGGAGTGCCCGGCGGCCGTGACGGCACTGTGGAAGGCCTCGTCGCCGGCCTCACCGCGGTCGCCGGCAGAGACCTGGACGGCCATTAACGCCAACGCGTCATCGATACGGGCGAGGTCGTCGTCGGTACGGCGCAGGGCCGCCAGCTCGGCGAGCTTCACCTCCAGGGCGTAGCGCGCCTCGATGATCTCTGGAAGCCGGCTGCGCCGAGACCGGAGGGTGGCGATCACTTGGACGCCCAGCGGCTCCTGCAACAGCACCGCGCCGTCGCCGTGCCGGACGTCGACGATGCCCTGCACCTCCAGCGCCACCAGTGCCTGGCTGACCGACGCGCGGCTGACGGACAACCTGGCCGCGAGCTCACGTTCGGGCGGGAGGCGCTGCCCGGCGCGCAGCCCCTCCCGCTCAATGAAGTCGGTCAGCTTTTCGACGAGCTGCAGGTAGAGCCGCTGGCGCGGCACCGGCCGCAAGGAGTCGTACACATCCGGAGGAGTCTCACTCGATGCCATCTCCCACCCTTCTGTTCGACGCTCGGTCGCGAGTCCATTTGCGCGGATCTGGGCTGTCCTAGAGGCTAAGCCACCAGTCCTATCCGGAGGTACCCATGCGTCGACCTCTCGACGGCCTGCTCGTCGTCGACCTTTCCCGTGCCCTGGCCGGTCCGCATGCGGCGATGATGCTGGGCGACCTCGGCGCCCGCGTCATCAAGGTCGAGACGCCTGGCACGGGCGACGACACTCGCGGTTGGGGGCCGCCGTTCGTCGGTCCCGACGACTCCCGCGAGTCAACGTACTTCCTGTCCTGCAATCGCAACAAGGAGTCGATCGCGCTCGACCTGAAGAGCCAAGACGGTCATGCGACGCTGAGCCGGCTCCTCCAGCACGCGGATGTGCTGGTCGAGAACTTCCGCACCGGAGTGCTGGACCGGCTGGGGTTCTCGATGGAGGAACTGCAGGAGATCAACCCGCGGCTGGTGGTGCTGTCGATCACTGGCTTCGGACACGACGGCCCGGAAGGTGGGCGCGCGGGGTATGACCAGATCGCCCAGGGGGAGGCCGGACTGATGTCGCTGACCGGTCCTTCGCCGCAGGATCCGACACGTGTCGGCGTCCCCATCGGCGACCTGCTGGCCGGCATGTATGGGGCTTTTGGAATCGTGGCGGCCCTGCACGATCGCGAGCGCACCGGTCGGGGCCTGGTGATTCGCACCAGTCTCCTCGCCGCCATCGTGGGGGTGCACGCCTTTCAGGGGACACGCTGGACCGTGGCGAACGAAGTACCATCAGCAAGCGGTAACCACCACCCTTCGATCGCGCCCTACGGTCTGTTCAGCTGTGCAGACGGCATGGTGCAGATCTCGGTGGGAAGTGAGGCGTTGTGGAAGCGCTTTGCACCCGCCTTCGACCTGCCGCTCGACGAGCCGGGCTTCGCCACGAATTCAGACCGAGTGGGCAACCGCGGTGCGGTGGTCGCGGCGGTCGAGCAGGCGTTTGAGCAGTACCGACTGGTCGAGTTGTTGCCCAAGCTCGCAGAGGTGGGCATCCCGGCTGGTGAGGTACGGACCCTGGACCGGGTCTATGAATGGGAGCAGACCCGATCACAGGGGCTGCTTATCGACGTCGACCACGCGACGCTGGGGTCCATCTCGTTGCCCGGCCCGCCGCTGCGGCTCGACGACGACTTCCTGGACGAGCACTCCGCCCCGCCGACCCTGGACCAGCACGGGCAGAGCATCCGGGCCTGGCTCGACGAGCTCGACACGGCAGAGCCCGCGCAGTGAGCCGGCACACCGGCGCCCGCGAGCTCGTCGAGCGCGTCCTCGACCGGGGCAGCTGGACCAGTTGGGACGCGCCGGTCGTGGACCCCCTCTCGCTGAATGCCGCGTACGCCGAGCCGGTGAGATCGCTCGCTGCCCAGCACGCATGGCTGTCACCGCTGTGCTCGGCGGCGTGCTCGAGCACGAGCTCGTCGCCCTGATGCGGGCCGGGACGCCGCAGCGGCACGAGGCCCGGTTGGCCCGCTACCGCCGGCTGGGTCTGGGCTGAGTACAACGGTTGCGCGGTGCCGAGCCGCTCTTGGATGTCATCGGCCCGGGATGAGCAGCGACTTGCCCGTGGTCCGTCGGGCCTCGAGGTCCTCGTGTGCGCGCGCCGCGTCCGCGAGGGCGTATCGCGCGCCGACGCGGACCGACAGCGCACCGGAGGACACCCACTCGAACAGCTCCGTCGCCCGCTCGAGCAGCTCCGCACGCGTGGCGATGTGGTGCGCCAGCGACGGACGGGTGAGGAACAACGACCCCAACACGTTCAGCAGGTTGGGGTCGATCGGGTCTGGCGGGCCGCTCGCGGCGCCGTACAGCACCATCGTGCCCCGTGGGCGCAGGCTTCTCAGGCTCGCGTCGAAGGTGGACTTCCCGACCCCGTCGTACACCACGGCGGCCCCGGCGCCGTCGGTGAGCTGGCGGACCTCCTCGGCGACGTCCGCCTCGCCATACAGGATCGTTTCGGCGGCTCCGACGGCGGTGGCCAGCTCCGCCTTGGCTGCAGTCGACGTCGTGGCAATCACCCGCGCACCCTTCGCGGTCGCCACCTGCGTGAGCAGCAGCCCGACCCCCCCGGCAGCGGCATGCACCAACACCACGTCGCCGGGGGACACCGCGTAGGTCGAGGTGGTCAGGTAGTGAGCGGTGAGCCCCTGCAGCATGATCGCCGCGGCGGTCTCGTCGTGGACGTCAGCGGGGACGGGCACCACTCGGTCCGCCGCGACGAGCACCTGCTCGGCGTAACCGGCGCCGGGCACCATCGCCCAGCTGACGTGGTCGCCGACGCGCACCCGGTCGACCTCGGCTCCGACCGCGCTGACAACACCGGCACCCTCCGAGCCCGCGACGAACGGTACGGGCAGGGGGTACTTGCCGGTGCGGTGATACACGTCGATGTAGTTGACGCCGGCCGCTGACACCCGAACGCGCACCTCGGCCGGCCCCGGCGATGGGACGGGCATGTCCTCGGGCACGAGTGACGTCGGCCCTCCGGGTCGGTGTACGACCACCGCTTGCATGACGGGGCCGGTCACAGTGCCATTGCCGGATCGCCGTCGACCGCCGACGGCGGGGCGGTCCGGACGGTCGGCTCGGGACTGGGCCGCGGCGCGGGTGTCATGGTGACCGCACCGCTCAGGAGCCGGCCCGCCGCCGGGACCTTCGGGTGCAGGCCCAGCTCGGTGAGGATGGTGAAGACGGTCGCGGTCGCCGCCGAGAGCACCGGCAGGCCCGCCTCGTCCTCTACCGGTTGGATCGACGCCAGCGAGGGCATCTGCACGCACGCGGATAACACCAGCGCGTCTGCGCCGGTGGTGTCGACCTTGCGCCAGTGCTCGCGCAGGTCCTGCGGGTCCAGCGTGGCCACCGCCAGGTTGTCCGACACCTCCAGGCTGAGCGCGTCGACCACCTCGACGCCTGCGTCCTCGATGTAGTCCGCGACCATCTTCGTCAGCGGCTTCATGTAGGGGGTGACAATGGCGATGCGTCTGGCGCCTAGCGCCCGTAACCCGCGCAACAGTGCCCCAGCACTCGATACGACGGGGATGTCCATGCCCTCGCGTCGGAGCACCCCGGTGATCTGACCCTCGGCGTGGCAGTGGTACCCCGCCCCCTGGGCCATGATCGCTACCAGGCATGCGGAGGCCACCAGGTCGGGGCGGGCGTCGGCGAGCTCCAGCGAGGCTCGCTCGGTCTGCGAGTTCATCCGTTCGAGTTCTTCGGGCGTCACGTGCTTCATCCGCATCCGACTGGAGTGGAACACGAAGCGCTCGTCGGGCACGACCGACTCACGGTTGTGCAGCATCCGCGGCAGCTCGGTCTCCATGGTCAGGTTCGAGCTGGGCACGATCATGCCTACGTGGTGGTCGGACATGTTCATCTCCTCGCGTGTGCCTGCGACATCGATCCTCGCAGACACCGCGGGGCCGATGTGCTCGACGTATCTCGATGTAGTCACACTGCATGTGACTCACACGCCTCGTGTGCACGGCGAGATACGCGCAGCGGGGTCGTGACCACTGGAAGGGAAGCATCCATGGCGTCGTCAGATCCGCGTGCAACCCTGCTTGAGCTGCGGGACACCCTCACCGAGCAACTGGCGACGCTCACCGCACGCCCTGAACCGGGCAGTGGCATCGGTTTCGGCAAGCGGGTGGGGGACAGCACGTCGATCGCGGTGGAGCGCATCACCGATGTCGCGAAGCAAGAGACCCTGCTGACCAAGCTGAACGAGACCGAGCGGGCGCTGGCCAAGCTCGACGACGGCACGTATGGCTCCTGCGACGTCTGCAGTGAGCGAATAGGCGCCGAGCGGCTCGACTTCCGACCGTACGCGACCCGCTGCGTCCGGCACGCCGTCTGAGCGGCTGCGGCACCCGCCCACGCGGCCGATAGGTTGGCGCCACAGGGCACAGGGGAGGCACGGATGACCGAACACAGCTCCGGTGACGAGCAGGCGGGCGCCCCGCAGGGGGCGGTGGTCAGCCACCTCGAGGTCGACAGCGGCATCGTGGTGGGCGACGACGGTTCAGGGTCGTCGCAACAAGCTGTGCAGTGGGCCGCCGAGGAGGCGGCGCTTCGCGGCTGCGACCTGCATGTGGTGCGCGCGTGGACGATGAGCAATGCCCCGCGCCCGTCGCAATGGTCGTTCGGTTACGTCCCGACGTGGCCGGAATACGAGGTCGCTGTCGCCGACGTGCTCGCACACAATTGGGACGGGCTTGCCGAGCGCGTGCCCGCACTGCACCTGCACGCGGTGCACGGCGACCCAGCGCGCATCATCGTTGAGGGTTCGCTAGCAGCGGATCTTGTGGTCGTCGGCTCGCGTGGACACGGCCGGGTCGCGGAGTTCGTGCTGGGCTCGGTCGCCGACGAGGTTGTCCGCTCCGCTCGCTGCCCGGTGGTGGTCGTACGCGCCTCGACCACGACCCCGCTGCCGCCTGCCGACTAAGGGGCGCCCAGTTCGACGACCACTTTGACGTCATCGTCCTGGGCCAAAAAGGCGGTGCTGAAGTCGGCCAACGGGACACGCCGGCTGATCAGGCGCTCCAGCCAATCGCTGTCGGCTGCCGCCAGCGCGTCCGCGGCCATGCCGAAGTGCTCGCGGTTGGCGTTCACCGAGCCGATCACCGCGTCGTTCTCGAGCACCAGCTCACGATTGATCGCACCGCCGTCGATGCTGAGGCTGCGACCGACCGGTGAGACCCCGGTCAGGCAGACGATCCCGTACGGTGCGGTGCCGTTGAGGCTGTCGAACACGACAGCGGGCACGCCGGTGGCTTCGATGACGATGTCCGGCACGTGCTGCCGCGTGACCTCTTCGACCGATGTGCAGTGGTAGGTCGCTCCGAGTGCCGAAACCAGGTCGGGTTTCGGCCCCTCAGCCACCTGGTCGAGCACGTGTACGTCCAACCCGCGCTGCACCCCGAGGAGGGCTGCAAGAAGACCGATCGGACCTGCGCCGGTGACGAGCACGGTCCGCGGGTCGAACCAGGCGCGGGCACCGACACGCTCCACCTGGTCCCAGGCCTTGGCCACCACCGACGTCGGCTCCATCAGCATGCCGACGCGATCCAGGCTCGGGTCCAACTTGACGGCGTACTCGGTCGGCAGCGTCCACTGTTCGCTGGCGAAGCCGTCGAGCTCCTTGATGCCGCGCTCGGTGTAACGGCCGTTGCGGCACATGTCGAATTGCCCGTGCTCGCAGGCTCCGCAAGGCACCGGGTCGGGGCGACGGACGACACCGACCACCACGTCACCGGGGTGAAAGTCGCTGTCGGCGGGCGCCGTCCGGACTCGGCCGAGGGACTCATGGCCAATCACCAGCCGCTCGGACCCCGGCGGTGCCCAGCCGTAGTCGCCGGCGGCGATCTCTTTGTCGGTGCCGCACACCCCGACCGCGATCGCGTCGACCAGCAGCTCGCCCTCCCCAGCGGACGGGTCGTCGACGTCGGTGACCTCGAGTGAGTCGGCGCTACCGGGCGCGACGGTCAACGCGCGCATCAGGCCCCCGCCTCGGTGCTTACCGCTGGGTCAGCGGACAGCATCAGCGCCGAGTTCACCAAGCCCACGTGGCTGAATGCCTGCGGGGTGTTTCCCAGGTGCCGGCCGCTGTCCGGGTCGACCTCCTCGGCAAGCAGGCCCACGTCGTTGCGCAGCGCAATCAGCCGCTCGAACAACGCGCGGGCCTCATCCGTGCGGCCGATGCCGTGCAGCGCGTCGACCAGCCAGAAGGTGCAGACGATGAACGAGCCCTCCTCACCGTCGAGGCCGTCGGCCCCACCGTCGGCCTCGACGTCGTAACGCAGCAGGAACCCATCCCGGCCCAACTCGCGCTGAACGGCATCGATGGTGCCGACCACGCGAGAGTCGTCCCAGGGCAGGAACCCCACCCTCGGGATGAGCAGCAGCGCCGCGTCCAGACCGGTCGAGCCGTAGAACTGGGTGAAGGTGTTGCGCTCTGCATCGAAACCGTTGGCACAGACGTCGTCGTGGATCTCGTCCGCAAGCCGTCGCCACTTATCCGCGGGGCCATCGACCCCGTGCTGCTCGACTGCCTCGGCTGCGTTCATCAGCCCGGCCCAGGCGAGCACCTTGGAGTGCACGAAGTGCTGCCGGTCGCCACGCACCTCCCACAATCCGTTGTCGGGGTCGCGCCAGTGGTCCTCCAAGAAGTCCAGCAACGCCCGCTGCATGTCCCAGGCGGTCTTGTCGACCGCCATGCCGTTGTTGCGCGCCAGGTGCAGGCCGTGCAGCACCTCGCCCCAGGTGTCCAGCTGGAACTGGTCGGAGGCGGCGTTGCCCACCCGTACCGGGGCCGAGCTCTCATAGCCGGAGAGCCAGTCGACGGTGTACTCCTGCAGTCGCCGGGTGCCGTCGATGCCGTACATGATCTGCAGGTTGGCGGGGTCGCCGGCGATGGCGCGCAGCAGCCAGTCCCTCCAGGCCGCCGCCTCGTGGACGAACCCGGTGCCGAGTAACGCCTGCAGCGTGAACGTCGCGTCCCGCAGCCAGCAGTAGCGGTAGTCCCAGTTGCGGGAGCCACCGATCTCCTCGGGCAGCGACGTCGTCGCCGCGGCGAGGATCCCCCCGGTCGGCTCGTACGTCAGCGCCTTGAGCGTAATGAGGGAACGCCGCACAGCCTCGACCCATTCACCGTCGTAGGACAGCTGGTCGATCCAGTCCGTCCAGAAGCGCTCGGTGTCCGCGATCGCCTTCTCGGCCTCGACTGGCTCGGGCTGCGGCAGGTACGACGGGTGGTAGGTGAGCACGAACGGGACCCGGTCGCCGGTTGCCACCTCGAAATCCGCAACCGAGGTCAAGTTGTGGCCGGTGACGTCGACCGGAGTGTTCAGCCAGGCGGCATCCGGCCCGGCGACGGCAACCAGCTGCCCGTCGTCGTGCCGCACCCACGGCACGGTCTGGCCGTAGTCGAAGCGCAGGCACAGTTGCATACGCATCGGCACCCGGCCGCTCACACCTTCCACCAGCCGCACCACGTCGACCGCGTCGCCGCGCAGCGGCATGGCGTCGATGATCCGCACGGTGCCGTCCGGGGTGTCCCACTCAGTCTCGAGGATGAGGGTGTCGCCGCGGTAGCGACGGCGCGTGCACGCACCCCCGCTGGTGGGGGACAGCTGCCAGGAGCCGGCCGCATGGTCGTCGTCGTCGAGCAGTGCGGCCAGGCAGGCCGGCGAGTCGAAGCGCGGCAGGCACAGCCAGTCGATCGCGCCGTCGTTGCCGACGAGAGCGGCGGTCTGCAGGTCGCCCAGCAGGGCGTAGTCCTCTATCAGCTTGCCCATGGTCGTGCCTCCGCGTCGTGCATCGGTGCTCCCTTGTTCGCCTGCTGGGTTCCGGTGGTGTCGCGTGGGTTGTCTACCGCGTTGTACCCCATCAGCAGCTATCGAAGCACGCGATGCGCCACCGCCAACGTCAGCGATCCGCGCATTTCGTACCCGTGCCCGATGGCAGGTACGAAATGCGCGGATCGGCGTGCTGAGCGGCGCGGGCCGGGAAGTGGGCCCTAGTCTCAGGTTTTGTGGGGGTCGAACAGGCACGCGACGTCGTCGTGCTCGGCGCCGGTCCGGCCGGGCTGACGGCCGCCTGGCAGGCAGCCACGAAGGGGCACTCCGTCGCCCTGTTGGAGCAGGGCGACTCCGTCGGCGGCATGGCGGCCAGCTTCGTCGTCGACGGCATCAACGTCGACCACGGCAGCCACCGCCTGCACCCGGCGACCCCGCCGCCGGTGTTGGCGATGGTGCGCGAGCTGCTCGGCGACAACTTGCAACTGCGGTCGCGCAACGGCCGGCTCAGAATCTACGACCGCTGGGTCGGTTTCCCGTTGCGGGCGGGCGAGCTGGTCCGCGCAGTCCCACTGGCCGCCGCCGCACGCATCGGCCGCGACACTGTCGGCGCGCCACTGCGACCACGAGACACCGACTCCTACGCCTCGGTGCTGACCGCCTCACTCGGCCCCGAGCTCTACCAGGCGATGTACGCGCCGTACGCCGAGAAGCTGTGGGGGCTGCCCGGAGACGAGATCGATGCCGAGCAGGCTCGGGTCCGGGTCACCGCGGACACACCGCTGAAGGTGGCGTCGCGCATCGTGCGTGGCCAAGGCCGCGGTTCGGGCCGAGCTTTCTACTATCCGCGCCTCGGCTTCGGTCAGATCTCCACCGCGCTGGCCGAGGCGGTGAAGGCCGCCGGTGCCGACCTGCGACTGGGCAGTCGGGTGAGCGGCATCAGCACAACAGGCGCCTCTGCGGTGGTCACCTCAGGCGACGGCACGAGGTGGCGCGCCGGCCGGGTGTTGTCGACGTTGCCGCTGCCGGTGTTGGCCCGGCTGGCCGACCCCGCGCCGCCGCCGGCTGCGATCGCCGACGCGCAGGCGTTGCGTTTCCGAGCGATGCTGTTGGTCTACGTCGGGCACCGTGGCGGCCGGTGGACGCCGTACGACGCGCACTATCTGCCGGGGTCGCAGACCCCCGTGACCCGGATCAGTGAGCCCGCCAACTACCGCGACAGCCCGGGCGACCCGACCGGCCACAGTGTGCTCTGCGCCGAGATCCCCTGCACGGTCGGCGATCGGCTGTGGAGTGCCGGCGACGGGGCGTTGGCCGATCTGGTGTCCGAGGCGATCGCCGGTACGAGTCTGCCGTCGTTGGCGCGCAGCAGCGTGCAGGTGCGGCGGTTGCCGCACGTCTACCCGGTGTACGCCCGCGGGTTCGCCGATCGGCTCGTCGGGCTCGAGTCGTGGGCCGAGCACCTGCCGCACGTGACCACCCTGGGCAGATCGGGTCTGTTCGCCCACGACAACAGCCATCACGCGATGGTGATGGGCCTAGCCGCCGCCGACTGCCTGCAGGCCGGCGGTGGCTGGGACGAGGTCCGCTGGACAGCGGCCCGGGCCGGGTTCCGCGGTCATGTCGTCGAAGATTGAGCGCCCCGGTCGTTCAGCTCGGCGTGCACGGCGGGCAGCACCCGGCGTAGGTATCGACCCAGCCGGATGAACGAGGTGCCGCTGGTGCGGAACGAGTACCGGATCGGCACCTCGGCATAGGTGAACCCCTTGGCCAGCAGGTCGAGCGTGAGCACCTGCGCGTAGTTGTAGTCGTGCACCACCTCAGCGGCGGCAGCCGCGGCCGGCGAGAATGCCCGATAGCCGCTCTGGCCGTCGGTGAGGTCGCGGCGGCGGGTCATCCAGCGCACCCAGGCCGTGAGCGCCAGGTTGCCGGCACGGCGATGCGGACGCATCTCGTCGATGCTGCCCGCAAAGCGGCTGCCCACCACGTAGTCGGCATCGCCCGCCAGCACGGGCGTGGCGACCGCCGGCAGGTCCGCGGGGTCGTACTCGGCGTCGGCGTCGAGATAGACCACGCAGGCAGGGCGCATCGCCACTGCCTCGGCCAGGCCGCGCCGCACCGCCGCACCCAGCCCGCGCTGCGGGTGCACACCGACGACCATGGCGCCGGCAGCCGTGGCGTGTGCGGCGGTTGCGTCGGTGGAGCCGTCGTCGATGACCAGCACCCGCACCGGGTGGTCGTCCACCTCGCGAGGGAGCCGACGCACCACCTCACCGACCGCGTGCTCTTCATCGTGGGCAGGTAGAAAGACCACCACGGGCGCGGACGGCTCGCAGCCGCGCGGTGCCGGCCTTGGTGGCAGTTGCACCGGCAGCCGCCACCGGCCCCACCAGCCAGGAGCTGGCGACACCAAGGCTAGGGCGCCCAGCAGCAGGGCATAGCCGGTCTTCACCGCATGCGTCAGCAGCACCGCGGCGAAAGCATCGGGCACCGGCACCCCAGCGGCGACCAGCGCGGCAGTACCGGCTGCCTCATAGCTGCCGAAACCGCCCGGTGTGACCGCCACCGTCTGCGCGACGATGGTGACTGCGGTGACGCCGACGGCCTCTGCGTACGACAGCGGCAGCCCGGCCGCGGTGGACACAGCCAGCAAGACCGTGGCCTCCAGCAGCCACGCCAGGCCGGTCGTCGCCACGATCCCCGCCCCGGGCAGCCGGACCGGGAAACCGCGTGCAACCAGCCTGCGCAACCACAGCAAGGCGCCGACTCCGGCGGCGGCCAGCAGCACGACCAGCGCAACGACGAGTCCCAGGGCCAGCCCATCGGACCAGCGCACCCCAACTGTGCCGAGGACTGCCGCCGGAGCGAAGAGCAGCGCCAAGCCGACGATCGTCATCAGGTCGGTCAGCCGCAGCAGCACGGTGCTGGTCAGCGCCGGCTGCCAGCCCACATCTGTGCGACGCACCACGCTGGTCACCCGCAGCGCCTCGCCCAGGCGCAACGGCAGCACGTGGTTGCCGAGCAGGCTGACATGCAGACCCGCCCAGGCCTGCCCCAGCGACAGTGTGGGCAGGACCCGATGCCAGGCCCACGCCCGCAGCCCGAAGGCGGCGGCGTAGGTCAGCAGCGCCGCGCCGATCGGCAGCGGTGCGGCTGCCACTGCCGCGGCGCCGTCGCGAGCTGCCAACGACAACGCCGCCAGGTCGGTGACCAGCACAAGGTAGGCCACGCCGACCACCAGCAGCACTGAGCCGATCGCGGCTCGGGCCGACCAGACGCGGTCGCGGGCAGTGCTAGCCCACGACGGGGCCCACGACGGGGGGGCGGTGGGGACGGGGCTGGCGGGGCGTTGCATAGTTAGGGAAGGATGCCCTAAGTTGCTCGGGCCGTCCACGCCGGCCCCCCGGGCCGACCGCCCGGCTGCCACCGCCATGAGCAACCGCTCACAACCGAGGAGACGCCCCGATGCCCCGCAGCGTTGCTGTGACCGGTGCTGCCGGTTTCCTCGGCGGCCACGTGGTCAAGGCGTTGGTGGCAGACGGTGACCGGGTTGTCGGCATCGACCGGCGTCCCGCACCCACTCATCTAGTCGAACGTGGTGGTCTGAGCTGGCTGCGCTGCAAGCTCACCACGGCCGGTCCAGCCCGCGCCGGGCTGCCCGCCCCTGCCGCGGACCTGCCTGCTGCTTTGCGCGACGTGGACGCGGTGCTGCACCTGGCCGGCTGCCCAGGGGTGCGTGACACCTCGGTCGACGTGGAGCACCGCCGCCAGCGTGACAACGTCGACGCCGCCGCGATCGTGCTGCAGCACACCCCCCTGCACGTTCCCGTGCTCGTGACGTCGTCGTCGTCGGTCTACGGCGGCAGCAGATGGTCACGTCCCAGCGCCGAGACCGACCTGGTCGACCCCCGTGGCGGGTACGCCTCGAGCAAGGCGGTCGTCGAGACCCTGTGCGCACAGCGCCGAGCAGCCGGCGGGCTCGTGCTGGTGACCAGGCCCTTCACCCTCGCCGGCGAGGATCAGCGCGCCGACATGGCGCTCGCCCGCTGGATCGACGCGGCCCGCGCCGGCCGACCGCTGCGCATCTTCGGCGCACCCGAACGCACCCGCGACATCACCGACGTGCGCCAAGCCGCCCGGGTGCTGGTCTCGCTGCTGTCCCACACGCCGCACTGGGCAGCAGCCGGCGGGACGGTCAACGTGGGCACCGGCCGGGCTCACACCCTCGCCGAGTTGGCCGACGCGGCCCGCGCCGCCGCCGATGCTGACGTGCCGATCGTGGTCGAGCCGGCGTCTGCGGTCGAGGTGCGGCATACCCTCGCTGACACCCGACGGTTGCAGGCGCTCATCGGCTTCTCGCCGCACACCGATCTGCAGACGCTGGTAACCCGCCAGGCAGCCACCCAGCCATTCCGGTCCGGCGCAGTGGCCGACCCGGTGTCGATATGACAGGGAATCCGACAACGGGCAACCCGACAACGGGTCACCCGACCAGGGCCCGTCTCGGCGCGACGATGGTGCTGGTCGGGTTGCTGGCGGCGATCGGTGCAGGCATGGGCATCGGCGTGCCGGCGCTGTCGGGCGAACCGGGTGCGCGAGCCGCAGTGGACGAGCCGCAGTACCTGTTGAGCGCGCTCAGCCTCGCCGAGGACGGCGACCTGGACATCTCCGACGAGCTCGCCGAGGCACGTGCGGTGCCCTACCACCCGGGCGCGTTGCCGGTGCAGACCGCAGCACAGCCGGACGGGTCACAGCTCAGCCCGCACGACCCGCTGCTCGCGGTGCTGCTGGCTCCGGCGGTTGCAGTCGGTGGATGGGTCGGTGCCAAGGTGCTGCTGGCTGCGGTCGGCGGGCTGCTTGCCGCCTTGCTCGTCTGGGTTGCCGTTCGCCGCTTCGCCGTGCCACCGCTGCTGGCCGCCGCGGTCGTCGGGGTCGCCGCCACCAGTGCACCGCTGAGCGTGTACGGCCAGCAGGTGTATCCCGAGCTGCCGGCAGCGCTGGCGGTGCTGGCCGCGGTAGCGGCGCTCACCGGTCAGCTCGCCCGCGGCGGATTGGCGACCCTGGTGCTCGCGGTCGTTGCCCTGCCCTGGCTGTCGGTGAAGTACGCCCCGGTCGCCGCCGTGCTGGCGCTGCTCGGCCTGGCGGCGTTGTGGCGAGTCGGCCGGTTGCGCACCGCAACTGTCCTTGCCACCGGCTGGGGCTTGGCCGGGGTGATGTTCGTGTGGGTGCACCGGCTGCTGTACGGCGGGTGGACCGCCTATGCCTCCGGTGACCACTTCCAGACCTCCGGCGAGCTCGGTGTGGTCGGCTTCTCGCCGGACTATGCCGGGCGCAGCACACGGCTTGTCGGCCTGCTCGTCGACCGTGACTTCGGGTTGGTCGCCTGGCAGCCGGCGTGGTTGCTGGCGGTGCCGGCGCTCGCGTCGCTGCCCTGGTTGCTGCCGCGCAGCAGGCGGCGCCACGATGTTGTCGGCGGCTGGTCGGTGCTGGTCGCGCCGGTGGTGGTGGGCTGGCTGGTCGCAGCCTTCGTGGCGCTGACCATGCACGGCTATTGGTTTCCGGGTCGCCAGTTGGTGGTCGTGTTGCCGTTGGCCGTGCTGGCGGTGTCGGTCTGGCTGGCGACGCTGCTGAGCGAGACCACCGGGTCGGGTCGGTGGCTGCTGCTCGGGGGCAGTGGTCTGCTCGGCGCCGCCGGTGTCGCCACCTACGGCTGGCTGTTGGTCGCCGGATGGCGGGGGCAGCTTGGCTGGGTCGACGCGCCCGACCAGCAGGCGCCGGTGGCGCTCGCGACCATCCGAGCAGTGCTGCCGGACTACAGAGTGCTCGACGTCACCACCTGGTGGCTGCACGCGGGTTGGACGGTGGCGCTGCTCGCACTGGCTGCCCTCGGCATACGCCACGCCCGCAAGACCACTGGGCCGCCATCCGCGCTGGTGATCACACCGCCCTCCCTGCAACCAACTGGTCAGCAACGATGAGGAGAACCTGCATGCGTGCAAACCTGCCCACCCAACCCATCGCGAGGCGCCTAGCTCGGCTGGCGGCCACGGTCGTCCTTGCCGGAGGCCTGGGCGGCGTGGCCGGGTGCAGCGATGACGGCGCGGGCGTGCGCGAGCTCGAGCCCGGCTGCTCCGAGAGCGGCTCCGGCTCTGGGTCAGACACCAGCTCGGGCAGCGGCTCCGAGAGTGGCACTGACAGTGGCTCTGAGAGCGGTTCGAGCAGCCAGGAGTGCGCGTCGGAGGGATCGTCCTCCACGTGAGCCGGGCATCGCGAGTCTGTCTGGCCGTGGCCGCCGTCGCCTCCGTGACGGTGGCGGCGACTGGCTGCTCGTTTGCGGGCGCCGGCGACGACGTGGTGCGGGTCTATACCGCCCGGCATTACGACCTGGAGAGCGCCTTCGAGCAGTTCTCCGCCGACACCGGGGTTTCGGTGGAGTTTCTCTATGGCACCGACGCCGAGCTGCGCGAGCGGATCCAGGCCGAGGGCGAGGACACCCTGGCCGACGTCTACCTGACCGTCGATGCCGGCAACCTGGCCGCCGCCGCCGACGAGGGGCTCTTCCGGCCGACCCGCTCCGACGTGCTCGACAGGGCGGTCCCGCGGGCGCTGCGGGACCCGCAGGACCGTTGGTTCGGGCTTGCGGAGCGGGCACGCACCATCGTCTACGACCCAGCCAGGGTGGACCCGTCCGACCTGTCGACCTACGAGGACCTCGCCGACCCCAAATGGGACGGCAGGCTCTGCCTGCGCGGGGCGACCGAGACCTACACCCAGTCTCTGGTGGCCAGCCTGATCGCGCGCAACGGCTACGCCGACACCAAACGCGTGGTGGCCGGCTGGGTCGACGACGCCGAGATCTTCAGCAACGACGTCGACCTACTGAAGAACATCGCCAGCGGCGACTGCGAGGTCGGGATCGCGAACCACTACTACCTGGCCCAGCTGCTCGACGAGGACCCGGATTTCCCGGTCAAGATCTTCTGGGCCGACCAGCAGACCGCCGGTGTGCACATCAACGTGTCCGGCGCGGGTGTCACCGCGGCCGCGGACAACCCCGACCTAGCCAGGCAGCTGCTGGAGTGGCTGGCCACCGACGGCCAGCAGGCGTTCACCGCCGGCAACTTCGAATACCCGGTGAACGCCGAGGCGCAGCCGGTGCCGTTGATCGAGGGCTTTGGGGACTTCAAGGCGGACCGGTTGCACGCCGCCGAGCTTGCCGATCGCAACGCTGACGCCATTCGTCTGATGGCTGAGACCGGCTATGAGTGAGACCGGGCGCCGCGGCTGGCGGCTGGTGGTCGTCGCCGTCGCCGCCTTCGTGGTCGTGCCCGTCGGCCTCGTCGCGGTCAGCATCCTCACTCCCAGCACCGAGGTGTGGTCGTTCCTGTGGGGCACCGACCTGCCCGACATGTTGGTGACCACGGTTGTTCTGCTGGTCGCCGTGGTTGGCTGCACCCTGCTGCTCGGCGCCGGCCTGGCCTGGCTTGTCGGGCGCTACCGGTTCCCCGGTCAACGCTGGTTCTCGTGGCTGCTGGTGCTGCCGTTGGCGGTGCCGGCGTACGTGCTGGGCTTCGTCTATCTCGGGTTGCTGGACTACCCCGGCCCGGTGCAGTCCGGGCTGCGCACGTTGTTCGGTGACAACGTCTGGTTTCCCGAGGTTCGCACGCTGCCGATGGCGGTGCTGGTGCTCTCGCTGGCGCTCTACCCGTACGTCTACCTACTGGCCCGGGCCGCCCTGACCGAGCAGACCGCGGCGACCTATGAGGCGGCGCGGGTACTCGGACAGGGACCGCTGCAGGCGGCGCGCCGGGTCGTGCTGCCGATGGCCCGGCCGTCGCTGGCTGCCGGCGCGGCACTGGTTGCGATGGAGACCCTCACCGACTTTGCCACCGTGCAGTACTTCAATGTGCAGACCGTGTCGGTCGCGGTCTATCAGGTGTGGAACGGCATGTACGACCGGGTTGCGGCCAGCGAGATCGCCTCGCTGGTGTTGCTGTTCGCGATCGCTGTGATCGGGCTGGAGCGGGTGGCCCGCGGCCGGGCGCGCTTCCACCAGAATGGGGGAGCGCGCACCGTCGACCCGGTGCACCTCAGCGGCGCCAAGGCGTGGGCAGCCACCGGGATCTGCAGCCTGGTGGTCGCCGTCACCTTCGTCGTGCCGGTGCTGCAGTTGCTGGCGTGGTCGAGCACTGCGACTGTGCTCAGCTCCACCGGCGGGCTCGACCCGCGCTACCTGAGCTATCTCCTCAACAGCCTGACGATCGCCACACTGACCGCGCTGGCCTGCGCGACAATCGCGGTGCTGGTCGCCAGCGCCACCCGCCTCGGGGGCGGCACGTCCACCCGACGCCTTGCCAGGCTCGCAACCGTCGGCTACGCGGTGCCCGGACCGGTGGTTGCCATCGGCGTGCTTGCGATGCTGGCGGCGGCCGACGCCGCGCTCGACCTGGTGGGGTTGTCGTGGGGCGCGGTGCTGGTCACTGGCACCCTCGTCGGTCTCCTGTACGCCTATATCGTCCGCTTCTTGGCACTCGCCTATACCAGCGTGGATGCCAGCCTCGAAAAGGTCGCCCCGTCGATCACCGACGCCGCGCTCACCCTCGGCGCAGCCCCCCGCGGTGTGGTCCGGCGGGTGCATGTCCCGTTGGTACGCTCGGGGGTCGGTGTCGCGCTGGTGCTCGTCGCCGTGGACGCGCTCAAGGAGTTGCCGGTGGTGCTGCTGCTGCGACCGTTCGGCTTCGAAACGTTGGCGATCTGGGTCTATCAGCTCGCCTCGGAGTCTCGCTGGGAGCTCGCCGGGCTGCCGGCACTGACGATCGTTGCGGTCGCCGTGGTGCCCGTCATATGGCTGTTCCGGCAGACTTTGCAGTTGGCATCGCAGCTGCCACCTGAGACAGTCCGAGAGGGTCCCGACGAGCATCTGGTGAGAGGCGGTGAACGTGGCCAGTCCTGAGTTGTCGACCCGGTACGCAGCACCGTTGCGGACCGCACCGGTCCTCGAGCTGTGCGACCTCAGCAAACGGTTCGGTGACGTGCTGGCGTTGGACCGGGTCAGCCTGCAGGTGTCGGCTGCCGAGCTGCTGGCTGTGGTCGGGCCCAGTGGCTGCGGCAAGTCGACGATGCTGCGGGCGGTTGCGGGCCTGCTTGCGGCGGACAGCGGTGAGATTTGGGCCGGCGGAAGGCAGGTGGCCGGCCCGAGGACGTTCGTGCCGCCAGAGCGCCGCAATGTGGGCGTGGTCTTTCAAGACCTGGCGTTGTTCCCGCACCTTGACGTGGCGTCCAACGTGGTCTTCGGGTTGCGCCGCCGAGACCGCGGCCGCCAGCAGCGGGTGCGCGAGGTGCTCGACCTGGTGGGGCTCGACGGTTTGGGGCAGCGCTTCCCGCACGAGCTGTCGGGCGGCGAGCAGCAGCGGGTCGCGCTGGCGCGGGCGCTGGCCCCCGACCCGTCAGTGGTGCTGCTCGACGAGCCGTTCTCGCACCTGGACCGCAACCTGCGCACGCTCGTCCGCGAACACACCGTCCAGGTGCTGCACGCGGCCGGCGCCACCGGGGTCTTCGTCACCCACGACCAGGAGGAGGCATTGGCAGCCGGCGACCGGGTGGCGGTGATGCACGCCGGCCGCCTCGAGCAGGTCGATGTGCCCGAGCAGGTGTTCCACAACCCGACCAGCCGCTTTGTGGCGACTTTCCTGGGCGAGGCCGACTTCGTTCGCGGGGAGCGAGTCGGCGACCGGGCACACACCGCATTCGGCACGTTGCCGGTGACGACCCCCGGCGTCGGTCCGTGCCAGGTGATGCTGCGCCCGCACGAGGTGGCGATGGAGCCGGCCGACAGCGGCAGCGGGGTGGTTGTCCGCACCGAGTTCCGCGGCGCCCTGGTGCTGCACCACGTCAGGTTTGCCGACGGCAGCACGCTGCGCGGCGTACGGCCGCACTCGTCGCCGCTGGCCGTCGGCACCCGGGTGCGGGTGCGACCGCTGGTGGATCACCCGCTCGCGGTGTTCGCCGCCTGAGCCCGTGACCGGGCTCGCGGCGACGGTCCGCACTCAGCGGCTCGACCTGGTGCTGCTGACCGGCGCGTGGCTGCGTGCCTACGTCGCCGGCGAGCCGCTGCCCGACCTCGGCTTCACCGACCCCGAGGACTTTCTGGCCGGATCGGCGCACACGGTGCACCTGCGGGCCGCGCAACTGGCCCACGCGCCGGCCGACGAGCCTTGGCTGTTGCGGGCGGTGGTGTCGCGCGAAAGCGGCGCAGCGGTCGGCCGAATCAACTTCCACGCCCCACCGGACGCCCGAGGCATGGTCGAGATCGGGTATGGCGTGCTGCCTGACCATCAGGGGCAGGGCTATGCCGCAGAGGCCGCAGCGGCGATGTGGACATGGGCGGCCGAGCACGGGGCACGGGTGCTGCGGGCCAGCATCGCGCCGGCCAACGCGGCGTCGCTGGCGTTGATACGCCGTGCAGGGTTCGTCCGGGTCGGCGAGCGGGTCGATGCCCGCGATGGGCTGGAGCAGATCTGGGAGCGGGCCGCCGACGCCTCCGGCAGCTGAGCGGTCGACCTGGAAGGCTGACGCCCATGGCCAGGCGTGCGGGGCAGCACGACGGCGCGCAGGTCGCGTTGCTCGCTGTGATCGCACTCGGCGGCGCCATCGGTGCCGTGGCCCGGCATGCTGCCAGCCTCATGCTGCCTGTCGCGAGCGGCGACTGGCCCTGGGCGACGTTGCTGGTCAACCTGACCGGCAGCGCCCTGATCGGTGTGCTGCTCGTGCATGTCACCGCCCGCCCGGGGCGGCACCGCCTGCTGCGGTCGTTCCTCGGAATCGGGGTGCTCGGCGGGTACACCACCTTCTCCACCTACGCGGTCGATGCGGTCACGCTGGTCGCCGAGGGCAGGCCCGTGCTGGCGCTCGGATACCTCGCGGTGACAGCGGTCGGGGCGGTGCTGGCCGTCGCCGTGGCGGTCGCTGTGACCAAGGCTTTCGGCCGGACGGGCAGGGGGTCGCAGTGACCTGGTGGTGGGTCTGCCTCGGTGCTGCTGTCGGTGCGCCGCTGCGCTACCTCACCGACCGGGCGGTGCAACGCCGCCTCGGTGCGGGTCTGCCGTGGGGCACTCTCGTGGTCAACGTCGCCGGCTCGTTGCTGCTCGGTCTGGTGACCGGCGTCGCCGGGCAGCAGACCGGTGACGGTGCGCTGGTCGCCGGCGTCGGGATCGGGTTGTGCGGAGCGTTCACCACGTACAGCACTTTCGCCTACGAGACGTGGCAACTGGTCGAGGACGGCGCGGCTGCGTCGGCGGCGTTGAACGTGCTGGTGAGCGTGCTCGCGGGGGTCGCGGCCGCTGCACTGGGGCTGGTGATCGGCCAACTGCTGTGAGCCGCCTACTGGGCACCAGAGACGTACTGGTTGAGCTGGTCGCGCTCGAACTCCAACTCACCGATGCGGGTCTTGACCGCGTCACCAATGCTGACCAGGCCTTGCAGCTTGGCATCATGGACGACCGGCACGTGCCGGATGCGGCGAACGGTCATCAGTCGCATCAGGTCGTCCAGGCTGTCGCTCGGCTCGCAGACGACCACGTCGGTGGACATGATGGTGTCGACTGTGGACGTCAACAAGGCGTCCGGCCCCTCGGCGATGCGGCGCACAACGTCACGCTCAGACACGATGCCGGTGACCTGCTCGCCGTCGGGGCTCACGACCACCGCACCGATGTTGTGCTCTGCGAGCAGATGCAGCAGGTCATGCACTGACGCCCGCGGATCGATGACGACAACCGTGGCGTTCGGCTTGGATGCGAGCACATCTTTGATCCGCATCTGCGCAGGGTAGTGCCGACGGAGGGTCCTGGGCTAGCACCTGTTGTCGTCGGACACGATCGTCCGGGCAGTGAGACCATAGGGCGGGTGAGCGCGCCGACATCTGCCACCCAGCCGGCCGCAGTTTCGGGCACCGGCCATCCACCTGGTGCGAGCGGACCGGCGGTCGCAGTTACCGCGCTGGGCTGGATCTCGCTGGTGCTCCTGCTGGACGCCGACGGCTCACTGTGGCTGCAGCGGGGTCTGGGCTTGGCCACCTGGGCGGTGCTGCTGCTGGTGCTGCGCGCCGAGCTTCCGCTCGTACGGGTGCAGACCGGTGTGGTGGTGGTGGTGGCGACCGCGGTCGAATACACCTTCTCGCCGCTGTTGGAGGTCTACACCTATCGCTTCGACAACGTCCCCGCTTATGTGCCGCCTGGCCATGGGCTGGTCTACATTGCGGCGTTGGCACTGGGGCGCTCGCTGCTGGTGCGCGCCCACCTGCGGCTGTGCACCGCACTGGTGCTCGCGGTGGGTGGGTGCTGGGCGGCGTACGGGGTGACGCTGGCCGACCGCCCAGACATGCTGGGACTGTTCTGGTTCTGCTGCCTGGCGGGCTTTCTGTTCTGGGGGCCGTCAGGGCCGCTGTACGTCGGGGCATTCATCGTGGTGTCGTACCTGGAGATCGTCGGCACCGCGCTCGGCACCTGGCAGTGGCAGCCGCAAGACCCCACCGGGCTGGTCTCCATCGGCAACCCGCCGTCGGGTGCGGCCGGTGGGTACGGCTGGTTCGACTTGTACGCCCTGCTGCTGGCCGGGCCGTTGCTGGTCCGCTGGCGCCGGCTGCGTGCCGGTGGCCGGCCCACCGATTCTCCCGCCTCTGCCATGACGCCCGACGAGCGATGAGGGGATGACTGCCGGCGCTGGTCGGGTGACTGGCCGCCGCCGTCCGCGGGCGCGCGTTGGCGCCAACGTCGGATCGGTGCTGACAGCGGGCCCACGTTCTGCACGCTTGAGAAGTAGGCTGCCCCCTCTTCGCACGGGGAGGGCAAACTTGACCGGTCAGGAACCTGAGAGCCGTGATATCCAGGTCGTCTGGGTTGGTGGCTACGGCCTATGGGTCGAATCTCTCCAGGGCCTCCTTCCCATGCGGGAATCCGCGCACGGTCTGTCGCCGGAACTGACCCAGAGGCTGGACCAGTGGACCGAGAGGTATGAGGATGCAGCGATCGATATGTGGTCGTGGCCTCGACAGGCTCAACTCCAATGGCGCGTAGATGGCTATGAGATTGCCACCGACATTCAGCGAGAACTGGGCATTGAGTGGCAAGTGCTGTACACCGGCGGCGCTTCCGCTGCCTTCAGGAGAGAGTGCTATCCGCCAGAGCCTCCTGATAGTCCATCGGGCTACCGCTTCATACCAGCCTCCCAGATGTAGTTGCGACAAGGTCTGTAGGCAGAGATGCTCAGGCCAACGCGACGGCAGGGCATGTGCTCTTGAGCACCCCTCGGTCGCCACTCGGTTCCGCCAGCACGGATGAGCTGACGCAGAGGGTGTCAACCGCACCGATTGGCGCGACGGGTCGAGGCGACGAGCGGCCAGCGGGCCCAGCAATCATCCGCTGGAGCCGCCGCTGCCGTCTCCGGGCCCGCGACGCCGCGCACCGAGCTCGTGCAGACTCCCGCCGTCGTCCTGACCCCCGTCACCGTCGTCGTCGGGAAAGTGCCCGACGAATGCCATCGCAGCGTCGTGCAGGTGCCCGTTGGTCGACAGCGCGTTGCCGCGGAGCGGTCCAGCACGTCCGTCTAGGCCGGAGAAGCGACCACCGGCCTCGGCGACGATCACCGCAAGAGCCGCCATGTCGTGCAGCGCCAGCTTCGGCTCGGCCGCAATGTCGACGGTGCCCTCGGCGACCATCACATGCGACCAGAAATCGCCATACGCCCTGCTGCGCCAGCAGCGGCGGGTCAGCGCGACGATCGCGTCGAGTCGGCCGATGTGGTCCCACCCGCCGAGGTCGGAGTACGAGAACGACGCGTCGCCGACCTCCTTGATGTCCGACACCCGGCACGGCTTGGCGTTGAGCAACGACTTGCCGGTCCAGCTGCCCCCGCCGGCAGAGGCCCACCAGCGACGTGCCAGCGCCGGCGCGGACACGCAGCCGACAACAACGTCGTCGCCCTCCATCAGGGCGATCAGGGTCGCCCATACGGGCACCCCGCGAACAAAGTTGTGGGTGCCATCGATGGGGTCGACCACCCAGCGTCGCGGCCCGAAGCCGCTTGATCCTGCCTCCTCGCCGAGTACCGCGTCGCGGGGCCGGGCGCGGCCCAACGTGCGGCGTACGCCGTGCTCCACCCCAACGTCAGCGTCGGTAACCAAGGTGGCGTCGGGCTTGGTCGATACGTGCAGGTCTTGGGCTCGGAAGCGCTCCATGGTCAGCGAGTCGGCGTCATCTGCGAGCACGTGCGCCAGCCGCAGGTCGTCGGTGTGCGAACGGGCTGCCATGGCCGAGAGGCTATCCCCACGGCCGAGAGATCGTGTCCGGGCAGGGCGCCCACAACCCCCTGGGAACTCACTCGCCGCCCGGCTAGCCTCCCACTCAAGACGCCGCTGCTGCCCCGAGGGGCGGCGTCGCTGCTGGGAGGTTGTCATGGTCCCTGACACTGTCGACGGCCTGCCCCTGCACGCCTTGTCGGTGCATGTCACGGTCGTGCTGGTGCCGCTCGCAGCTTTCCTGGGATTGCTGTTCGCCGTGCCCCGACTGCGCGAGTGGACCCGTTTCCCGTTGCCGCTCGTCTCGGCCGCGGCGGCTGTGTCCACCTGGGTGTCCGTGCAAAGTGGCGAGGCGCTGGATGAGGCCGGGGGGCAAGGCGCCGCCGGGCTCCGGGGACCCGTCGCGAGCCTGGTCGAGGAGCACGAGGAGCTGGCGGAGCAGTTGCTGTTGATGGTGGTCGCATATGCGGTGGCCGTCAGCGTGGCGGTCGTGCTGGCGCGCAGCAGCACCCGAGGGGTGGCAACCGCGCTCAGCCTGCTGGTGCTTGTTGGCGCCGTCGCGGTTGGGGTGCAGACGTACCGAGTGGGCGATCTCGGTGCACGGGCGGTGTGGAATCCGACCGACAGCGTCGACTACGGGGCAACCGAGGACGGTGGGTGACGAGCGCTGGGTCATGCCGGGTGGCGGAACCACCCTGCCGACCGGCGCGTAGGTTGCGTCCTGGACCGGATCGGAGGACGCCCATGGCGACAGCAGACCTGCTGGTCGACGCGTTGAACCGCATCAGCGAGACCGTGCACGAGGCCGTCGACGGGCTCGACGAGGAGCAGCTGGCCGTCCGGCTCGACCCCGAGGCGAACTCCATCGCCTGGCTCGCCTGGCACCTCACCCGGGTGCAGGACGACCACCTCGCCGAGGCCGCTGGCTCGGCGCAGGTGTGGACGTCCGACGGGTGGTCGCAGCGCTTCCGGCTGCCGTTCGAGGACAAGTCGATCGGCTACGGGCACAGCTCGGACGAGGTGGCGAGCGTACGAGCCCCCGCGGAGCTCCTCACCGGCTACCACGATGCGGTGCACGGGCGGTCCAGCGCGTGGGCGAGCACCCTCGACGACGAGGCACTGTCCCGGGTGGTCGACGAGACCTGGGGGGAGCCGGTCACCTTGGCCGTCCGCTTGGTTAGCGTGATCGACGACGGGACCCAGCACGCCGGCCAGGCCGCATTTATCCGCGGCATCCTGGACCGGGCGGCGACGAGTGGAGAACGGTGAGATGACGACAACCGCCGGCACGATTCCGCGCACGATGCGCGCCAGCGTGCTCACAGCCAAGCAGTCTTTGCAGATGCAGGAACGGCCAGTGCCCACCCCGGCGGCCGACGACGTGCTCGTCCAGGTTCGGTCGGTCGGGGTGTGCGGCTCGGACGTGCACTACTACCGCAACGGCCGCATCGGCGACTTCATCGTCCGCGATCCGCTGGTGCTCGGGCACGAGGTCTCCGGCGTGGTCGTCGACGTCGGCCCTGGCGTGTCCGAGGATCGGGTGGGCGAGCGGGTGGCGATCGAGCCGCAGCGGCCGTGCCGCATCTGTCGGCACTGCAAGAGCGGACGCTACAACCTGTGCGAGCGGCTCGACTTCTATGCCACCCCGCCCATCGACGGCGCGCTCTGCGACTACGTGGTCGCGCCCACCGACTTCGCCCACCGGGTGCCGGACGCCCTGTCGGACCATGCGGCCGCGCTGCTCGAACCGTTTTCGGTCGGGCTCTGGGCCTGCTCCAAGGCTGCAGTCGAGCCCGGCTCGCGAGTGCTGGTGACCGGCGCCGGCCCGATCGGCGCGCTGGTCAGCCTCGCAGCGCGCTCGTACGGGGCGAGCGAGGTCGTGGTCACCGATCTCGTCGCCTCTCGCCGCGAGCGCATCCTCGGCTTCGGCGCGACGGCCGCGCTCGACCCCAGCGACCCGGCGTTCGACCCGGAGTCGCTAGCGGCTGACGCCTTCATCGAGTGTTCGGGCGCGACACCGGCGCTGTTGTCGGGGCTGCGGGCGCTGCGCGGCGGGGGCATCGCGGTGCTCGTGGGTCTGGGAGATGACGAGGTTTCGCTGCCGGTGCAGCTGATCGCCACTCGGGAGCTCGTCCTCACCGGTGTTTTCCGCTACGTCGACACCTGGCCGAAGGCGATCGCCGCGGCTCAGCAGCCGGGCACCGACCTCGATGCGCTGGTGACCGCCGAGTTCGACCTCGAGGACACCGAGGCGGCGCTGACCAGCGACGACGATCCGGCCAGCATGAAGTCGGTCGTGGTGGTGTCGTCCGCATGAGCGCTGCCGGGGTGCTGTCGACCTTCTCGCTCGCCGGGCGCACGGCGCTGGTGACCGGCGGCTACCGCGGTCTTGGGCTGGCTTTCGCCCGAGCGCTGGCCGAGGCCGGCGCCGACGTCGTGATCGGTGCACGCGACGGCGGCGCCTGCATGAGCGCCGCCGGCGAGATCGCCGCCGAGACCGGGCGTACGGCCGTCGGTGTCGAGTTGGACGTCACCGAGCCAGAATCCGCGCAGGCGGCGGTCGCGGCGGCATTCGAGCAGACCGGCAGGCTCGACATCCTCGTCAACAACGCCGGCATCTGCTTCCACCGGCCCGCCCTGGAGGTCCCCGACGACGAGTGGCGACAGGTCTTCGACGTCAACGTGCACGGTCTGTGGTCGATGACCCAACAGGTGGCGCAGCATCTGGCGGCGCACGGCGGTGGTGCGGTGGTCAACATCGGCTCGATCTCGGCCGAGATCGTCAACCGGCCGCAGTGGCAGCCGGCGTACAACGCCTCGAAGGCGGCGGTGCATCAGCTGACCAAGTCATTGGCCGCGGAGTGGGCGCCGATGGGCATCCGCGTCAACGCCGTCGCGCCCGGCTACGTCAAGACCGAGATGGCGCCGGTGGACGAGCCCCGGTTCCGGCAGCGGTGGATCGACGACGCCCCGATGCAGCGCTACGCCCTGCCCGAGGAGATCGCCCCTACCGTGGTCTTCCTCGCCTCTGACGCCGCGAGCTTCATGACTGGGTCGGTTGTCATCGTCGATGGCGGCTACACGCTGTTCTGAGGCGGCTGGGCTCAGTCGCCCCGCTGCGACTCCCGGCTGGTCAGCAGCCGGCGAAATGACTCCACCCGGTCGGGGTCGACGCGGTCAGCCGCCACGGCAGCGTCCAGGCCGCACTCGGGGTCGTCGACGGTGTGCCCGCAGCCACGCGGGCAGTCTGCGGTGGCTGCGTCCAGGTCGGGGAACGCGCCGATCAGCCGGCCGGGGTCGACGTGGGCCAGCCCGAAAGACCTGATGCCGGGGGTGTCCACGATCCAGCCACCCGCGGGCAGCTGCAGCGCGATCGCCGACGTCGAGGTGTGCCGGCCACGCCCGGTGACCGCGTTGACTCCGCCGGTGTCGCGCATGGCGTCCGGCACCAGCGCGTTCACCAGCGTTGACTTGCCGACGCCGCTGTGCCCGACCAGCACCGAGACGGAGTCGTGCAGGCGCTGCTGCAGCTGGCTGAGATCGCCGCCGCGCTCCACAGCGACCGCAGCCACCCCCAGTGGGCGGTAGGCAGCCAGCAGGTCGTCGGGCGAGGCGAGGTCTGCCTTGGTCAGGCACAGCAACGCCTCCATACCGGCGTCGAGTGCGGCGACCAGGCAGCGGTCGACCAGGCGGGGTCGTGGTGGCGGGTCGGCGAGCGAGGTCACCACGACGAGCCGGTCGGCGTTGGCGACCACCACCCGCTCGACTGGGTCGTCGTCGTCCGCGGTGCGGCGCAGCACCGTACGCCGCGGCTCGACCTCGACGATGCGGGCCAGACTGCCGTCGTCGCCGCTGCGGTCGCCGACGACCCGCACGCTGTCACCGACGACCACCCCCTTGCGTCCGAGCGATCGCGACTTCATCGCGGTCAGCACCCGGGCGCGCTGCGGGTCGCCGCCGGGGTCGCGGACCAGCAGGGTGAGGCGGCCACGATCGACCGTGGTCACCAGCGCCGTGCTGGCGTCATCATGGGCGGGACGGTTCTTGGTGCGCGGGCGGGTGCGCCGGCGCGGCCGGTCGTACTGCGCCTCGTCATCCCACCGACTCATCGCAACAGCTGCGCCCAGGCATCGGCGAAGCCGGGAAACGTCTTGGCGGTCGTCGCGATGTCTTCGACCTCGAGGTCTGGAACCGCCAGCCCCAGCACTGCCCCCGCATGCGCCATCCGATGGTCTGCGTAGGTGTGCCACCGGCCAGAGCGCAGCGGCCGGGGCTCGATCCGCAGACCGTCGGCAAGCTCGGTGACAACGCCACCCAGTCCGTTCAGTTCGGCTGCGATGGCGGCGAGCCGATCGGTCTCGTGCCCGCGCAGGTGCGCGATTCCGCTCAGCGTGCTGGTGCTTCCGGCCAGAGCGCAGAGCACGGCCACGACCGGGGTCAGCTCTCCGACATCGTGCAGATCGAGGCTGACACCATCGATGGCTCCCGTACCGGTGACCAGCAGGTCACCGGCTTCTCGGTCGACCTGGGCGCCCAGTGCGGTCAGGATGTGGCGCAGTTCGTCGCCCGCCTGGTCGGTGCGCTCGGGCCATCCGGTCACCCGGACCTGGCCGTTGGCCACCAGCGCCGCCGCCAGGAACGGCGCAGCGTTCGACAGATCGGGCTCGACCTCAGTGTCCAAGGCGGTGATCTCACCGGGGCGTACGACCCAACGGTTCGGCTCGGTGTCGTCCACGTCGACACCGCGGCGACGCAGCTCGGCGACCGTCATCTGCACGTGCGGCAACGACGGCAACGGTTTGCCGTGGTGTCGCAGATCCACCCCGTCGGTGAAGCGCGCGCCGACCAAGAGCAGCGCCGACACGAACTGGCTGGACGCGGAGGCGTCCAGATCGACGACCCCGCCGCGGACGGCGCCGGTGCCGTGCACCGTGAACGGGAGCGTGTCGCCGCGGGGCGAGGCGTCGGCCGTCTTGACATGCACCCCCAGGCTGCGCAACGTCGACAGCGTCTGGCCCATCGGCCGCTCCCGGGCTCTCGGGTCGCCGTCGAACCGGATCGAGCCGTCGGCCAGAGCAGCGACCGGTGGCACAAAACGCATCACCGTTCCGGCGAGCCCGCAGTCGACATCGGCTGGCCCCGTCAGTGGAGCGGGGGAGACCCGCCAGGCCGGTTCGGCCGCGTCGGTCTGGCTCACGATCGTTGTTCCGAGCCCGCGCAGCGCACCAGCCATCAGGTCGGTGTCGCGGGCCCGCAGCGGTCGCCGGATGGTGCTCGGAGCGCTTGCCAGCGCGGCCAGCACGAGCAACCTGTTGGTCAACGACTTGCTGCCAGGCAGCGATACGACGGCGTCTAGTCCCTGCGCGGATGGGCTCGGCGCAGGCCACCACGGGGTGTGCGGCGATTGCCTGGTCGCGGTCGTGTTCATCGCCTGCGAGCCTATCGGCCGCGAACGCTGTGCGGGTGCGGGATCAGCTGTCGCGCTGCACCCTGCGCTTGACGCGGCGGGCGGCGATCTCCATCCGCTCGCGAGCCGAAGGCTCGACGTCGACCGCGGCGATCAGCAGCCCACCGGCCATCGACACGTTCTTGAAGAACTGCTGCCGCTGCAGCACCTTCGCCTGGTCGTCGTTCTCCTTCCAGAACGCGTGCCCGGTCAGTGTCGTCGGCACAAGGCTGCCGATCAGCACCAGCGAGGCGACGCGGGGGAAGCGCCCGGTGGCGAGTGCCAGGCCGGCGGCGACCTTGAGTGCCCCGTCGGCGCGCACCCAGCCGGCGGTGTCGGACGGCAGCGGCACGGCGCTGGGGATTCGGGACTCCACCAGCGGCGCGACCCGCTGGGTCACCGGCTTCGCGGCCGGGGCCAGCGCGGCAGCATTGCGGATCTCGTCGATGCCTCCGGCGACGAACATCGAGGACAGCATCGGACGGGCAAGTGAGCGGATCAACGTCATGCGCCCCTTTCTATCGTGTCCCGTCCGACCCTGCCCAGGGGGTCACGGCGCCAACCGGTGCAGGTCGCGGGGGAACAGCGTCACCTCGCGCACGTTGTCGGCGTGCACCAGCCGCGCCGTCCACCGTTCGAGCCCGATGGCGAAGCCACCGTGCGGAGGGACCCCGTGACGGAAGGTGTCGACGTATGCCTCGTACGGCGCCAGCGGCTCGCCCCGTGCCGCCAACGCCGCCACATAGTCGGAGTGCCGATGCAGCCGCTGCCCGCCGGTGACCAGCTCGACACCACGAAACAGCAGTTCGAACGAGTTGGACCAGCGCGTGTCGCTGGCCGCCCGAGTGGCGCAAGAACGTCGCGATGCGGCGAGAAAACCGTTCATCTTGCGCCACTCGACGGGGGTTGCCGGCAGTGGCAGGCTCGGCGCTATGTGCGGGAGGTACGCAGCCAGCCGGTCACCGGACGACCTGGTCGAGGAGTTCGAGGTTGATCATGTTGCCGGGCTCGGCCGACCCGGCGGCGCGAGCCAGCAAGCTGCCTCCGAGCATCCGGCGCCGAACTACAACGTGGCACCCACCGACCCCGTCTCGGCGATTTTCACGCGGCCACCCCGGGGCGAGCCGGATGCGCCGGCCGTACGCCAGCTGGCCGTGCTTCGCTGGGGCTTGGTGCCGTCCTGGGCCAGGGATCCATCGATCGGTAGCCGGCTGATCAACGCGCGCACCGAGACCGTGGCGGACAAGCCTGCCTTCCGTAAGGCGTTCGCCCGGCGCCGTTGTCTACTGCCCGCGGACGGCTACTACGAGTGGTACGGGACCCAGCAGCGCAACGCCAAGGGCAAGCCGGTCAAGCAGCCGTTCTTCATCCGCCCGCGAGACGGGGGCTCGCTGGCGATGGCCGGGCTGTACGAGATCTGGCGTGACCCGGCGCGCGACGACGACGACCCGCATGCGTACCGCTGGACCTGCACCGTGCTCACCACCAGCGCCGAGGACGACGTCGGCCACCTGCATGACCGGATGCCGCTGCTGGTCGAGCCGGATCGCTGGGTCGACTGGCTGGACCCGCGGCCGCAAGCCACCGACGCGCTGGTCGGCCTGCTGGTGCCCGCTGCGCCGGGGCGACTCGAGGCCTATCCGGTGTCCACCGAGGTCAACTCGGTGCGCAACAACGGAGCGCACCTGCTGGACCCGCTGCCACCGGCCGAGGTGGCCCGCTGACCCGGCTCTCGGCAGTACCGGATCGCCAGCCAACGCTGGTGCCGACGCCGCACGGAGACGCCCGGATCACCATCCACCGGGCGCGCAACCCTGCCGCCGGCGCGGTGACGGTGTTGCTCAGCCACGGGGCGGGTGGCGGCGTCGAGGCCGTCGACCTGGGTGCGGTCGCGACTGGCCTGCCGGACAGTGGGGTCGATGTGGTGCTGGTCGAGCAACCGTGGCGGGTGGCGGGTCGCCGGCTGGCTCCGGTGCCGTCAGTGCTCGACGAGGCGTTCGTCGCTGTCATCGGTGAGCTGGCACCGACACGGCCATTCGTTGTGGGTGGGCGTAGCGCCGGTGCGCGCGTGGCCTGCCGTACTGCCACTGCGGTCGGCGCCAGCGGTGTGCTGGCTCTTGCCTTCCCGCTGCGGCCGCCGGGGGCTGCCTCTCGTCCCGACCGTCCGGACCGCTCCGGCGAGCTGATCGGTGCCGGGGTGTCAACGCTGGTGATCCAAGGCGAGCGGGACCCATTCGGCGGGCCTGGCGACCTGCCAGCCGCAGCCCACATCAGCGTGTTCGGCGTGCCCGGAGCAGACCACGGGTTCGCAGTCAGGGTCCGCGATGGTGGAGCACAGGCCCGACACGACGGGCTGGCACGCGCCGTCGAGCAGACGGCGCGTTGGGTGTGGCGAACGGTGAGCCGGACCGACGTCGGGAACAGTTGACCGGCGGGTGCCGTTGGAATGCTGCGTGCATACCTACACAGGCCCGATGTCTGGCCCGCCGGCGTACGTGCGGTCGCGACAGCAGCCAGAGGCGATGCTCACCGTCGGTCGGCCGGGGGGCCAACTGGTTCAGCGCGGGTTGTCCGGCTCGCCGCTAGGCTGGGCGGCAATGAATGACACCGTGCAAGAGCCCCCCGAGATCGGGGACGATCCCGACCGCGCCGACGCGGACGAGTCGCCGCAGGACCGCGTCTCGCGCTTCGAGCGGGATGCCCTGCCGTATCTCGACCCGCTGTACTCCGCAGCGCTGCGGATGACCCGCAACCCCGCGGATGCCGACGACCTGGTGCAAGAGACGTTCGCGAAGGCGTTTGCCTCGTTCCACCAGTTCCGCGTCGGCACCAACCTCAAGGCGTGGCTCTACCGCATCCTCACCAACACCTACATCAACTCCTACCGCAAAAAGCAGCGGCAGCCACTGCAACAGCCGACCGAGGAGTTGGAGGACTGGCAGCAGGCTGCGGTGGCCGCACACACCGGCTCCGGACTCAAGTCCGCAGAGGTCGAGGCTCTGGAGCACCTGCCCGACTCTGACGTCAAGGATGCGCTGGCGCAGTTGCCGGAAGACTTCCGCTATGCGGTCTATCTGGCCGACGTCGAGGGGTTCGCTTACAAGGAGATCGCGAACATCATGGGTACGCCGATTGGCACGGTGATGTCTCGGTTGCACCGGGGCAGGGGGCAGTTGCGCACGCTGCTCTCGGACTATGCGCACGACCGCGGGCTAGCTGGCGCCGCCAGCGCCAAGGGCGGTGAGACGGCATGAGCTGCGGCAACCACCACGACACGCACTGCGACGAGGTGCTCGGCAAGCTCTATCGCTTCATCGATCACGAGATCGACGCCGCGTCTGCGATGGAGATCCAGCAACACCTCGATGAGTGTGGGCCATGTTTGCGCGAGCACGAGGTCGATCTGATCGTGCAGCGCTTGGTTGTCCGTTCATGCGCGGACCGAGCGCCCGACAGTCTCCGGGACAGGGTGCGGTTGACACTGCATCAGGTGGTGCAACTGGACGTGCAGGTCGACATTCAGACGGAGACGAAGGCATCGGTGCGGCCACCGGCTCAGCCCACGACCAATCGGCAGTCACCGGCACCCGGTGGGGGTCTGCCGTGGCAGCCGCCGCGCCGCTTCTGACGGAGTGAGGGGATCGGCCGCCGTCGCGACCCCAGTACGTCAAACGCCCCGACCGCCAGTGGCGATCGGGGCGGCAGCATCTGCGCCTCAGGCGTTGGGGCGCTTGCCGTGGTTGGCGTTGTTCTTGCGTCGGGCGCGACGCTTGCGACCGGTCTTTCCCATGATGGCTCCTTTGCGGCTGCGGCTTGAGCAGCGCCTAGTGTTGCATGTCGCCCTGAAGCGGACCGCGCCGAGCGCGAGTGGCGTCGTATGTCCTGAGCCTGGTCAGCACGCTGTCGACCGAGTCGGAAGCCCGCACCAAGCGCGCTGCCCATCGACCCCGTCCCGATCAGCCCAACCGTCGTCATGGCGGGGAACCTAGGAGCCACTGGTCGCTTCGTCGAGCGCGATGCCGACAACCCTGGCCACCCGGGCAGAGTCGGCGTCGTGCGCCAGCACCGCCGCGTCTGCCCGCCACGCCACCGCGGCAATCATGCAGTCGGGCATCCCGCGCGGGGTGACTCCGTGGCTGCGGCACCGGCGGTAGATGTGCACGGCGGCGTCGAAGTCGCTCACCGGGTCGAACCGCAGGAGGTGGAAACGGCGCAACAGTCGGCGCAGGTCGGCCTCTCGCTGGTCGTCCCGTGCACCCGCGAGGACCTCCATCGTGATCGGCTCGCAGACGTCCAGCGGTCCTTCCGCGTCGATCAGGGATCTCATCCGCCGGTCGACCGGGCCGCCTGTGGCTCGGTCGTACTCCACCCAGGCCGAGGTGTCGACGAGGATCACGCGACGTCGCGCGGTGCGGTGTCAGCCGGCGGCTCATCGATCGCGTGCGCTCCGCGCATCCTCAGTGCCTGCTCGCGGGTCATCGGCTGCGCGGCCAGGTGCCGCCGCGCTAGGTCGACAGCCTCGGTCTTGGTGCGCACTCTGTAGCGGTCCATAATCGCCGGGACATACACGTCCTCGATCTCGATTTTCGCACGCAGTCGGGGCATGCACGTAGTTCATCAAGGGCACCAACCCCGCCCAGCTCAGGCTCGCGAACTCACCGGTGTCGTCCATCCGCGTCCTCGCATCGCTCGGTCTGGGTGGCAGGGTGTGGGCCTTGGGAGTCACAGGTCCAGACCGAACGCCCACAGCTCCACGCCGGGCGCGGGCCGCCAGTCACGCTCGGGCAGCCGGCGAAAGCCCAGCCCGGCGTACAGCGCGTGCGCAGCCAGCATCCGTCGGTCGCTGCAGAGGACCATCTGGACTTGCCCGAGACCTCGGGCAAGTCCCAAGCAGTGCTCGGTGAGCGCTTTGGCGATCCCACCGCGCCGGGCATGGGGTGCGACCGCCAGCATCCGGAACTCCGCCTCGCTGTCGTCGGCGGCGACCTCGCGGTACGGCGAGCCAACCGGGCAGAACGTCACACTGCTCAGCACGCCATCGGGGACGCCGACAGTCCCATCGGCCCCGACAGCCACCCACACCTCGGCGTCGCGGTCGCGTACGGCCGCGTCGCGCAACTCACCCACGTACTCACCCGCCGAGGTCACGAACCCGTCGGCCAAGTAGGCGGCCAGCGTCAGCTCCCCGACTGCCTCGAGCTCGGCCGCCAACGCCCGGCGTACGACGATCGGGCTAACGGCTGTCTCCGGTGTCGGCTGGTGTCTCCTGCGGGTCCAGCTCGTCGGCGACACCGCCGTCCCCGGCGTCGGCGCGGTAGTCGTCGGAGCGTGTCTGGTCGACACCCTCGTCGACGCCGGCCGCCCGCAGCACGAACGTGAGGCCAACCGCCACGACAAGGTTGAGCACGATCGCGAGCAGGGCGATGTAGATCTTGGTCTCCTCGGCGAACGGCGGCAGCGCTAATGGGGAACCGAAGTGCGTCACCGTCGGGTCGGTGGCACTTGGCTGCACGTAGGCGACCCACGTCCCGTACGCCATGCCGGCCGCCCAGCCCGCGAAAAGGGCCCAGCGGTGCAGCCAGCGGGTGTAGAGGCCGATCACGATCGCTGGCAGCGTCTGCAGGATCCAGATGCCACCCAGCAGCTGCAGGTTGATGGCGAACTCGCCCGGCAGCACCAGCACGAAGGCCACCGCGCCAAGCTTGACGACCAACGACACCACCTTGGCCTGCTGGGCCTCCTGTGCATGCGTGGCGTCCCGGTTGATGAAGGCCTTGTAGATGTTGCGGGTCCACAGGTTGGCAGCAGCGATCGACATGATGGCCGCCGGCACCAGCGCGCCGATGCCGATCGCGGCGAACGCGACGCCGGTGAACCAGCTGGGGAACTCATTTTCGAACAGCAACGGGATCGCCAGCTGGGCGTTGTCGCTGTCGACGTTGGCGGCGATGGCGACGTAGCCCAGCAGCGCCAGCAGGCCCAGCAGGAACGAGTACGCCGGCAGCAGTGCGGCGTTGCGCCGGATCACGTTGCGGCTGCCGGTGGACAGCACCGCGGTGATCGAGTGCGGATACATGAACAGCGCTAGAGCCGAGCCCAGCGCCAGCGAGGCATACGCCCACTGGGCGGCACCCGTGCCTGGGAGCAGACCGGCCACCGGCTTGCCGGCGGCTTCATTGCTGGCGTCGATCTTGTCCTGCGCCGCGGAGAAGATGTCGCCCCAGCCGCCGAGGTGGATCGGAAGGTAGATGACCGCGACCAGGATCACGATGTAGATCAAGGTGTCCTTGACGAAGGCGATCAGCGCCGGGGCCCGCAGCCCCGAGGTGTAGGTGTATGCCGCCAGAATGGCGAAAGCCACCAGCAGCGGCAGGTCACGCTCGATGAGTGAGGCGTCCTCACCGCCGCCGAGACCCATCACCTCCAGCACCACCTGGATGCCCACCAGCTGCAGTGCGATGTAGGGCATCGTCGCCAAGATGCCTGTCACCGCGACCGCCAGGGACAAACCGCGCGAGTCGTAGCGGCCCTGCACAAAGTCGGCTGGCGTCACGTAGCCGTTTCGATGCGAGACCGACCACAACCGCGGCAGGAACACGAAGATGATCGGATAGACGATGATCGTGTAGGGCACGGCGAAGAAGCCGACCGCACTGCCGGCGTACAACAGAGCTGGCACCGCGATGAAGGTGTAGGCGGTGTAGAGGTCGCCACCGATCAAGAACCAGGCGATAAAGGTGCCGAAGCCGCGGCCGCCGAGCCCCCACTCGTCGAGGCTCTCCAGGGTCGTGCCACTGCGCCAGCGCGCGGCAAGGAAGCCCAGCACGGTGACGAGCAGGAAGAAGAACAGGAAGACGCCCAGTGCGACCGCGTCGATACCGTTGTTCATCGCTGCCTCCGGTGGTCACGCTCGTGCTTGGACGTGACCAGGAACGCGGTGCCGGTCATCACCGCGGACACCGGGATCAGCGCGAACTGGAACCAGAAGAAGAACGGGATGCCCGCCAGCGCGGGGGTCTCGCTGGCATACAGCGGGACCGCGAGCCCGAACACGACCGGCACGGCGAGCAGCGCCGCAAGCAGCACCTTGGTGCCAACCGAGAAGGGCGGTCTCGGTGGTCGTTGACCACCCGTCGGGCGAGTCGAGCCTGCTGTGCTGGACATCGGGCACCTCCTGGTCAGCTGCTGCTCGCCGCCCAACCGCCGACACCGCACTGGCACGACATGCTCACGTGGACGACATGGGCCGCAGGGAGATTATCGCGACGGCGCACGATTGACCACCGGCCACGCCACGTCAACGGCGGTTCTCGGCTGCGGGGCAACCTCTAGGCTCGGCTGGTGCCCTCCCTGGACGACGTCGCGCGCGAGCACACCGCGCTGGAGTCGGCAGACCTGTTGTGGCTGCACCGGCTGTTGGCCGACTGGCAGATCGTCGCCGACCTGTCGTTTGCCGACCTGCTGCTGTGGTTGCCCGACCGTGGCGGGGACGGCTTCTGGGTGGGGGCGCAGATGCGTCCAACCACCGGGCCCACGGCTTACACCGACGATCTTGTTGGCGACCACGTCCCGGCCGGGCGCCGCCCGCTGCTGGATGCTTCCTGGGCACAGTCGCGGATCGTGCGCGAGGGCGACCCGGAGTGGCGAGACGACGTCCCAGTCCGGGTCGAAGCGATCCCGGTGCGCCGCGGCGAGCGGCTGCTCGGCGTGGTCGGTCGTTCGACCAACCTGCTCGGCATCCGCACCCCCAGCCGGCTCGAGTTGTCGTACTTGCAGTCTGCGGCTGACCTGACCCGGATGATCGCCGACGGACACTTCCCCTATCCGGGAGAGCGCTCAGACCTCGAGGATGCACTGCGGGTGGGGGACGGCTTTGTCCGCACCGACGCGAACGGTGCCGTGCAGTACGCCAGCCCCAATGCCGAGTCGGCGCTGCGCCGGCTGGGCTTGGCAACCGATCTTGTCGGGCTGCACCTGGCCACCACCGTACGAACGTTGGCACCGCCATCGAGCGAGCCCGTGGACGAAGCTGTCAGCGCGGTGCTGAGCGGGCGACTGCCGAGCACCGCCGAGATCGAGAACGACGCAGCGTCGCTGGCAGTTCGAGCCATGCCGCTGATGTCCGAAGGCCGGTGGGTGGGGGCATTGCTGTTGTTGCGGGATGTGACTGAGCTGCGCAGCCGGGAACGTGAGCTGGTCAGCAAGGAGGCCACGATCCGTGAGATCCATCATCGGGTGAAGAACAATCTGCAGACCGTGGCTGCGCTGCTGCGGATGCAAGCCCGGCGGATCGAGGTGCCCGAGGCTCGGGTGGTGCTGCAGGAGGCGACCCGACGGGTCGGATCGATCGCCGTCGTACACGAGATCTTGAGCCAGTCCGCGGAGGAGTCGGTAGAGGTGGACGCCGTCGTCGACCGGTTGCGGCGCATGGTGGTGGATGTGACGGCAGCAGAGTCGCCAGTGACCACCGAGCGACGAGGCTCATTCGGCACGCTGGGAGCAGAGGTCGCCACCCCGTTGGCGATGGTGTTGACCGAGCTGATGCAAAACGCGGTCGAGCACGGGTTCGGCGGCGGTCCCGGGCACGTCTGCGTCACCGCGACGCGAACGGCCGACCGGCTTGACGTACGCGTGCATGACGATGGGGTGGGCCTGCCAAGCGACTTCGAGCCGGCGACATCTGATCGGCTCGGGATAGCCATCGTCCGGGCACTGGTGGAGTCTGAGCTGGGCGGCTCGCTGGACTTTTCCGGCGATGACCAGGTGGGCACCACAGTGCAGATCAGACTGCCACTGTCATGATGGCGCGCATCACCGCGCCACGCGGGTGGCTCAGGCCATCCGGATGCGGGCACGTGCGGTGCGGCGCTTGAGAGCCCGGCGCTCGTCCTCGCTCAGGCCGCCCCATACGCCGTGGTCTTGACCCGACTCGAGCGCCCAGGCGAGGCACTGCTCGCGCACCGTGCACCGACGGCACACGGCCTTTGCCTCCTCGATCTGCGAGAGTGCAGGACCGGTGTTGCCGATCGGGAAGAACAGTTCCGGATCCTCATCGAGGCATGCGGAACGGTGGCGCCAGTCCACGGGCAGGGCTCCTTCGGTGCGGTTGAGCAAGAACTGTAGGGCCATAGCCCAGTGCTTGCATGTGAAGTCATTCACTAACTGCTGCAGTGGAGTGAGAGCCGCAGTGCAGTCAGATGTCTAGGGTGGCAACCGATCGGCAGGTACACAAGCCCCTTTAGCCGGGTTGCAACGTCTGTTCGGTCACAGTCGCCGCACGGCGGACCCGCATCTAGGCTCATGACGTGCAGGATGCCCCCCGGTTCGTAGCCGTCGCTGTCTGCATTTTCGAGGGGGCGCTACTCGCCGCGCTGACTGCGGTCCAAGTGGTAGCGCTGGTCGCCGACCGCAGCCTTGTCGCTGTGCCGGTTGCACTGTTTTTCGGCGTGTCCGCCGGTGCTGTCTGGTGGTGTGCCCGCGGTCTTGCGCTGGCCGAGTCGTGGAGCCGCGGGC
>Ga0136640_10000048_pt1 | contig 37289 bp, 36 predicted proteins | sample AntDrymUQ8642106_2_FD_105498 | JGI IMG/M metagenome (GOLD analysis project Ga0136640, IMG submission 105498) | Polar desert sand microbial communities from Dry Valleys, Antarctica - metaG UQ864 (21.06) | ecosystem: Environmental > Terrestrial > Soil > Desert | place: Antarctica: Dry Valley...
CGAGCAGCTCGTCGGAGCCTGATCGCGCAACGACGGGCTTCGGTGCGTCACGCCGAGGCGAGTCTCACCGCGGCCGCCCGGTACCGTCCGGCGTAGGAGCGGTGCCGTGACCGATGAGCCAGACGAGACGCCCACCCTGTTCGCATGGGCGGGGGGAGCCCGGCCCTCCGTCGCCTCATCGACGCCTTCTACGATCGGGTCGAGGCCGACGACCTGCTCAGTCCAGGGCGTGGTCGACCTGCCGGCGTCGAGCGGTTCGGCGCTCACGCCGTCTGGAGATCGGTGGTGACCTGGGACCAGAGGTCGGGCGGGGAGGTGTAGGGGGCGTAGTAGCTGATGCGGTCGATGATGCCGCCGAAGCGGGCCAGCAGGGCGGCGGCCACGTCGTCGGGGTCGGCCACCACGGCGAAGGCAGCGAGCACGTCGTCGTCGATGAGCTCGCCCATCTCGGGCCACCGCTTCTGCTTGGACAGGCGGTTCAGGTCGCCGTGGAGGTCACCCCATCCGTGGTGGGCCAGGACGCCCTGGTACGCCGGAGTCGATCCGTAGAAGGCGATTTGGCCCCGCACCGCGGCGGCGGCGGTGGCCGTGGCCTCCTCGTCGATCCCGGTCACCACGAACGCCGGGAGTGAGATGGTGACCTCGTCGCGGCTCCGGTGCCCGGCCTCGGCACCGGCCCCGAGGGCCGGGAGGGTGATGTCTCGGAGGTACTCGGACGTGGTGAACCCGTGGGCCAGCAAGCCGTCGGCCACCTCGCCCGCCACCGCGGTCATCATCGGGCCGACGGCGGCCAGGAAGACCGGCGGGGCGCCGTGCGGTGACGGAGGCGGGGTGAAGAACGGCGTCATGAGGGTGTGGGTGTAGAAGTCGCCGCGGAAGTCCATCTGCGCACCGTCGTTCCAGGTGGCCCAGATGGCTCGCAGGGCCATGACCATCTCCCGCATCCGGGCCGCCGGGTGGCTCCACTCCATGGAGAAGCGCCGGGTGATGTGGGGCTTGATCTGGCTGCCCAGGCCGAGCAGGAAGCGCCCGCCGGAGAATCGCTGAAGGTCATGCGCGCTCTGGGCCAGGGTCATGGGGTTGCGGGCGAAGGCCACGGCGATGCCGGTGCCCAGCTCGATGCGCTCGGTGTGCTCGGCGGCCAGCAGGAGGGTGAGGAACGGGTCCTGGTTGGTCTCGGCGGCCCACACGCCGTCGTATCCCTGGGCCTCAGCCAGCCTGGCGCCGTCGCCCACCCCGGCCAGGTCGCCGCCGGCCCCCCCGTCGACCCTCATCGCGGGTCCTCGGCCGGCGCGTCGGGCGCCTCCGGCGTGGTCCCGTCGGAGCCTTCGGTCAGCTTCACCATCCGGCGCCGCAGGTCGTCGATGTCGTCGAAGATCCGGCGTTCGCTGTCAGCGAGGATGGCGGCGGTGATGCGGTCCTGCTCGGTGGCCCCCTCGAGCGCATCGCGGGCCCGCTCCAGGGTGGCCTCGGCGTCGCGCACACGGCGGGTGAGGTCCTCGGCGACGAGTCGCCGCGCCTCATCGAGCTCGGTGAGCTCGTCGAACCGGCTCTCCTGCTCGTAGAGGCCGTCGTTGGTGCGGTCGACGCGGTCGGAGAGGTCGGCCACGCGCTGGGCCAGCTCGGCCACCGCGTCGGCGAGCATCCCGGCGGCCTGGTGGCTGCGTTCGTCGGCCTCGTCTCGTGCCGCCAGGAGACGATCGACGACGCGCCCGGCTGGCCCGGCGTCGCTCGCCGGGGGCCGGTCGAGCACCGACCGGACCGCGTCGACGGCCTCGATGGGGACCTGGGCCGATGCCGCAGGACGGGGTGGACGCCGCACGAGTCGGGTCGGGTCGGGCACGTTGACCTCCTTGGGCAGGGGGCGGAAGGCGTCGGGGATGGCGGCCTCGTCGGACGCTGCGCTGGTGCACCAGTGCAGGAAGGCCAGCCGGTCTGCCCCGGCGGGGTCGGGGAGGGAGCGGTGGATGGCGGGGGTCTCGTCCCAGACACGCTGGAGGTACCGGCCCAGGCCGTCGGGGCCCTGGGGCGATCGCAGCCAGTCCTCCCATGCGGCCCCGCCGTCACCAGCGAAAGGCGACGGGGGACGGGCCGTGCGCCCGGAGGGGTCGGCCTCGGCGGCGAGGAGGGCCTCACGCCAGGCCATCCGCGACCGACGGTCGAGGGGCACGCCCTGCGCCGTCCGGGCCCAGTGGTAGCCGAGGGCCCGGTCGCCTTCGGCGTCGACGGCCCGGCGGCGGGCCAGCCACCCCCGGCACTGACGAGCGACGGCGGGAAGGTCGGCCAGGCGAGCGCGCGGGTGGTCCCCGGCGAAGTGGCTGAGAACCCAGGGCCGAGCGTCGGTGAGGCCCGAGTAGTGGAAACACCGCACAGGCTCGTCGACCACGCACAGCCGGCCGTCGACCCAGGCGGTCGGTCGTTCGTGGAGGTTCCAGTAGGCGACGTCGTAGGTCGGGTCCCGCAGGATGTGGTGGTCGAACAAGGCGGGGACGAAGTCGAGCCACCGCTGGTCTCCGTGCAGCATCCGGGCCAGATCGTGGATGCAGTCGCGGCGCAGCCGCCGCTGCCACCAGTCGAGGAACGACGCAGACCCGTCTCCGCAGGCGATCAGGCCGCCGTTGTACATGCCAGCGCCGAGGAGGCCTGGCTCGTCGGGCAGCAATCCGTCGCGGGGGACAGGATCGAGGACGTGGGGCACCAGAACCACGTCGTGCCGGCGCCCGGCGTCGACCAGATCGGGCATCGGGGCGAGGATCTCGACATCGCCGTCGATGTAGACGGCGATGTCGGTCTGGTCCAACACCCGACGCAGGGCCAGCGGCTTGAGGGCGCAGGCCAGCTCGGCCGGGTCATAGATGGTGGCCATGACGGTCAGCTCGTCGGCGTCGAACCCGAGCGCGGCCGGCGTCACCAGGTCGACGTCACGATGGGCCCACGTGGCCGGCGCCATGTGGTCGCCGTCGACCACGAGGATCGTGAACCGGGCGCCGGGGTGGTGCTCGACGAAGGAGCGGGCGGCCAGGCGGGCGTCGGCCAGGTAGCTGCGGGTGGCGACGGTGCAGCCCCCGACGCCTGCGGTTGACGCCGTGGTCACGCCCCGCCCTGGTCGCGCAGGAAGCGCTCGAGCTCGGCGGCCAGCTCGTCGCCGGAGGGCATCTCGCCCTCGGTGGGCGTCTCGTCGGCGTCGGCCTCAAGGGCTCGGAGCATCGCCGCGTGCTCGTCGTTGCGGGCGATGGCCGCGTCGAGGCGCTCGTTGGTGTCGCTGGCCTCCTCGGTCAGCTGGCCTCGCGGAAGCCGGAGACCGGCCACCTGTTCGAGGCTGTCGAGCAGGGCGGTGCTGCCTGCGGGGTAGGGGCCCGCCGACGCGTAGTGGGGGATCTGGGCCCACAGCGTCAGGGCCTCGAAACCCCGCTCGGAGGCGAAGTGCTCGACCACCGCCTGAGCTCCGGCGGGCACGTCGAGGGAGCCCCGCAAGAAGGGCCAGCGGGCGGCCAGCTCCTCGGTGCCGGCGGTGATCGAGAGCCGCACCGGGCGGGTGTGGGGCACCGTGGCGGGGTATGCGCCGAGGCCCACGAAGCGCTCGACGCCGAGATCTCCGGCCAGCCCGGTGACGGCATGGCCGAAGGCCTGCCACGAGTGGTCCGGTTCGGGGCCAGCGAGGATCACCAGGTCGCGACCGTCCAGGTCACGTGCCGCCACCACCTCGATGCTGGGCCAGCTGAGGCCCGTGGACACGCCGGCCACGAGGTGCAGGACCGGTCGCCGGGCGCGGTGGTCGAGCAGCTCGTCGGAGTCGAAGGACGCGACCGGGTCGGTGTCGAGCTCGCCCAGCAGGGTCGAAGCGGCCCCGCTGGCGGCCAGACCGGCATCGATCCATCCCTCGAGGGCCACGACGAGGGTCGGCGCGACGAGGGCTCGGTGATCGAACTGCTCGTAGCCCGCGGTCACGTCGAGCTCGCCTCGGCCTTGGCCATGGTGTCCTCAGCGGCCTGGGCAAGCATCTCGACCTGGCGGGCGAAGACCTCCCATCCCTCGGCGCCCTGACCCATGGACCCACCCTGGTACCGAGCCAGCACCCCCTCGAGGATGCAAGCCAGCTTCCAGTACCCGAAGGCGACGTAGTAGTCGATGCCGCCGAGGTCGCGGCCCGAGGCGGCGGCGTAGCGCTCGAGGAGCTGGGCGCGCCTGGGGAACCCGTCGCTCGTGGTGGCCGCGTCGGGCAGGGCGCTGAAGGCGTCGTCGGGCTCGACCCAGTAGACGAGCAGGAGGCCGATGTCGGCCAGCGGGTCGCCGAGGGTGCATATCTCCCAGTCGAGCACCGCCGCCACCGACCCGTCGTCGGTGAGCAGGCAGTTGTCGAGGCGGTAGTCACCGTGGACGATGGTGGCGGGCCCCTGGTCGGGGATGGACGCCGCCAGGGCGGAGTGGACGGTGTCGACGGCTGCCAGGTCGCGGGTCTTGGACTTCTCCCACTGGCCGTACCAGCGCTTGAGCTGACGGGCGATGTAGCCGTCGCGGCGGCCGAGATCGCCCAGGCCCACCGTGTCTGGGTCGACGGCGTGGATGCGGGCCAGCACGTCGACGAGGTCGTGGCCGGCTCGGGCTCGGGCGCCAGGGTCGAGGTCCTCCGCGGCGGCCCGGTTGCGCAGGACGTGCCCGGCCACGAAATCCATGACGTAGAACGGTGCGCCGTTGACCGAGTCGTCGGCGCTGAGGCCCACCGTCGGCGCGACTGGGACGTCGGTGGCAGCCAGGGCCGAGATGATGCGGTGCTCACGGCTCATGTCGTGGGCGGTGGCCAGGACCTGGCCCAGCGGCGGGCGGCGCAGAACCCACTCCCCGCCGGCCTGGTCGGTGACCCGGAAGGTGAGGTTGGAGTGGCCGCCGGTGATGAGCTCGAAGTCGAGCGGTGCCGCGATGTCGACGCGGTCGCCCAGCCACGCTGTCACCGCGGCGGCATCGACGCCCTGGATCTCCTCGCTGCTCACGGTCCCGAACGTACCGGGCGCGCTCTGGTCGGCCACGTCCGGTCCCGTCACTGCACCAGCTGCGACGGTCGGCCAATAGGGTGCCGCCATGCGCATCGGAGTGCTGGGAGCCACCGGGCCTGCGGGCAGCGGGCTGGCCGTCCGGCTGGCCGCGGTCGGCTACGACGTCGTGATCGGGTCGCGGTCGAGGTACCGGGCCATGGAGGTCGCTGACAAGCTGCGGTCCAAGTGGCCGGGACGCGACCTGACGATCGAGGCGGCCGACAACGAGGGCGCCGCCGGCGCCGACGTCGTCGTCATCGCCACCCCTTGGGACGCGGCGGCCGCCACGGCGGCATCGGTGCAAGACGCTCTGGCCGGCAAGGTCGTCATCTCCATGGCCAACGCCCTGGCCAAGGTGGGCCACGAGTTCCAGCCCCTGGTGCCGCCCCGTGGCTCGGTCGCGGCGAGCGTTCAGGCCGCTGTGCCCCGCTCGCACGTGGCCGGCGCGTTCCACCACGTGCCCGCCAAGGAGCTGGGCGACATCGCCCACCCGATCGAGTCCGACGTGCTCGTGTGCTCCGACCATCCCTCGGCCACCGAGCGCGTGATCGACATCGTGTCGTCGATCCCGAACCTGCGTGCCCTGGACTCCGGCGAGCTGTCCAACGCAGCGCCCATCGAGGCGTTCGCGGCGGTGCTGCTGCAGGTCAACGTTCGCTACAAGACGCGAGTGGCGGTCCGCTTCACCGGCCTCGATGATGCCATCAGCGCCCCTCGGTCCGACGGCGCCGGCTCAGACCTCGCCGGCTCCGACGACGCCGTGTCGGCCTAGGGAGACATCTGGTGGCGGAGGCCCCGATGCGGCTCTACGACACGGGCCGGGGCGAGGTCGTCGACTTCGCACCCGGGCCCGTCGTCACCATGTACACGTGCGGGATAACCCCGTATGACGCCACCCACATAGGGCATGCGGCGGTCTACATCGCCTACGACGTCCTCCAGCGCCGGCTGCGCGATCGGGGCCACGACACGCGCTGCGTGCGCAACATCACCGACGTCGACGACGACATGCTCCGCAAGGCCCGTGAGGTGGGCGTCCACTACCTCGACCTGGCCGCCGCCGAGGTCGCGAGGTTCGACGACGACATGGATGCGCTCGGCCTGCTACCGATGGCGAGCGAGCCCAGGGCGACCTCGGCCATCCCCGACATCCGGGGCTTCATCGGCATGGTGCTCGACCAGGGCCACGCCTACACCGCGGGGGGAGCCGTGTACTTCGACGTATCCAGCTCTCCCCGGTTCGGTTCGCTCTCGGGCTTGAGCCGCGACGAGATGCTCGCCCTTGCGGCCGAGCGGGGCGGCAACGTCGAGGACCCACACAAGCGCGATCCGCTCGACTTCGTGCTGTGGCAGCCCTCGGCCGACGACGAGCCGGCGTGGGACTCGCTGTGGGGGCCGGGCCGGCCGGGCTGGCACATCGAGTGCTCGGCGCTGGCGCTGCGGGAGCTGGGCACGACCATCGACCTCCACGGCGGAGGCTCCGACCTGATCTTCCCCCACCACGAATGCGAGGCAGCCCAGTCCGAGGCGGCGACGGGGGAGCCCTTCGTGCGCCACTGGATGCACCAGGCCATGGTCCGCATGGATGGCGAGAAGATGTCCAAGTCGCTCGGCAACCTGAGGTTCGTGAGCGAGCTGCGCAAGGACCACGACGGCCGGGCCGTCCGCCTGGCCGTGTTGGCTCGCCACTACCGCACTGAATGGGAATGGGACGACACGGCGATGACCGAGGCCGACACGCGCCTGGAGCGCTGGCTGGGGGCCGGCTCGGGTGACGCAGCGCTGGACGAGGCGCGGGCCGCCCTCGACGACGACCTCGACGTGCCCGCCGCGGTGGCCGCCGTCGACGCTGCGGTCGACAGCGGAAGAGGCGCCTCCGATGCGGCCGCCCTGCTGGGCGTCGACCTCCGACGGCGGTAGCGGCGCTCGGGATCTAGGGGGATCCGTCCGCATCGAGCCCCGTCACGACGGTGTGACGAGTGCCGCATGGGGAAGCTCTGTGGCACCATGCACGACGTGAGCCCCGATGCCCCTGATGCGGCGCCCAGCGAGGTCAAGGTCGGCCAGCTGTACCCGGTGGCCAAGGCTGTCATCACCCCGCTGTTCCGGTTCGGGTGGCGGTTCCACGTCGAGGGACTCGAGAACGTCCCGGCCGAGGGGCCGGCGCTCATCTGCCCAAACCACACCTCTGTCCTCGACTCGTTCTTCCTCCCTGCGGTGCTGTCCCGACGCATCACCTACGTGGGCAAGGCCGAGTACATGGACTCGTGGAAGACCAAGCACCTCTTCCCGGCCATGGGGATGATCCCCATCGACCGGGGCGGGGGCAGCTCGTCGGAGCGGGCGCTGGCTGCGGCTCAGCGGGTGCTCGAGCGCGGCGAGCTGTTCGGCATCTACCCCGAGGGCACGCGCAGCCGCGACGGCGTGCTCTACAAGGGCCACACCGGTCCGGCTCGCCTGGCCCTCCGCACCGGGGCACCGATCATCCCCGTCGGCATCCGTGGATCGCGCGAGATCATGCCGCCCGAGGCTCGGTTCCCCACGCCGTTCCGACCCTGCGTCATCCGCTTCGGCACCCCGGTGCGGGTCGACCGCTACCTCGGCCGGGCCAACGATCGCCTGCTGCTGCGCCAGATCATCGACGAGGTGATGTTCTCGATCCGCGACCTGTCAGGACAGGACTACGTCAACTCCTACGCCACGAAGAAGGACGAGGCGCTGCCCACCGACGTCGCGGAGGTCGGGATGCGCCACCCCGCACCGACGGCCGCCGACGGCAACGGGTCGGGGAACGGCAAGGTGCTGGTGGGGGCCGGAGCCGGCTCAGACTCGGGCCGGCCAAGTGCAGCCGACGCCCTCAGCGGCGCTCGTCGCCGCCGCTCCTGAGCCGACCGGCCCCTAGTGCCGTGTCGGGCAACGTGCACTCGCTGTCACGACGGCCAGGAACGCCGCTCGCGGCGTCCTCGTCCTCGACGTAGCTACGGCTATGCCTTCGTCCTGGCTTTGCGAGCGACGCCCCTGACTCGCCGTGAACAGCGCAAACATCACCTGACACGGCACTAGTCGGGAGGCTGTCGGCGCGCGGTCACGATGATGATCTCGCCCCCGAGCACGACCTGGTCACTGGCGTCGACGTGGTCGGCCAGAGCCGTGGCGACGGCGTCGCGCACCCTGCTCCGCACCTCGTCATCGTCGATACCTGCCGTGACTAGCCGGACAGGCCCGATGTCGAGCGCGGCGCCGGCCGCCGCGGCGGGGGACATCCCGCCGCCGAAGGTCATGCTCAGCGCGTGAGGTTGCCAGGCGACGTCACTCCATCCCGCTCCGGTCATCAGAGCGGTCACCACATCACGGTCACCGAGGGAGAAGGGGCCGCCGCCGGCTGGCGGCTCCTCCACGTCGATCCCATCGGTGCGCAACGCTGCCATCGCCGCCGCCAGCGGGACCTCGAAGAGCTCTGACGCGTCGCGCCGAGCCCAGATGGCGATGGCCAGACGGCCGTCGGGTGCGGTGGCACCGGCCAGGCGCCTGAAGGCGGTGGGCGGGTCGGAGAAGAACATCACGCCGAAGCGCGACAGGACCACGTCGAAGCGGGCGTCGTCGGGGTCCCAGGTCTCGACATCGGCGGCGATCCAGCGAATGGTGCCGTCGGCCGGTGTCGTCGCCTGCCGGGCGGCGTCGAGCATGTCGGTCGAGATGTCGAGGCCGGTCACGGCGCCCGCCGCCCCGACGGCCCGGGACGCGTGACGGGTGGTCGGCCCTCGACCGCACCCCACGTCGAGGACGCGCTCGCCGGGTCGGAGGCCGGCGGCCGCGAACAGCAGATCGGACACCGGTGCGAGCTGGCGTTCCACGCCCTCGGCCTGGCGTAGCCAACGCTCGACCCGCTCGCCGCTCCACTCCGGATCGCCTTCGGATGGGGGCGACTGCGACATTCTCAGCACCGTAGGTCCGCCAGTGCGCGTGCTGCGGTGCCGGGTTGGGGGTTCGGCCCGTCAACCCTTCATGTCGAGTCCTCACCGGGCCGTCTAACCAGCAGCCGGTACGGGGGGTCGCGCCGGTACTGTCGGCCGCCATGGCTGACCTAGCGGTGTCCCTGCCCGACGGATCGTCGCGCTCGGTGGCCGAAGGCACGACCGTGGGCGGGTTGGCAGCCGACATCGGCCGCCGACTGGCCAAGGACGCGGTGATCGGCGTGGTCAACGGCGTCGAGCGCGACCTCGTCTGGCCGCTGGTCGACGGCGACAGCGTCGAGGTCGTCACCGCTGACAGCCCGCGTGGCCTGTACACCATCCGCCACTCGACGGCCCACGTGATGGCGCAGGCGGTGCTCGACTTGTTCCCGGGTGCCACCTTCGGCATCGGGCCGCCGGTCGCCGACGGCTTCTACTACGACTTCCAGCTCCCGGCCGGCGCCGACGGCAAGCCTGCAACCTTCGCCCTCGACGACCTCGGTCGAATCGAGGCGCGCATGCGCGAGATCCTCGCCGAGGCCCAGCCGTTCGTACGCGATGAGCTCTCCTCGGAGCGAGCACGGGAGGTCTTCGCCGACCATCCGTTCAAGTTGGAGATCATCGACGGCGAAGCCGACGACCCGACCTCGGTGACCGCCTCGGGCCAGGTCCGCACGTACGAGAACCCCCCGCCCGAGCCCAAGGAGCGGCCACAGTTCCGGGGCTACGACGGCTTCGTCGACCTGTGCCGGGGCCCGCACGTGGCCGACACCAGGGCCCACCTCGGTCACTTCAGGCTGCTGCGCATCGCAGGGGCGTACTGGCGGGGAGACGAGGCCAGGCCGCAGCTCCAGCGGGTCTACGGCACGGCGTGGGCGTCGAAGCAGGCCCTCGACGACCACCTGCACGGCCTGGAGGAGGCGGCCAAGCGCGACCACCGCAAGCTGGGTGCCGAGCTCGACCTGTTCAGCTTCCCCGACGAGATCGGCTCGGGCCTTGCCGTGTTCCACCCCAAGGGCGGCACGGTGCGGCGGATCATGGAGGACTACTCCCGCCGCCGCCACGAGGCCGCCGGCTACGAGTTCGTCTACTCGCCCCACATCACCAAGGCCGACCTGTTCGAGACCTCGGGCCACCTCGAGTGGTTCGCCGATGGGATGTTCCCGCCCATGCACTTCGCCGACGAGGGCGGCCCAGACGGCACTGACTACTACCTGAAGCCCATGAACTGCCCGTTCCACATCCTGATCTACCGGTCGGGGCTGCGGAGCTACCGAGAGCTGCCGATGCGGCTGTTCGAGTTCGGCACCGTGTACCGCTACGAGAAGTCCGGCGTGATCCACGGCCTCACCCGGGTGCGCGGCCTCACCATGGACGATGCCCACATCTTCTGCACCAAGGATCAGATGGCGGGGGAGCTCACCAGCCTGCTCGACTTCGTGCTGGGGCTCCTGCGGGACTACGGCCTCGAGGACTTCTACCTCGAGCTGTCGACGCGGGGTGACGACGAGAAGTTCCTCGGCTCGGACTCCGATTGGGACGAGGCCACTGCGGCGCTGGGTGCAGCGGCCGAGACATCAGGGCTCGACCTGGTGGACGATCCGGGCGGGGCCGCCTTCTACGGCCCCAAGATCTCGGTGCAGGCCCGCGACGCGATCGGTCGGACATGGCAGATGTCGACGATCCAGGTCGACTTCCAGCTCCCACAACGCTTCGGGCTCACCTACATCGGCGCCGACGGTGACCGCCACACGCCGATCATGATCCACCGAGCCCTCTTTGGGTCGGTGGAGCGCTTCTTCGGCGTGCTCGTTGAGCATCACGCAGGGGCGTTTCCCACCTGGCTAGCGCCGGTGCAGGCGCGGGTGCTGCCCGTGCGCGACGACCACATGGCCTACGCCCTGCGCCTGGCCGACCGGTTCCGGGCCGAGGGGCTGCGCAGCGATGTGGTCGAGGCCACCGAGAAGCTGGGCAACCGCATCCGCAAGGCCAAGGGCGAGAAGGTCCCCTACGTGCTGGTGGTGGGCGACGACGACGTCGAGGCGGGCACCGTTGGCGTCAACCCCCGCGGCGGAGAGGTCGAGCGCGGCGTCGGGGCCGACGACTTCGTCGACCGGGTGCACGCCGAGGTCCTGGCTCAGACCGGCGGCCGATGACCCCGCCGCACGGTGAAGGTCGACCGTTGGCCGCGCATGGTTGACGGCGAACCCCGGACGGCGGCGGAGGTGGGGGGAGGGCCGGCGCCCGGGTTGGCCCGGCTCTGGGCCGGGTGGCGAACGGCCTACGTCGCCGGCATCTCCGGCGACGAGGGCGAGCTGCGGGCCGACGAGGTCGGTAAGACCCTGTTCGAGCGGATCCTCGGCTCGGACCTCCCCGACGACGAGACCTTCGTCGTCCGGCGCGGCGACCGGTGCGCTGTGATCCTGAACGCCTATCCCTACGGCTCGGGCCACCTGATGGTCCTGCCCACCCGGGCCGTCGCCGACCTACTCGAGCTCGAGCCGGACGAGGCCAGCGAGCTGTGGGCCACCGTCACCGACGCCGTCGCCGCCGTTCGCGCCGCCTACCAGCCCGACGGGGTCAACGTCGGTTTGAACCTGGGGACGGCGGCCGGCGCGGGAGTGCCCGACCACCTCCACGTCCACGTGCTGCCTCGGTGGTCGGCCGACTCCAACTTCATGACCGCCATCGCCGAGACGCGGGTGCTGCCCGAGCCGCTCCCCGACACATACCGCAAGATCGGGGCCGTGTGGCCGCGTTGACCACGAGGTCGTTACGGTCCGACGATGGCTGCTGACGACGACCCGGCGGCGCCGCCGAGCGATGACGGCGTCAGCGATGCTGGTGATGACGAGGTGGTCGATGCCCTGCCGGAGGATCTCGACGTCTCCGGCTACGTGGGCCCATACGTCTTTCCCAACAACAACCGCCGGCGGTTGCCGGGCTACCTGTACCTCGCCCTGGCCGTCATCTGCGTGGTCGTGTGGGTGCTCGGTCGCGGCACCAGCAACGGGTTGGCCAACGAGGGTCTGCTGTGGGCGGCGCTGGCCCTCATCTTCGCCGGCGCCTACTGCGTGGTGTCGGGCGTCGACCTCGCTGTCGACGAGCAGGAGGCCCTCGTCATCTCGACTCGCACCGTCGGCTTCCCCGTCGGCCACGCGTCGGCCCAGATGGGGTGGCGGGGCCTCCGCAGTCGCCCGACGTGGCGGATCCTCTGCTACTCCGCCGAGAACCCGCCCGTGCGGCGAGCCCTCATGCTGATCGACGGCGTCGACGGCGAGGTGATCGACTTCTTCGTCGAGGACAACCCCGAGGACTGGAGCGACCTCGATGGTTCGCTGACCGGCTCGGGCCGTCCCTTCCGCACCGGCGAGTAGCGCCCGCTGCTGGGGCGGGAACGGGCAGCTCTTCAGGCGTCGACGTCGGCGAGCTCCTTGCGGGTGCGGTCGACGAGGTGGTCGGGGAGCGGCTCGTAGCGGTCGTGGCGCAGCGTGAAGCGACCCCGGCCCCCCGTGAGCGAACGGAGCTCGACCGCGTAGCGGTGCAGCTCGGACTCCGGGACCGCAGCGGTCACGATCTGCTCGCCGACGTCCGCCGCCTCGGCTCCCTCGATGCGGCCCCGCCGCGCCGTCAAGTCGCCCATGACGTCGCCCTGGGCGTCGAGCGGCACCGTCACCGCCACCTGGGCCACGGGCTCGAGCAGCACCGGCCCAGCCGCCGCCAGCGCCTCGCGCAGAGCCAGGCGTCCGGCCGCGCGGAACGCCATCTCGGAGGAGTCGACGGCGTGCTCCTTGCCGTCGGTGAGCGTGACCCGGATGTCGACCACCGGGTGACCGAGCGGCCCGGCCGAGGCCATGGCCTCCTCGACGCCCTTCTTGACCGCCGGTATGTAGCCCTTCGAGATGGCCCCCCCGACGATGCGGTTGACGAACTCGAAGCCGCCGCCGCGCTCAAGAGGCTCGACGGTGATCGAGCACTGGGCGAACTGGCCGTGGCCACCGGTCTGCTTCTTGTGCCTGCCGTCGGCCGACGCCGAGCCGGCGATCGTCTCGCGATAGGCCACCGCCACGTCCTCGGTGTCGACGGCGACGCCGAACTTCGCCTCGAGGCGCTCCAGAGCCAGCCCCAGGTGGGCGTCGCCGACGCCGCGCAGCAGGGTCTGGTGGGTCTCGTCGATGCGCACCACGTCGAGCGCCGGGTCCTCCTCCATCAGCCGGTGGAGGGCGGGACCGAGGCGATCCTCGTCGGCCTGGGTCCGCGCTCGGATGGCGACGGCAAGGACCGGTTCGGGCTGGACGAGGGGCGGGGCCGACACCGGACGACCCCTCAGGGCCAGCGTGTCGCCGGTGAGGGTGCTCGACAGCTTGGCCACCGCCCCGATCTCGCCCGCGATCAGCTCGGTCACCGGCTCCTGGGTGGCACCCCGTAGCCGCAGCAGCGAGTGCAGGCGCTCGTCGGTCCCAGTCCGGGAGTTCACGAGGTGGTCGTCGGAACGGATCGTGCCCGAGAGCACTCGGAACACCGAGAGGTGGCCGACGAACTGGTCGGCGATGGTCTTGAAGACGAACGCGAGCGGAGCTCCGCCGGCGTCGGGGGCCACGTCGACGGTGGTGTCGCCGGCGGACACCGGCACCGGCGGGCGGTCGAGCGGCGAGGGCCCGATCTCGCAGATGAAGTCGGCCAGGCGGTCGACGCCGATCTCGGCGGTGGCCGACCCGCACACCACGGGGAACACCTGAGCGGCGTCGACGCCGGCAGCGAGGGTCCTCTCCAGCTCGGCGACCGACGGTACCTCCCCTTCGAGGTAGCGCTCGAGCTGATCGTCGTCGGCCACCACGATGCCCTCGACCAGGTTGTCGTGGACCCGGTGCTCGAGCTCGGACATCTCGTCGGGGATCTCCCCGCGGCGCGCCTCCCCGCCCTCGTAGACGAAGGCCGTGTCGCTCAGCAGGTCGGCCACGCCCCGGAAAGCCGTCTCCTCCCCGATGGGCAGCTCGAGAGGAGCCACGCCGGCGCCGAAGCGGTCCCGCAGGGCATCGAGGGTCGACTCGAAGCTGGCTCGGTCGCGGTCGAGCTTGCTGACGAACACCATGCGAGGAACGTCGTGGGCCACCGCGGCTCGCCACGCCGCCTCGGTGCCCACCTGCACCCCATCGACCGCAGACACGACGAAGACGGCCAGATCCGCCACCCGCAGCGCAGCCTCCACATCACCGGCGAAGTCAGGGTCGCCCGGGGTGTCGAGCAGGGTGATGCGGTGCCCCTTCCACTCGAGGGGCAGGATCGACAGGGCTACGGAGTGGCCCCGGGCCTTCTCGGCTGGGTCGTGGTCGCTGGCGGTCGTCCCGTCCTCAACCCGGCCCAAGCGGGAGATGGCACCAGAGAGGTGGAGCAGGGCCTCGGCCAGGGTGGTCTTGCCCGCCCCGGCGTGGCCGACCAGGGCCACGTTGCGGATGCGGTCGGTGGGCAGCGACGCCATGGGGCCTCCTGGGGGCCGGCCTCGGGTGGCGGCGAGGGTACCTGCGTTGACCGACCCGGGCAGGGGTCACCGCACGGGTGGACATCGCGGGTCGGTTGGGCATGCTGTGACGCGCTGACCCCCGCTGGCTGCTAACTTCTGCAAGCGATCCCCATCCCCTGAGGCCACCGATGTTCGACGGACAGTTCAGGAGCCAGGCCGAGGTCCAGCTCCGGCCCGTCGGCAAGTCCCTGCGCCGCGCTGGCATCACCGCGGATCACCTCACGATCCTCGGCGTGGTCATGGCCGCCGCCACATCGCTGGCCGTGGCCAACGGCGCCCTGCGCCTCGGGCTGCTACTCCTCGTCCTCTGCGCCGTGCCCGACGTGCTCGACGGGGCCGTGGCCAAGGCCTCGGGCACAGCGTCTCCTCGCGGCGCGTTCTTCGACTCGGTCAGCGACCGCGTCTCCGACGCCTTCCTGCTCGGCGGCATGGCCTGGTACCTGTCGACCACCAACCCGGGCCGCATCGCGGTGCTCCCCCTCGCCGTGCTGGCCGCCTCGCTGATCATCTCCTACGAGCGGGCCAAGGCCGAGGCCCTCGGCTACGACGCTCGCGGTGGTCTCATGGAACGGGCCGAGCGCCTCATCGCCATCGGCCTCGCCCTTCTGTTCCAGCCGGCCATGATCGTCATCCTCTGGGTCATGCTCGTGCTGTCGGTGCTCACCGTCATCACCCGCTTCGCCAAGGTCTGGCGCCAGGCCAGCACGACGGTTGCCCCGGCTCGGCCCCGGGCGCGACTGCGGGCTCGGCGCTCGAGCCGGACATCGCAGACCGCGGCGCGCCGCACCCAGGGTCGGACCACGGCGATGAAGCGCTTCGCCAACCGCGATCGCTCGTTCCCGTCGCGGCGCAGTGGCGCCTGACCCGACTCCGAACCCGTCGACTCCACCTACCTCGGCTATCGGGCGGGCGCACTCGCAGCCCAGGCTCTACCGGGCGCGACCATCTCGGCCACGTCGATGGGGGTCGGTCGCATCGCTGCCCGTCGGATGGCGGAGCGGCGCCTGATCGTCGAACGCAACATCCGTCGGGTCCGGGGCGCGGACCTGACCGGCGCCGCCCTGCGGCAGGCCGTCGACGCCACCTTCGGCTCCTACGTGCAGTACTGGATCGAGTCGTTCCGGCTGCCGGGCACCTCGGCCGAGGACCTCGACCGGGGCATCGCCGTCTCCGGGCTCGAGCACGTGGAGGCGCCGTTGGCCGACGGCCGGGGGGCGATCCTCTCGGTGCCTCACCTGGGGGGGTGGGAGTGGGCGGCGTTCTGGCTGACCGAGGTGCGGGGCCACCGCGTGACCGCGGTGGCCGAGCAGATCGAGCCCCCGGAGCTGGCCAAGTGGTTCACCGGCCTGCGTCGGCAGTTCGGCATCGACGTGGTGCCGTTCGGCCCAGCGGCCGCCTCGGCCTGCATCAAGGCCCTCAAGGCCAACCACATCCTCGCCTTGGTGAGCGACCGCGACCTGTCCGGCACCGGGGTGCCCGTCGACCTCTTCGGTGAGCGGACCACCCTCCCCGGCGGCCCGGCCACCCTCGCCTTGCGCACCGGCGCACCGCTGGTTCCGGGCGCCGTGTACTTCGACATCGACGGCCGCCACCTCGGCTCGGCTCTGCCTCCGCTCGACACCGAGCGGAGGGGTCGCCTCCGCGACGACGTGGCCCGGGTCACCGAGGACCTGGCCGCCACCCTCGAGCTCCTCATCCGTCGAGCCCCGGACCAGTGGCACCTCTTACAGCCCAACTGGCCATCGGACCACGCGGCCCTCGCCGCCGCCGGCTTCGGGGCCGCCTGAGAGAGAAGCGGGGCAGCGTACGCTCGCGCCCCTGGCTCGGGACCGCTCGGGCGTGCCGAGCTGAGGAGCTGAGGAGCATGGCGTCGGGGTTCGAGGTGCCGGATCACGTGCGGCCGATCCGCGACGCGGTGTTGGCCTTCATGGTCGAGCGCGTCGAGCCGGCCGAGCCGGTCTTGCAAGCCGGTGGCGTCGAGGCGGCCGGCGTCCTGCTCCAGCTCCAGGAGGAAGCCAAGGCGGAGGGCCTCTGGGCCCTCGGGCACCCGGTCGAGCTGGGCGGTGCCGGCATGGCGTTCCTCGACTACGTCTACGTCAACGAGGTCCAGGGCCGCAGCGAGCACGGGCAGCTCGCGCTCGGCACCTTCACGCTGCAGGACTCCCTGATGCTCGACGCCCACGCCTCTGAGGCCCAGCGCGAGCGGTGGTTGACGCCTCTCGTCGCCGCCGAGGTCTGGCCTAGCTTCGCCATGACCGAGCCCGACGTGGCCTCGTCGGACCCCACCCAGCTCCACACCACGGGCACCCTCGACGGCGAGGAGTGGGTGATCCGCGGCCGGAAGTGGTTCACCACCGGGGCCGGGCGCGCCGCCTACACGACGGTGATGTGTCGCACCGAGCCCGACGCTCCCGACCACCGGGCCTTCAGCATGGTGATCGTGCCGACCGACACGCCCGGTTACACGATCGTGCGCGAGACCCCCGTGCTGGGCATCCAGGGTGGGCACTGCGAGGTGCTCTACGACGACGTCAGGGTGCCCGCTGACCACCTGCTCGGCGAGCGGGGCCGGGGCTTCGCCATCGCCCAGGAACGCCTCGGGCCGGGGCGGATCTTCCACTGCATGCGTTGGCTGGGCCAGGCCCAGCGGGCCTTCGACCTGATGTGCCAGCGGCTCCACGCCCGCCATGCCTTCGGCGGCCCGCTGGCCGACAAGCAGCTCCTGCAGCAACACGTCTTCGACAGCTACGCCCAGATCCAGGCCTGCCGTCTCCTGACCCTCCACGCCGCTGCGGCCGTCGACCGGGGCGACGATGCCCGAGTGGAGATCGGTGCGGTCAAGGTGGTGGGGGCCCGGATGCTGCACGACGTGATCGACCGAGCGGTCCAGGTGTACGGCGCGGCGGGGCTCACCGACGACACCCCGCTGAGCCACATGTACCGGGCCGCCCGCTTCGCGCGCATCTATGACGGTCCCGATGAGGTCCACGTCCAGTCCGTCGCCCGTCGCATCCTCCGCACCTATCGAGACGGCGCGACCTGGCCCTTCGCAGGTTGAGCGGGTTCACGCTGGCGCCGGGGCGCCCTCTCAGCGGTCGGGGGGGACGAGCCATGACGGGTTGGCGACGCGGAGGCGATCGACCACGGCGGCGCGGACGGCCTGGAGCAGCTCGGGTCGCCCGTCGGCCTCGCCGGCCCGGACGGCTGCGGCCAGGGCTGCCTCGTCGGCGAAGCCCAGCTCGTCGAGGCGACGGCGCTGAGCCGATTCCACTCCGGGTCCGAGGCGCAGCTCGCGCTCGACGACGGCCAGGGCGTTGGCCGCGACGCGCACTCCGAAGGCGGCGGCGCCGGAGAGCGTGGGCCGGACCTCGTCGGACAGGTGGCCGCGCACGGCGTCGAGGAGCTCGAGCGCCGTCGGACGGCCGTGGGTCCCGGCCGGCGGGTCCTCAGGTGACGCGGGCGAGGGCCAGCGCGCCGGCTCAGGCCGGGGCACGCCGATCAGGTCCAGTAGGTCGTACTCGTTCTCGCACACTCGACGGCCTATGGCGGCCAGCTCTACGGAGCGGACGTGGCCGTCGAGGTGACGGCGGGCCTGCACGGCGCAGATCAGGCCCCAGGTGAGGGTGCCGACCACGGACCACCACCGGACCGCCTCAGGATCGACGATCCGCTCGCCCGCCTCGGCGTAGCCCGACAGCACGTCGTCGAGGTCGGCCACCCCGCCGGCCTCGAACGGGCCGCCGAACCGCCAGGCCCGCACGCACAGCCAACCCAGGTCCTCCCGAGGGTCGCCGAGGTGAGCCAACTCCCAGTCGAGGACGGCCGTGATCTCGTCGCCGTCGATGAGCAGGTTGCCGATGCGGAAGTCGCCGTGCACGACTGCGTCGGTCCACGGCTCGGGCCGGTGGTCGCGGAGCCAGCGCAGCGACAGCTCGAAGGCGGGCCGGGCCTCGCCCATGGCGTCGAGCCCGTCACGCGCTGCCGCGATCGGGTCTCGTGGCTCCAGGCCGACCACCGTCGCAGGATCGATGGAGTGGACCCGGGCCAGGGTCCCGCCGATCTGCCTGGCCAGATGTCGACGTTGCGAGATGCTGCGCTCGGCCCGCACGATCCGCGGCCCGAGGACCTCACCGGCCACCCGTTCGGTGATGCGAGCCTCGCCCAGCTGCGAGGTCGCCTCGGCCACGTCGACGACCGTCGGCGCCACCGGCACGCCTGCGTCCGCTGCGGCGGCCAGCAGTCCGTCCTCGGCCGCCATCGTCGGTCCAGCCATGGTTGGCCCCGGCCGCCGTCGCTGGAGGATGAGCGATCGGCGCCCGATCGACGGGCCCACGGCGTCGAACGACCACGTCTCCCTCGAGGCGCCGCCCGAGACGCGCCGCAGCTCCTCGATCCGCAGCTCGGGCTCGGCCAGGGCGGCGGACACCAACCGGCCCAGGTCCTCGGCCAGGTCGCCCCCGCCCTCGCTCGGTTCCGCCCCGGTCACGGTCGGCGAGCGTACGGAGTGCCGTGGTCGCCCGCCGCCGTTCGCTGACGGCGGTCGCGACGGGAGTGTCCCCGTAGGCTCCGGCGCCGTGCGGATCGGCCTGGTGTGCCCCTACAGCCTGACGGTGCCGGGTGGGGTCCAATCACAGGTCCTGGGGCTCGGTCGCGCCCTGCGGGCCCAGGGCCACCCGACGCGCGTTCTGGCCCCGTGCGACGGGCCTCCCCCTGACGTCTGGGTCACACCCCTCGGCAACAGCGTCCCCACCAAGGCGAACGGGTCGATGGCGCCTCTCGCCCCTGACCTACCGGCCCAGCTCCGCCTCATCCGCGCCGCCCGCGACGAGGGGTTCGACGTCATCAACGTCCACGAACCGCTCGGGCCCGGCGTGGCCATCACGACCTGTGTGGTCAAACCCGCCCCGCTGGTGGGGACGTTCCACGCCGCCGGGGTGTCGGGGGCGTACCGCACCCTCGGCCCCGTGGTGCGCCGGCTATCGGCTCGGCTCGACCTGCGTTGCGCGGTGTCGGCCGACGCCGAGGAGCTGGCCCGCCGGTACCTCCGCGGCACCTACGAGAGGGTCAACAACGGCATCGAGGTGGCCACCTTCGCCACCGCCGCTCCCACCCCGACCGACGGCCACCCCACCATCTTGTTCCTCAGTCGCCACGAAGAGCGCAAGGGCCTCGAGGTGCTGCTCGACGCCCTGCCGGAGCTGTCTCGCGACGTGCGGTTGTGGGTGGCCAGCGACGGACCCGACACCGACCGGCTCACCCGACGGACCTCCGGCGATCCCCGGGTCCTGTGGCTGGGGCGGGTCTCCGACGCCGAGAAGGCGTCGCGCCTGCGGGGTGCGACGCTGTACTGCGCTCCGTCGTTGCGGGGAGAGTCCTTCGGGGTGGTGCTGCTCGAGGCCATGGCCGCAGGGACACCGATCGTGGCCAGCGACCTGACCGGTTACCGCCGCGTCGCCCGTCCCGGCCAGGATGCGGTGCTGACCCCGCCCGGCGATGCCGCTGCACTCGCCCGCGGCATCCAGGCGGTGCTCGATGACCGCGACCGGGCCGCCGCCCTGGTGGCCTCGGGCCGGGTCCGAGCCGAGCAGTTCTCCATGGATCGGTTGGCCACCCGCTACCTGGAGCTCTACGCCCGCGTCGCTGGGTGACCGGCCAACGGGTGACGGGTCTGGATGGGGCCGCCCGGTAGGATCATCCGGCGCTCGGACCACCCTCGCCCTCGTGGGTGCCCGAGTCGGAGGAACCGTGCTCACCGTCATCATCATCGTCATCGTTCTGATCGTTGTGGGCCTCGGGCTCTGGCTCGTCGTCTCCCACAACGGGTTGGTGAAGCTGAAGAACCGGGTCGAGTCGGCGTGGGCCCAGATCGAGGTGCAGCTCAACCGTCGCCACGACCTCATCCCCAACCTGGTCGAGACCGTGAAGGGCTACGCCAGCCACGAGCAGGACACGCTCCAACAGGTCATCACCGCTCGCAACGCAGCCGTGGCCGCCTCGACGCCGGGCGAACAGGCCCAGGCCGAGAAGGCGGTCTCGGGGGCTCTGGCCAACGTCTTCGCCCTGTCGGAGGCCTATCCCGACCTGAAGGCCAACCAGAACTTCCTGGCCCTGCAGGAGGAGCTGACCTCCAGCGAGGACCGCGTCGCCTACGCCCGGCAGTACTACAACGACGCCGTCAGCCAGTACAACACCAAGATCGAGAGCTTCCCGGCTGTGTTCCTGGCCCGCCGGGCCGGCTACCAGCAGCGCCAGTACTTCCAGGCCGAAGGCGACGCCCGCGGGCCCGTCTCGGTGAGCTTCTAGGACCCGAGGCGCAGGTGTACGACCAGGTCGCCCGCAACAAGCGCCGCTCCTACGTCCTGCTGGCCCTGTCGTTCCTGCTCGTCGCCGCCGTGGCCCTCGTCGTCACGTCGCTGCTGGGCCTGGGGTGGGTCGGCGTGGCCGTCGCCCTGGTGGTCGCCGCCGGCTTCTCGGCGGCGTCGTGGTGGGGATCGGAACGGGTGGCCCTGGCGGTCAGCCGGGCCCAGCCGGCCGACGAGGCCAGCTACGCCCGGCTGCACAACCTCGTCGAGGGACTGTGCATCGCGAGCGGTCTGCCCAAGCCCCGAGTCTTCGTCATAGACGACGCCGCCCCCAACGCGTTCGCGACGGGTCGGTCGCCCGAGCACGCCGCCATCGCCGTCACGACCGGCCTGTTGGAGCGGATGAACCGCGTCGAGCTCGAGGCGGTGCTGGCTCACGAGCTCAGCCACGTGAAGAACGACGACATCCTCGTGGCCACCCTCGCCGTCACCTGCGTCGGGTCCGTTGCGGTCATGTCCGACGTCGCGATCCGCTTCCTCTGGTGGAACGGCGGTCGACGGGGTCGCAATGATCGTGACGCCTCGGCCGGTCCGATGGTCATCGTGGCTGTGGTCGGCTTCGCCCTCCTGGTGCTGTCGCCCCTCATCGCCCGCCTCCTCCAGTTCGCCATCAGCCGCCGCCGTGAGTCGCTCGCCGACGTCTCGGCTATTGAGATGACGCGCTACCCACCCGCCCTGATGTCGGCCCTCCACAAGCTTCGCGACGACACGACGGTCGTGCACGCCTCGTCGCGGGCGACGGCCCACCTCTGGATAGAGTCGCCCATCGCCCGAGTCGAGAGCGAGGGTCGTCTCTCGCGGCTCAACCGACTGTTCGACACCCATCCGCCGATCGACGAGCGCATCGCCGCTCTCCAGGAGCTGTAGATGCTCACATACCTACGCCGACTGTGGTCCGCCGCCACCAGGACGACTCGTCGCCGCGTGGCGAGCGGACTCGTCCTCGCCGTCCTGGTCGCCGGCAGCCTCCTGGTGGTGACCGGCGGTGACGAGGGGCCAAGCGCTACTGCCACCGGCCCCGGGCCCACCACCGCGGTGGCCACGACCGAGGTCGGGGTGACGAGCGGAAGGGCCACCACGACCCGTCGGGGCCCAACCGCGGCGGCGAACTCCAAGGCCACGACCACGACCACGACCACGACCACGACCACGACCACGACCACGACGACGGCCCCGGGCGCGAGCCTGGGCCCGACCGCGCCCCCATCGGGCGCCGGACCGCCGACCGCGCCCCCATCGGCCGCCGGGCCCCCGACCACGTTGCCGCCGACCCCTCCGGCGGGGTCGCTGCGGTTCCTGCCCGAGGACGCCCCCGACAACGGATCGCGCGCTCCGCTGACCGGCTTGCCGGTGGTCGACCCCAGTCTCCTCGGCCGTGCCGCTCTGGCCATCAAGATCGACAACCTCGACATCGCGGGCGAGACGGCTCGGCCCCAGACGGGCCTGGCCTTCGCCGACGTGGTCGTCGAGGAGGTCGTCGAAGGCGGCATCACCCGCTTCGTGGCCATCCTGCACTCGACCGACAGCCCCGAGGCCGGGCCGGTGCGCTCAGCCCGCACCACCGATGTCCACCTGCTGCCCATCCTCGGGCGGCCCCTGTTCGCCTACTCCGGCGGCAACCCTGGCGTGCTCGACGCCGTGCGTCGCTCGCCGAGCATCGTCGACCGGGGCGGCGAGTGGGCCCCCGCCTACGCCCGGGTGCAGGGTCGTCGACCGCCGCACAACCTCTACGTCCGGCCGTGGGAGATCTGGGCGCGGGGCGAAGGCTCCACCACACCGCCGCCGCTCGGCCCCTTCCGGCCCCGAGGCGAGGGCTCGCCCATCGGCGAGCCGGTGCGAGGCGTCAACGTCGCGTTCGACGGGATCGCCGCCGCCGGGGTGTCGTGGAGCTGGCTGCCCGAAGATCGCCGCTGGTTGCGTCAGCAGGGCGGCAGTACGCACGTCGACGGTGCGGGGTGGACCGTCGGCCCGCGCAACGTGGTCGTGATGTTCACCCAGTACGTGGCCAGCCCGGCCGATCCCCGGTCTCCGGAGGGCATCACGGTCGGGTCGGGTGAAGCCTGGGTCTTCACCGACGGCAAGCTCGTCATGGCCAGCTGGAGCCGCCCGTCGGAGGCCGCGCCGCTCACCTTCCTCGATGGAGCCGGTGTCCCGATCCCCCTGTCCGCCGGCCGCACCTGGATCGAACTAGTCCGCCCCGGCACCGCCGGCCTCGTGCGCTGAGTGCGGGTTTCGCTGGATCGGCTGCGCGCTCCTGGGGGAGACCCCCAGACCCCCCAGCGGCTGCGCCGGGCTGGCGCGTTCGGTGGCGGCGCACGGAGGATGGCCCGATTGGCTGGGTGACGGGGTGGCTGCGAGCATGAGGCGGTGAGCTCCACCTCTTCGACCGCGGTGCCGGAGGCACCATCCGCTCCTGCGGCGATGGTGCCTCGCCGTTCGGCGGCCGATGGGGTCATGCGCAGGTTGTTGCGCATCGACGAGACCGGGCCGAAGCTGCCCGAGACGGAGCTGCGCAGCGCCTTCAGCCGGTCGATGGTCGTCTCCGGCACCCGCTGCCTGCTCACCTACCTGGTGATCCCCTTCGTGTTCCCCCTGCTGGGATTGACCGACGCTGTGGGCCCGGTGATCGGGGTGCCCCTCGGCGTCTTGGCCATCGTGTTCAACGTCAAGAGCATGCGGCGCTTCTGGAGAGCCGACCACAGGTGGCGCTGGGGCTACACCGCCATCAGCGCCACGGTCATCGTCATGGTGATGGCACTCATCGCCATCGACCTGGCCGACCTGCTGAGCTGATGGTGGCGGTGCCGGCTGAGGCCCGTCAGGTGTCGCGCTATCGAAGCGTGCGGGCGGCATGGCTGGTAGCCGGGTTGGTGTCGGTGGGCATCGGGGGCGTGGGCGTGGTCGTCCCGGGCCTCCCGACGACGGTGTTCTTCGTCGTTGCCGCGGCGTGCTTCTCCCGGTCGAGCCCCCGCTTCGAACGTTGGGTGCTCGACCTGCCCGGCATCGGACCGCTGGTGCGCGACCACCGGGCCGGATTGGGCATGCCCCGTCGGGCCAAGATCCTCGCCATCTCGATGATCGTGGTGGCGTGCGGAGCGAGTGCCACGTTCGGCTTCGGCACCTGGACGCCGCGACTCGTCGTCGCCGGCCTCGGGGCGGTGGGAGTGGCCTACATCCTGTGGCGGGTGCCGACCCGCGAGGTGGTGTTGGCCCAGGCGACGGCGTCGGCGCCATGAGCAGCGGCACCGTCACCGAGCTCTACCGGTACCCGGTCAAGTCCCTTCAGGGTCTGGCCTGCTCTTCGCTGCAGATCGAGTCCGAAGGCGTCGCCGGCGACCGGCAGTGGGCGTTGATCGACGTCGAGACCGAGACCCTGATGAGTGCCAAGCGGTGGAGCCGACTCTTCGAAGCGTCGGCGGGAGAGGCGGGCATCGACCTGCCCGACGGGACCCACGTGCCCTACCAGTCGCCCGATGTCGACACCCTCCTCTCGGCATGGATGGGACGGCCGGTGCGGCTGGCTCGAGCCGGCACGCCGACCGAGCGGTCCTACGAGATGACCTTCGACCCACCCGACGACTCCGCCGAGTACTACGCCATCCCCGCCCCGGCCGGCACCTTCGTCGACCTGGCCGCGGTCCACCTCGTGTCAACCTCGACCCTGGCTGCTGGGGTCGACGCCCGGCCCGACCTCGACTGGGACGTCCGCCGCTTCCGGCCCAACGTGGTGATCGACGCCGAGGTCGAGCCCTTTGGCGAGGACGCCTGGACCGGCACGGCGCTTCGAGTGGGGGCGGCCGTGCTGTCGGTGAGCCAGCCGACGGTCCGCTGTGCCATGCCGTTGCGGGCCCAGCCTGGCCTCGACCGCCAGCCCGAGCTCTACTCGGCCCTCGACGACCTGCACGACAACCACCTCGGCATCTACCTCGACATCGTCGAGCCGGGCCGCATCGCGGTGGGCGACCCGGTCACGAGCGAGCTCTCTCGATGAACATCGGCCTGCCGGAGCTGTTGATCCTCGCTGCCATCGTGGCCCTGCCCCTGCTCGTCGTGGTGATCGTGGTCCTGGCCGCTCGCAGTCGTCGGTAGCGCTCCGCTGCACCCGACGAGTCGGCTCCAACCTTCGATGCGTGGGCCGATCGGTGGGCCAACCGGGTTCCTCCGTCACCGGTGCGTCCCTACACTTGTGACCCATGGCCGACCGTGCGACACCGCCCGAGACGGGGACGTTCCGGGTGAAGCGCGGCCTGGCCGAGATGCTGCGCGGCGGCGTCATCATGGACGTGGTCGACGCCGAGCAGGCCAAGGTGGCCGAGGATGCCGGTGCGGTGGCGGTGATGGCCCTCGAGCGGGTGCCTTCCGACATCCGTCGCGACGGCGGCGTGGCCCGCATGAGCGACCCGGATCTCATCGAGGGCATCAAGGCCGCAGTCACCGTCCCGGTGATGGCCAAGGCCCGCATCGGCCACTTCGTCGAAGCCCAGATCCTCGAGTCGTTGGGTGTCGACTACGTCGATGAGTCCGAGGTGCTCACCCCCGCGGATGAGGCCCACCACATCGATAAGTGGGCCTTCACGGTGCCCTTCGTGTGCGGGGCCACGAACCTGGGCGAAGCCCTGCGCCGCATCTCCGAGGGTGCGGCCATGATCCGATCCAAGGGTGAGGCCGGCACCGGCAACATCGTCGAGGCCGTGCGCCACCTGCGCTCGATCCTGGGCGACATCCGCAAGCTCACCCAAGCCGATCCGGCCGAGCAGTTCGAGTGGGCCAAGCAGCTCCGGGCCCCGCTGCCCCTGGTGCAGGAGGTTGCGGCCGCCGGGCGCCTGCCCGTGCCGCTGTTCTGCGCCGGAGGCATCGCCACCCCCGCCGACGCCGCGCTCACGATGCAGTTGGGCGCCGAGGCCACCTTCGTCGGCTCCGGCATCTTCAAGGCGTCGGACCCTGCCCGGGTGGCCAAGGCCATCGTCGAGGCCACGACCCACTTCGGTTCGCCGGAGATCCTGGCCAAGGTGTCGCGTGGCCTGGGTGCGGCCATGCCCGGCCTCGATCTCGGTGATCTCGACACGCGCCTGGCCGACCGGGGCTGGTGACCGAGGTGCCACGTACCTCGAAGCCGGAACCTCCCGGTGCCCCCGGAGGCGCGTGCCGCCACCGCCGCTGACGACGCTGTCCCGCGGGCAGTGCGGGAGGCGAGCGGATTGAAGGTCGGCGTGCTCGCCCTGCAGGGGGCGGCCGGACTCCACGTCGAGGCCCTGCGAGCCTTGGGTGCCGAGGCCGTCGAGGTCCGCACGCCCGGAGAGCTGGCCGGAGTCGATGCGCTCGTCCTGCCCGGCGGCGAGTCGACGACGATGTCCATGCTGCTGGGCTCCAGCGGCCTCATGTCTCCGCTGGCGGAAAGGCTCGCCGGCGGGATGCCGGTGCTCGGAACCTGCGCGGGGATGATCCTGCTGGCCACCGACGTGGTCGACGGTCGAGCCGACCAGCGCTGCTTCGGCACCGTCGACATCACGGTGCGGCGCAACGCCTTCGGTCGCCAGGTCGACTCCTTCGAAGCCGACCTCGACGTCCGTCCCGCCGGCGCAGAGATCGAGGGGGGATCGTTCCACGCCGTGTTCATCCGCGCACCGGTCATCGAGGCGGCCGGGCCCGACGTCGAGGTGTGGGCAACCGTCGACGGTCGCCCAGTGCTCGCCCGCCAGGGCGGCGCCGTCGTGGCATCGTTCCACCCTGAGCTCACCGACGACCTGCGCCTGCACCGTCTGTTCCTTTCGCTCATCGCTGACTCCGCCAACGCCGAGGAGACCTGATGTCCGGCCATTCCAAGTGGGCCACGATCAAGCACAAGAAGGGCGCGGCGGACGCCAAGCGGGGCAAGCTCTTCGCCAAGCTCATCCGCCAAGTGGAGGTGGCGGCGCGCCAGGGCGGGGGTGACGTCGACGCCAACCCGACGTTGCGCACCATGTACCAGAAGGCTCGCGACGCCTCGGTGCCGCTCGACACCATCGACCGGGCCGTCAAGCGGGGCACCGGTGAGCTCGAGGGCGTCACCTACGAGCAGATCACCTACGAGGGCTACGCCCCCCACGGCGTTGCCGTGCTGGTCGATGTGCTCACCGACAACCGGAACCGCACCGGTTCGGAGGTGCGCACCACCTTCACCCGGGCCGGAGGTTCGCTGGCCGAGCCGGGCGCGGTGGCGTGGCAGTTCGACCGCAAGGGCTCGATCCTGGTCGACCGCAAGGAGGATGAGGAGGATCTGATGCTCACCGCCCTCGAGGCCGGGGCCACCGACATCACCGACGACGGTGAGGCGTGGCGGGTGACGACGGAGCCCGGCGACCTCCACTCCGTGCGCAGCGGCTTGGAGGAGGCCGGCATGGGGGTCGACTCATCGGACCTGGTGATGGAGGCGACCAACGTCGTTCCCCTCGGCGATGTCGGTGCCGCCCGTTCGGTCCTGAACCTCGTCGACACCCTTGAGGACAACGACGACGTGCAGTCCGTGCACGCCAACTTCGACATCTCCGAGGACGTCTTCGCCGCCCTGGAGGTCGGCTAGTCAATCCCCCGAACTCGGCACCGCAGCACGCGCATGGGCGGACCTACGGTGCCGAGAACGTCCTTGGGACGGTTCCGGGTGGCGCCGGGCGGCTGAGATCGGTGAAGGTGCGGCGGTGGGCTTAGGGCGGAGGCGATGAGCGTGCGGATCGGCGATGTCGCTCCCGACTTCACCCTGGGCGGGGTGGCCGACGACGTCGTCGGCACCTGGACCCTGTCGGCGATGCAGGGTCAACCGGTGGTGCTGGTCTTCTATCCGGGCGACGGGACGCCCGTCTGCACCCGCCAGCTCGTCTCCTACACCGACGAGATCGCCGCCTTCGCCGACGTGGGCGCCCAGGTGTTGGCCCTCAGCCCGCAGTCGGTCGACAGCCACCGTGGCTTCGCGGCCGAGCACGGCGGGTTCGCCTTCCCCCTGCTGGCTGATGAGGACAAGGCGGTCGGCCACTCCTACGGCATCGTCGGGCCCCTCGGCTTCTACCGGCGCTCGGTGTTCGTGGTCGGCCCCGACGGCGCGGTGAGCTGGATCCACCGGGCCGTCGCCGGCCTCACCTTCCAGCCGAGCGACGACATCATCGCCGCCATCGCGGGCTCAACCTGACCGCGCGGATCCGCACGGGATCACCGCTCGATCGACGTGGCGCCACCGTCTCAGCGACCGTCGGTGGGGCCTGACCCTGGGGCCGGTGGGTTGGCCATCGCCGAGGACATGGCGGCCCTGGCCCCAGACCGCCATACGCGCCCGCGGCACCGCCGTGCTCGACGCGCCCGTCCGGCCCGGACGGCCTCGGCCGGATCCGCGCCGGCGGCCTCCTGGAGACGTAGGGTCGAACCCGTGTTCGTGCTCGGTATCGACCCTGGTCTGTCGCGGTGCGGCTATGCCTGCGTGGAGTCCGGCGCCCGGGGCCCTCTGGCCCGGGCCATCGGCGTCATCCGCACCGCACCCGGCGACGACCTGCCCACCCGGCTGACCGAGCTCCAGCTCGAGCTGCGGGCCCTGCTGGCCGAGACCCGGCCCGCGGTGGTGGCCATCGAGCGGGTGTTCTTCCAGGTCAACGTGCGCACCGCCATGGCGGTAGGCCAGGCCAGCGGTCTGGCCATGGTCGAGGCCCACGTCGCCGGGGCCGAGGTGGTCGAGTACACGCCGACGCAGGTCAAGCAGGCGGTGGCCGGTGACGGTCGGGCCGACAAGGGCCAGGTCGGCCAGATGGTGGCCACGCTCCTCGGCCTCGACTCCGCTCCCCGCCCGGCCGACGCCGCCGACGCCGCCGCCCTCGCCCTGTGCCACCTGGCCCACGCCCCGATGCGGCGCGTCGTCGCGGCGCGACGCGGCTGACCCGGGCCCGAGCGCGACGATGACCGGGATGATCGGATCGCTCCGCGGCACGCTCGTCGAGCGCGGCCTCGACGGTGAGCTGCTCGTCGAGGTCGGGGGCGTCGGGTACCGGGTGCAGGCCGGACCGGCCGCCGCCGCCCAGCTAGGTGACGTTGGCGCCGAGATCCGGGTCTGGGTCCACCACCACGTTCGCGAGGACGCCCAGGTCCTGTACGGCTTCGCCAGTCGCGACGAGCGCGTGACCTTCGAGGCGCTGATCTCGGCCCACGGCGTCGGACCAGCCCTCGCCCTGGCCATCCTCTCGGTCCACGAGCCGCTGGCCCTGCGGCGGGTGCTGGCCGACGACGACGTCGCCGCCCTGTGCCTGGTGCCGGGGGTGGGCAAGAAGACCGCAGCGCGCCTGCTCGTCGAGCTCAAGAGCCGACTCGACCTGCCCGACGCCGACATCGCGGTGGCCCTCGCCGCAGCCGGCGGACCGGCCAGCAACGGTTCGGCGGCCAGGTCGGTCCGCGCCGATGTGCGCGACGCCTTGGCGACCCTCGGCTACGGCACCGACGAGATCGCTACCGCCACCCGCGACCTACCCCACGGGGACGACGTGTCGATGCTGGTCCGCGAGGCCCTACGCCGCCTGGCCGCGGGCCGATGAGGGACGAGCTGCTCGTGCGCTCCGAGGCTGACGGGCCCGACGACGACACGGTGACGTCACCGGAGCCCGCGCCCGGCGACGATGCGATCGAGGTCGGGCTGAGGCCCCGTCGCCTCGACGAGTTCGTCGGGCAGGCCGAGCTCAAGGAGCACCTGAGCATCATCCTCGAGGCCGCCCGCCGCCGGGGCCAGCCCGCCGACCACCTGCTCTTCGCAGGGCCCCCTGGCCTGGGCAAGACCACGTTGGCCGGCATCGTGGCCGCCGAGATCGAGGCCGGATTGCACGTCACATCGGGGCCGGCGTTGGAGCGGGCCGGCGACCTGGCCGCCATCCTCAGCAGCCTCAGCGACGGCGACGTGCTGTTCATCGACGAGATCCACCGCCTGGCCCGAGCCGTCGAGGAGGTGTTGTACCCGGCCATGGAGGACTTCGTCGTCGACATCGTGCTGGGCAAGGGGCCGGCCGCCCGCACGATCCGCATCGACGTGCCCCGCTTCACCCTCGTCGGCGCGACCACCCGCACCGGTCTCATCACCGGCCCCCTGCGCGACCGCTTCGGGCTCGTCGCCCGCCTCGACTTCTACGAGCCGGCCGATCTCGAGGCCATCGTGCTCCGGGCCTCGGGCATCCTCGACGTCACCATCGACGCCGGGGGGGCGCATGAGATCGCCGGCCGTTCCCGGGGCACGCCGCGCATCGCCAACCGCCTGCTGCGCCGCGTCCGCGACTTCGCCGACGTGCGCGGGACGGGCACCGTCGACCTGGCCGCGGCCAAGGCCGGGCTGGCCACCTTCGGCGTCGACGAGCGAGGTCTCGACAAGGTCGACCGGGCCATCCTCGACGCGATCTGCGGGCGCTTCGGTGGGGGGCCGGTCGGGTTGTCGACCCTGGCCATCAGCGTGGCCGAGCCGACCGAGACCGTCGAGGACGTCCACGAGCCGTTCCTCATCCGTGAGGGCCTGCTGATGCGCACGCCCCGAGGTCGGGTGGCCACCCCGGCGGCGTGGGCCCACACCGGCCGGGCCGCTCCCCGCTCGGCCCCCGGAGCCGACGACACCCCGCCCCCCGGCCTGTTCGGCTGAGTTCTCGTCGTCACTTCGTCGTCACTTCGTCGTCACTCCGCTCGCTGACGCTCGCTCCGTTCCGACGAGCTGATCGGGTCGGCTTCGCCGACGCTGTTTCGCTTCGCCGACCAGCAAGCTGGATCGGCTTCGCACTCCCGGGGGAGACCCCCGGACCCCCAGCGGCTGCGCCGGGCTGCCACCTATCGCGGGTGATTGGCCAGATGGGCCGACGGGGTCGGAGGATCCGCCCGTTAGCGTGCGACGCGCCCCGGGCCGACCGACAGACGACGAGGGGAGGCGCGGTGCATGGACATCGACTTCAACAGCTCGCCGGGGCCTAGCCTCGGCGTCGAGGTCGAGCTGGAGCTGGTCGACCAGGAGACGGGCGAGTTGGCAAGCGCGGCGTCGTCGATCCTGGCCGAGCTGGGGGAGGGTCACCCGGGCGACGATCACCCCCGGGCCAAGCACGAGCTGTTCGAGTGCACCGTCGAGATCATCACCGACGTGTGCACCTCGGTGGCCGAGGCCCGAAGCGACCTTCAGACCACTCTCGACGAGGTCAGGGAGGCCGCCGACCGGCGTGGCCTGGCGGTCATGTGCTCGGGCACCCATCCCTACTCGTCGTGGCAGGACCAGCAGATCAGTCCCCACCCCCGCTACGAGCGTCTCGTCGAGGAGATGCAGTGGATGGCCCGTCGGCTTCAGATATTTGGGGTCCACGTCCACGTCGGGGTCCGGTCGCCGGAGAAGGCGGTGGCCATCGCCAACGCCCTGGCCGGCTACATCCCGCACCTGCTGGCGCTCAGCGCGTCGAGTCCGTTCTGGGAGGGCCGTGACACCGGCCTGGCCTCGTCGCGCAGCAAGGTGTTCGAGGGGCTGCCCACAGCGGGGCTGCCGGCGCCGATCGAGACATGGGCCGAGTTCGAGCAGTTCATGGAGACCCTCGTCTCCTCGGCCGCCATCTCCACCGTGCGCGAGGTGTGGTGGGACATCCGGCCCCACCCCGACTTCGGCACCGTCGAGCTGCGCATGTGCGACGGCATTCCGACCCTGCGCGAGGTCACGGCCATCGCCGCGCTCTCGCAGTGCCTGGTCACCCACCTCGACACCCTGTTCGACCGGGGCTTCACCCTGCCCCGGCACAAGGAGTGGGTGCTGCGCCAGAACAAGTGGCGAGCCGGACGCTACGGCCTCGACGCCGATGTGATCATCGACGAAGCCGGCACCCTCCAACCGGTGCGCGACTCGATCAGCGAGCTCCTGTCGGAGATGGCGCCGATGGCCGATCGGCTCGGGTGCGAGAGCGAGCTGGCCGAGGTCGAGCGCATCCTGAGCGGCGGGGCCAGCTACTCCCGCCAACGAGCCGTCGTGGCCGAGGGCGCGTCGGGCCGCGAGGCGCTGCGACCAGTCGTCGACCTGCTCGTCGGCGAGATGGTGACCGACCAGCCTGGCCTGCCCTCCGTGCCATGAGCGATCCGCCATCGACCCCACCGCCCGACCAGCGGGACCCCTCCGTGGTGGCTGAAGCGGTAGCTGCGATCGAGGCCGACCTGGTCGCCCTTCGGCGCGACCTCCACGCCCATCCCGAGCCGTCGTGGGAGGAGGCTCGCACCACCGACGCTCTCCGGGAGCGCCTGACCGCAGCCGGGCTCGAACCGAGCGCGCTGCTGACGACGACGGGGCTGGTGTGCGACGTCGGCAGCGGCGAGCGCCTCGTCGCCCTGAGGGCCGACATCGACGCGTTGCGCCTCACCGACCTGAAGCAGGTGCCCTACCGATCGACGGTGCCCGGCCTTTGCCACGCCTGTGGCCACGACCTGCACGCCGCGTCGGCGATGGGCGCGACCCTCGCTCTGGCTGAGGTGCTGGAGCCAGGCCAGGGGCGGGTGCGGGTCGTCTTCCAGCCGGCGGAGGAGTCGATCCCGTCAGGCGCCCGCCCCCTGGCCGAGGCCGGGCTGGTCGATGAAGCGACGGCCATCTTCGCCCTGCACTGCGACCCGCAGCTCGAGCTGGGCCAGGTAGGGCTCTCGGTCGGGCCCATCACGTCGGCCGCCGACATGGTCGAGATCCGCCTCACCGGTCCCGGCGGCCACACGGCCCGGCCCCATCGGACGACCGACCTGGTGAACGTGGCCGGGCGGCTGGCCGTCGATCTGCCGTCGATGCTCGACCGCCTGACCGATCCGCGCGACGGGGTCAACCTCACGTTCGGGATGGTCGCGGCCGGCGACGCCGCCAACGTCATCCCGAGCGAGGCCCTCATGCGGGGATCGCTGCGAGCGAGCGGTCGGGCCGGCTGGGAGGACGCAGCCAAGCTGCTACCCGGGCTCGTCGCGTCCATCGCCGAGCCGCTCGGAGCGCGCTGGAACCTCGACCACCGGATCGGAGCCCCACCGGTCGACAACGACCCGTGGGCGACGCGCCTCCTCCGGACCGCAGCCGAAGCGGTGGTGGGGCCGGAGGGGATGCGCCCGACCCGCCAGAGCGGAGGGGGGGAGGACTTCTCGTGGTTCCTCGAGCGGGTGCCGGGCTCGTTCATCCGCCTGGGCATCACCCGCCCAGGGGCCGAGCCGGTCGACATCCACGCCGGTTCCTTCGACGTGGACGAGCGGGCCATCGCCCTCGGCGCCCGCATCCTCGCCGGCGCCGCCCTCGAGGCCCTCGCCGCCACCTCCGTGTGACCCTCGTCGCGGACTTCGACTACCGGCTGCCGGAGGAGCGGATCGCCCAGGTGCCGGTCGAGCCTCGCGACGCGGCCCGGCTGCTCGTCGACCGAGGGCCGGGTCGCGACCCCGACCATCGAGGGGTTCGCGACCTGCCCACCCTGCTGGACCCCGGCGATGTGTTGGTGGTCAACGAGACGCGGGTGATGCCGGCCCGATTGCGAGCGACCAAGTCAACCGGTGGCGAGGTCGAGGTCCTGCTGCTGGAGCGGGAACCGGACGGGACCTGGCAGGCGTTGGTCCGCCCCGGTCGTCGGGTCCGGCCCGGCACCGTCGTGGTGGCCGGTGACATTGCGGTCGAGGTCGGCGACGACGTGGGCGACGGTGTCCGACGTGTGCGCCTCCGTCTCGTCGGCGGGGCGTCTACCCCGGCGTCGGAGCTGGCCGCCCTGGAGTCCTACGGCGAGGTGCCGCTCCCGCCCTACATCCGGGCCACCCTCGACGACCCCGAGCGGTACCAGACGGTGTTCGCCCGCCTGCCGGGCTCGGTCGCCGCGCCGACGGCGGGCCTCCACCTCACCGACCGGGTCCTCGACGGCTGCCGTGAGCGAGGCATCAGGGTCGAGGTCATCGATCTGCACGTTGGCCTGGGCACGTTTCGGCCCATCGCGACCGACCGGGTCGAGGATCACATCATGCACTCCGAGCACTACCGGGTGGCCTCCGACGTGCTGGCCGCCTGTCGCGCCGCCCGGATCCACGGGTCCAAGGTGGTGGCTGTGGGCACCACCGTGGCCCGGGCCCTGGAGGCGGCGGCGACCGGCCCCCTGGAGGGCCGCACCGAGCTGTTCATCCAAGGTGACCATCGCTTCGCCGCCGTGGACCGCCTCCTCACCAACTTCCACATGCCCCGGTCGTCGCTCCTGGTCCTCGTCGACTCGTTCATCGGAGCCCGGTGGCGGCGCGCGTACGACGTCGCCCTCGACACCGGGTACCGCTTCTTGTCCTTCGGTGACTGCTGCCTGCTCGACCGGTCCTGGGGACGGGCCCGCTGAGGGCCGGCGACGTGAGAGAACTCCGATGAGCATCGTCGCCATCGAGGTCGAGGCCACCGACGGGGCGGCCCGAACAGGGCTGGCGCGGACCGCTCAGGGCTCCTTTCCCGTCCCCGCCTTCATGCCCGTCGGGACCCGGGGCTCGGTGCGCGCCCTGTCGGCCGCAGACCTCGACGACCTCGGCCCGTCGGTCGTGCTGGGCAACACCTACCACCTCATGTTGCGCCCGGGCGCGGACGTGGTGCGGGACCTGGGCGGCCTGGGCCGCTTCATGGGCTGGGCCGGGCTCACCCTCACCGACTCAGGCGGCTACCAGGTGTTCTCCCTCGCCCCGCACCTCGACGAGGAGGGGGTCACGTTCCGCTCGACCTACGACGGCAGCACCCACCGCCTCACGCCCGAAGACGCGGTGGCGGTGCAGAGCCAGCTCGGGGCCGACATCCAGATGGTCCTCGACGTGTGCCCCGGGCTCCCGGCCCCGGCGGAGGTCGTGCGAGCGGCGACGGACCGTACGGCCCGCTGGGCCGAGCGAGGGCGAGCGGCCTTCCTGGCCGGCGACGAGCAACGCCGGGACCGCGACTTCGAGCAGGCCCAGTTCGGCATCGTCCAAGGCGGGGTCGACGAGGCCCTGCGGTCGGCCAGCGCCCGCCGCACCATCGATGTCGGCTTCGACGGCTACGCCGTGGGCGGGCTGTCGGTGGGTGAGGGCCGGGCCGACATGCTGTCCGCTCTGGCTGCGGCGGTGGCCGTGCTGCCTCTGGACCAGCCCCGATACCTGATGGGGGTGGGCGATCCGGCCGGCTTGGTCGAAGCCGTCGCCCTGGGGATCGACCTGTTCGACTGCGTCTTGCCCACCCGCCTGGCTCGTCACGGCACGCTGCTGACAGACTCGGGTCGACTCAACCTGCGTCAGGCTCGCCACACCCGTGATCCCGGCCCCATCGACGAGACCTGCTCGTGCCCGGTGTGCGCCCGCTGGTCGCGCGGCTACCTGCGCCACCTGCTCGTCGTGGGCGAGATCAGCGCGGCACGGCTGCTCACGTTGCACAACGTGGCGTGGATCCTGCGCTTCGTCGAGCGGACCCGGGCCGCCATCCGGGCCGGGCGCCTCGACGCCTGGCGTCGAGAGGTGCTCGCGATCTGGGGCTGAGTCGCCACCGGGCTCAGACGGACTCGGTCAGGTGCCCGCCGAACGCGCCCACGTCATCAAGGCGTCGGCGCCGACGATGGCGTCGGGGGCGAACACGATCAGCAGGTCGTCGGCGGCGAGCTCGGTCTCGCCGTCGGGGACGAGGACTTCGTCGCCTCGGATGATGGCCGTGATGCGGCACCGGGCGGGGAGGGGCACCGTCCGGAGGCGGTGGCCGAGCACGGGCGACTGGGAACCCAGGTCCACCTCGACCAGCTCGCCGCCGAGCCGGTCCACCGGGACGGTCTCCACGATGGGTGACCAGGGCTCGGACTCTGCCTGCAGCCCGAGACGGGCGGCGAGGCGTCCCACGGTCATGGCCTGAGCGGCGGTGGAGAGGATGACCACGAAGAACACCACGTTGAAGATGGTCCGCCCCGCCGGGTGGCCGTCGATGAGCGGGAAGGTCGCCAAGACGATGGGGACCGCCCCTCGCAGGCCGGCCCAGGCCAGGATCGGCAACTCCCTCACCTTGAACCCGAACCACGGCATGAGCACACCGACGGCGAGGGGTCTGGCCACGAAGACGAGCACCACGGCGACGACGACGGCGCGCACGGCCTGGCCGGGCAGCTCGGAGGGAGACACGAGCAGGCCGAGCAGGAGGAAGAGGCCGATCTCTGCGGCCTCGCCGAGTGAGTCGTGCAGGCCCACGATCAGGCGGCGGTGGCGGGTGACCCGGTTGCCAACCACCACGCCGGCCACGTAGGCGGCGAGCAAGCCTGAGCCGCCGAGCATCGTGGCCGCGCCGTAGGAGAGACCGGCCAGTGAGAGAGCGGCCACGGCTGCCGCAGCCGAGCTGTGGAACCGGGTGCGTTGCAGGAGCCACGACCCTCCGAACCCGACCGCGATCGCGGCGCTGAGCCCGCCGACGATCTGGCGGAACCCGAACCAGACCCAATCCTCGCTGCCGGGGTGGTCGCGGAAGGCGGCGAGCACGCCAATCGTGAGCAGGACCGCCATCGGGTCGTTGAACCCGGACTCGACCTCGAGCAGGGAGCGGACGCGGTTGGGGATGGACAACCCCCGCAGGGCAGAGAAGATCGCCGCGGCGTCGGTGGACGCGACGACTGCGCCCAGCAGCAGCGCGGTGTTGGTGTCGACGTCGAGCACCGGTCGGGCCACGAGGGCCACCGTCGCCATGGTGATGCCCACCCCGGCGGTGGCCATGACGGCGGCCGGTGCGCCCTCCGAACGCATCGCCGCCCACGGCGTGGATAGGCCACCACTGAACAGGATGAGAGCGAGGGCAGCGATGGCTACGCCCTCGACCCAGTGGAGATCCGTGAAGCCGACCTGCACCCATCCGAGGCCGTCACTGCCGATGGCCATGCCGATGGCGAGCGACACCAGCAGGCTGGGAACCGGAGTGCGCTCGACCAGCCCGGTACCGATGAGGCCGAGGGCGAGGAGCGCGGCGGTGACGAGGATGACGCCGTCGACGGGCAGGTGGGCATCCATCGCTGCCACGATGGCAGGCCGATCGCGCCGCCGGCTACCGGGCTGAGGCACCGGGGTCGAACGGCTCCGCCGGAGTCGATGCCACTAGGGTCGTCCAGTCCCTGATGGCGTTGTGATCGGTTCTGCGTGTTCGGCGTCTCCCCGTCCCCTGATGCGAGCGAGAAGGCTGGCGTGCGCCGTCGCGTCCAGGTCGACCCGGGCGGGCCCGCCCGGGTGGCCGACTGATGCCTGACGAGACCCGGGACGACGACCCCGCCGACGCCCCGAAGGTCGATCCGCCGCCGAGCGACGGTCCTTCCGACGACGGGTCCGAAGGCGACGACCCGAGCCTGCTCAGCGAGCCGGACCGGCCGGCGTCGGGCGACCCGGGGATCGACGTAGCTGCCGACGATGTCGACGACGATGACGTCGGGGCGACCGAGCAGGCTGACGAGGACGGCGACAGCGA
>Ga0136640_10000049_pt1 | contig 37262 bp, 32 predicted proteins | sample AntDrymUQ8642106_2_FD_105498 | JGI IMG/M metagenome (GOLD analysis project Ga0136640, IMG submission 105498) | Polar desert sand microbial communities from Dry Valleys, Antarctica - metaG UQ864 (21.06) | ecosystem: Environmental > Terrestrial > Soil > Desert | place: Antarctica: Dry Valley...
ACAGGAACGTCACCTGGCCGGCGAGGTCGTCGGCGAACAGGTCGTTGACGCTGGTGATCTTCCGGCCGATCGGCGTGGGGTTGTAGCCGATGCCGGTGATCCCGGACTGCCACGGTAGTGACCATTGCCGTTCGGGGTCGAACGCGGGCGACCGCAGCCCCTCGCTCAGGTTGTCCATGTTGGGGATCTGTGACGCGTCGATCTGCTCGAGCCAGCCCAGTTCGATCAGGCGCCCGGCCATCCAGTCGGTCAGCACCACGAGGTCGCGGCCGATGTCCTCGCCGTTGGCCAGCTGGTTGCGGACCTTGGCGAAGTACTCGTCGTTGGAGTTGATGTCCTCGTAGTAGTTGACCTTGACGCCGGTCTCCTTGCGGAAGTCGATCAGCGTCGGGCGCTTGTCCTTGCGCTGGTCGATGTACAGCGTCCAGTTGGAGAAGTTGAGCTCACCGCCGACTGTCTGCTGCGGTTGCGGGGCCTCGGATTCGCTGCTGCCGGCCTGCGACCGGGCTTCGCCGCCGATGCCGCAGGCTGACAGCAGTCCACCGGAGGCCAGCAGCGCGCCGCCAGCGCCTACGCGGCGCAAGAAGGACCGGCGGGTGAGGCCGGCGCGGGTTAGCGCCGCAAGTACCTCTGGATCGGGCTGGAACGGCTTGTGCATGCTGGTCCCCTGTTGTCCTTGATCTAACGTGGCCTCAAGCAGTGTGCTTCAGGTGCGGTTCGAGCGTGCGCCGCTGCCGCGCAGTTCGGTGACCGCGGCGTGCAGGCTTTCCACGCAGCGGTCGACGTCGTCGTCGCTGATGACCAGCGGAGGGCAGAAGCTCACCGTGGCCGTGCCGATGGGCCGGGCGATGACCCCCGTGGTCAGCATCCGGTCACGTACCGCCGCGGCGTCGGTGTCCGGATGCAAGCCGGCAGCCCACACCGCGCCGTCGCCCCGCGCCTCGGCGATGTGGCCGTCGTCGGCCAGGGACCGCAGCCCCGTGGCGAGGCGCTCGCCGATCTTGCCGGCACGGTCCAACAGCCCCTCACGGCGGGTGATGGCCAGGGCTTCCAGCCCCGCGGCGCAGGCCGTCGGGTGGCCGCTGTAGGTGTGGCCGTGGCGCAGCACCAGGTCAGGGTCGGCTTCCAACGCCTGACGCACCGGGCCCCCGACGACCACGCCGCCCAGTGGCACGTAGCCGGAGGTCACCGCCTTGGCGAACGTCACAAGGTCGGGTCGGACCCCGAAGCGCTCGGCCCCCCACCACGCGCCCAGTCGCCCGAAGGCGCAGATCACCTCGTCGAAGATCAGCCACGCACCGTGCTCGTCGCACAGCCGCCGCAGCCCCTCCAGGTATCCCGGCACCGGTGGGTACACGCCGCCGGCGCCGATCACCGGCTCGGCGATCACGGCGGCGATCCGGTCGCCGCGCTCGGCGAACACCACCTCGACGGCGGCCAGGTCGTCGTGCGGGGTTTGCACCACGTCGGGCAGCATCGCGCCGAAGTGCTCCTTGTTGAGCGGCAGGCCGGTGACGGCGAGACCGCCGTAGGTGACGCCGTGGTAGGACGGGCGACGGCTGACGATGACCTGCCGCTGCGGCTCACCGCGCACCGCCTTCGCCAGGCGGGCGAGCTTGATCGCGCTGTCGACCGCCTCCGAGCCGCTGGAGGTCAGGAAGATCCGCGCATCTGGGACCGGCGCGATCGCGACCAGCTCCTGGCACAGCTGGTCGGCGGGGTCGTTGGTGAACATCTCGAAGGTGTGGAAGGCGGCCAGCTTGCGCAGCTGCTGGGCGACCGCGTCGGCGATCTCGGCCCGCCCGTGGCCGACGTTGCAGTACCACAGGCTGCCCATGGCATCGACGTAGCGCCGGCCTTGGTCATCGGTGACGATCGCGCCCTGGCCAGACACGATTCGCAGGAACTCGGTGGCGCTGGGTTTGGCGAAGGGGTGCAAGAAGGCCGGAGGAGCGCTGATGGGACTACCTTCCACAGACATAGGGGTCTCCTGCGGGGAACGCTTCCAGCGCTTGTCCCTCGAGGACTGACGTGAGACGGCGTCCCCGCAGGACGGCCCTGAAGGCCTGACGCCCACAAGGGTGTTGTCCTGCGAGGACTGGTCCATCAGCACGGCGCCGCGCCTTCGCCCGCCCCGTCCGTGACCCACCGTAAGGGGGTGGATGTTCATGCTTGGAGTAGGAATCGACTGGGCCGAGGAGTTCCACGACGTGGCGCTTGGCCGACCTGGCGACGGCGTGTTCGACGAGATCCACGTCGACCACACGCCCGCCGCGCTGGACGCGCTGATCGCGCGCATCGTCGCGCTGGAGCCGGATGCGGCCGAGGTGCGGGTGGTGATCGAGACCCGACACGGGCTGCTCGTGGAGCGGCTGGTGGACGCCGGGTTCACGGTGCTGCCGGTCAACCCTGACCTGATCGCACGCCGGCGCGGGCCGGCGAAGAAGAAAGACGACGCCGAGGACGCCCGCATCGCCTGTCGGCTGGCGCTGGACCGGTTCACCGACCTGCGCGCGCTGGTGCCCCACGGTGAGCAGGCTGGGCAGCTGCGCGCGATCGCCCGCGACGACCTGCGCGCCCAGCGCGACGCCCGCCGGCTGCTCAACCGGCTGCGCGCCGACCTGATCGCCACGTTCCCCGCCGCGCTGGCCATCGCCGGTGACGACATGGCCGCCCCGACCTTCCTCAAGCTGCTGCAGCGCTGGCCCACCGCAGACGCGCTGGCCAGCGCCGCCCGAGACGAGCTGGAGGCGTTCGCGCGCTCGTGCCGTCACGGCTGGCCCGACCGCTTCACCGACAAGGTCACCGCCGCGCTGGCCGCCGACCAGCTGGCCGCCAAGCCCTACCTCGTGCGCGCAAAGGCCGACACCATCCGCCTGGCCGCCGCCCAGCTGCTGCTCATCCACACCCAACGCCACGCCTGGGAGAAGCGCATGGGCGCGCTGCTGCTGGGCGCCCCACGCGAAGGCCGAGCCCACCAGCCCGGAGACGACCGGGGGCCGGCGGTCCCTGGCGGCGAGATCTACCTGAGCTTTCCCGGCCTCGGTGATCGCCTCGCCGCCAGGATCGCCGCAGAGATCGGCGACATCACCACGTTCACCACAGCGAACGCGCTGCAATGCTACGCCGGCAAAGCACCCGTCACGAGGCGATCCGGCAAGTCCGAGCTGACCGTGGCGACCCGCCTGGCCTGCAACCGCTTCCTCGCCGACGCCGTCCAGCAATGGGCGTTCACCAGCCTGCTGCGCTCCGGCTGGGCGCGCGAGTTCTACGACGCCAAGACCGCTATCGGCAACAACCACCACAAGGCCCTGCGCGCCCTCGGCAACCGCTGGCTCCAAGTCCTGTGGCACTGCCTCACCCACGGCGTCGCCTACGACGAAGCCGTCCACGTCGCCAACCGCAACCGCGCCCTCGGACGGCTCAACCAGCCGCGAAAGCAAGCCGCTTGAAGAAGAGGTTGACAAAGGGTGTCTCACAGGGCGACCCCTTCGACGGGGCCGCCAGGTGCTCGGTCGCCGGTATCCACGCGCAGACCGGCCATCTCTTTTTGCGCCTCGCCGAGCACCTGGTCGAGGATGTCGACCAGCTCGCCGAGGATCAAGCGGTCGGCGATCAGCGGCGGCGAGATCTGGATGACCGGCTCGTCGCGGTCGTCGGCGCGGCAGATCAAGCCGAGCTCCAGCAGCCGTGGCGACAAGAAGCCGCGCAGCAGCCGCTCGGCATGCGCGTCGTCGAAGGCGACCTTGTGCTCGCGGTCGGCCACCAGCTCCAGCGCCCAGAAGTAGCCGGTGCCGCGGACGTCGCCGACGATCTCGTGGCGGGCCATCAGTTCGCGCAGCTGCCCGCCGAGCCACTCGCCGTTGCGCTGCACGTTGCCCAGCACGTCCTCGGTGTCAAAGACGCCGAGGTTGGCCAGCGCCACCGCGCAGGCGACCGGGTGGCCGCCCCACGTGGCGCCGTGCAGGAACATGGCGGTGGGGTTGGCGCGCATGGCGTCGCCGATGCGACGGCGGAACACCAGGCCCCCCAGCGGCAGGTAGGCCGAGGTCACGCCCTTGGCGAAGGTGATGATGTCGGGCAGGTAGCCGTAGCGCTCGGCGCCGGTCCAGGTACCCAGACGGCCGAAGGCGCAGATGACCTCGTCGGAGACCAGCAGCACGCCGTGGCGATCACAGATCTCGCGAACCTTCTGGAAGTAGCCGTCCGGCGGGGTGAGGCAGCCGCCGGCGTTCTGCACCGGCTCCAAGAATACGGCGCTGACGGTCTCGGGGCCCTCCTCGATGATGATCTGCTCGATGGCGCCCGCGGGGTCGTCGGACCGCGGCCGGTAGGCGTTAGTGTTGGGCGCGTAGCGGTAACCGGTGGGCATGATCGCTGCGAACGGCTCGCGCAGCCCGGGAATCCCGGTCACCCCCAGCGCGCCGAGGGTCGTGCCGTGATAGGCGTACTGACGGCTGATCACCTTGTGCCGCTGCTGGTCACCGTTGGCCACGTGGAACTGGCGGGCGAGCTTGAGCGCCGACTCCACGGCCTCCGACCCGGAGTTGACGAAGAAGCAGTGCTCCAGGTCACCAGGAAACCGCTCGGCCAAGGCGCCGGCGAGGTCGATCGCCGGCTGGTGCGCGGTTGCCCAGTTGGTGGCGAACGGCAGCTTGGCCATCTGCTCGGCGGCGGCCTTCGGCATCTCGGGCCGTCCGTAGCCAACCTGCACGCAGAACAGCGCCGACAGCCCGTCGAGGTAGCGCTTGCCGGTGGTGTCCCACACATAGCAGCCTTCGCCACGGTCGAGCACCGGGACGCTTGGGTGGTCGCCGAGCCAGTCGGCCGTGCGCGTGAAGTGCAACCACAGGTTGCCGTCCGACAGGGAGTTGGTCATCGCATTCTCCTGCGTGTCCGTTGGGTACAGCGCGTGAAGGAACAGTCCGGCTATCGCGGCGGGTTGCTGTAGGTCACCTGGAGCACCGAGCCGCCGCCCTCCTCAACGATCGTAAAGCCGACGGTCTCCTGGAACTCGCGCTGGTACAGCAGGCTCAGCCCCTTCACGCCGTTGTCGGTGAAGCTGTCGTCGCTGACCTTGTCCCAGCCGCCCCGGCGGTAGGCCATGCGCAGGAACTCCGCCACGGCGGGCGGCCTGGGGTCCAGCTGCTGGTAGAAGGTGCCGTTGCCGGCCTTGGGCCTCCCGAAGCCCTTCGCGAGCTGGCCGCCGGCGGGTATCACGAAGCCCTCGGGCAGGAAGCGCACCGGCACGACCTCGGCCAGCGACTCAGGGTCTGCCGGGCGCAGCGCGCCGCCGCCCGCCGAGGCTTGCTCCTCAGTGGCCGCCGGTTCCGACGGCGCCTCAGACGGCTCCGACGGCGCCTCATAGGACTCCGAAGGGCTGGCCGACTCGCTGGGCTCGGAGGCCTGCGTGGCCTCGGTGGTCGCTGCGGCCTCGGAGGTCATCGGCGTTGGCGCAGCCGCGGATGGCTCGGTCGCCGGGTCGCCTGCCGATTCGCTGCAGGCAACCGCCAACATCGCCAGCAGTACCGCTAACCCGGTCGAAACCTTGGACATCAGACCTCCACAAATTGACGCCCCCCACCACCTTGCGTGGCATGGCCCGCCCGTGATGCCGCAGGGGGCCGAGAGCGCGATCTTGCCCACGAGCCAGGGCGCGAGAGCGCGATCTGTCCTCGAGCTAGGGCGCGAGAGCGCGATCCTTGCCCAGCTAGGTGTCTCCAATGTAAGACATGACGTGCTTGACGCGCGTGTAGTCCTCGAAGCCGTACATCGACAGGTCCTTGCCGTAGCCTGAGTGCTTGAAGCCGCCGTGGGGCATCTCAGCCACGATCGGGATGTGGGTGTTGATCCACACGCAGCCGAAGTCAAGGCGCTTGGCCATGCGCATCGCTCTGCCGTGGTCGCGGGTCCACACGCTGGACGCCAGCCCGTAGCGCACCCCGTTAGCCCACGCCGCGGCCTGGTCCTCGTCGTCGAACCGCTGGACGGTGATGACAGGCCCGAAGATTTCCTCCTGGCTCAGCTCGTCGTCCTGGCGCAGGCCGGCGACCACCGTCGCCTCATGGAAGTAGCCACCGTTGCCGCTCAGCGCCGAGCCGCCGGCCACGACCTCGTTGTGGGCGGGGCGGCGCTCCAGCAGCCCGACCACACGGCCGAGCTGATCGGGGTTGTTGAGCGGACCGAACGCCGCCTCAGGGTCCGACGGCATCCCGGTGCGCGTCGCCATGGCCTGCTCGGCCAGGGCCGACACGAAGTCGTCGTGCACCCGGGGCGCGGCCAGCACACGGGTGGCCGCCGTGCAGTCCTGGCCGGCGTTGAAGTAGCCGGCCCCGGCGATCGCCTCGGCGGCGGCATCGACGTCGGCGTCGTCGAACACCACCACGGGGGCCTTGCCACCCAGCTCGAGGTGGACGCGCTTGAGGTCGGCGGCGGCCGCGCGAGCCACCGCCATGCCGGCGCGCACGCTGCCGGTGATCGACACCATCGAGGGAATCCGGTGGCTGACCAGCGCCGCGCCGGTGTTGCGGTCGCCGCAGATGACGTTGCACACACCCGGCGGTAGGAACTCGGCCATGAGCTCGGCCATCCAGCGCGTGCTGACCGGCGTGGTGTCCGACGGCTTGAGCACCACCGTGTTGCCGGCGGCGATGGCCGGCGCCCACTTCCACACCGCCATCATCATCGGGTAGTTCCAGGGCGTCACCTGTGCGCAGACGCCGACCGGCTCACGGCGGACGAAGGAGGTGTGACCCGCCATGTACTCCCCTGCGGCCTTGCCCTCTAAGACACGAGCGGCGCCGGCGAAGAAGCGGATCTGATCCACCGCTGGCGGCACCTCCTCGTCCATCGTGAGCTGCCGCGGCTTGCCGGTGTTCTCGCACTCCAGATCGACGAGCTCGTCGGCACGCGACTCGATCGCGTCGGCGATGCGAAGCAGCGCCAGGCTGCGCTGTGAGGGGGTCGCTTCACGCCACGACTCGAAGGCCGCGGCTGCCGCCGAGCAGGCGGCGTCGATGTCGGCCTGGCCCGAGACGGGCGCGGTGGCGAACACCTCGCCGGTCGACGGGTCGACCAGCTCGCTAGTGCGCCCGTCGGCGGCCGGCTGCGCCGCGCCGTTGACGAAGTTGGTCAGGGTCCGCATCGGTCCTCCACATTCCGCCCGGCCGACAGCCTCTCGCGCGCCGCGATGCCGGCCGGCACCGGCGGCGATTCCGTCCTCCAGTAGCGAGGCGGTAGGACACATCTTGGACGGCGCATGACCAGGTGTCCAGGTAGGCTGCCCCGCGCCATGCGACCCGGGCCCTACGACGACGTCAGCTTCTGGATGGCCGATGCGGGACCGATCCGGCCGCGCCCTGCCTTGCCTGGCAACCGCGACGTCGACGTCGCCGTGCTGGGAGCGGGCCTGACGGGCCTGTGGACGGCCACCGAGCTGCTGCGACGCAGGCCCGGTCTCCAGGTAGCGGTCATCGAAGCCGAAACGGCAGGGTTCGGCGGCTCGGGACGCAACGGCTCGTGGTGCGTTGCGGGTCTGGGACTCACCCTTGGCGGGCTGGCGCGCCGCTTCGGCGACGACACCGCCCGGCGGGTCAGCCGGGTGATGCGCGACACCGTCGACGAAGTGGGCCGCTTCTGCACCGAGGAAGGCGTGGACGCTAGCTTCCACAAGAGCGGCGTGCTGCGCGTGGCCAGGGGGCGCCATGAGCTGCCGGCCGTCACAGCCGCCTGGGACCTGCGCCGGCGGCTGGGGCTGACCAACGGCTGCGCCGTGCTGGACGCCGACGAGTTACAGCAACGCGTGCGGGTGAACCGGGGCGTTGGCGCCCTGGCCGACGCCCATGGCGCCACGGTCCACCCCGCCAGGCTGGTGCGCGGCCTCGCCGACGTGCTGGAGCGCCAGGGCGGCACGTTGTGGGAGCAGACGCGCGTCACCGACGTGCACCCCGGCGGCGGAAGTCGGCGGCCGCGCCTGCGCACCCCCCTCGGCGACGTGACCGCCAGTGCGGTGGTCCTGGCCGGCGAGGCGTGGTTGTCGCAGCTACCCCGGATGCGGCGCCGCGTGCTGCCGCTGTACTCGTTGATCGTGCTCACCGATCCCCTACCCGACGAACACTGGGACGCCATCGGCTGGCGCGGCCGTGAGGCGCTGTCGTCGCACCGCCTGTCCGTGGACTACCTGGCCCGCACCGCCGATAACCGGGTGCTGCTCGGCGGGCGCGGTGCGCCCTACCACCTCGGTTCCCGGATCCAGCCGGACTACGACCATCACCCCCCGACGCACGACCTGTTGCGCGCGCAGCTGCGTGACTGGTTCCCCCAGATCGGCCAGGTCGGCTTCAGCCATCAGTGGGGTGGCCCGGTGGCCATGCCGCGCGACTGGCTGCCGACCTTCTCCTTCGACCCGCGTACCGGCGTGGCTGCGGCGTACGGCTACACCGGCCAGGGCGTGGCGGCAGCCAACCTGGCCGGGCGGGTGCTGGCCGACCAGATCACCGGCGCCGGCGGGCTCTGGGCGGACTTGCCGATGGTCCGCCTGGCACCGCGGCGCTGGGAGCCCGAGCCGCTGCGCTGGCTGGCAGTCCGCTACCTGCAGGGCGCCATCGGTCGCAGCGACGCCCGCGCGGCCCGCTCCGGCAGGCCGCCCGCGAAGCTGTCGGTCGTGCAGCGGCTGCTGCGACACTGAGCACGCGGGTAGCCGCCGCCGGCTTACCACGGTCCGCGCTCGACCTGAGCTGGGTGACCGTAAACCGGCGACGAGGAGAGGAGGCCGTGATGTGGAGTCCGCAGGACGCGGCGCCTGAGCCGTTCGATCCCGAGTACTTGTCGGCCTTTCAGGCCCGCTCGTCTTTTGCCGGCGTACCGCCGCGCCGCTGGGACACCGCCGAGCCAGGGGAGGTCGTGATCCTCGGCGCGCCCTTTGACTGGGGCGCCAGCCACCGCCCAGGCGCCCGCTTCGGCCCCAAGGCGATCCGTGAGGCCGACTATCTCGGCCCGGACGGCCGCCGGCCGCACCTCACGGCGGGACTGGACCCGCTGGTGGAGCTGCCGGTGGTGGACGCGGGCGATGTGCCGGTGATGCCGGGCTACATGGAACAGTCGCTGCGCAACATCGAGGCGGCCGTGCACTCGGTGACCTCGCGGGGTGCGATCCCGCTGGTCCTCGGTGGCGACCACACGATCGCCCTGCCCGACGCGACCGGCATCGCCCGTCACCTCGGCTTCGGGCAGGTCGCGGTCGTGCACTTCGACGCCCACGCGGACACCGGCGAGACGCAGTTTGGGATGCTGCTCGGCCACGGGACACCGATGCGCCGGCTGATCGAATCCGGCGCGGTGCCCGGCCACCGCTTCACCCAGATCGGGCTGCGCGGCTACTGGCCCGACCAGGAAACCTTGGCCTGGATGCGCGGGCAGGGCATGCATTCCTACTTCATGGAGGACTGTGTGCGCCGGGGGCTTGACACCGTTGTGGACGAGGCGGTCGGGCTGGTGACCGGCGGCGGGGCCGACCACGAGCCGGCGAAGGGGGCCTTCCTGTCGATCGACATCGACGTGGTCGACCCCGGCGCGGCACCGGGGACCGGCACGCCCGAGCCAGGCGGGCTCACCGGTCGCCAGCTGCTGGACACCGTCCGGCGCCTCGGCCGCGAGCTGAACGTGGTCGGCGCCGAGGTCGTCGAGGTCTGCCCCGCCTACGACGCGCCCGCCGACCTCACCGCCGCCCTGGCCAACCGTGTGGTCCTGGAGCTGTGCACGGGCATCGCCGAGCGCCGACGAGCCGGTGACGGATAAGTTGCGGCCGGCGTTCGGCGGACTCAGTCCACGCCGGTGTAGCGCTGCACGGCGGCGATCAGGGCGGAGAGGTCGTCGATCGGAACCTGCTCGCTACCACTCGGCGCTGTGACGACCGCCACGTCGTTTCCCTCCGGCAGGTGGATCACGACGTCGGCTGAAAGGTCCGCCGGCGCGGCGTCGGAGACGATCAGCACATCGGCATGGCCCCGAAACGACTCGGGCACACCTTCGGTCACGACCATGATCTCAAGCTCGTCGCGATCCAGAGCGCGCGACAACGTGTCCCCGAGCAACCTCGGGCTGACGGCGATGACGACACGGTGGCGCATGGACATATTCTGCACAAACACTAGGCAACGCCCTATCCTGCCCGTGCGTCACCCCTAGTTTTGAGGATGGTGGGAAAAATGGGCGGCGGCGTCCTCATCGTCGAGGATCACGGGTTGTTGGCGGACAGCCTGGTGTTCGCGCTGCGCGAGGAGGGGCTGGACGTCGACAAGGTGGCGCCCGTGACCGTCGACGGGATCCTGGACGAAGCCCGGCGGCTGTCGCCAACGGTCGTGCTGCTGGACCTGGATCTGGGCGGCGAGATCGGCTCAGCCGTGGGGCTCATCTGGCCGCTGCACAAGCTCGGTGCGCAGGTGGTCATGGTCACCGGCATCACCGACCGCACCCGGCTGGCGGAGTGCTTGGAGGCCGGAGCGACCGGACTGATCGACAAGGGCACGTCGTTCGATGAGCTGGTCGACTCCGTGCGGGAGGTGGCCGAGCTCGGCACGATCGTCTCGGCGACGCAACGCGACGCGCTGTTGGCCGAGCTGCGCGAGCAACGCAGGGCTGACCAGCGCCGGCGTGAGCCCTTCGAGCGGCTAACACCGCGCGAGCGCGAGGTGCTCGCCGCGCTGATGGACGGCAAATCCGCCGACGTCATCGCCAAGGAGTCGTTCGTCTCCCTGGCCACCGTCCGCAGCCAGATCCGCACCATCCTGATGAAGCTCGGCGTCAACTCTCAGCTGACCGCCGTGGCGCTGGCCCAACGTAACGGCTGGGTCCTGCGCTAGCCGCTGGGGGGCGTGCCGCGCGAGGAGCGTGCGCTACCGCCTCCGGTCACTTGAGCGTTGGCGTGCCGCGTCATCAACCTTGACGATGCGGAGCTAACGCAGGACGTGCCAGCGTCGATGCCGCTGAACAGTCCTTGGCGGCGAGCGGCCGCTGCTATCGCGGTGTGCATGACGTTGGCCGCCTGCACGCCAGGGGCAAGCCCCGATCCGGGAGGCGTGGACAGCCCGGTGGACGCCGTCGATCCGCCGCGACCGGGCAGGTCAACCCTGGACTGGCGGCGCTGCGGCAAGCCCTTCGAGTGCGCGACGCTGCGCGTGCCGCTGAACCACGCCCGGCCAGCCGGACGCAAGCTGGGCCTGGCGGTGATTCGCTTGCAGGCACCGGTGCGCGACCAGCGCCTGGGATCATTGGTCGTCAACCCCGGTGGGCCGGGCGGCTCGGGCGTGCAGTTCGTCCGCCACGGCGCCATCGACGCGATTCCCGCCGAGCTCCGCGCACAGTTCGACATCGTCGGCTTCGACCCGCGGGGCGTGGGCAGGAGCGCGGCCGTGTCGTGCGGCGGCGCCTCCAATGATCTCCTGTCGTCCGACCTGAGTCCGGATTCCCCTGGCGAGGTCGCCCCGCTGCTGGCAGCGGCCCGCCGGCTGGCACAGGCTTGCGGCGACCGGAACGGGCCGCTACTACACCGGATGTCCACCGAGGACGTCGCCCGCGATCTGGACCTGCTGCGCGAAGCGCTGGGTGACCGGCAGCTGACCTATGTCGGCTTCTCCTACGGCACGTTCATCGGTGCGACGTATGCCCAACTGTTCCCGCAACGGACCCGAGCGCTGGTGCTCGACGGCGCGGTCGACCCGAGCCTGGATGCGCAGCAGCGCGCCCGCCAGCAGGTTCAGCAGCTTGAGCGCACCCTCGGCGACTTCTTGGACGCCTGCGACACGGAGCCGACCTGCCCCCTGGGCCGGCGCAAAGGCCAGAGCCGGGACCGATTCGAGACGCTGCTGGCCGCGCTCAAGCAGGCGCCACTGCCGGTGCCGGGCTCCGGTCGGGCGCTGCAGGCCAGCGAGCTGCTGGTCGCCACCGCCGGTCTGCTCAAGGACCGTGGGCCCGGTTGGACCAGCCTTGGACTGGGTCTGCGGCTGGCCTCGGATGGCGATGGTTCCCTGCTCCTTGCCGTCGCCGACAGGGCATTGGGGCAGGCTGGGTCAGGCGACTGGCTCGGACCCCTGCTGGCGGTGAACTGCCTGGACGTCCCGGCTCCTCGGCCGCAGGCCTACCCGAGCTGGCCTCCAGCGACATCGCCTACGAGCAGCGCGTTCGCCAAGCCTTCGGCGGTCAGCTCAACGGCGACCTCCGGTGGCACCGGGGCGGGTATCTGGCGCATGACCCCTCCGGCATCGTCTCAGAGCTGGCTGCAGACAACCCGGATGTCGTGGTACTGGGCCCGAAGGTGTCCGCGGGGGAGTCAGGACCGCATCACGGAGGGTCTCAAGGATCTGGCTTTGACCACCGACGTTGCCGTGATCGCTGTCGTCGCCGCGGACATTCACGGCCTGGCCAATCGACGGCTCCGGCTGCACAACCTGCGAGGTTCCTCCGCGCTTGCCTACGAATGTGATGTCGCCGTGATCTTGAACGACAAGTCCCAAGCGGTCTCGAAGGTGCACCTCGCCTACGACCCGGTGCGGGCGGCGACGTTCAAGCACCAGGTGGTATTCACCGTCGAGAAAAACCGCGGCGGCCAGGCACCACTGGACCTGGAGTTCCGCAAGGACTTCGCCTCCTATCGCTTCCAGACCCGGGGAGCCTTTGTGTCCGACCGGCTGGTCGACGAGCGACTCGACATCGAGTAACCCCGTGACAACGACGGCCTTTGCGTAACCGTGCCTCGTCGCTCGCCTGCACTCTCACCCGTCTTGGACCTTCGCTGCATGCAGCTGACCGCGACGACAGTTCATCAATCAATGGGATGCCGGCCAGCACCCTGTCCCGCACGCTGATCCTCGAGCCTCGCAGCATTGCAGTCATACGAAAGAAGCAGGAATGTCAACAGGCGTCGTCGAGCACGAGGTGGCCAGACAGGGATGGGTATGGTCAGCGCTGCGCTCGCCCGTCAGCACGGCGCTTGTCGCGCTGCTGTTCGGCTTGTTCGCCTACAGCCACGTCGCCAGCTGGCTCGCCGGGGGGCACTTCACAGGACTGGTCTTCGCCCTCCAGGAATCGGTCCTCGTCGTCCTGTTCCTAACTCGCCGGCGAACCAAGGCCGTCTCGCAGAATCCGACCGACTGGGTGGCCGGGTTCGTGGGCACCTTCCTCTGCCTGTTGCTGAGGCCGGTCGGGACACCTGCCATCGCAGGACTGGACGAGCTGTTCTTTGCGCTGCAGCTGACCGGCGCGGCGTTGAGCCTCGTCGCCGCCATGCACCTGGGGCGCAGCTTCGGCATCATCGCCGCCAACCGCGGTGTGAAGGACACCGGCGCCTACGGAATCGTGCGGCATCCTCTGTACGCGGCGTACATCTTCTCACACCTGGGGTACCTCTTGTCAGCGCCGTCGCTGTGGAACATGGCCATCCTTGGTATGACGTGGCTGGCGATGTTCCGGCGTATCACCGCTGAGGAGCAAGTGCTGCAGCGGGACCCGGCGTACCGCAGCTACGCCGCACGAGTGCGGTTCCGGCTCATACCAGAGCTGTACTGAAGGCTGCCTGCGCTGTCGTCGTCGATCAGGCCTCGGCCGAGATTGGGCGGCGCCGCGGCGGTCGTGCGACACTGGCGGGCAGGGGTCAGCCGTCGCGATGCAAGGGCGCAGCCGACCGCCCGGACCCGCCGCAGCGGCGACTAGACTGACCGCTGTCGGCCGCCCTGCAGGGCCGGGATGCCGCCGGATCGACATGGAGGACGCATGAGGGCTCGACGCCCCCGCGGCGCAGCGCGCAGCCGCGGCGTGTGGAGCTGGGCCGCTGTCGCCCTTGGGGGGCTGCTGCTGGCCGGCTGCCAGACCGATCACCCGCAGAACACGCTGACACCGGCAGGCCCGGTGGCCGACACCCAGCAGAACCTGTGGTACGTGGTCTTCGTCATCGCCGTGGTGGTCTTCATCCTGGTGCAGGGGCTGATCCTGTACGCGGTGTTCCGGTTCCGGGACCGGGGCGACGACGATCAGGCGATCCCCAAGCAGGTGGCCGGCAACACGCGCCTTGAGATCATGTGGACCATCATCCCGGCGATCATCCTGGCCGCGATCGCGGTGCCGACCGTCAAGACGGTCTTCGACCTCGCCGCGGTGCCGTCCGACCCGTTGGAGGTCCGCGTCATCGGCAAGCAGTACTGGTGGGAGTTCGAGTACACGGGCGAAGAGGGCCAGGGCGTGGTCACCGCCAACGAGCTGCACATCCCCGTGGACCGGCCCGTGTTCCTGACCATGGAGTCGCTCGGCCAGCAGCCCACCGACCCGACGGGCGTCATCCATTCGTTCTGGGTGCCCAAGCTCGCCGGCAAGCAGGACGTCGTGCCAGGCCACCAGCGCACCATGACCATCGAAGCCAGCGAGCCGGGCAGGTACAGGGGCACGTGCGCCGAGTTCTGCGGTCTGTCGCACGCCAACATGCGCTTCGTGGTCGTCGCCGAAGAGACCGCCGACTTCGAGGGGTGGATCGCAAGCCAGACCGAGCCCGCCGCCAGCCCCACCGACGAGCTGGCGGCCCAAGGCGAGCAGCTGTTCACCGAGCGGACCTGCATCGCCTGCCACGCGATCACGGGCTACGAAGGCGCCGAGGCCCGCGTCGGACCCGACCTCACGCACTTCCAGCAGCGCGAGAAGTTCGCGGGCTACATCCTCGAGAACAACGAAGCAAACCTGACCGCTTGGCTGAAGGACCCGCAGGCGGTCAAGCCGGGTTCCCAGATGCCCAACCTGCAGTTGTCCGACGCCGACGTGGACGCCCTGGTGGCGTACCTACGCACCCTCGAGTAGCGGAGCCGACACCCCATGGCTGTCACTGCCCAAGAACCGGTCACCCGGCGCAGCGCCTTCCAGCGTCCCACCGCCGAGACCGGCTTCTGGAGCTGGATCACGACTGTCGATCACAAGAGGATCGGCATCATGTACTGGGTCACCGCCTTCTTCTTCTTCCTGGTCGGTGGCATCGAGGCGTTGCTGATCCGTGTGCAGTTGTCGCGTCCCGACAACACGCTGCTGTCGGCCGACGCCTACAACCAGATTTTCACCATGCACGGCCTGACGATGATTTTCTTCGCGCTGATGCCGTTGGGAGCGGCGTTCTTCAACTACCTGCTGCCGCTGCAGATCGGCGCGCGCGACGTTGCGTTCCCGCGGCTGAACGCCTTCAGCTACTGGGTCTTTCTCGCCGCGGGTATCTTCATCTACTCCGGCGTGCTGCTCGGCGGGCTGCCCGACGGTGGCTGGTTCAACTACGCGCCACTGAACATCATCGGCCCCGACCCGACAGCCACGGAGGCGGCTGGCCAGGTCGCGGTCGCCGCGGCCAACCACACCTCGCGGATGGTCTTCTACTCGGTCGGCCTGCAGATCGCCGGCATCGCGTCGCTGGCGTCGTCGGTCAACTTCATCGTCACCATCCTGAACATGCGCGCGCCCGGCATGACGCTGATGCGCCTGCCGATCTTTACCTGGGCGACCTTCGTCACGTCGTTTCTGATGCTGTTCGCGATGCCGGTCATCGGCGTGGCGCTGTGGCAGCTGATGTTCGACGTGCGCTTTGGCACCAACTTCTTCAACCCGGCCGCAGGCGGTGACCCGATCCTGTGGCAGCATATGTTTTGGCTGTTCGGCCACCCCGAGGTCTACATCCTGATCCTGCCGGCCTTCGGGATCGTCTCAGAGGTGCTGCCGGTCTTCGCGCGCAAGCCGCTGTTCGGCTACTCGGCGATGGTGTTCTCCATGATCGCCATCGCCTTCCTCGGCTGGGGTGTGTGGGCACACCACATGTTCGCCGCGGGCCTGGGACCGGTGGCGAACGCCGCCTTCGGTTTGTCGACGATGTTCATCGCGGTACCGACTGGCGTGAAGATCTTCAACTGGCTGGGCACGCTGTGGGGCGGGCGCATCCGCCTGACCACGCCGCTGCTGTTCGGCGTCGGCCTGGTGGCGATGTTCACCATCGGTGGCCTGTCGGGCGTCACCCACTCGATCGTGCCGTCGGACTACCAGCAGACCGACACCTACTACGTCGTCGCACACTTCCACTACGTGATGTTCGGCGGCTCCATCTTCGGCTTGTTCGCCGGCACCTACTACTGGTTCCCGAAGGTCACTGGCCGCCTGCTCGACGACCGCCTCGGCAAGCTGCACTTCTGGCTGATGCTAATCGGCTTCAACGTCACCTTCGGCCCGATGCACCTGCTGGGCATGGACGGCATGCCCCGGCGCATCTACACCTACGCCGACGGCATGGGCTGGAACTTGTGGAACCTGGTCGAGACGATCGGCGCGTTCATCATCGCCACCTCGATCGCGGTGTTCATCGCCAACCTCGTGATCACCCGCCGCCGCGGCGAGCCCGCCGGCGACGACCCGTGGGACGCGCGCACCGTCGAGTGGATGACCACCTCCCCGCCGCCGCACTACAACTTCGCCGAGGTGCCGCAGATCTCGGCCCGCGACGAGCTGTGGCACCGCAAGTACGTGGGCGGCGCGAACAAGCCACCCGTCCGGGTACCAGCCGGTGCGTCGCCTGACCACGACCCCGCCGAGGCCGCCGTGGACGACCAGGCGGCGCCCGCCCACGGCCCGGGACACACCGGCCACGCTGATATCCACATGCCGAGCCCGTCTTACTACCCCGCCGTCGCCGCGGCCGGCATGCCGATCGCCGGCTGGGGCGTTTACGCCGGAGGCCCCACGCAGGTGGTGTTGCTTGCGCTCGGCGGCCTGCTGATCCTGTCGGGGCTGTTCGGCTGGGTGCTGGAGCCCAGCGCCGAGGAGCACGTCTGATGGCAGCACAGCCAGAAGCCGACATGAGCGCTCCCCTGCCCGGGACCGACTACGAGCACAGCACCAGTCTCGGTCTGAGCAACAACAAGCTGGGCATGTGGACCTTCATCGGATCGGAGTGCCTGTTCTTCGGCGCGTTGATCTCGACGTACCTGATCTATGTCGGGCGCACGAACGAAGGACCGACCCCGGCGGCGATCTACGACGTGCCGTTCACGTCGGTGTCGACCTTCATCCTGCTGATGTCGTCGCTGGGGATGGTGCTGGCGCTGGCCGCCATCCAGGCCGGCGAGATGCGCAAGTTCCGCACCTGGATCCTGGCCACCGGGTTGATGGGCGCCACCTTCCTTGCCGGGCAGTTCTACGAGTTCACGGTCTTCGCCGCCGAGCAGTTCAATCTGACCACCAGTCCCTTCAGCTCGTCGTTCTTCGTGCTGACCGGCTTCCACGGGCTGCACGTGGCGCTGGGCATCCTGATGCTGCTGGCCATGTGGACCGCCTCGATGATGGGGCGGCTGCCGCAACAGCTGCACACCACTGTCGAGAACATCGGGCTGTACTGGCACTTCGTCGACATCGTCTGGATCATCATCTTCACCGTCGTGTACCTGATCCCAGCGGCGACGACCGCGCCGGCAGCAGGCTAGCGCTCGTCTAGCGGAGTGGTAGCGCACATAGATAGGCAGCGCCGTGGCAGAGACCGAGTACGACAAGGAGCACACCCACCCGGGTGTCGGCCAGTACGTCGAGATCGGCATCATCCTGGGCGTGATGACCCTGCTGGAGGTCATCCTGTTCGAGAGCTTCGACCGCGGTTTCTCCACCCAGGTCGGCATCCCGGCCTTGATTGTCCTGACGATCCTCAAGTTCATGCTGGTCGTGCTGTGGTTCATGCACCTGCGCTTCGACCACAAACTGTTCCGACGGCTGTTCTTCGTCGGCGTCGCCTTGGCCTTACTGGTGTTCGGGATCGTCGGCGCCAACTTCTACCTCGGCCCGCAGATCGGGTTCTAGCGCAGCTATGGAGTCCATGAGCCACGACTTGAGCTGGCAGCCCCACGCCGACGCGTGGTTGCTCGTCGTCGTCCTGCTCGGCGCCTACCTGTACGCCCTGTCGGCCTGGGGCCCGCGCTACGCGCCCGGCCGTGCCCCCGTCACGACCCGCCAGCGCTGGTACTTCTACTGTGGCGTCGGCGCGATCTGGGTGGCCTCGGACTGGCCGATGCACCAACTGGCCGACACGCTGTTCAGCGTGCACATGAGCCAGCACCTGATCTACTCGCTAGTGGCTGCGCCGCTGCTGATCCTTGGCACGCCGTCGTGGCTGCTGCGCCGGCTGCTGCACCCACGTCCGGTCGCGGCGGTCTGGCGGGCGCTGACCAAGCCGCTGCCGGCGCTGCTGATCTTCAACGCCTGGGTGGCCGGCTACCACTTCCCGCCACTGGTCGACCTGTCGGTCAGCAACGACGCCTTTCACGTCGGTGTCCACGCCGTCTGGATCGCGGTGTCACTGCTGATGTGGTGGCCCGTGCTCAGCCCCCTTCCGGAGTTCCCGCACTTCTCCTATCCCGCACGGATGGCCTACCTGTTCGGCCAGTCGATCGTGCCCACAGTGCCGGCGTCGTTTCTGACCTTCGGTCAGGGACTGCTGTACCGCAGCTATGCCCAGGGCCCGGCCGCCTTGGGGATCGATCCGCTGACCGATCAGCAGGTCGCCGGGCTGCTGATGAAGATCGGCGGCGGCTTCTTCATCTGGATCGTGATCGGCGCGCTGTGGTTCCGCTGGAGCTCCGAAGAGGAGCACGGCGGTCCCGACGTGCTGTACTGGCGCGACCTGGAGCAGGACTTGGAACAGGTGAAGACCTCAACATGAGTGATCTATGAACGACGACTTCCGACAGCGGGTCTTCCTGCCGATCGTGATGCCCCTGGCGGTGATGGTGGGGTTCATCGGCTTCGCCTTCGCGCTGTCCAGAATCCTGCTGGCCGTGCCCGAGGCGGCGGCGACGACCATCGCGCTGGCCGTGGCGGCCTACATCCTGGTGGTGGCCGCGCTGGTTGCCGCCAAGCCGATCATCACCTCGCGCGCCCTGGCGGTCGGCGTGACCGTCGCCTGCGTCGCGGTCCTGGCCGCCGGCACCCTGGCCGGCGCCGCCGGCATGCGTGAGCTCCACGCCGAGGAAGAGGCGGCGGCCGGCGAAGGCGGCGAAGGGGCCACCGGCGAGTCGGCCGGCAACGCCTTCGTCGCCGTCGACATCGAGTTCGAGTCCGCACCGGAGGAGCTGCCGGCGGGCCGCACCACTATCGAGTTGGTCAACGACGGCCTCAGCCCGCACAACGTCACCATCGACGACCTCGACCCCGACCAGCCCGTCGTGGAGGCCGCGCCCGGCGAGACGCAGTCCGCCGACGTGCGGCTGCGGCCAGGCACCTACCGCTACCACTGCAACGTCCCCGGTCACGAGGCCACCATGAACGGCGAGTTCACCGTCCCCTCGTAGGCCCATACGATGAGTCCTCAAGTAGCGAAGCCGTAGGACAAGCCCAGATTGACGGATGGGGATGGGTAGGCTGCCTGCTCAGCAGGTCGGCACGCGGCCTCGTGCGCATCCAAGGACACCACGATGAGCGACCAGGCACGGATCGAGTACGACGGCGAGACGTTCGAGACGGCTCTGTTGGAGGGCACGGAACACGAGCGCGCCATCGACATCGGTAAGTTGCGCGTGAAGACAGGCCTGATCACCTACGACCCCGGCTACGTCAACACGGGTTCGGTCCGCAGCGCCATCACCTTCATCGACGGCGAGGAAGGCATCCTGCGCTACCGCGGATACCCGATCCAGCAGCTGGCCGACCAGTCGGATTTCACCGAGACCTCCTACCTGTTGATCCACGGGGAGTTGCCCACCGCCGACCAGCTCGGCGCGTTCCAGTCCCAGATCACCCATCACACGCTGCTGCGCGAGGACATGCGGCCGCTGTTCGACGCCTTCCCGCGCGACGCCCATCCCATGGCCATCATGTCCGCGGCGACGGCGGCGATGTCGACCTTCTATCAGGACCACTACGACCCGACGGACGCCGACGACGTCGAGGTCTCCATCTACCGGTTGATGGCCAAGCTCCCCACGGTCGCCGCCGCCGCGTACAAGAAGTCGATCGGCCAGCCCTACGTCTATCCGCAGAACACGCTTGGCTTCACCGAGAACTTCCTCAACATGATGTTCGCGGTGCCAGCCGAGCCGTTCGAGATCGACGACGACATCGCCCAGGCACTGGACCTGCTGCTGATCCTGCACGCCGACCACGAGCAGAACTGCTCGGCCTCGACGGTGCGGCTGGTCGGCTCGTCGGGCGTCAACATCTACGCCGCGATCGCCGCCGGCATCGCCGCCCTGTGGGGCCGGCGCCACGGCGGGGCGAACCAGGACGTCGTGGAGACGCTGCTGCAGATCCGCGACTCCGACCACGACACCGCGTCCTTCGTCCAGCGGGCCAAGGACCGCAACGACCCGTTCCGCCTGCCCGGCTTCGGCCACCGTGTGTACAAGAACTACGACCCGAGGGCCCGGATTATCAAGGAGGCGGCGGACAAGGTCATCGGCAAGCTGGTCGGCGACGACGCGCTGTTCGAGATCGCCCGCGAGTTGGAGGAGGTCGCGCTGCACGACGAGTACTTCGTGGAGCGCAAGCTGTATCCCAACGTCGACTTCTACTCGGGGCTGATCTACCGGGCGATGGGCCTGCCGCTTGATATGTTCACGGTGGTGTTCGCGCTGGGTCGCCTGCCCGGCTGGATCGCTCAGTGGAAGGAGATGTGGGACGACCCCGAATCCCGTGCCCTCATCGGGCGCCCGCGCCAGATCTACACCGGCGCCACGGAGCGCGCGTACGTCCCGGTGACAGAACGCGGCTGACTCGGGAATATCGTTGCGTGTTCAATCATTAGGACAGGGGTGAGTTCCGCTTCTCGAGCAGGAGACATCCCTTGGACACCACCACAGCAGCATCCGACCGCGCTGTCGCCGGCAGCACCGTCCCGGCACCAGGCAACTACCAGATCGACCCGTCGCACTCGTCGGTGGAAGCGGTCGCCCGCCACCTGATGGTCAGCAAGGTCCGTGGCCGTTTCGGCGTCTTCAGCGGCACCATCGTCGTGGCCGACGACGTGGCGCAGTCACGTGTCGAGGTGGAGATCGACGCCACCAGCGTCGACACCCGCGACGCGCAGCGCGACGGCCATCTGCGCTCCGGCGACTTCCTCGACGTCGAGCGCTTCCCGACCTTGACGTTCGTCAGCACGCAGGTCGACCGCGACGGCGACGACTGGAAGGTTCGCGGTGACCTCACGATCCGCGACGTCACCAATGCCGTGACCCTCGACGTCGAATACCTCGGGCAGCTTTCGGACCCGTGGGGCAACACGCGAGCGGCCTTTTCCGCCACCACCCCGCTGGATCGCGAGTCGTTCGGCATGACCTGGAACCAGGCGCTGGAGGCCGGCGGCGTCATGGTCAGCAAGACGCTGAACATCGAACTGGAGATCGAAGCGGTGCTGCAGCAAGCGGCGTAAGGCGCACCCGCAATACAGGCCGTGGCCGGTTAGCCGGTCACGGCCCCCGCAGGGCGGCCGGGCCGGTTAGCCGGTCACGGCCCCCGCAGGGCGGCCGGGCCGGTCAGCCGGTCACGGCCTCCCGCAGGGCGCGGACCGCGACCGACACCGCCGCTAGCGGGCTGTCGGACTCGCGCGCCAGCGCACCGGTGACGGCGACGGCGCGCTGCAGCGGCGCCTGCCGCTCGGCCAGGTAGCGGTCCACGACCTCCTCGGCGACCGCGTCGGGATGGCCGGCGATGCTGCGGGCCGCGGCGTCGCGGCGCAGCTCGCGCAGGTCATCGAGCAGGCCGCGGTGCTGCCAGCGCTCCCAGTTGCCCTGCGGGTCGATGGCCGCCAGTGCCGAGCCGAGCACGTCGAGCGGCAATGCCTCGGTCAGCAGGAAGAAGACGTCGGCCACGTGGCGCACCGGCTGGCGACTGGACCGGGCGACCGCGGCGACGTCGGGCACCGATGACAGGTCACCCAGACCCGCGATGGCCTCGGCAAGCTCCACGTCCAGCCCGAGGTCGGCGTAGCGCGCGGCGCGACTGCGGCGTTCGCCTCGGCTGCGGGCGAACGCCCCCTCGGCGACCGCCTTCTCCAGCTCGTGAAAGGCCGACCGGTCGCGGTCGACCGCCTCGCCGATGTCGATCGTCTCGTGGCGCAGGTAGCTGCGCACGAAGGCGTCCACCAGCTGGTCGACTTCACTCTTCAGTTCCATCTGCAACGCCGGGTCGCAGCGCGCGTCCAGCGCCTCGATGGCTCGCCAGCTGGCGTCGGCCTCGCTGACCTCGCGAGCGGTCCAGTAGGCGGCGGTGACCTCGTCGTGGGCGCAGCCGAGCTCGGAGGCCGTGCGGTGGACGTAGGTGATCCCCATGCGGTTGACCACGTCATTAGCGACCGCCGTGGCGATCAGCTCACGGCGCAGGCGGTGCTGGTCGACCCGATCGCCGAAGCGCTCGGCCGCCGGCTGCGGGAAGTAGCCGCGCAGTACCCCGCCCATGTAGGCCTGATCGGGCACGCGCCCGTCGAGCAGGCGGGTGGCGAGGTCCACCTTGGCGTAGGCGAGCAGCACGGCCAGCTCCGGACGGGTGAGGCCGGCACCGATGTCGGCGCGGCGCTGCACCTCGGCGGTCGACGGCAGCACCTCGACCTCGCGATCCAGCGCCGCCAGATCGTTCATCAGCAGCTCGTAGCCCTCAAGGGTGGCCGAGCTGGAGGCAAGCTCCTGGGTGATGGCGCCGGTCTGCAGGTACACATCGCGCAGCACCTGATCGGCGACCTCGTCGGTCATGGTCTCCAGCAGCTCGTCGCGAGCCTGACCCGACAGCGAGTCGTCGGCGGCGGCGAGCGCCAGCAGGATCTTGAGGTTCACCTCGTGGTCGGAGGTGTCGACCCCCGCCGCGTTGTCGATCGCGTCGGTGTTGATCCGCCCACCCCGCCGCGCGTACTGGATACGGGCTCGCTGGGTGAAGGCCAGGTTGCCGCCCTCCCCGACGACCCTGGCGCCCACCTGCGCGGCGTCGATGCGGATCGCGTCGTTGGCCCGGTCACCGACCTCGCCGTCGCGCTCATCGGTGGCCCGCACGAAGGTGCCGATGCCGCCCGCGAACAACAGGTCGACCGGAGTCCGCAGGATGGCCACGATCAGCTCGGGCGGGCTCAAGGTGTCCGCCCGCACCCGCAGCAGCGAACGGACCTGCTCGGACAGGGCGATCTGTTTGACCGAACGGGGCCACACACCCCCGCCGGTGCTGACCAGCGCGCGGTCGTAATCCTGCCACGACGAGGTCGGCAGCTGGTACAGGCGACGGCGCTCCATGAAGGACACCGAGGGGTCCGGGTCGGGATCGATGAAGATGTCGCGGTGATCGAAGGCGGCCACCAGGCGCAGCTGCTGGCTACGTAACACCCCGTTGCCGAACACGTCGCCGGACATGTCACCGATGCCGACCACGGTGATGGGCTCGGATTGCACATCGACGTCGAGTTCGCGGAAGTGGCGCTGCACCGCCACCCACGCGCCGCGAGCCGTGATGCCCATGGCCTTGTGGTCGTAGCCGCTGCTGCCGCCGGAGGCGAAGGCATCGCCGAGCCAGAAACCGTACTCGGCGCTGACGGCGTTGGCGAGGTCGGAGAACGTGGCGGTGCCGCGGTCGGCGGCCACGACCAGATACGGATCGTCGCCATCGGCGCACCGCACCCGCTCGGGTGCCACCACGTCGCTGGCGCCGTCGGCGGCGCGCACTACCACGTTGTCGGTGATGTCCAGCAGCCCGCGGATGAAAACCTCGTACTGGGTGCGCACGGCCTTGCGCACCGCCTCGGCGTCGGGGCGAGCCGCTTGCGCCGCGGGGCTCTGAATCGGCCGCTTCAGCACGAAGCCACCCTTGGAACCCGTTGGCACGATCACGGCGTTCTTGACCATCTGCGCCTTCATCAGGCCCAGCACCTCGGTGCGGTAGTCCTCCTGACGGTCCGACCAGCGCAGCCCACCCCGCGCCACCGGCCCGCCGCGAAGGTGGACACCCTCCATGTGGGGCGAGCAGACGAATATCTCCCGGTAGGGCACGGGCTTGGGCATCTCGGGGACCGCGCCGCTGTCGAACTTCAGCGACAGGTGCAGCGGCGGCACACCGTCGCGCACCACCCAGCGGTTCGTGCGCAGCGTGGCATCGATGAGACCGAGGTAGCCGCGCAGGATGCGGTCGGTGTCAAGGCGCGCGACGACGTCGCAGGCGCGCAGCACCGCCGTGCGGGCGGCCTCGACTTGTTCGGGCGTGGCTGCCCGTTCGGGGTCGAAGCGGGTGTCGAACAGCGTCACGAGAGCGCGGGCCACGTCGGGGTGGTCGACCAGCGCCTGATCAAGGTAGGCCTCGGTGAAGGTGGTCCCCACCTGCCGGCGATAACGCCGGTAGGTGCGCAGCACCGCCACGTCGTCCCATGCCAGCCCGGCACCCGACACCAACCGGTTGAGGCGGTCGGCCTCGGCACGCCCCTGCCAGATCGCCAGGGCGGCGGCGGCCAGTCGGGGTCCGTCGCGCTCGACGTCGAGGGCAACGTCGACACCGCGGACCCCAAAGTCCTGGATGTGCAGCTCCGGCTCCCCGTTCTCCGCCCCGCCGAAGCCGTAGGGGATCTCCTCAATGACGTTGAGGCCGAGGCTTTCCAGGATGGGCATGAACGACGACAGCGGCACCGCGGGGCCGAGCTTGTACAGGTTGAAGCGCACCAGCTCGATGCTCGGGTCGCTGTCCGGACGCAGGGCCATCACCACGTCGCTGCAGTCGGGCCCGGTGTCGGCGCACAGCAGCTCCAGCTGGGCGATGTCACGCAATGCCGTCCGCACCGTGGTGGTCTCGGCGTAGCCCGCGGGGAAGCGCCCGCCGTACAGCCGCGCCAGGCGCTGCCCTTCGGCCTCACCGTGCGCGCCGACCAGTTCCACCAGCAGGTCGTCGGTCCACGTGCGCGTCAGTGCGTTGACCGACCGCTCGAGCTCTTCGGCTCCCACCCGGCTCAAGTCGTCGTCACCGGCGTGCAGCACGAAGTGCAGCAGCGCTCGGTCCCGTTCGGTCATGGTGAGCTGGTAGTCGACGGCGGCCGCGCCGAACTCCGCGACGAGCAGCTGCTGGATGCGCTTGCGGATGACGGCGTTGAACCGCTCCCGGGGGACCGCCACCAGCGCCGAGACACTGCGGCCGTCCTCGGACTCGCGCAGCAGCAGTCGCACGTCCTGACCGCGCTGGGCCTCGAGCAGGTCGACGAGGGTCCGGCGCAGGTCTTCGGTGTCGGCGGCGAACAGCTCGTGTTTGGGGATCGCCTCGAACAGCACGCGCAGGCTGCGCTCGTCGTGGGAGTGGTCGACGACGTCCTCGGCTTCCAGGATCCTGCGCAGCTTGCGGCGCAGCACCGGGATCGTGCTGGCGGGCTCGGCGTAGGCCTTTTGCGCGAAGAGCCCGAGCAGCCGGCATTCGCCGTGGACCTTGCCGTCGCCGCCGACCTTCTTGACGCCGACGTACATCATCCGGGTCTGGCGCTGGACGCGGCTGACCCGGTTCGTGCGCGCGACGACCAGCAGGTCGCCGCCCTCGATCCTGCCCTTCAGCGGCTCGGCCACCTCGTCAAGAGGCACCGGCTTTGCCCAGCTGGAGGTTGTCTCGTCGGCGAGGATGCCTAACCCCGACCCGGAGTGGACCTGCACGGTGCGTCCCTGGTCGGTCGCAACGATGTCGTACTCGCGGTAGCCGAGCAGGATGAAGTGGTCGTCGAGCAGCCAGTTGAGCAGCGAGATTGTCTCGTCGACCTCGTCGATGGGGTAACGGGCTCCCGCGCTGGCGCGGGTCTGGAAGCTGACCTCCTCGATCTGCCGGCGCATGGCGCCAAAGTCGCGCGTGGCGAGGCGGGCGTCGTCCAGGACGGCGCTCAGCTGCTCGGTGAGGCGTAGCCGTTCGGGCTCCGGCAGCCGCCGGAGCAGCTCAAGGTGGATCCAGGACTCGCGGGTCTCAGCCTGGCGCGCGGGCAGGACCGCGGTGATCTGCCCGTCGTCTGAGCGCAGGACACCCACGACGGGGTGCACGACCTCGTCGACGTCCAGGCCGACGCGGCTCAGTTCCTCGGTGACCGTGGTCAGCAGGAAGGGGCCGTCTTCGACGTTGGCCTCCACGACGGTCCCGTCGGCTCCCCAACCATCGCGTTCGGGTTGCGGGTCGAACACGCGCAGCGCGAGCGTGCCCGGCTGCCGCTGGTCCATGAAGGCGAAGGCGTCCACCAGCATCGCGGCGGCATCCTCGACGTCCAACTCGGCGAGCCGCTCAGCGGGAGCGCGGCGATAGGTGGCGCGGGCGAGTTGGGAAACCAGCGGGGCGCGGCCCTCCGCCACCAGCTGGTCGATCCGTGTCAGCAGTGGCGTCAAGGCTTCTTCGTTGTGCCGGGAGACGGCACCGGGCGCTGCGGTTGTCGACCTGGTCACGCGCTACTCGACGGTGAGACGGCGGTGGAACGCAACTCTTCCACACTTACGGTCCGAAGGGCGGTAATCCTGGTTAGCAGCCCGGCTGCGGCGTGCAGCAGGCACAGCGCGGCGTTGTCAACGGTGAGGCCGGTCGGGTCCGCAGCCGCGTCGACCTCGACGACGTCGATCGTGGCCACGGCCGGATGGGCGCCTGCGGTGAAGGCGGCGTCGTGCAGCTCGCCGGGCAGCAGCCCCCCGGGGCGCGCCCCGGGACAACCGGGGGCGAAGGCCGCGTCGAGGACGTCGACGTCGAGGTCGACGTAGAGCGTGTCGCAACGCTGCGCCAGCGCGTCGAGGTGGCGCCTGACGCAGGCCCCGACGCCTTCCGCTCGGGCCTCGGCGACCGTCACGCTGGTGATGCCCCGCTCGTCGGCCCAGCGACGGTGTGCGGGGGCGTTGCTGAAGGCGCCGATCCCGACCTGCACGACGTTGGCCCCATCAAGGCCGTCGGCGATCAGGCCCCGCACCGGGTTGCCGTTGGTGGGTCCCGCGTGCAGCCCCCGCACGTCGTGGTGGGCGTCCAGGGTCAGGAGGCCCGCGCGTTCCAGGTCGTGCGCCCGGGCTCGCAGCGCGGGGCGCGTGAGGGCGTTGTCGCCGCCGAGGAGCACCAGCGGGATGGTCGCCGGCAGCGCCGCCACGGCGGCGGCAACCGCCGCCAGCGCCTCGGTGGGCTGCCGCCCGCTGACGTCGACGTCGCCATGATCGGCGACCGCCAGATCACGCAGGTCGCGCCCGCAGCCGGCGTGGTAGGTGGAGAAACGGCGCAGCGCCGCCCGCACGGCGCCGGGCGTGGTGTGCGCCGCCGACGGTGACAGGGAGGTGCGCGACAGCGGGATCCCGAGCACGGCCAGGGCGGCGGGATCCGACCGTGCGGCCAGCCACGCCGAGGCGCGCGGCCACTCCGGATCGTCGGGGGTCATCGCCGCGAGTACACCACGCGGCCACCGAGCACCACCGTGTCCACCAGGTCCATGCCGGGACGGTAGGCAAGGTGGGTGGCGCTGTCAGCGGCGAGAACCAGCAGGTCGCCGCGGGCGCCGACTCCGAGGTGCCCGGCGCCGTCCAGACGCAGCGCGGCGGCGCCACCCGCGGTCGCGGCGTGCACCGCCTCGTCGGGGGTCAGGCCCAGGTGCAGGCAGCCCAACGCCACGATCAGCGGCATGCTCGTGGTGTAGCTGGTGCCCGGGTTGCAGTCGGTGGCCAGCGCGACGGTGACGCCGGCGTCGAGCAGGCGGCGGGCGGGTGCCGCCGGCGAGTGGGTGGACAGCTCAGCCAGCGGCAGCAGCGTCGCGACCACACCGGCGGCCGCCAGGGCGCCGATGTCGTCAGCGGTCAGGTGGGTCAGGTGGTCGGCCGAGGCGGCGCTCAGCTCGGCGGCCAGCTGGGCACCTGGACCTGGGCCCAGCTGGTTGGCATGCACCCGCACCGTCAAGCCGCGCGCAGCCCCGGCGGTCAGCACCGCGCGGCTGGCATCGACGTCGAAGGCGCCCTGCTCGCAAAAGGCGTCACAGCCGTCGGCTAGCGGGGCACACGCGTCCAGCATCGGCCCGCGAATCAGGTCGACGTAGGCGTCGGGGTCGCCGACATGCTCGGGGGGCACGACGTGAGCGCCCAGGAAGGTCGCCACCACGGCCGGCAGCGCGGGGTCGTCGCCGATCGCGGCGGCGGTCCGCAGGCACCGGATCTCGTCCGCAACGGTCAGGCCGTAGCCGGACTTGACCTCCATCGTGGTGCTCCCGGTTCGCAGCGCGGCGGCGGCGCGGCGGCGGGCGCCGTCGAGGAGCGCGGCATCCGAGGCCGCGCGGGTCGCCGCGACGGTGGTGCGGATGCCACCGGCGGCGTACGGCTGGCCCGACAGCCGGGCGGCGAACTCGCCGGCGCGGTCCCCGGCGAAGACCAGGTGGGTATGCGCATCGACGAAGCCGGGCAGCACGCAGGCGCCGGCCGCGTCCAGGCGCCGATCGCCGGCGGCCTCGGGTAGCGCCCGTTGCTCGCCGACCCAGGCGACGCGCCCGTCGTGGATGACCAGCGCCGCGTCGCGGATCGTGCCCAGCAGCCCCTCACCCAGCTCCCGCCGATTGGTGACGAGCAGCCCGATGCCCGTGACGGCCAGACTTGCGGTCATCCCCGCCGCACGCTCGTCACGCGTCGCTTGGCAGCAGCCGAAAGGGCCGACCAGCCGGTCCAGGCAGCGTGCGAAAGTGCCGCTCGTCCAAGGTCAACACCTCGCCGATCCCCTCACGTTCCGCCAGCACGACCAGCGAGGCGTCGGCCAGACCGACCCGCAGGTCACGGAAGCGCCCGACGACGCGACCGGCGTGCGCAACGTCGGGTGCGGAGAAGGGAGCCAGCCGGTACGCGCCCCTACTGACCTCGCCGTACAACGACAGCTGCGCGTCGACACCGGCGAATCGGCCCATCAGGTAGTCAACCTCTGCGAGAACGAACGGCGACAGGACGCCCGGCTGCTCTGCGCGGCGGAGCACGGACGCACAGGCCACATGATCCCGCTGGTCTGGCACCAGAGCGGCAACCAGACCGCTGGTGTCCAGAAGGATCACCGTCCACCGAAGCCCTCGTTCAGGAAGTCGTCGACACGCTCCGCCACGGTTGGGTCACCGAACCCGGTCTCGAGGAGGGGAATCTGCGGCCGAGGCGGAGTGCGGCGCTCGAGGGCCTCACTGAGGGCTTCGCGAATCAGTTCAGCCTCCGACCGCCGCTCCGCCGCGGCGATACGCTCCAGTGACGCCTTCAGGTCCTCGGGCAGGTAGACGGTCGTCCGCTTCATGCCATACATGCTAGCATACGTCACCTCCGCGCAGGGCCTCGACCACCTCGTCGAGTGACGCACCCTGGGCATCCCGCAGACCCCTCAAACGCTGGTAGACGTCGGCGGCTGCCTGATGGAAGCCACCGGGCAGGCCCGCCGCCTCCAGGGTCGCGGCGATCTCCAGCATCTCCCCTGACCACCGCCAGGCCTTCGGTGCGCCGCGGGCGGCGACGGCGTCGCAGTCGTCAGCCAGCTGTGTCAGGGTCGACCCCGACCGCCGCCACTCGGCCACCAGGTCGGCGTCGACGCCCTCGGCCACGGCGGCAGCGCGGATGGCCAGCAAGAGCGCGGCCCGCCCCTTGGTGTAGGCGGCGTAGGTCATCTTCAGCGCCGAGGCGGCCCCGACGGGGCGAGGGGCGGAGTCCTCGTGCAGCACGACAGCTTCCAGCACGGACCCTTCGAACAGCGCGGCGGCGGCGTCGCTGCCGGGACCCGACAGGTACAGGCGGGTGCGCCCGGCGACCCTCGGCACGGAGCCGATGATGCCGCCGTCCACGAACCGCGCGCCGGCCGCCTCGACGACCTCGGCGGCGTGGCGGGCGGTCGCCGGGGCGACGGCGTTGGCGTCGAGGTACAGGCCGTCGAAGCCGTGACCGGCAACCGCGGTGGTCACCTCCACCGCGGCGTCGGGCGGGCAGACCGACAGCAGGATCTCGGCGCTCCGGCACATCGCGGCCAGGTTGCCCGCATCGGTCAGGCCAGCGGCCTCGGCCCGGCGCCGCGTAGCGGCGCTGCGCCCCTGCGACGCCCACAGCACCCGGTCGGCGGCGGGCAACACGCAGCCGGCGACCGCCGCGCCCATCTCGCCGGGGTGCAGCACGCCGATCACCGGGCGGTCGGGCACGCTCACGTTGACAGACGTTCGGCGAGGTAGCGCACCGCCAGGGGGTAGCGGTACTCGATGGCGCCGTGGGTGGCATCGAACAGCTCGAACGCGACGTCGGTCACCCCCACGTCGGCCAGGGCGCGGCGGAAGGCCTGTGCACCGAGGTCGAGGAAGTACTCGTCGCGGGTGCCGGCGTCGATCCAGACCGCCTTGAGGCCGCGCAGCGCGTCGGCGTGGCCGGGCACCATCCGGACCGGGTCCCACGCCAGCCAGCGCTGCCACACGTCGGGAACCAGCTGGCCGGTCTGGGGGTCGAACGGCAGGCGCACGGTGCCGTCATCGTCGGTCGAGTAACAGGCCGCCATCGCCCATTCGTTGATCAGCGCCCCGTCATGGTTCTTGCTCATGGCGGGCCGGCTGCGGAAGTCCTGCCAGAAACGGTCGTAGGAGCCGTCGTAGTGGTCGCGCAACGCGCGGGCGCACTCGGCGAACTCTGGCTGGTAGCAGACCTCGAACAACGCGTCGCCGGCGTGCGTCGCCAGCCCGCCGAACAGGTCAGGACGCAGCATGGGCGTCACCATCGCGCCGTAGCCGCCGCTGGACTTGCCCGCGATCCCTCGGTGCTTGGCGGCGATCAGGGTCGCGTAGTTCGCGTCGACGTGCGACACGACCTCCTCGCACAGGTAACTGTGATAGCGACCGGTGCCCGGCGAGTCGAGGAACTGGCTGCCGCCGTACGACGTCCAGCAGTCGACGAACACGACCACACATGGTGGCGCACCGTCGTCGGCGAACACGGCGTCGATCAGCTCGACGACGGTGGGCCGGAAGGCCGAGCGGTTGCGCCACATGTCGATCTGCCCGGTCATGCCCTGGATCAGGTAGATGCTGGGGTAGCGCCGCTCGGTGTCGTCGTAGCTGGGCGGCGTGTAGATCCACAGGGGCCGGCGGCCCGGGTCGCTCAGTGGGTTGTCGGCCAGCAACGCGGAGTCGATCTCGACCTCGTCAAGTCGCCCGCGCAGCGGCGTGGACCAGGGTTCCATCACGGCCTCCTTCGGTCGTCGAGCACTGCGGGCGCCCCGAGCAGCCAGACGCCATGTTCTCCTGCCTCGGTGGCGACCGGGTTGCCGCGCTCGACCTCGCCCAACCACTCCCGCGGCGTCCACGCCACGGCCTGGATCGGGTCGGGCGCCTCGCCGAGGGCCGCGTACCGGTCCAGAGGTCGTGGCGGGAGGTGCTCGGCGACGACCAGCACGTCGATGTCGCTGTGGTCGTTGAAGTCACCCCTGGCGACGGACCCGAACACGACCACGGCGCGGACCCCCAACGCCGGGTCGAGCGCGTCGGCAAACCGCTGCGCACGGGCGATCAGGGCCGCACGCTCCGCGTGCCTTCGCGCGATGACCTCTCTGACATTCACGGTCGTTCCCGTTCATCGTCGCTCCGCTCCGCGGCCGCGTCCTGCAGCGCTTGCCACGCACCGCTGACGAACCCTGCCACGCACTCGGCGTCGCTGATGGCTACGGCCGAGTCGGCGGTCGTGAACTGGTCCACCGGAGCGCCGCCTGGCAAGGCGTCGGGATAGCGTGACGGCAGGTAGTGGCGAGCCAGCCGCACGAGCGCCTCTCGCACCGGGTCGAGCAGGGCCGTACCCGCCGCTTCGGCGGCGGCCGCCCCCACCGCGGACAGGTTGTGGCCCCGTGCTCGACTTCCGGCACCGACGGCGAACAGCAGTCCCTTGACCGCCTGCTGCGCCGCTTGCTCGGCGTGGAGGCAGGCATGGTGATGCTGATCGTGTTCGGCCCCCAGGCGGGCCATCAGCAGCGACGACTCGGCGCTGCGCCACCACCGGTCGTACTCCGTCTCGTCGAGCGGTACCACTGCCCACACCACCTCCGGGGCCCATTGTCCCAGCTGCTCGGCCCGCCAGAGGTCACGTCGGCGCGTTGTCGACAGCAACCACCTCGGCGGAGCCGACCAGCCAAACTCCGTGCACAAGCACCTCGACGACGATCGGGTCGCGCTTGCCGAGGCGTTGGGTGAACTCCGCCGGCGTCCAGGCGACCGGCTGCACCAGCGGGAGCGGGTCCCCGAGTGCCTCAAGTCGTTGCAACGGGTTAGGCGGCAGCGACTCCGCGACGACCAGGACGTCGATGTCACTCCACCAGGTTCAAGTCGCCCCGCGCTACCGAGCCGAAGACGCACACGCCACGTACTCGCAGCGCCGGCGAAAGCCTGGCGGCGTACTGGCGAGCCGTACCCAGTAGTTCCTCGCGCTCGCGCCGGCGTCGCGCCAGCACAGCCGCGGCGTCAACGCGCACTGCCACCCTCCTCCCCTTCTACTGCGTGCAGCTGCTCCCAAGCGCTTCGGATGGCAGCAACTACCACATGCATCATGCAGGGCCTTCACGCTCAGCTGCGCCGCCTGCTCGGCCTGGAAGCACGCGAGCCCGTGGTGGCCGAGCCCAGCCAGGTCGGCGACGGCGCCAAGGGCCTGCTCAGCGCTCGCCGACCAGCGCTCGAATTCGTCGACGTCGAGTGGAGGCAGGCCTTGTCCGGTCACGCGCCATGGTCGCATCCTGCGGGCCGGCTGGTGGTCAGGTCTCCTCCAGCATCGGCAGCCGCACGCCCCGCTGCTCGGCGACCTGCACGGCGCGGTCGTAGCCGGCGTCGGCGTGGCGCATCACCCCCGTGCCCGGGTCATTGGTCAGCACGCGGTCGAGGCGCTCAGCGGCGTCGGCGCTGCCGTCGGCGACGACCTGCGCGCCGGCGTGGATGGACTTGCCCATCCCGACACCGCCGCCGTGGTGGACAGCAACCCAAGCGGCGCCCGAGGCGACGTTGAGCAGCGCGTTGAGGATCGGCCAGTCCGCGATGGCGTCACTGCCGTCCGCCATCGACTCGGTTTCGCGGTACGGCGACGCGACCGACCCCGAGTCGAGGTGGTCGCGCCCGATCACGATCGGCGCTTTGACCTCGCCGCTGGCCACCAGGTCGTTGAACAGCGCCCCGGCCCTCGCCCGCTCGCCGTAGCCCAGCCAGCAGATGCGCGCGGGCAGCCCCTGGAAGGCCACTCGTTCCTGGGCCAACGGCAGCCAGCGCTGCAGTGTCTCGTCGTCGGCGAAGGCGGCCAGCAGCGCGGCGTCGGTGGCGGCGATGTCGGCGGGATCGCCGGACAGCGCCACCCAGCGGAACGGCCCCTTGCCCTCGCAGAACAGCGGACGGATGTACGCGGGAACGAATCCCGGGTACGAGAACGCCTCAGCGAAGCCGCCGAGCCGTGCCTCGCCGCGCAGGTTGTTGCCGTAGTCGAAGACCTCGGCACCGGCTCGCTGGAACCCGACCATCGCCTCGCAGTGGCGGGCCATCGACGCCCGCGCGCGCTCGACGTACTCGCTGGGCTTGTCCCGCCGCAGCAGCGCGGCCTCGTCCAGATCCAACCCCGCGGGCACGTAGCCGTTGAGCGGGTCGTGCGCTGAGGTCTGATCGGTGACCACGTCGATCGCCACACCCTGCGCCAGCAGCCGCGGGAAGGCGTCGGCGGCGTTGGCGACCACGGCGATCGAGCGCGCCTGTCCAGCTTTGGCGGCGCGGTGCGCGCGCAGCAGCCCGTCGTCGAGGGAGTCGGCGATCTCGTCGAGGTAACGGGTCTCCACCCGCCGCTGCGCCCGGGCCGGGTCGACCTCAACGCACAGCGCCACCCCGCCGTTCATCGTGACGGCTAGCGGCTGGGCGCCGCCCATCCCGCCCAGCCCGGCGGTCAGCACCATCTTGCCGCGCAGGTCACCGCCGTAGCGCTGCTCGGCCAGGGCCGAGAACGTCTGGAACGTGCCCTGCAGGATCCCCTGCGTGCCGATGTAGATCCACGAACCGGCCGTCATCTGCCCGTACATCGTCAGGCCCGCCGCTTCCAGCGCCCAGAAGTCGTCCCACGAGGCCCAGTCGGGCACCAGCAGGCTGTTGGCGATCAGCACGCGGGGCGCATGCGGGAACGTGCGGAAGCGCCCGACCGGCTTGCCGGACTGCACCAGTAACGTCTCGTCGTCGCCGAGGTCGCGCAGCGTCGCCTCGATCACCGCCAAGCTGCGCTGGTCCCGTGCGGCCTTGCCGCTGCCGCCGTAGACGACGAGGTCGTCGGGGCGCTCGGCGACGTCAGGGTGCAGGTTGTTGCGCAGGCAGCGCAGCGCCGCCTCCTGCAGCCAGCCGCGGCACTCCAGCGAGTCGCTCATGCCTCCACCTCCCCTGAGCTTGGTTGTCGGTTTGTGGACGCTAACCGGACCCAGTGTCCGGTGAGCGTCCACGAAACGCGTCACGAACCGCATGATCGGGCGCCGAGTCGTCCAGACCCGCCGCACGCACCAGCGTCCCGGCGGCGACCAGGTCGCGGACGGTGGCGATGTCGGCGGCCAGGAAGCGGTCGGCCGGCATCGCCGGCACCCGCTCGCGCAGCGCCGAGACGACGGCACCCGTGCGAGTCGCCGGAGCGTCCGGGGCGCGGTGCTCGACCGCGGCGGCGGCCACCAGGGCCTCGATGCCGAGGATCGCCGTCAGGTTGTCGATGACCTTGCGCAGCTTCAGTCCCGCCGACCAGCCCAGCGACACGTGGTCCTCCTGCATGCCCGAGGTCGGCACGGAGTCGGCGCTGGCCGGCGCCGCCAATCGGCGGTTCTCGGCGACCAGCGACGCGGCGGTGTACTGGGCCAGCATGAAGCCGGAGTGCAGACCGGCCTGCTGGGCGAGGAAGGGTGGCAGGCCGTGCGAGCGGGCGGGGTCCAGCATCCGGTCGGTCCGCCGCTCGCTGATGGCGCCCAGCTCGGCGGCCGCCAGCGCCAGAAAGTCCATCGCGAAGGCCAGCGGCTCACCGTGGAAGTTGCCGCACGACTCCACCGAACCGTCCTCGAGCACCACCGGGTTGTCGACCGCAGCGGCGAGCTCACGGTCGCGGACCGTCTCGGCATACGACAGCGTGTCACGCGCCGCCCCGTGGACCTGCGGCGCGCAACGCAGGCTGTAGGCGTCCTGGACGGCGTGACGGCTGTGGCGGTGGCTGGCCAGGATGGCGCTGCCCGCCAACAGTTCGCTGAGCACGGCCGCCGACGCCGCCTGTCCAGGGTGGGGACGCAGCGCTTGCAGGCGGGCGTCGAAGGGCCGGTCGGTGCCGAGCAAGCCCTCCACGCTCAACGCGCAGGTGACGTCGGCGGTCAGCGCCAGACGGCGCAGGTCCTCGCAGGCCAGAACCAGCATGCCGAGCATGCCCTCGGTGGCGTTGAGCAGGGCCAGGCCCTCCTTGACCACGAACACCAGCGGCTGCAAGCCGGCGGCTCGCAGGGTCGCGGCCGCTGGTTCAGGGCGCCCGTGGGGACCGCGCACCCAACCCTCGCCCGTCAACGCCATCGCGACGTGGGCCATCGGCGCAAGGTCGCCCGACGCCCCCAGCGAGCCGTGCTCTGGCACGGCGACCTGCACGCCGCTGTTGAGCAGGGCCACCATGGCCCTGGCCACCGCGGGTCGGGCGCCGGTATGGCCGGTGGCCAGCGTCCGCGTGCGCAGCACGGTCATCGCCCGGACTACTTCGTCGTCGACCAGCGGCCCGACGCCGGCGGCGTGGCTGCGCACCAGCGAGTGCTGCAGCTGGGCGGCCTGCTCGGGCAAGACGACCGTGTTGGCCAGCGCACCGAAGCCGGTGGTCACGCCGTACACGACCCGCCCGGAGGCCAGCGCCTCGGCCACGATCTGCCGGCCGGGCGCCATCGTGGCCCCGACACCGGCGTCCAGCTCCACCTGCGCGCCGTGGCGGGCAACGGCGACGACCTGTGCCGGCGTGAGGGGTGTGGCGCTCAGCAGCATCGCCGAGCACCATACGACGTGCGCTCGCGGAGGCCGTTGCGCGAGGTCGCGGCGGTAGGTTGGCGGACGTCACGGCGGTAGGTTGCCGCCATGGCGGCCGGCGAGCGCGAGGCCCTGGTGATCGGGGGCGGGGTAAGCGGCTTGACCACGGTCCCGGGGCCCGCTGCCAAATCCGTGGTGGGCGGCAGCGGTCGGGTCGCTGCGCCGCGCCGCGCCGGCCGAGCTGCCTGCCGGCTACGGCGACGGTGTGGCGTTCACCGTCCCGGTCATCGAGATGCCGGTGTACCTGGGGTATCTGGTCACACGGCTGCGACGCGCCGGCGGGGTGATCCAGCAGCGGTGGATCGCCGCGCTGGACGAGGCTCGGACGATATGCCCGGTGGTGGTGAACTGCGCCGGGCTAGGGGCCGGGGCGCTGGCCAGGGACGCCACGCTGTCGCCCATCCGCGGGCAGGTGGTGCGGGTGGCCAACCCTGGACTGACACGCTTCCTGCTCGACGACCACCATCCGCAGGGGGTGACCTACGTGGTGCAGCCGCGATGTGGTGCTGGGCGGCACGACGCAACAGGGATCGTCCGACTTGCGGCCGGAGCCGGAGACCGCGGCGTCCATCCTGCGTCGGTGCATCGCCCTGGAGCCGGCCTTGGAAGGCGTGGAGGTCCTCGGCCACGCCGTCGGGCTGCGGCCGGGCCGCCCGGCGGTGCGCGTCGAGGTCGAGGCCCTGCCCGGCGGCGGGTACTGCATCCACAACTACGGACACGGCGGCGCGGGTGTGACACTTTCATGGGGTTGCGCCGCCACCGCGTTGGAACGAGCAACGGCTGGGTAGGACGTTCGGGGCTTACCGACTTGGAGGTCAACCATGAAGACCTGGCAGCTTCCCATACGCCTGGCCGCCGGTGCCTACACCTTGAACTCGGGCTTGTCCAAGCGCGGGATCCCCGACGAGGCGGCGGCCGGCATGCATGGCATGGCCAGCGGCGCCTTTCCGCAGTTCTCGTCGATGGAATCGCAGCAGTTCATCAAGCTACTGTCCGCTGGCGAGATCGCTCTCGGCACGGCGCTCCTGCTGCCCTTCGTGCCGGCGGGCTTGGTCGGGGCTGGGCTCAGCGCCTTTGGCGCGGGACTGGTCCGCCTCTACCTTAAGACGCCAGGCATGACCGATGACAGCGGGATTCGCCCGACGCCAGACGGCATCGGCTTGGCAAAGGACGTGTGGCTGTTCGCCATCGGGCTCGCGTTGCTGATCGACGGGTTGAGCGACGGCGACGAGGACTGACCCGCGCCTGACCCGCCTGACCAGCTGACCAGACG
>Ga0136640_10000050_pt1 | contig 37094 bp, 36 predicted proteins | sample AntDrymUQ8642106_2_FD_105498 | JGI IMG/M metagenome (GOLD analysis project Ga0136640, IMG submission 105498) | Polar desert sand microbial communities from Dry Valleys, Antarctica - metaG UQ864 (21.06) | ecosystem: Environmental > Terrestrial > Soil > Desert | place: Antarctica: Dry Valley...
ATGCCGCTGCCCTGACAAATTTCGCAGCGGCCGCCCGGCACGTTAAACGAAAAATGGGACGCGTTGTAGCTTTTCGTCTTAGCTGTATTCGTGGCCGCGTATGCCTCGCGAATTGCATCATATGCCTTCACATACGTGACAGGATTTGACCGCGGCGTGCGACCGATGGGCGATTGATCGACGAGGATCACATCGTCGATCTTCTCGGCACCGGCGATTGCCTTAAAGAGGCCGACATGCGCATTCCACTCGCCGCGCTTTTTCTTTATTCCTGCGTATAGGACGTCGTGAACCAGCGTCGATTTTCCCGAGCCGGAGACTCCCGTAATACAGACGAGCATACCGAGCGGAATCTTCACCGTGACGTTCTTGAGATTGTGTTCGCGGGCTCCGACGATCTCGATCGACTCGTTTACCCGTGCCCTCGTCTTCGGAATCTTTATTACGGAATCTCCGCGTAGATAGCGCGCCGTGAGCGATCGCTCGCTCTTTAACAGTTCGTCGAACTTTCCCTCGAAGACGAGTTCGCCGCCGAGCTCGCCGGCATGAATGCCGATATCGACGATGTTGTCTGCGGCACGCATAGTTGCCTCGTCGTGCTCAACAACCAGGAGCGTGTTGCCGATATCGCGAAGATTTTCGAGAATGCCAATCAGCCTCGTATTATCGCGAGGGTGCAGGCCGATACTCGGTTCGTCGAGGACGTAGAGCGTGCCGACGAGCAGGGAGCCGAGATTTGTAGCTAGCTGTATTCGCTGAGCCTCGCCGCCTGAGAGCGTCGCCGCGAGGCGGCCGAGCGTAAGGTAATCGAGCCCGACGTCGACGAGAAATTTTAGCCGGCGACGAATCTCGAGCAGCAGTTTGTCCGCAATCGCGGCCCTCTCGACGTCGAGCTCGAGTGCGTCAAAAAAGTTGTGGGCGTCGGCGATCGACATATCGACGATCTCAGGAAGCGAACGCATGCCGATTTTTACGTCGCGTGCGGCCTGACGCAGGCGCTGCCCGTCGCAGTCAGGGCATCTCGTGTATCCGCGATACTTTGCGAGAAAAACGCGGACGTGCAGCTTATATTTTTTCGTTTCGAGGAACTCGAAGAACCCCTTGAGACCGCGCCAGCCTTCGTCGCCGTAGATGATGCAGTTCTGCTGATAATCCGGCAGATCAGCGTAGGGAATCTTTGTGTCGATACTCGCGGAGGCCGCGTACTTCAAGAGCTCTTTTTGCGCCCATGCATTCGTCGGCTTTGTAAAAGGATCGATCGCGCCGTCCTTGAGCGAGATAAGCGGGTTTGGAATAACGAGATCGTAGTCAGTGCCTATCGTATTTCCAAAACCCTGGCACGTCGGGCACGCCCCAAACGGCGAGTTAAAACTAAACAGGTGCGGCTCGGGCTCCTCGTAACGCGTTCCATCGTATTTGCAGACGAATCCGTCGGAGAATTTCAACTGCCGCTTGTCCGTCGTCTCGATTATCGCCGCATGCCCCTCGCGAAACGAGGTCTCGAGCGAATCAACGAGCCGCTGGCGAATCTCCGGCGAAACCGCAAGACGATCGACCAGGACAAAGGTGTCGTCGAAATCGTCACGAGGATAATCTTCCGGCTTCTGCAGCTCGATCATTTCACCGCCGCGGTAGAGACGTGAATATCCCTGCTGCATCAGCGAGATGAGAAATGCCTGGGTGCTCAAGCTTTTCGTCTTCGCAGGTTTGCCCTTGCGGGCGGCACGTACGAGATCGCGCGAAACCTCTTCCTGAATCGGAAAAAGTATGAAGAACCGTGTGCCCTCGCTGAGCTCGGCGAGAATCTCGTCGGCCGATGACTCGGGTGAATCTTTCTTCACCTCGCGGCCGCATTTATGACAAATCGTCGTGCCGGCTCGCGAGAAGAGAAGTCGGAGGTAGTCGTAAATCTCCGTTTGCGTGGCGACCGTCGAGCGGGGATTCTTGGTCGCATTCTTTTGGCGAATCGCGATTGCGGGGGCGATGCCGATTATCTCATCGACGTCCGGCTTATCCATTCGCTCGAGGAATTGCCGTGCATACGCAGACAGCGATTCGACATAGCGACGCTGGCCCTCGGCGTAGAGCGTGTCGAAAGCGAGCGACGATTTGCCCGAGCCCGACACGCCCGTAATGACCGTGAACTTGTTCATCGGGAGCGAAACAGTGATGTTCTTCAGGTTGTGCGTGCGGGCACCCCGAACAACGATCGAGTCTTGCTTTTTCGCCGCTGCTTGCATAGGTGACAATCCCCCGCGTGTGCAAAACTCAATTCTAACCAAATGCACCGTACGTACAAAGCACATCGAATCTATCCGCTTCTTTTACCGCCGCGAACTAGCCCGGTCGGTCGTAACGTCAACTGCCCGCCAAAGCCGAGAACCCACGCTGTTCGGTAACAATAGACCTCCACATCTAGGCCAACAGGTTGCATTAGGAGCCGCAAACCCTTACTCTATCCGGAGCATAAAGGAGTCCGATTGCGTACTCTGTTGAAGTCGGCTCATCGTCTAATGGGAGTTCTTTCACAAGTTGAATTGAATTAAGGTATATGAAAAAGAATTATCCAAAAAGCCGCACCGACCAGATTGTCGTCCAAGAATTGAACGGTGAAATCTTGATATACGACCTTAGGGACAATCGCGCGATGTGCCTCAATGAGATGTCGTCTGCCGTGTGGCAGGCGTGCGACGGTAGCAATTCGGTCGCCGATATCGCGAAAAAAGTCGGCAATGAAGATATTGTCTGGCTTGCTTTGGCGCAGCTAAAGGAAGAAAAGCTAATTGATGCCGTTCCAGCTCTGTCAGAAAAGTTCGACGGCCAATCCTCCCGGCGCGAAGCCGTTCGAAAAATTGCACTTGGCTCGATGCTCGCATTGCCCGTAATTGCCACCCTGGTCGCACCCCCACCCGCGGCCGCTCAGTCCGTCAGTTGCGCGGTGGTTGCTTGTACCAAAGCTAGTCAGTGCAGCGGTCAACCGGTCGGATGCCGCAAATGTGGCGGAACACGTTGCGGACCCTAATATCCTGATCGGCACGGTTAGGAGTTATTCGGCGGTTGTCTCGCACATATCGAGGATCTGCCCGGCGATTTGTTTGGCCTCACCCCGCCGGCTCTTGAAGAAAGCCGCGGTGAGTGACATTCGCTTCAATGCCTCGATAGTCAAAACGGGATTCTGGCGAACGGAAATGGAGTCTTTGATAAGTTCAAAGACTCCATTTGCTTTGGATAGACGTTTCGGGCGCCATTTAGATGCATTCTTATAGGTGGTGAATATTACGAGTGCTACTGAGGCGGGCAAACCGGCCGCCTCGTCAAGATGGCCTTTCGTGGGAAAAGTGGTTCGACCGCCGGCTAGACCGGTCCGCAATGTCAGCGGTTTCAAAAACGGCACGACCATTCCTGCTTTCGTTATGATCGCATATTCGTCGGAGTAATAAACTGCACCGCGCTCCACGAGAGCGCTAGTTAATGTCGATTTCCCTGCATAACTTCGTCCGGGCAGGACAATTGCCTTCCCCTTCCAGAGCACGACGCCCGCATGAATAAATACATGTTCGACCGCGAACTCCGCTACCGTAAGGCGGATGCGAGAGTCCAAACGTTCTAAAATCTCATCCCGCTTCTTCCTGAGAAGCTCCGGCACTCCGTTCTCGTACAGCGAATCTCGTCCGCTCTTGTTCCAAACCAGAGTGAAACGATGTTCATCAACGGCTCCGGGCACAACTGTATGGCAGTACGGCAAGATGCGATGCAGGCGTTCCGATAAGACCTCAAGAGCTTCGGAGCTATTCGATCGAAAACTAAGCTTCACGCCGTAGGCCTCAATCGTTAGGCTGTTTTTGAGGGAATTCATCCTGGTCAGAAAATAAATATCTTAGCAGAACGGCCAGAAGCGCAAAAATGGGCATCATTGGGCAGCACGCTAGGCTCGTCGGCCACGATGACCGGGGCGAGGCGCTAGGGTTTTTTGGGGGCGGGAAAGCTGAGGTGAGGCGTGCTTTGCTGGGCCATGCGAAGGCGAGTAAAGCCAAATACGGGAGAGTATGCTCGAGGCCGCATTTCGTGATGCGAGGGGAGCGAGACGCTCCAGTTAACATTCTCGGGCTCCATGTTAAATGTGAAGCTGAGTGTTCCCGAGCCGACGTCGAAAGGGGCAAATTCGTAGAGGGCAAGGCTCCAACTCTGCGATTCGAGTGAATTGAGTTCGAGGCCGTCGCGAAAGCGAGAAAGGTTGAACGTCGCAATCGCATTTGCCTGCCTGACCTGTTCGAGCCCCCACGAGGCTGTCAATTTTGAGAGAGCCAGAGCCTCTTTGACAGACGCGAAATCCAAGACAACGAGCTGTTCGGGACTTGCGAGAAACGTGACGTTGTCCCGCTGCGAAAGAGTGTTGGTCCGCGGGTAATTGAGCCGCAGTTCGCCCAGAAAGTCGGACTTGATCGGAAGCCCGGCGGGCAGACTTGGGTGCTCAATGCGGACAGGCACGGCCACGAGGCTAAGTCTATCGGGGATTAGAATACCGCCATCAGCCAGGAAGCGCTCCCGAATATCCACAAATGACGTTACCGTTTCCGCGCCGAATGCATTGTGGCCAAACAACTCGCTAACGATGACGTCGAATCGCCCGTCGATCTCGACATCTTTGCAGTCGCCGTGGATAATCTCGATCCGGTCGGCCACGTCGTTCTCGGCGGCGTGTTTGTAAATTATAGGGATCAGCGCTTCTTCGATCTCGACCGCGACAACTCGTTTTGCACCAAGTGTGGCGGCGTAGATCGCCCAAGCGCCGCTGCCAGCGCCAATATCGAGAAACGCGGTGTCGGACGTGACGGTTTGCCGAATAGCCTCGGCGAGCAGCACGTTGCGCGGCTCGTCACTGAGCATCACACGGTGATACTCGAGAAGGCCGGCGATCCGCGCCGCAAATTTATCGTCTTCCTCGGTCGCCATCCTTTACCAGCGGTGATCATAGCGGCCGAAATTCTCGCGCCAGTCATCTGTCGTTTCGTGCAGCAGGACCGTCATGCCGCCCTCGAGCATTACTTCTGAATCGAGGCTGCGGCGCAGCCGGTATGTGCGGCCGCCGGGCGAGCAAACGGTGATAGTAACGCGTTCATCGGTGATGTGCGAGATCGCTGCAAACCGCCAGTCCTGCCGCGATCGAACCACGAGGCGCGTGCCGGTTGCGAGATCTGAAAGCTTTATCTTTTCGGGGACGCGATCTTCCACTATGAAGGATTAATAAATACCGAATCGTCCGAAAGACTGGTGCGCCTCGAGGCAAAAACACGAAAGCCAACGAGCATAAGTATGACCGAGATCACAAACCAAATCAGAATCCAGATGATTGCCGGGATGCCGGTCGATGCTGCCATCGTTCCTGCGTCCGTGTGCTGCGCCAAAAAGGTCGAAGCTACAAAGAGATCACGCATGCTAAAGAATGCGTTAAGCAAACACTGCACGGCTAGAAAAGCGAGAGCAAAACTCGCCCACTTTGCCGATGCCAGCCACGCGACCGCAACAAGTGCAGCCGAAAGGACGAACCCCGACAGGACGGTGAATCCGACGCTGAGAATCGTAACACCTTCAAAAAAATTAACGATCGGGAGCAGCAGCCCGAACAGCGCCGTTATCAGCGCGATCAATCCCGCGGAAAGCAAAAGTCCAAGTTTCGCGGATCGACCATATCTGATCCAGACGATGAGAATGACTCCGAAAGCTGTAGTGCTGAGATAGCCGGCACTCGCGATCAGCAGCCCCGAGAGGCCCGTGCCCGTGGCCCAGACCATACCGCTGGTATCGGGCGAAACCGTCAAGCTCGAAACCGAATTTCCTGTAAGAATTGCCGCAATAGCGTGGCCTGCCTCGTGGATAAACGTTGCAAAAAGCTGGAGCGGATAAACCACGTACGCCGCGAACGGAACGAATAGCGATGCGACCCAAAGGGCGACGCTCACGCCGACGGCGGTTGCGAGCAGCTTTAGTTGCGGCCGTGCATCAGGTGCGACTGCGTATCTCATACCTCTCGATACGGTAGATTGTAGGTCAAAGTTCGTGCGAGAAGCGAATTCAGCTCAGCTCCGGTGATAGTCGGCCTTCCCGCCGGTCTTCGATTCGAGCCGGATGTCTGAGATGACGATATCTCTTTGGACGGCTTTACACATATCGTAGATCGTGAGGGCGGCGACGGAGACGGCGGTGAGAGCTTCCATCTCAACGCCGGTGCGATAGTTGGCGGTCGCCTCTGCGGTTATCAGCACGCCCTCGTCGGTCAATGCGACCTGAACGTCAACATGCGAAAGATCTATCTGATGGCAAAGCGGAATCAGCTCGGGCGTTTTCTTTGCCGCCATAATTCCTGCTATGCGTGCGATCTCGAGCGGATCGCCTTTTGGGAGTTGTTTTCCTCTCAACAAGTCGATTGTTTCGCATGACACATCGACACGGCCGGATGCGACGGCACGGCGAGCGGTGCGGGCCTTATCGGTAACATCGACCATTGAGACGCGCCCTTCCGCGTCATAGTGAGATAGTTCGCTCATAGCTTTCTCGCCTCGAAGATCAGCGTGTTTCCGCCTAGCAGCACTTCATCCGAATTCAATTCGTCCGCCCACCGCTCTTCGACATCGTCAAGGCAAAACATTTCAGGAGTGCCGCAGGTGCGTTCATCGAGCCTAACTATATCAGCAAAAATGTGTTCGTGGCCTATCGCGGCAGGAACAGAATGTCGACCGCGTCACCGGCGTCGAATGAGTTATTCGCCTGGACGAAGACGAGAGCATTCGAGCGTGCAAAACTAACGAAATCAGATGACCCATGCCACTTGATCGGCTTGGCGATGAGATGGCCGTCCTTATCCGTGACAAGCTCAGCCGGCAGATACGAATCGCGCTGCGTTATGCCGCGAAAATGTCCGTCCGCAAGCGCACGACCGCCGTTCAGTTCGATCTCGCTCGCATTCTGCAGCTGCATCAAAAAGCGCCTCACGAAAAGATAAAACGTGACGGCAGCCGACACCGGATTGCCCGGCAAGCCGAACACGAAAGTCTTCCCGAGCTTTGCAAAGACGGTTGGTTTACCGGGCCTGAGAGCGACGCGATCGAACATAATCTCGGCCCCCAACTTTTCAAGCGCTGGCTTTGTCAGATCATATTTGCCTACGGACACGCCGCCCGTAGCGATGAGGACGTCCGACGTTTTCGCGGCCGCTTTTAGGGCACGTTGGAGCTCTCCGATGTCGTCTCGAAGTATGGGCAGCACGGTCACCTCACAGCCTGCATTACGGCAGAATGAGGCAAGCATTTGAGAATTTGAATTGCGAATCTGGTCGCGCTTCAGTTTCCGGTTTACCTCGACGATCTCGCTGCCTGTGGAGACGATCGTGATGCGAGGGCGGCGGGCGACCTTTAGTCGGGCGTATCCGAAAGCGGCTGGAACAGAGATGTTTTGTGCAGAGATAGTCGAGCCGGCTGCGAGGACAATGGTCCCCCGCTTGACCTCTTTTCCTTTCGTCACGATGAAGCGGCCCTTTTCCGTCGACGCAGCGAGCGTGACGCGGCTCGCGGATTCGCTTGCGAGCTCGAGCTTTTGAACGGCGTCGGCCCCGTCAGGGACGGGTGCGCCCGTCATAATTCGCACGGCCTCGCCCTTCTTTAGCTTGCCTCGAAACCCTTTTCCCGCTGCGGATTCGCCAATGATCTGTAACACGACAGGAGCATTTTTCGAGTCGCGTGAGCGCACCGCGTACCCATCCATCTGCGAGCGGTCGAACGGGGGCAGGTCCGTGTCGGCGACAATGTCCTCGGCGAGCACGCGGCCGACGGAGTCGGCAAGCGCAACGCGCGTGGAGCGGAGAGGAATCGCGGCTTTATCGAGTATTGAAAGTGCTTCTCGTACAGGGATCATGCGGCTTCCGGCGTGGCCCAGTGGTCTAAATTTGGCCACAATGTTAGCATAGCGTTTTCCATAATTACTCAAAAGAGGAAGCTATTTGTGATCGAATTAGAATTAACAGAAGAACATAGTGCCCTGCAAAAAACGGTGCGCGAATTTTGCGCCGGCGAGGTCGCGCCGTACATCAAGGAATGGGACGAGAAGTCGCATTTTGAACGCAAAATTTTTGACAAGATGGCAGACCTCGGCCTCCTCGGTGTCTGCATTCCTGAAGAATACGGTGGCGCTGGGTTTGACTACGTTTCGCTCGGTCTCGTCTGCGAGGAACTCGAGGCGTGCGACACGTTTTTGCGCGTGGCGATGAGCGTGCACGTCGGGTTGAACTCGCTAAGCGTCTTTAGCTGGGGAACTGAAGAACAAAAACAAGAGTATCTCGTGCCGCAGGCGAAAGGCGAAAAGCTCGCCACATTTGGGCTGACCGAGCCTAACGCCGGAAGCGATGTGGTCGGTATGCGTTCGTTTGCAAAACGCGATGGCGACGACTGGATCTTAAACGGCGAAAAGATGTGGATTTCGCTAGGCGATGTCGCGGATCATTTTCTTTTCTTTTGCTGGACCGATCAGGAGAAGCAGAAGAAGCGCGATCACACCGGAATGTCGTGTTTTATCATCGAGCGGTCAATGACAGGTTTTTCGAGCGGAACGCTGCACGGCAAGCTGGGAATCCGAGCAGGGAATACGGGATATTTTTCGCTGCAGGACGTGCGCGTTCCAAAAGAGAACATGCTCGGCGAGGAAGGCGAGGGATTTAAGATCGCGATGTTTTCGCTCGAGAATGGCCGGTACACGGTCGCCTCCGGTGCGACGGGTGTTATCCGTGCCAGCCGCGATGCGTCAGTCGCTTACGCGAATACCCGCGAGGTTCAGGGCCAAACGATCGCCAATTTTCAGCTTGTAAAACAAAAGATCGCGAACATGGAAGCCGACTACGAAATGTCGCATCTCCTGTGGCTAAAGTGTGGATACCTCAAGAACGAAGGCAAGCCGTCAGCACGTGCGGCAAGTATGGCGAAGTGGCAGTCGACGACTCGCAGCGAGACCGCCGCGTCCATGGCGATCGAGATTCATGGAGCTAACGGCTACACGAATGACTATCCCGTCGAGCGATATTTGCGCAACTGCAAAGCCGCGGTCATCTACGAGGGAACGCGGGAAATTCACACGCTGATGCAAGCCGATTGGGCACTTGGGCTCAAGAAAGAAAAAGCGGCTAGAGTCGTCCTACCGAAGTACAAGGCGGCCGGAGCCTAGCGTGGCCAGTATTCTTTCAGGGGCCGACGCGCCATGTATCGCCGTTAATTCGTAACCCCAGCAGCTATAACTATTTGGCGGTGTTCGCGGCGGGCTTCATCGAGTCGAAGGTCGGGCTTTGATTAGTCATTTTCCACTCGCCGTTTTCCTTAACGAATAGGACCTTGAAGCCATTCGGATAGGCGCCGCTGACGATCTCGCCGACGGCTTTATCGCCGGTAATTACTTCGTTTTTGACCGAGCACTTACCCTTCGGATCGTCATCCTCGAGAAACTTCGCGAGCGTCTTGATATTTTCGACCTTCATGTCGTCCTCGAATCCCTTTAGCGTCCCGGCTGACCACGTCTTGCGGATCGCAGCGTCATCTTTCTTCGCAAAGGCCGCGCAGAAAGCCTGATAGACCGGCGACAGGGTCGGGGCGTCGTTTGTCGTCGCCGCCGGCGTCGGAGTCGTGACGGCCACGGCATTGTCGACATTAGCCTTCGCGACGTTTGCGCCCGGAGAAGCTACGGCGTTGTTGGTGGTCGGGGCGTTGCCGCAGCCGATAAAAAATACGGATAGAATGACGATCAACAATAGGGGTTTCATAAAGCGTATCACCTCGTAAAAACGAAGTCACGAGTATAATAAATCTTCCGGAGATGAACAAAACTGCGACCACGGAATATCAACGCCTGTTTCTCGTCGAGACGCTGCCCGAACCGCTCACGCCGGCGTCGAGCCATCTGCAGATATTCGACAATTACGTGGAGAACACAAGGCTGCGCCTGCGACTGATGCGCGAGCCGCACACGAAAATTTGGACGCGCGTTCTGCAGCAGCGATTCGCTTTTCATGATGGCGACGCAGCCGTAGCGAAGCTAGCCGAGATCTATTTGAACGACGATGAGTATCCGATATTCGAGCGGCTACGCGGGCAAGAGATCAGGAAAAACCGCTACTTTCACGAGTTCGATCGTGCACAGTGGGCCTTTGATGTTTATCTCGGCGAGGTGCGCGGCGTGACGACGGGTAAGGTGGAATTCGAGTCGGCCGACGCATTGAGCGGTTTCGAGCCGCCGCCTTTCGCTCTGCTCGAGATTACAGATGAAGAGTTTTTCGAAGGGCGTAATCTGGTCGAGAAAAACTTTGCCGAGATCCGTGAAAAGATCGCCGAGCTGAGGGATGGAATTGTCCCGAAGTTTGCGACCGACCGCGAGCCTTAGTTTGTCCGCGGCAATATCCTTACCGAGCGCTCGAGCGAATCCCAAATCTGCAGATAGATTTTCGTTTCCCTTGGGATTAATGTTGCCCAGGCCGCGCCGCCTCGCGACACATAGCCCGCAAGCCGGGCGGGATTTGAGTTGTAGCCCGCCGCCATCAGGTGTTCCTCGCGAGCGATTCCCGTCGTGATCGCGTTTGCAATAGTCGGATTCGACGCAAGATCGTTCCACGTCATCTGCATGTACAGAAGCATCGCCTTCGACGCATTGACGTGATTGCGCATACCCTCGACAAAATCCGGCATCAGGTTTGCGCTCGGGTAGCGCGAGCGGATCATCCGATATGTCCACGGAATCATCTGCACCATCCCGCCGGCCCCGGCCGAGCTGACCGAGTAACGATACGTCTGGCCTTCGTTGAGCGCGTATAGCGTGAAGATGTCGTTGTAAATATTTGGGTGAAACTCGGTGCGAAAACGCAGATGATCTACGTGCTCAACGGTCGCGAGTCGCTCCGCCCAGTCAGCGATCTTCGGCTGTACGGGCATGCCCGTCGCGCTTAGATTCGCACGTGCAATGTCGATTACGTTGCGCACATACATTTGCCCGGCCCCAACCACCTCAGGCGTCACGAGCCCGGGATGCGTGGACATGTAGTACGCGGTCTCGATATAGCGTCCCTCGCGTTCGACCGGATACTGGGCCAGCAAGGGCACCTGAGCCGTGCCCTGCATATCGGTAATCGTAATAGGCGTGTTGACGCCATTCGCGCGGATTGTTCGCGTAGAAACTAGTGTTCCGTTCGCGGAAAGGGTCGTCGTCGGCAGCAGATCCTTTCGCAGGAAATCGTCCTTTGCGAGCACTACATAGTCGATCTTTCTCGAACGCGGATCGTAAAAGGCGACGCGCACGGTCGTAAATTGCGACGTTCCATCCGTCGGCAGCGTGGAAGCCACCGACGCGATAGTAAGCGGCCGCGTCGTCATGAAGCGTTTGGCTTCGGCGATCTTCGACTTCATCTGCGAAAAACTGAGTCCGCCCTTAATCGTCAAGTTGCTGGCCATCGACGGCTGTGCGTATTGCGCACCGGCCATCGGAGTGAATGACGGCCGGGGCATCGGGGCCGTCGGTGTCGGTGTGCGTACCGGCATCCGTATCTCGCGCACCGAAGGAATGGAATCTGTGACCCGGACGCGCGATGGCGTAGGAGACGGCGTCTGACCCGTGAGGGATGCGGTCGATACTGCGAATGCGATTGCGAGCAAACCGAGTCTAGGTTTTGTCATAGGACTAGAAAAAGAGCTTGTCGAGTGGATTGACTGCGGGAGGGGGCCGCGGCGAGTTTAAGATTCGCTCATCGCTTACGCCGTTGTCAATGGTTTTCAAAATAATTATCGAACTAACAACGAGGCGTTATGGCATCAATGCCTTGTCTGCCTAGAGCCCTTAAGGTATAAATTAATGTTTCGCCCTCTGCAGCGGGCGATAACTGTTTATGGATCAACTCTTTGGCACGGATGGATTACGCGGTCACGCAGGCGAATTCCCTCTGGATAGCGCCACGGTGAGGACTGTCGGAGGTGCACTCGCGCGGCTGTTTGCGGACAAGCTTGAGAGGCCGCCACTTTTCGTGGTGGGCCGCGATACGCGCGAATCCGGCGACTGGATTGAGCGTGCTATCCACCGAGGCGCGGTTGAAGCCGGAGCGAGATGCGAATCCGCCGAGGTCATTACTACGCCAGGCGTTGCGTTTATCACGAAGCACTTCGATTTCGATGCGGGAATCGTCATCAGCGCTTCGCACAATCCATTTCACGACAACGGCATCAAGGTATTCCTGCCGAGTGGGCAGAAAATGGACGAGATGTCCGAGCGGATCGTCGAGGCGGACGTTTTCGAGACGCCAACAGTTGATTTGGAATCTGATTTCGAGCCCGAGGGCCATCGGTCGAGCGAGTTTCGAGATGCGTATCTAGCTCATCTACGGCACGAGGCCGGCGATCTCGATCTTTCGGGCCGCAGGCTCGTGATCGACTGCGCAAACGGTGCGGCATCCACCTTTGCGGAAGAACTTTTTCTCGGTCTCGGTGCGGGCGTAACTGCGATTCACTGCGAGCCTGACGGACGCAACATCAATGAGCAATGCGGTTCTACGCACATCGACGGACTTCGGAAGAAAGTAGTGGAGGAATCGGCCGATCTCGGTATCGCCTTTGACGGGGATGCTGACCGTGCGCTTTTCGTCGATGCAGACGGGAAGGTCGTCGATGGCGACGCTACGCTCTGGATTATCGCGAACGAACTCAAGCGTGCGGGCAAGTTGAAAAACGCGACGGTAGTCGCGACCGTAATGAGCAATCTCGGCCTCGAGATCGCGTTTCGGTCGCAGGGCATAAAGCTCCTTCGCGCCGCCGTTGGTGACAAGTTTGTGCTCGAGGAATTGCTGAAAACTAAATCCGAAATCGGCGGCGAACAGTCAGGGCATATCATTTTTCCCGAACGCAGCCTCGTTGGCGACGGGATGATGACTGCACTTCTGCTCCTTAGGGCCCTCGGAACTCGGTCGCTTTCTGAGGCTTGCGCCGGATTTGAACGGCTGCCCCAAACGCTAAAGAACGTTCGTGTCCGCGAGAAAAAACCTTTCAAAGAAGTGCCCGAAATCTTAGATCTCTCGCGACAGATCGAGAAGGAACTCGACGGCAATGGTCGACTGCTGCTGCGGTATTCAGGAACGGAGAACCTGGCCCGCGTGATGATCGAGGGACCGGAGCAAGGTGCGATTGAGGAACAGGCTTCGCGCCTCATCCGGGCGATTGCCGTTGCCCTCGGACAGTAATGCGATGAAGCAAACTCGAGTCACTATCGATATTTTGCCGGCCGCTTCGGCGTATAGAATTGAGATCGGCAGCGGTCTGATCGAGAATTGCGGACCGTGGGTTCGACAGAGGCTGGGGCGTGAGGCTGCAAAGATTGTCATCTTCTCAAATCCAACCGTCTTTAAGCTCTATGGCAAAGCTGCAGCCGCCAGCCTGATGCGAGAGGGATTTGCTGTTTCGACGTATCTGATGCGAGATGGCGAGCGATATAAGACCCTGAAGACGGTCAGTGACGCGCTCAAAAATTTTTCCGGTGCCGGTATTACGAGAACTGATGGCATAGTCGCTCTCGGCGGCGGCGTAGTTGGTGATGCAGCAGGATTTGCGGCGTCGATTCATCTCAGGGGCGTCCGAGTCCTCCAGATTCCGACGACGCTCCTTGCAATGGTCGACTCGTCCGTGGGCGGCAAAACCGGCGTGAACGGCGAGGCAGGGAAGAATTCGATCGGGGCCTTTCACCAGCCTTCGGGCGTGCTTGTCGACATCGATACGCTCGCAACCCTGGATGAGAGGCAGATCAACGCCGGATTCTTCGAGGCCGCAAAGCATGGCTTCCTGGCGGGTGGTAGAACACTTGAGGATGCGGTTCGGACGATTCGGGAGCGTGACGCCGAGTCTATGCGCGCGATGATCCATTCGAGCGTACTGTATAAGGCCGCGATCGTGTCAGACGATGAACGAGAGTCATCGAGCAAGAGAAATTCAAAATCTCGAAAGGTGCTGAATTTTGGCCACACACTCGCCCACGCCATAGAAAAAGTCACCAACTACCGTGTTTTCCTGCACGGCGAGGCCGTAGCCTACGGAATGCTCTTTGCCGCTGAGCTGTCAAAAAGTATTGCAAAGTTGCCCCAAAAGGATATAAACTTGTTGTACGATGTTGTGCAGAACGTCGACAGTCTGCCTTCGCTAGCCAACATTGATCCACGGGAAGTCTTCGAAGCATTTCGATTCGATAAGAAAAACCAGGCGGGCGAACTTCAGATGATTCTCCTTCGAGGAATCGGAAAGCCTGTCGTTATCGATACCACGAAAATTCCAGCCAGTGCCTATGCGGCCGCGTTTAGTCGACTTCTCGAGTTCCAACGATAGGAGTTCTTTACCAATGAAAAGGACCTTCAAAAAATCAGAGCAGGGAAGCGCGTCGACGAAGCTTTTTATCGTCCTCGTCGTTATGTTTTTAATCGGATTTGCAGCGTATAACTACATCAGCGTCGCGTATCAGGCCGAGGGACTGAGGGCCGATATGTCGACGGCTGTATTGCAGGGCCTCGCAATGCCGGGAAAAATCGATCCCGTGGCGAACGTAAAAACGCGAATCCAAAATGCGATGAGCGTTAACAGCGCTCCGCCCGACGCTACACTCGATGTAAAGATGCAGGGCAACGGGGTCCAGGCACGCGTGACCTACACGAAGAAAGTGCCAATCCTGCCGCTCGGCATTTACACCTACAACTACGTGTTTGATAACACAGCGACGCCCGCGGGATTTTTGATGAAACAGTAAGCTAAACGGCGAGGAGTGCCCTGATCTTGGCAGGCTGTATTTGAACTAAAGCCTCAGGGGCATCGGCGAGCCAAGTCGATGGACAAACTCCGCAGGTAGTACATTTTTCAACGGCAGGACACGGAAGGCTCGAGAGTGACTCTCGGGCTTTTTCGTGTTCGGTCTTCAAGAATTCAAACGAAAGGCCGCTGTCGACGATCGACCAAGGGAGAAATTCCTCGTACGAGCGGTCGCGCGACGTGTGAAACGCCGGGTCGATCTCCGTCTGGCGAATCGCACCGGCCAGATCGCCTTTCATCCTGGCCGCGGCATCGATCACCGCTGCAACGGTGCGATCGCCGGAGGAATACAGAGCCTGTTCGTGAGCGATGCGAGCCGACATAAATCGTACGTCGACATTCGGAATTTTGCTCAGGCCTTTGCAAACGTATTTGATTCGCTTTTTGAGTTCCTTTTCCGGAAGGATTGCGCCCCATTGGAGCGGCGTATTGGGCTTAGGCACAAAACCGTTTAGCGAGGGAATAATCTTGCCGGCACGACCGAAACGCTTTCCGGCCTCGAGCATTCGATTTTTAATTCGTTCGACAAGTACGAACATTTCGTCGAGATCTTCCTGCGTCTCCGTGGGCAGGCCGACCATCATGTACAGTTTGACGCTAAGCATTCCGCGATCGAAAACGGCTCCGCAGATATCCACGATCTCATCGTTGGTGAGATTTTTATTGATCACGCGGCGGAGGCGATCGGAACCTGTTTCGGGCGCGACGGCGATCTGCTGATCGCGCGACTCAACTAGTGCGTCGAGCAGCTCGTCAGAGATTTGATCCAGACGAAGACTCGACACCGAAATGCGATAGTCCATCGCCCGAAGCTCGCGAAGGATCGTTGAAATTTCCGGATGGTCGCAGACGGCGGTCGAGACCAGGCCGATGCGATCGGTTTTATGACGCCACTCGCGGGCCTTTGCGAGGATGTCCTTGGCCGGAACTACACGCGGCGGGTAATAGTTGTAGCCGGCCCAGCAGAATCGGCATCCTTGCGAACAGCCCCGAGATATCTCGACGAGCAGCCGCTCGCCCATCTCGGCATTTGGCGACCAGATCGACGTCGATGGGCAGAACGTTTCCTGATTTACAAGAAATTCGGCGAGCTCGGTTTCGCCTCGCTTTAACGCGCGGCGAAGCGTTCCTTCTTTTGGGTTTACTGCGGCGAGCGCACGTCCGACTCGCCGAGGTATTCCTTCCTGATTCGGCAGGTAGTCGAATACAGTGCCGTCGTCGTTGTAAATGACATCGTAGAATGCCGGGACATAGAATCCGCGCCCGATGCGTGCGAGGGCGAGCAGAATGTCTTCTTTGGTTTCATTCTCGACAATTGCGTCGACCAATTGATGCGCGAGGATCTCGCCCTCGCCGACGGCAATGAGATCGGTGAAATCAGCGATGGGTTCGGGATTGAGGAAGGATGCAGCACCGCCCATGATAACGAGCGGGTCGTAATGCGTCCTGTCGCGCGACCACACCGGAATGCCGGCGAGCTGGAGCATCCGCGCCATGTTGAGATAGTCGGTTTCGAAGGATATCGAGAATGCGACGACATCGAAATCGCGAACACGCCTTTGTGTCTCAAGCGACATCAGCGGCGCGCCGCTTTTTTCATAGTCGGCGAGCTCGTCCGCGTCCGGAAGGAAAACACGCTCGCACGACACGTCCGGGATGGAGTTGAACAACTCGTACATCGTGTGGAGGCCGAGGTTGGCCATTCCGATCGCGTGCGTATTTGGATAACACAGAGCGATTCGCAGCGACGCCGTCCGAGAGATTGTGTAGCCTTCCTCGGAAGCGAGCTTCGTTTTATAACTTTCTACTATGCGCTTGCTCATTACTGATCAACTGAAAAGGATATCACTACGCAGACCCTCGCGTCGTTGCGCTCGACGACCTGCGCGGAAGGATTAGCAATTTCCTTCAACCCCAGAACGCGAGGACGACCGATTAAACTGGGTTATTTCTTCTTGCCTTTTTTGCCCTTTTCGCCGCCCGGGGCAATGTAATAGGGGCGATGCTGGACCACGTAGGCCTTTTCGTCGAAAACGCCGTCACCGTCAACATCGACTTTGACCTGTAACTTGTGCCTGGACCCCGGCGGATGATTCTGATTGACGTCGTAGGACAGGCTGTACTGGTTGCGCATCAGAGCATTGATGGTGTTCAGGAAGTCTGGAATCTCGCCTTCAAAGGTCATCGGGAAGTGCATGCCTCCAGACTCCTTTGCAAATGTATTCATCGCGTTCTGCGCCTGAATGAAGGTGAGACGGCCCGGCGAGCCATCGATTCCGTCCATGGGACTGAGGTACTGCTCATATTTCTTATAAAAAAGATTCCCGGTACTGATGATGTATATAGGCACGCCGGCTTCCTGAATAATGCGCCGGGCCTCATCATAGTTAGTCCTGCTGAATGTGTCGATGCCGCTTGCCACGAGAATGACCGCTTTTCGTTTCGCCGCAAGGCTCGACATTCCGCCGTAGTCACTTTTATCTTGCTTTGAGTTTTCCAGCACTACCGAATCGCCGCGTCCGCCCACGAGAGCAAACTTTATTGCGTCAAAAAGATTGTTCTCGCGAAACGCCGGCCGATTACGCAGCAGCACGTCGATAGTCTGCCGCAAACGACTGGGATCGTTTGTGAAATCCGTGATAGGCGTCGGTCGCATATCGAATGCAATGACCGAAGCGTAATCGTTCGGCGCTTTTATAAAATTGGATAGAAAATAAGCGACAGGCCGAATAACTTCCATCGTCCCGGGCTCGAAAGAACCGCCCGCGGCACGTCCGAAGATCTCGCTCCACTTGCTGTACTCGACGACGAGCGAGACTGTGATCGGAGCCTCGGGCGTCGCGAAATTCGCGATCTCCTGCTTGATGCCGTCCTCGAAAATAGCGAAGTTTGCCTTCGAGAGACCGGTGATGACCTGCTGCGTCTTCTTATTGACGACTACGGTCTCGAGCGTAACGATCTTCGTCTCAATGCGTTCGACCGTATTCTCAACGACCGTATTCTTCTCTTCTTCAAGACGTTTCTTCTCTTCGTCCGCCCGTTTTTTCGCTTCTTCCGCAGCCTTAAGCTCTTCTTCGCTCGGGCGGCGATTCTTTTTACCGCTGCCGGATGCGGCGTCAGGCTTCTGCGGTCTCGACTGGGCCGAAATGAGCGGCACATGCGACGTGACGATAAAACTAATAACAATGGCCGCAACGAAAATCGGACGCAGAAGAATCGAAATCATAAAAAAGCGCACCTATCGAGAGAAATTGACCTTATCGAGAGTTAGATACAGATTCTCAGCTTTTAGTTGGTCAATATCAAAGCAGGGCGCTCTTCGTGAAGTCGGCCTCGTCAATTTCCCGTGCCGGGGAGAATTTCGATCTTGATGTCGAGTGCGCCCGAGTTGTCATCGAGCTTGCCCTCGTTGATTCCCAGAAATAATGCGCCATCGCGTTCCGCCTTTATCTCGCGCGAGGAACCTATATAAATAAAATCGTTATTGTCATCGCCGATGACGGCAATGAGTGCGCCTGTCGGGACGTGCTTCAGCAGCTTGTTCGAATCTTCGACGTCGCCCAAGCCAGACGCATTGCTCGTCTTTCCGTTTCCGAGTGAGATCGTGTTGTCGGCGCTGCTTGTGATCCGGATGACCTGACCTTTCTTGACGACCCAGCCGGTGTTGGTCCAACCATTAGAAGTGTTGTCGGCGAGGACCTTTACATTCCAAGAGATCGGGCCGGCGGTCGTAGCCGAAGCTGTCCGCGGCGTAACCGTCTGAGGCTGCGTCACGGGCCTGCGCTCCGCTGTCTTAAGCTCGGGCTTCCTTTGTTCCGGTTTCTTTAGCTCCGGCTGTGTTTCCGAACGACGAGTTTGGTCCGAAACGACCACGCGCGGATTATTGACCGGCTTCTTATAATCGATCTCTCGCGAAGTCGCCGTCGCTGCTACTGCCGGCGAGTCGAATACGATCGAGTCGATCTCGGCCGCTCCAAACGTCATCTGCCGGGAGCGCGTTCCTTCGCCGATGGCGATCGTGAACTTGCCGCCAGCAAAGCTGACGATTCGGCCCTTGATGATACTGCCATCTTTCAACCGAATAGTGTCGGCGAATGCGATGGTGGACAGGACGCAAGTTAGCAGGAGAGCGAATACAACGCTGATACGTTTGCGGGCGAAAGACATAGGTTTCTCCAGAGATTTAGCAGAGGCCAGGTGATTACTTACACCCAGGTGCGAAAGGGATGAAATACCAATATTATAAGTTTGCTTTTTTCACGGCTGAAGGTGCCGAACCAAGCTCGAATAATACTACTTTAACCTAATGTTGTAAATGAATTATTTGCTCGTAGACTGTTGATAACAAATCGCTTTTTAGTTGGGCCTAGACGGTCGGCACGAGCGAGAATTGATTCTCAAAAGAAATGATCACTCTCGAGAAAGGACACCCTGCGGATTTCGGCGAAGCCGCACGATGTGAATGGCTGGAGACCAACGGTATCGGCGGCTACGCGATGTCGACGGTCGCGGGTGCAAATACTCGTCGGTACCACGGCCTGCTGAATGCAGCGACGCGGCCCCCGCTTGGTCGGGTCGTGCTGCTCGCAAAGTTTGAGGAATCGGTGATGGTTGACGGTGAAGAGTTCGAGCTCTCAACAAACCAATATCCGCGTACGATCCATCCGCACGGTTATCGGCACATCACGCGATTCCGTCTCGATCCATTTCCCATCTGGACTTACGAAATCGGCACCGTGGTGATAGAGAAACGGGTCTTCATGGTTCACGGCGAGAATTCGACCGTCTGTACATGGCTCGTAGTTGAAGGAGATGCGGGTGAGATTTCCTTAACGCTGCGGCCGCTCGTCGCATTTCGCGATCATCATCACCTCAACGCGTCGCCTCCGAAGGGGCGTTACGATGTCGCGTTTGAGGACGGAAGAGTATCGATCGAGCGAGGGGATCTGTACCTTAATTTATTTCATACGGCGGCGGAGGTGAACGAAGTCGGAAGTTGGTATCACGATTTCGAATACGCGCTCGAGATGGAACGCGGGTTCGATTTTGTCGAGAACCTCTTTAGCCCGTGCTCGCTTTCATTCGACCTTTCAACAACTGCGACGGTAATCGCATCCACAGAAATCCGAAGGGTCGGCGATGTCGATCATCTGGAGAAAGAGGAGATGAAGCGGCGGGCAAAAGTTGTCGCGACGGCAAGAACAAAAACAGATATTGAAAGGCGGCTCGTGCTCGCCGCGGATCAATTTATAGTAGATCGCGGTGAAGGCAAAACCGTGATCGCCGGCTATCCGTGGTTTTCGGATTGGGGCCGCGATACGATGATCGCACTGCCGGGGCTTACGCTCGCTACAAATCGCCCGGACGTCGCAAAGGGTATCCTCGCCGAATTCGCGCTTCACCTATCCGAAGGCATGATTCCTAATCGCTTCCCGGACGAGGGCGAGCAGCCGGATTACAACACTGTGGATGCGACGCTTTGGTTTTTCGAGGCAGTTCGTGCGTATGCCGAGAAGACAGAGGATTTTGCCTTCGTACGCGAGCTGTATCCGAAACTGACGCAGATCATTGACGCCCACGTCGCGGGCACGCACTACAACATTCACGTCGACACCGACGGCCTGCTTTTCGCGGGCGACGGGACACAAAATCTGACGTGGATGGACGCGAAGATCGGCGAATGGGTTGTCACGCCGCGAACAGGGAAGGCTGTTGAGATCCAGGCCCTGTGGTACAACGCCCTTTTGATCGCGGCGAGCTTTGCGGAGCATTTTGAGGATGCGGGCCGAGCGGGGCAGTTTCGCTCGATGGCTGCGACGGCCAGGGATAGTTTCAACGGGCAGTTTTGGAACGCCGACGAAGAATGTCTGCTTGACGTCGTCAGTGGTGAAGAAAGGGACGCGTCGGTGCGGCCTAATCAGATTTTTGCGGCAAGCCTGCACTACACGATGCTCGATCAGGCACGTGCGCGAAAGGTCGTCGAACGAGTCGCCACTGACCTGCTCACGCCCGTCGGTCTTCGCTCGCTTTCGCCGCGGGACTCGCGTTACAGGGCGACGTATTCCGGTTCGCCACTCGAGCGCGACTCATCGTACCACCAGGGAACGATCTGGGCGTGGCTGATCGGGCCTTACGTTACGGCATATCGCCGAGTGCACGCTAGGGATAAAAAGGCGGATAACTATGTCGCAGAACTTATCGCAGGACTCGAGTCTCACCTCAGCGAATCGTGCCTCGGCCAGGTTTCGGAGATCTTTGATGCAGAAGCGCCGCACACACCGCGCGGCGCACCGGCACAGGCCTGGAGCGTCGGAGAAATACTCCGCGTTATAAAAAGCGGAGCGGATTGAATACGTCTGCGTGAGCTCCAGGATCGTCCGGTGTGCGATAACGCACACGGCATTTCAGACCCGGATACTGATAACAGGCACTCATCATACGAGCCTTTACACTATGAGAAAAATATCGAGGTACGTGTTGTACCGCACTGAAGTCGCCATCTCAAATACGCGAGATTAAAATTCAGCTACAACCTGAACGCGGCCCGGTATTGGGGCAGCGTTGATTATTTCAGAATTTATAGTTTCACCGATGATGGGCTAAAACGGTTCACGGGAGCGCTAAACATCGACCTCTTTGTAAGCAATAAGTAAGCGGTCCAGGTCATGTTTGTATTCGAAAGGGCGGCAGCGGTCCCGCCTAATTTTTACTTTTACAATCAGAGAATAGGGAAACGAGGTGCGTAAGATGATTAAGCTCGCGACTTGGAGTGTCTATCAGGCAGATGGCCGGTACCTAGGGCAGCAACACGCGTTCGCTGCGGACATCGCCTTCTGTCAATACATGGCCCTTATGGGCGAGAACGTAATCGCTCAGGAGCTGAAAGGTCAAGATAACGACGGTAAAAAATCCCGGCGAATCGAGTACAAACTGGAAGAGTTCGTGCTTCGTTCAAGTCACTACGCCGGGCCGGTGAACCTCTAAGAAAACCTTTGAGAAAATGGAGCCGGTGATAAGACTCGAACTTACGACCTGATGATTACAAATTCTTTTCAGCCAATATTCACTGGCTACCACCGGGTATCAAAAGCCAACATTCACTGGATTTCTCGCTACATTCTACATTGACCATCAACTGTTAACCGAAGGGTTGTAGTTCGAGCCTTACGTGCGGAGCCCACTTAATCAACGAGTTAGCGGGCACCATCGTAGTGCCCGCTTCGCATTTGTGGGGCTATACCTCCCAAATAATCGGCGATTGGCCATCAATGTTCTAAAACTGACATCCCTGGTTGTTGGTTTATTTGAAGACTAGCGTGTCGGTTCGAGCGGCACGACGAGCGGGCTTCCACATTTCGAGTGTTATTGATCATCAGCAAATGCGAGGCAGTTGGTCGCCCGCGAGCATATCGACGATCCGGGTGCCGCCAAAACCGGTCGTCATCGAGACAATGCCCTGCGGTTGGGGCTTTACCTCGCCGATAATGCAGGCACCGATGCCGTTTGGATTTTTCTGCATTCGCTCAACGAGCTTATCGGCGATCTCGGATGAAACGATAGCAATAAGCTTTCCTTCATTCGCGACATACAGAGGATCTAGACCGAGAATTTCGCACGCTCCTTTTACTTCCTCGCGAACCGGAATGAGACCTTCGCGGATCTCGATATACACATCGGAGCTTACCGCGATCTCGTTGAGCGTCGTCGCTACGCCGCCCCGGGTCGGATCGCGCAAGGCGCGGATCGCATCGGGCGTCCCGAGACTCAAGGCTTCATCAAGCATCTCGGCCACGAGAAAGTGCAGGGAAGCCGAGTCGCTTTCAATATCGGTCTCGAGCTCAAGTTCGCCCCGCGCGATAAGGATCGTCGTTCCGTGGTCGCCGATAGTGCCGCTGACAATGACCTTGTCGCCCGGCCGGGCATTCGACGAAGAAATGTTCGCAGTCGTTTCGACGACGCCGATGCCGGAGGTGTTTATGAATATCTTGTCGGCCCCACCTTTCTGGACGACCTTCGTATCGCCCGTCACGATCTGCACGCTCGCCTCTTCCGCCGCGGCTTGCATCGACGCCGTGATTCGACGAAGGTCGTCGATCGGAAAACCTTCTTCAAGGATGAATCCTGCCGAAAGGTAAAGCGGCCGTGCACCGCTCATTGCCAGATCGTTGACAGTTCCGTGGACCGCCAGCTTTCCGATATCGCCGCCGGGAAAGAATATCGGATCGACTACATACGAATCCGTCGTGAACGCCATCCGCTTTGCACCGTTCACCTCGAAAACAGCCTGATCTTCGAGCCGGTCTAACATCGGATTCTTGAAATATTCGAGGAAGATACCTTCGACAAGATCGTGCATCGCGCGGCCGCCGCTGCCGTGTGCCAAGGTGATGTGCGTTTCCCTGATCTTGTGTTTTCGACGACGCGCCCGTTCGACGCGCTCGAAAAGCGGATTTGTTAAAAATACTGAATTCATTGCAGTGATCCGAGCGGTTTTAAGTCGGTTTGTCCGGTAGATAATAATGTTTTGAGCACAATCAGACCGTCTGGCTTTTGGGCCTCTTCAGTCATACTTTCATCCTAAGAGCCGCCGTACGGCCCGCCTCGTCACCTCGGTTGTAAAACCGTAAACCCAATGCGACGACAGACCGTAGGCATGAGTCGAAAACGGAAATTCCGTGATGGGTTTAGACAGTCCGAGCGCCGGCACGACGAGATCATCCGCGACGATCCAGACGGCCGTTCCGAACGGCAACCCGGCACCCACCGTCGTTAGCGGCTCGATCTCGGCGGCAACACCGTAAATTAACCCGGAGCCCGCCCCCATCGCGTAATGCACCGCTTCGCCGGCCTTGTCTTTCTCGCTTTTCGTCAATCTATGGTCGAAGACGCCTTCAGAAATCTCCCTCGCGTCTTTCACCGTTGCCGGCTCTTCTTTTTTCTTTTCGGATTTTTGTTTTTCTCCTGCTTCGGCGAGCCTGCTGACGAGCGCCTGAAACTCGCTCATCACCAACGAAGCGACTAGCCCGCCAACCAGCCCGGCAACCGCGCCTTTGACGACATCGCCCACATTTTTTTGTTTCATTATGACCCCCTTGTTTGTTCAGCTATTCTTGTCCACGGTCTCACATCCGCCGGCAGCGACGGAACCGGCTTCGATGTAAATGTACTTGATAGCCGGATATTGATTCTTAATGCTCCTTTCCAAACGATCGACGGCCTCTTTAACTTTCGCCGCCGATAATGTCCCGTCAAACTCGATATCCATCGTTAGCAGCATGGTGTTCGGCCCGAAGTGCATCGTCAAGGGGTTTATCACCCTACGTACGGAGGGATCGGATTCCGCCAGCTTTCGGATGTCTTTCAAGGTTTGCGGATCGGCTCCCTCCCCCACGAGCAATCCTTTACTCTCATAGATCAAAAACCCCGCCACCGTCGTCAAAATCAGGCCGATGACGACGGAAGCGGCGCCATCCAGATACGGGTTATTTAATTGGTGTGCGAGAAAAATTCCCACAAAGGCAACGATCAGGCCGAGCAAAGCGGCGGCATCCTCAAACAAGACGGTGAATGTTGTCGGGTCCTTGCTAGCCTTAATTGCCTCCCAGATGTTTTGTTCGTCACCCTTAAGGCTCTGGAACGCACGAAACGCGATGACAAAAACGAAACCCTCAAAAACCATCGCCAGGCCCAGCACAATGTAGCTCCAAAACGGATCTTCCAGAGCGCTCGGGGTGATCAGATGAACGATCCCTTCGTATATCGAGATGCCGCCGCCAACACCAAAGATCAGGACGGCGACGATCAGGGACCAAAAATACAGCTCCTTGCCATAACCAAACGGATGCGCCGCATCGGCTCGCCTCTTGCTCTTATGGATTCCCAGCAGCAACAGGCCACCGTTGCCCGTATCGACGAGCGAATGGATCCCCTCGGACAGCATCGCCGAACTCCCGGTAAACGCGGCAGCCGTGAATTTCATGATCGCGATGGCAAGGTTGCCGCCGATGGCGGCATAAATTGCCAGTTTTGATTCTGCTGCCATGAGAAATCAGATTACACGTTTGCCGTCGAGCGCTGGGCGATCTTCGACAAGCGCCCGAAATTATAATAAGCCGCGCAGGCTCCTTCGCTTGAAACCATGCACGAGCCAATGGGTGTTTCCGGCGTGCATGCCGTCCCAAAAACTTTGCATTCCCATGGCTTCTTGACGCCCTTCAGGATCTCGCCGCACTGGCACGCTTTCGGGTCCGCGATACGTAAGCCTGGCACTTCGAATTTAATCTCGGCATCAAATGCCGCATATTTTTCTTTGAGCTTCATGCCGCTGTTCGCGATCGAGCCAAGCCCACGCCACTCGAAAAATCTCCGAGGTTCGAAAACTTCGGCCAGCACTTCCAATGCCTTTCGGTTGCCATCGCGTTCGACAACTCTGCCGTATTGGTTTTCGATCTCGGCCCGGCCCTCGACGATCTGTTTGACGATCATATAAACCGATTGCAGAATATCCAGCGGCTCAAAACCCGTGACGACCAACGGTTTTCCGTATTCGTTCGGCACGAACTCGTAACACCGAGTTCCAATGACAGTGCTTACATGTCCGGGACCGACAAAACCGTCGAGCTGCAGATCGGGCGAGTCAAGCATCGCTTTCAGCGAAGGCACGATCATGATGTGATTGCAGAAAACCGAAAAGTTTTCGACCTCATCTTTGTCCGCCTGTAAAATTGTCATCGCCGTCGAGGGCGAAGTCGTTTCAAATCCGAGAGCAAGGAAGATCACATGTCGCTGCGGGTTTTGCTTGGCTATCTTTAGAGCATCAAGCGGAGAATAGACCATCCGTACATCCGCTCCCCGGGCTTTCGCGTCAAGCAGATTGGTTTTCGATCCGGGAACTCGCATCATGTCGCCGAAAGTCGCGAAGATCACGTCCGGCTCGAGTGCAAGCGAGATGCAGTCGTCGGTCCGTCCGAGGGGGATCACGCAAACCGGACAGCCGGGCCCATGGATCATTTCGATATTTGGCGGAAGCAGATCTTCGATGCCGTACTTGAAGATCGCGTGCGTATGACCGCCGCAAACCTCCATCAGCTTCAGCGGCCGATCAGTCATACACGCAATTTTTTCCGCGAGGACTTTCGCGAGATCGCCTTGGCGATATTCGTCGATGAATTTCATGCGCCGGCCTCCATGATCGATTTATGCTGCAAAAATTCGTGAACCAGGTCCCACATGATGTGATAAAGCGTGACGTGTGATTCCTGGATGCGATGGATGCTCGTCGTCGGGACAGTGAAGCAGTGGTCTATCAGTCCGGCCGCTTTCATTTCCTCCATCCTGCCGCCCTCGTCGCCGGCAAATCCTATCGATGTAATTCCGATCCGCCGAGCGGTTTTGAACGCGTGCAGAAGATTCTCCGAATTACCGCTCGTCGAAATACCTATCAAAACATCACCCTTGTTTCCGAGAGCGATGATCTGCCTGACGAAGACGTCCGCAAAGCTGACGTCATTCGCAACGGCAGTAACCATCGCCATATCGTTATTCAGACAGATCGCCGGGAGCGCTTTTCGGCCAACCGTGATCGGATGCATAAACTCGACGGCGACGTGCTGAGCATCGGTCGCCGAGCCGCCATTCCCGCAGACGAGTAATTTGTTTCCTCGCGAGAAAGATCGCGCGATTTCCAGCGAGGCGGCCAGAATCCCATCTTTGTTATCTTCAAAAAATTTCTGTTTGACCTCAATACTGTCGCGAACTTTTTCCAAGAGCGAGAAACTGAGACCGGCCATTAGGTCGCGCGGCTTTTCATTTCCCTGATGCAGGAAAGGATAAAAGGACTCGGAAAAATCGTCTATCGCCTTCGTCATTTGGCTGCCTTTCGACTAGTCTATCGAAGTTTGAAATTGCTCGAATTCTTCCTCGTAAGAGCCAAGCGCGCGCAATAGCTCTAACGTCTTTTCCGCCTCCGCTTCATCGATCTTGCTCATCGCGAAGCCGACGTGAATGAGCACATAATCACCGAGCGCGACATCGTCGATCATTGCAAAGTTCACAGCCCGGCGGACACCGCCGATCTCGACTTTCGCAATGTGATTTTCGACGTCGACGATCTCGACCACTTTTCCTGGTATGGCTAAACACATTTGATATCTAGATTCTCCCCGATCGAAGACGGGCGTTCGCGATCGCTGCCTGCCCCAATGAAATACCGCCGTCATTCGTGGGCACGCGGCTGTGCGTCAATACTTCAAACCCCCTTGCCGTTAACATCTCACAAGCTCGTTCGAGCAAGAATATGTTTTGAAAAACACCACCCGAGATTGCAACGCGATTAAGATGTCGTTCATCGCGCAAGTTCGTCGCGACGTTGGCGATCAGCTCAGCTACTGCGAGGTGAAACCTGGCCGAAACGATTGCTTCCGAAACACCATTGAGCAGATCCTCGACCACCCTTCTTATGAGAGCTTCGCTCTTGATAATACCACCATCCGCAATAGTAAATTCATAGCATTTGTCCTCCAACCTTTCCGCGATCGTTTCGAGCTCGATGGCAGCCTGGCCCTCATAGTTTGCCGTGCTCCGAACGCAGAGGATCGCAGACATGGCATCAAAAAGCCGCCCCATACTCGAAGTTTCCGGGCAGTTCGTGTTACTCGCGATCATCGACTCGATAGTGCTCCATTTTTTGCGATCCAATGTTCCCAAGAACGGGATCTTGAGATCCGGAAAATTATTTCCAAAAGCCTGCTTTAGATAAACCGCCGCCATCCGCCACGGTTCGCGTATGGCTTGAGTACTGCCCGGCATCGGAACATAGTCGAGGTGCGCAATGCGCTCGGCGCCGTTGTAATCCGCGACGAAAAACTCGCCTCCCCACATTTTTCCGTCCGTTCCGAATCCCAGCCCGTCCATTGCGACTCCGATCACTTCACCCTCTGCGTCGTTGTCCGCCATGCAGCTCGCTATGTGTGCGTGATGATGCTGGACGCCGATCTTCGTCCCTATCCCGCTATCGGACTGCGCATATTTGGTCGAGAGATATTCCGGGTGCAGGTCGTACGCTACGACCTCGGGCTCAAGATCAAAGAGTCGCTTAAAATGCTCGATGCCGTCCGTAAACGATCGCAGAGTCTCCAAATTTTCGAGATCGCCGATGTGATGGCTGAGAAAAGCGTAATTATCTTTCGCCAGGCAAAACGTATTCTTCAGTTCCGCTCCGCACGCAAGGATCTGTCTCGAAAAATGAAGCGACGTTTTAACCGGCTCCGGTGCATAGCCTCGCGAACGACGAAGCATGATCTGAAGTCTCGAGTCTTGAGTCGAAGATTGTTTAGGAGCGAGCAGGACGATCGAGTCATCTGTCCGTATGTGGATGCGCCGATCACTCGTCAAAAAATAATCCGCGATGTTTTCGAGCCGCTCCGCGGCTTCGTCGTCTCGAAAGCAGATCGGCTCGTCGGAAATATTTCCGCTGGTCATCACAAGCGGCTCATCAAGGCTTTCGAACAATAATAAATGCACGGGAGTGTACGGCAGCATAAAGCCGAGCGTCGAAACGCCGGGAGCGATCACCGCCGGCACGGCCGCGCTTTGTTTCTTAGCAAGTAGAACAATTGGATGTTCCCGCGACCTTAGAAGGTCGGCCTCGCCATCTGAAACCTCGCAATATTTCCGAATGACGTCGACCGACCCCGCCATCAATGCGAATGGTTTATCTTCGCGATACTTTCTCTGTCGCAGACGCTCTACTGCATCTGAGTCGAGAGCGTCGCATGCGAGATGGTAGCCGCCGATGCCTTTGACTGCGAGAATCTCGCCGCCCTTCAAGAGTTCGAGAGCCGTGGCGATCACTTCACCCCGTTCCAAACCTTCGAACCTCTCCCGTTCGGTCCCGCTTGGTCGCAATGAGAGTTTCGGGCCGCATACCGAACAGCAAATCGCTTCGGCATGAAAACGCCTGTCGTGCGGATCTTCGTACTCGGCCCGGCAGGCTCCGCACATCTCGAAATCGCACATCGTCGTGTTCGCGCGGTCGTACGGAACGTCTTCTATTATCGTGAAACGCGGGCCGCAGTTTGTGCAGTTGATAAACGGATAGCGATATCGACGGTCGTGTTCGTCGAGCAACTCCGCAAGACAATCCTCGCAGGTAGAAATATCTGCGGAGATAGGAATGAATTTTGGGCCCGATGCGACGCTCGGCAGGATCTGAAAATCCCTAATTGATCGGATTGGTAAATTGTCGGTACGCGTAAGCGATTCGACGTTCGAAAGCGGTGGCGTATTCACCGGAAGGTCAGCAATGAAACGTTCGATCTCGTCTTCTTCGCCTTCGACGTCGATCAATACGCCCGTTTCATTATTGAGAACAGTGCCGCGCAGATCGCGATTGCGTGCGAGGGAAAGAATGTACGGACGAAACCCAACCCCCTGGACGATCCCGCGCACTAGAATTTGAGTTCGCGTCGCCATTGTCAGAGTGCGACTGAGCTGCTCATAGCAAATCCAAGCTTTGAAAAGGAGGTCTCGAACATTACCCGGAATATACGCTTTCGCCTTAAAGTATCGATGCTTACGGAATCCTATCATACCGTGGCCGACCGCAAATTGTTGTTATATATCTAAAGTGCTGGTAGAATTTACTACCTCTTTAATAAGCGTTTTTGATAATTATTGTCGTTACAGATCGGCGGCCCCCGCCTCAGATTTGCCGAAGATCCTGTTTGTCTTTCGAATGGAGAAAACACGATGGATTCGATTACGATTTGGACCTATTTACTGATTGCCGCGGCAGTCGTGATCTTAATTGTTGCCGCCCTGCTTATTGCAATTGTCTTAACCGCCCGCAAAATTGATTCCCACGCTAAGGATATTTGGCAAGCCGGTAAGCTGATCGCCGGAAATACGGTATCAATCTGGATGCTGAAGGACACCAACATCGTCGCCGGCGATATTCTGAAAACCGCCCAATCTATCGCGGGAGTTGCCGGCAGCATTGACGGAAAATTAACAACATTAAGCCAGACTTTAACTAAAGGAGCCTAAGCGTCATGGAACTGCTTACTTGGTTGACGATCGGCTATTTTGTGATCCTCGTGCTGACGCTGGCGGTGGGGCTGATCGCGATCCTCGTTACGTTGATGAGCGTCGCGAAAAAACTCGGCGGCATAAGCGCGGGACTCGCGCAGGTTGAGCAAGACACGGCTCCATTAAACGGTGGCGTTGAAACATTGAATGGATCGCTGACCGGCCTGGCGGGCGGTTTGATGGTTGCCGAATCGAGTTTCGCCTCGGCCGACGGACATCTTCAGGAAACGCTTGACGCGGTTACGGTTACCAAATAAGAAATGCGAGGGTAAGTGTATGTTTTTGATTGAAATCGCTCCGGAAACTGCAAGCTTGATAAAAATCGTATGGTGGATCGGGCTGATAGTGGCCCTGATCGTAACGGTGATTGACGTCCACCTGCTGCTTCGCGTGATTTTTGCCGCGAAGAAGATAGACGGATTGGCTGCGAGAACGCTGACTGCCGCTGGCGGCATCGCCGGGAACACCGCGGCCCTGAAAAACCTCACCGCGACCAATCAGGTCGCTGCTGCTCTGATCGCAAACGCCGGTCCCATCGTGACCGTGGCAGCTGCCATCGATGCAAAATTGACCGCGGTCTCGGCACACTTCGGCGGAGGTAAAGACTAATGGACACAGTCTTACTGCTGACGATTTTGACCATTCTCGCCGCTGCCGTATTGCTCATCGCATTAGGAATCGGTCTTTGGCAGATCGCAATGGCTTTGGAAGGGATTGGCTCAAGCCTCGACAAAATTGCTTATGGCGTACGGGCGATCGAAACTGAAACCTCGCCGCTGCCCGGCTGCATCGACGGGATCAATGGATCGCTCGCGCCGGTGGTCGGTGGTTTTGAGGCGGTGGGCACGCGTCTAACCAGCGCGGATAAGCAGCTAGGAAACGTCGCCGGTGTTTTGGGGATCGGGTAGGTCAGTACCACCTGCGGTAGCGGGTGGTTTAAGTTGATGTTGAAGCTTTGTACGCAGATTTGAGTTGAGGTTTTCAACCGCCCGCTACCGCAGGCAGTTTGACAAAAAAACATATGAAAATTGGAATTAGTGGTAAAGGCGGTTCGGGTAAGACGACCATCTCGGCGACATTGGCCCGGGTTTATGCGCGGCAGGGAATTTCGGTTCTCGCAATTGACGGAGATCCGAATCCGAATCTGGGAATGGCCCTTGGGCTTAAAGCCCAGGCTCTCGAAGAAATGTGTACCATTCCGCGCGGCGTAACCGCAAAGATCGAGGACGCTGACGGGACAATGCGAACCGTTTTGAAAGATTCGGTCGAAAATATCAAACATTTGTACGGCGTCTCGGCGCCGGACGGTATTCGTCTGCTCGTAGGTACAAAAGTCGAAACTCCGGGTTCCGGCTGCCTATGCTCCGGCCATGCTGCCGTGCGTAGTTTGATGGGAGAAATTGTTTCCGAGGCCGGCGATATGACGGTAATGGATATGGAGGCGTCACTTGAGCATCTGAGCCGCGGCACGGTTCGAAATGTTGATGTTCTGCTGATCGTGACAGAGCCGTATTACCGTTCGCTGGAAACCGCCAGGCGCACCCTGCCTCTTGCGCGCGAATTAGGTATAAAGAATATTTATGCCGTCGTCAATAAATATCGCAGCGCGGAAGACGAAAAGCTGGTTTCCGATTTTTGCAGCAGTCACGGACTGGAGATCATTGTCCGCATCCCGTTTGACGCAGATGTGACGCAGGCCGATCAGCAAGGGAAATCCTTGTACGATTTCAGTCCGGATTCCCCGGTCGTCAAGGAAGTCGAAAACCTTGCCGCCGAGTTGCGGATGAAAATGCCTGTTAGTAATTACACGTCGGCTAAAATTTAACCGGAGCAATTTTTATATCCGTAAGGAGATTAACTCTATGTTGGATGAAGCGATCAATCTAACCGAATCCGATATGTCGATGGAAACCGTCAAGGACCAGCCGAATAAGATGTATGAGAGCGGAAACCCCCTCTCACCGCTTCCGCTCGACACAGTTCATGTATTTTGGTTGGCCGGAATGAGCTGCGACGGCTGCACCGTCGCCGTCGCGGGTGCGACGAATCCGCCGCTCGAAAATCTTCTGACAGGCACGGTCACGGGGTTGCCGCTGGTCGTTTTGCATCATCCGGTATTGTCGGTCGAGGCGGGCGAGGAATTTATCGAGAGTTTTAAGATAGCCGAACGCGGTGAGCTCGGCGCCCCTTATGTCGTCTGCTACGAAGGCTCGATCGCGGACGAGCGGATCGCGGCCGCGACCGGCGGTTACTGGTCGGCGATCGGTTCCGAGTCTTTGGGCGGAGACATGCACCGCCCGATCCCGACAACTGAATGGCTCACACGACTTGCTCCGGGCGCTGCGGCGGTTATCGCAGTCGGAACCTGCGCGACGTGGGGCGGCATACCCGCCGCCGCCGGCAATCCGACAAACTCTATGGGCGTGATGGATTATTTGGGAAAGGATTATCGCGGCACGGCTGGTCTGCCGGTTATCAATATTCCTGGTTGCGCACCGATCGGTGATAATTTTACCGAAACGGTCGGGATGATCTTATTATTTCTTCAAGGGCTCGGCCCTTTGCCGGAGTTTGATGAGCTTGGCCGGCCGGCATGGCTTTTCAAGGAGACCGTGCATCAGCAATGTGTCCGCGGCGGCTATTACGAAGAAGGAACCTTTGCCGAAAAATACGGCGACAAAGAATGTCTGGTCGAGGTCGGCTGCTGGGGTCCGGTCGTCCAGTGCAACATCACAAAACGCGGAGCGATCAACCACATGGGCGGCTGCATGAACACGGGCGGAATTTGCATCGGCTGCACGATGCCCGGTTTTCCCGACAAGTTCGCGCCGTTTTATTCCATACCGCCGGGTTCGACGATTTCCTCTAACACTACGCGAACCTACGGTGCGGTAATCAGGCGTTTGAGGCGGATGACAATGAGGTATCAAAATATGGAACCGCGTTGGAGTGAAACCGGACACGTTCCAAGTAGCTGGGGAGCCTTCAGCAAGCCATCTCTGGCAAGTCGGGCAATCCACTATCTTTATGAAAAAATTCAGTTTAGTGATTCGGTCCGGCCAGGAGACCATGTCGGAAAAGGTTCGCTCAAGGCGAAAGGCATACATACGCCGGAGATTTAGGCCAGAATCGCCCGCGGCCCCGGGCGGCTCACTTTTTGCAGAAGCCCGCACGAAGAAGGGCGAATCTCACACTCACTCGTGCGTATTTCGGCATTTTGAAAAAAAACTATGTGCTTCAAAAATTTACCGATTGAATTCGACGCGGCCGGAAAGCCTTTTTTGAAAGGCGGCATCCGCAACCCGTATTCGACAAAAAACGTCATCACTTCGGTTGGCGAGGTTAAACAGATGCCCTACGACACGGTGCGTGAACTGCTCGTGCGAAATGGCTATGTAAAGGATGTGGATTTTGACCCCGTGACCCGCGTAGCCGGTGCTCTGGCATTTCACGGAGTGGCGGATCTGGAGAACCGTAAGTTTATCGAGGCGCGTTCGATGGCGACCCTGTTTCGCGGTTACGAGATCATTATGCAGGGCCGCGACCCGCGCGATGCGATCTTTATTACGAGCCGGGCGTGCGGCGTGTGCGGCGGTGTTCATTCGGCGTGCGCTTCATTGGGGATTGAGATGGCTTTTGGCATCACGCCGCCGCCGCTTGGCATAATTATACGGAATCTACTGCTTTCGCTCGAATTTCTTTATGACAATCCGCTGCATCTGTTTTTACTGGCCGGACCCGACTATTCGGAAATGATCGTCAAGGCGACGACGCCAAGTTTGTGGGAAAAAGCGACGAAAACCGCCGCTCCGAATGCCGAACATCACGGCTACGCGACGATCGGCGATTTGATGAAGGATATGAATCCGCTGGCGGGAAAACTGTATCTTGAGGCGCTACACATGACGCGCGTCGCCCGCGAGGCGTATGTCGTCATCGGCGGCAAATATCCGCATCCGGAAACCCTTGTGCCGGGCGGCGTCAGCACAACCGTTACGCTGCAAACCTTTAACGAAATTTACAGCCGGCTGCACCAGTTTTTCGATTATTCGAAAAAAGTTGTCACGATTTGGGATGATCTGACCGACTTTTTCTATGATGCCAATCCCGAATACCGAAAAAACGGAAGCCGGGCCGCAAGCATGGTTGACTTGGGCATTTGGGACGACCCGGATGTGTTCGACGCAACCTATGAAAACTGCAACGAATGGGGCAACAGCCGCTGGTCGACGCCGGGTGCGGTTATCGGCGGCGAACTCGTTACCACCGATCTGCAAAGTATCAATCTCGGACTCGAAGAATTTGTCGACCATTCGTTTTACGCAGAATGGTCCAACGGCGACGTCGACGGTAAAAATCTTTTACATCCAACCGACCCGAAAGGCGCTCCACTTTCGCCGTATCACCCGTGGAATAAGGAAACTCTGCCGCGCCCCTCGGGGCAAAACTGGCGCGAGAAATACACCTGGGCGACCTCGCCGCGTTGGGACCGGCAAGTCTTTGAGGCGGGGTCTTACGCCCGCGTCTGGAACACAGCCGCCGCGCAAAAGATTCGCCCGAATTCGTTTATCGAATCGACCGGAACAAGTCTGAAAATGCGCCTGCCGAAGGGGGCGAAACCGGCGATGGATATCGAATGGAAGATTCCGGGCGTTTGGAACACCTTTGAGCGTAACAAGGCTCGGGCCTACGGTGTGGCTTTCACCGCCCTTGTGGCAATGAACGATTGGCTTAAAGGACTCGAATTGCTCAAACAAGGCAAAACGGCCGTCAGCACTGAGTTCGAAGTTCCAAAGACCAACCGCATCGGCGTCGGATTCTGGGGTGCGGGGCGCGGTTTTCTGTCGCATCATATGGAGCTCGATAAGGGCGTTGTCCAGAATTATCAGATCGTCACGCCCTCGACCATCAATGCCTCGCCGATGGATGCGTGGGACAAACACGGTCCGTACGAAGAGGCGGTTTTGAACACTCCGATCCTCGAGGAATTTGACAAGCCGGAAGATTACAAAGGTATTGATCTGCTTCGCACTCTTCGCAGCTTCGATCCGTGCATGCCGTGCACCACTCATATCTACGCGGGCGAGCATACGGTTGTTAGGGAGATCAACACGTGCGCGTGCGGCGTTGACGGTTAATTCAAAAAATATTCGTTCAATGATGGGTGAGTGGGTTGAAGGCTGGTTTGAAGAATCGCATGCAATGAATAAAGGGAGGAAAGGGCTATGGTTAGAAGAATAAGAAACGGCATATTATTGTCCTCGGTCGGCATTTTGGCTTTGATGGGCGTGTCCTGCGCAAATGAGCCGAGCAACAAAAGCACGGCGAACAGCGCTCCGATCATTAAAACCGAACCGGCCAAACCGGCGAGCGATAAAGGCGATTCGGTGGTGACGGGCGGCGACCTTGCCTTTATGAATGAAGCGGCTCCGGGTGGAATGGCGGAAGTCGAACTTGGCAAGCTTGCCGCCACCAAAGCTGAAAACGGGGAAGTCAAAGCGTTCGCCCAAAAAATGGTTGAAGACCACTCGAAGGCGGGCGACGAATTGAAACAGTTAGCGGCGCAGAAAAAAGTGATGCTCCCGCCCGATGTGATGCCAAAACATAAAGAGATAATGGATAAATTATCGAAATTGAACGGAGGGGATTTTGACAAGGAATATGTGAAAGCGATGGTCGCGGACCACGAAAAAGATGTCGCTGCGTTTGAAAACGTCTCTAAAACCGCCGTCAACGCGGATGTGAAAGCTTTTGCGACGAAGACGCTGCCGACTTTAAAAATGCATTTTGAAATGATTAAAGCTCTCGCAGATAAAATGGGCGTGAAACCATGATGGCGTGAACACGCGTTTTATAGTTATTGAATAACAATCGAAAGGGGAAAATAGGATGTCAACCAGAACAGATGATATGGGGCAGAGGGAAGCTGAAGGGGCGGGCTATACGCTGGAAAATATCGGAGCGCTGATCATTCGCTACGGATTGGTCATAATTTTACTTTGGGTCGGTGCCTTGAAATTTACCGCTTATGAAGCCGAAGCCATTCAGGGATTGGTTACGAATTCGCCGCTGATGTCGTGGATGCTCAGCATATTGACCGTGCAGGGAGTTTCGATGCTTATCGGCACAGTCGAAATCGTGTTGGGATTGTTGATCGCCACGCGACCGTTTGCGCCGCAGATTTCGGTCATCGGCAGCATCGGCGCGATCATCATGTTTCTCATCACGCTGACTTTCGTCTTGACCACGCCGGGCGTGTGGCAGCCGGGCTATGGGTTTCCGTTTCCGTCGCCGATGCCGGGTCAGTTTTTATTGAAAGACTTAATGTTGCTCGGCGCGGCGATCTGGACGGCGGGCGAAGCCTTACGCGCCGCCAATTGGGGAACTAATCGTATGAATACTGATGCGGTTTGATTGTCCGTGAATTCGACACAACCGTCTAAGAAAAGGGCCCACGCAACAGATCATTCAGCACGAGCGAATTAAATCCGGGCCGGGGCAGGTAAAGGGTGAAAAAGGGGGGATACATTGGACGCGTATAAAAACCAAAGCGAGCAGCAGGAAGGCCATGTCGTGAAAGGATTGGTTGCGGGCATTATCGGCGGATTGGTCGCGTCGGCCGTGATGAATGAGTTCCAAAAGTTTTTGAGTAAAAAGATGCTCGACGAGGAACGCTCGCACGGAGCTCAATCCTTGCAGCAGGGAGCTCCGCATCGCGGCGCGGGACGAATGTTGGAAGAGCAAGGCAAAGAACACCCCGAGGATGACGCGGCCGAGAGACTCGCCAATACGATAGCGGTCGGAGTTTTCGACCACGAATTGACCGAGCGTGAAAAGGACATAGCCGGAACTGTTTTTCATTACGCTTACGGAACTTCCATGGGTGCCGTCTATGGCGCAGCAGCCGAAGTTTTGCCGCAAACCACGACAGGCCTCGGCTTGCCCTACGGCGCCCTAATCTGGGTCGGAGCCGATGAGGGAATAGTGCCGCTTCTGGGGTTGTCTAAAACGTCGGCGGAATATCCGCTTTCGATCCATGCTTCTGCTCTCGCTTCGCACCTGGTATATGGGCTGACAGTGGAAATCGTGCGAAACGCCGTTCGCAAAACACTTTAGGTCAAGGGTATATCCAATTAAATAAGATTATTCAATGAG
>Ga0136640_10000051_pt1 | contig 36693 bp, 38 predicted proteins | sample AntDrymUQ8642106_2_FD_105498 | JGI IMG/M metagenome (GOLD analysis project Ga0136640, IMG submission 105498) | Polar desert sand microbial communities from Dry Valleys, Antarctica - metaG UQ864 (21.06) | ecosystem: Environmental > Terrestrial > Soil > Desert | place: Antarctica: Dry Valley...
CGACTTCGCCGACGTCCGCACGATCATGCAGGACGCCGGCTCGGCGCTGATGGGCATCGGCACGTCCAACGGCGAGAACCGCGCGGCCGAGGCGGCGCGGATCGCGATCTCGAGCCCGCTGCTGGAGGAGAGCGTCGAGGGCGCGACAGGGATCCTGCTGAACATGACCGGTGGCCGCGAGCTCGGCCTGTTCGAGGTCAACGAGGCCGCCGAGATCGTCAAGGAGGCGGCGGCTCCGAACGCCAACATCATCTTCGGCGCCGTGATCGACGAGGCCCAGGGCGACGAGGTCCGCGTGACGGTCATCGCAACCGGCTTCGATCACAGCCGGCGTGGCGCGAGTCCCAGTCCTCAGAGCTTCGGCCGCGGACGCTCGAGCGTGCCCGATCGCCAGGCCCCGCCGCCGCCCCAGCCACGTGATCGCGGCCCGCGCTACGACGACCGTCAGCGCTCGTCGCTGGAGATCTCCGACGACGACATCGAGATCCCGCCGTTCCTGAGATAACCGTCGACTTGAGGTCGAAGGTGTGTTCGCGCATCAACCATCGACTTGTCGTCGAGGGTGCTGCGGGCAGCTAGCTGATGAAGCGGATCGTCAACGGGTAGCGGTACTCCTCGCCCTGTCCCGCCTTCGCCGCAGCGATGCAGATGAACACGATCCACGCGATGGCGAGCGCGATCAGCAGCGGGATCAGAAAGAAGCCGACGAGCACGAAGACCAAGACGATCGTCACGAAGCCGAGGACGAGCGCGTAGATCAGGCATGAGAGGTTGAAGTTCAGCGCCTCCGACGCGTGGCGGCGCACGAAGGGGTCGTCCTTCTTGACGAGGTAGACGGCGAGCGGACCGATGAACGACAGCCCCACCACGAACACGGCCAGCAGCGCCGAGAGGTGCGCTGCCAGCGCCCAGCCGCGGGTGTCGTCATGCGCGATGCCGGGATGGGCGGGCGGCACCGCTGCGGACAGGGCGTCGGTCCAGCGCGTCCCGTCCCAGAAGCGCAGGCTGCTCGAGCCGCTCGGATCGGGATACCAGCCGGCCGCCGCGGTGGGTCCTCCGGGGGGGTCCATCGGCCCCACTGTAGTCGGCCGTACAGGGCGCCCGAGTGCTCCGATAGCCTCGTGCGTGTGACGTCGCCGACGCTTAAGCGCACTCCGCTGTACGACGGCCATCATGCGGCGGGCGCCAAGCTCGTCGCCTTCGGCGCCTGGGAGATGCCGATCCAGTACGCCGACGGCATCCGCGCCGAGCACCTCGCCGTACGCGGCTCCGCCGGTGTCTTCGACGTCTCCCACATGGGCGAGGTCGTGCTCTCGGGCCCCGGCGCCGAGGCCTTCCTGCAGCGCGTCCTCTCGAATGACGTCACACGGATGTCGATCGGCAGCGCGCAGTACGCGGTCATCTGCAACGAGGACGGCGGCGTGCTGGACGACGTCTTCACCTACCGCCTCGCTCCCGAGCGCTTTCTGACGGTCACGAATGCGGCCAACCACGACCGCGACGTCGCATGGATGCGAAGCCACGCCGACGGCTTGGACGTCGACATCGCCGACGCGCACGACGACTACGCGATGCTCGCCGTGCAGGGTCCGGTCGCGCGCGAGATCGTGCAGGCGTTCGCCGACGGCCCGCTGCCGGCTCGCATGACGGCCGACCGCGGCCTCCTGCTGGGCCGCCAGGCGCTGATCTGCGGCACGGGCTACACCGGCGAGGAGGGCGTCGAGCTGCTCGTCGATCCCGCGGATGCGCCCGCGCTGTGGGAGGAGATCGTGCGCCGCGGCGCCACGCCCGCCGGGCTCGCCGCGCGTGACACGCTGCGCATCGAGGCCTGCCTTCACCTCTACGGCAACGAGCTCAGCCTCGAGCGGGGGCCGATCGAGGCCGGGCTCGGCTGGGCCTGCAAGGAGGACACCGGCTTCATCGGCGCCGACGCCGTGCGCGCCGCACGCGCGGCCGGACCCGCCGAGAAGCTCGTGCCGTTCAAGCTCACCGGGCCGGGCATCCCGCGTGCTCGCAACCCCGTCATCGGCGGCGGCGAGGTCACGAGCGGCACGCTCTCGCCGTGCCTTGGCATCGGCATCGGCCTGGCCTACCTGCCGGCACCGCGCGCCGTCGCCGGCGAAGGCTTCGAGATCGACGTGCGGGGCAGGACCCGATCGGCGATCGTCGCGTCGAAGCCGCTCTACGACAAGGAGAACGATGGCTGAGGCGAGCTACCCGGAAGGGCTGCTGTATCACCCCGAGCACGACTGGGCGCTCGTCGACGGCGACATCGCGACGTTCGGGATCACCTGGTTCGCGCAGGAGGCGCTCGGCGAGGTCGTGTTCTTCGACCCGCCCGAGGTCGGCTCGTCGGTGACGGCGAGCGAGTTCTACGCCGAGGTGGAGTCCGTCAAGGCCGTCTCGGACGTCATCGCGCCGCTGTCGGGGGAGATCGTCGAGGTCAACGTCGGGCTGGCCGACACGCCCGAGGCGATCAACGAGGAGCCCTATGGCGGCGGCTGGATGGTCAAGGTCAAGCTCTCCGACCGCAGCGAGCTCGAGGCGCTGCTCGATCGCGACGCCTATGTGAGCGGCCTGTCGTGAGCGGCTACACGGCGGTCACCCCGGAGGATCTCGAGCTGATGCTGGCCGCGATCGGCGTCGAGTCGATCGAGCAGCTGTTCGACGGGATCCCTGCGGGAGTGCGGCTGGACCGGCCGATCGACCTGCCGCCGGGCGATCCCGAGCAGGCCGTGTACGCCGAGCTGCACCGCCTCGCCGCGCGCAACACCTCGACCGAGGACGAGCTCTGCTTCCTCGGCGCGGGGATGTACGACCACTACGTCCCGGCGATCGTCGACATGCTGATGTCGCGCTCGGAGTACCTGACGCCGTACACGCCCTACCAGCCCGAGGTCAGCCAGGGCGGGCTGCAGGTCATGTTCGAGTACCAGACCGCGATCTCGGAGCTCACCGGGCTGCCGGTGTCCAACGCCTCGCTCTACGAGGGGCCGAGCGCCGTCGGCGCCGCCGCCTATCTCGCCAAGCTGGCCAACGGGCGCCGACGCCTGGTCGTCAGCCGCGGCGTGCACCCGCACAGCCGCGAGACCCTGGACACGCTCGCCGTCGGCTACGGCATGGCCGTCGACGAGATCGCCCTCGACGGCGCGGCCACCGACCTCGATGCGCTGCGCGCGGCGCTCGGCGACGACGTCGGCGCGGTGATCATCCAGCAGCCGAACTTCCTCGGCGCGATCGAGGATGTCGAGACGCTCTGCGCCGCAGCCCACGAGCACGGCGCGCTCGTGATCTGCTCCGTCGACCCGCTGACGCTCGGCGTGCTCGAGGCGCCCGGCGCCCAGGGCGTCGACGTCTGCGTCGGCGAGGGGCAGACGCTCGGCAACCGCCTCGACTTCGGTGGACCCTCCTTCGGCTTCTTCGCCGCCACCGAGAAGCACCTGCGCAGCATGCCGGGCCGGATCGCGGGCGAGACGACCGACGCCGACGGCCGCCGCGGCTTCGTGCTGACGCTGCAGACGCGCGAGCAGCACATCCGCCGCGAGAAGGCGACGTCGAACATCTGCACGTCGCAGGCGCTCAACGCGCTCGGCGGCGTGGTGTACCTGAGCTGGCTCGGGCGCCGCGGAATCGTCGAGCTCGGCGAGCTGATGCTCCAGCGCACGCACTACGCGCGCGAGACGCTGTCGGCGCTGGACGGCGTCAGCAGGCTGCACGACCTGCCCGTCGTGCGCGAGTTCGCGCTGCGCCTGGATGCGCCGGTCGATCGCGTCCTCGAGCGCTGCGCGGCCGCCGGCGTCAACGCCGGCTACGCGCTCGGGCGCTCCTACGACGAGTACTCCGACGGGCTGCTCGTGGCGATCACCGAGCAGCGCTCGCGCGCGGACATCGATCGCTTCGTGGAGGTGCTCGGCAACGCCGTCGCCGCCGAGTGCGCCCTGCAGGACGCCGGGGTGACCGCATGAGCACGATCCCGGAGGGCGGGGCCACAGCGCAGCAACGCGAGCGCGCGACGACGATCTTCGAGAAGGGTGCTCCTGGGCGCCGCGCCTTCACGGCCCCGCCGCTCGACGTGCCCGCGGTCGACGGGCTGATCCCCGCGCGCATGCGCCGCGGGGAGCCGCCACTGCTGCCCGAGGCCTCCGAGCCGGAGATCGTGCGCCACTACGTCAACCTCTCCAAGCGCAACTTCGACCTCGACTCGGGCTTCTATCCGCTCGGCTCGTGCACGATGAAGCACAACCCGCGGCTGCACGAGCGCGTCGCCGCGCTTCCGGGCCACGCCCGCTTGCACCCGCTACAGGTCCCGCGCCGCGCCCAGGGGGCGCTGGAGCTCATGTTCAGGCTGCAGGAGGCCCTGGCCGAGATCGCCGGCCTGCCGCACGTCTCGCTGCAGCCGTCGGCCGGCTCGCACGGCGAGCTTGCCGGCGTGCTGCTGACGCGCGCCTACCACGCCGACCGCGGTGAGCAGCGCACGAAGGTGCTGACGCCCGACTCGGCCCACGGCACGAACCCCGCCACCGTCACGATGGCCGGCTACGAGGTCGTCAAGGTCTCACTCGACGCCGCCGGCGGCGTCGACGTCGCGGACCTGCGCGCGAAGGCCGACGAGCACACGGCCTGCCTGATGCTCACGAACCCCAGCACGCTGGGGATCTTCGATCCCAACATCCAGGAGATCGCGGCGATCGTCCACCGCGTCGGCGCGACGCTGTACTACGACGGCGCGAACCTCAACGCGATCATGGGCTACTCGCGGCCCGGCGACATGGGCTTCGACATCGTGCACTTCAACCTGCACAAGACGTTCACCCAGCCGCACGGGGGCGGAGGCCCGGGAGCAGGCCCGATCGCGGTGTCCGAACGCATCGCGCCGTTCTTGCCACGACCGCAGGTCTCCCACCGGCCGCCCGACAACGGCGGGGTTCCGACGTTTCACCTCGACTACGACCGGCCGAAGTCGATCGGCAGGCTGCGCGGCTTTCAGGGCAACTACGGCGTCCTCGTGCGCACCTATGCCTACATCCGCTCGCTCGGCGCCGAGGGCCTCAAGGAGGTCAGCGAGGTCGCGGTGCTGAACGCCAACTACCTCCTAGCTCGCCTGCGCGACGAGGTCGGCGAGCACCTGCCGCTGGCATTCGGGGAGCGCTGCATGCACGAGTTCGTGCTCTCTGGCGCGCCGCTGAAGAAGGCGCTCGGGATCCGCACGCTCGACCTCGCCAAGCGCCTGCTCGATCACGGCATGCATCCGCCCACGGTCTACTTCCCGCTCGTCGTCGAGGAGGCGCTGCTGATCGAGCCGACGGAGACCGAGACGCGCGAGACGCTCGACGCCTTCGTCGCAGCGATCGCCGCGATCGTCCGCGAGGCGGCGGAGGATCCGCAGATCGCCCGCAACGCCCCTTACACGACACCGGTCCGGCGCCTCGACGAGGCCGGTGCCGCCAAGCGCCCACGGGTTCGTCAGGCGCTGTAGCCGCGGCCCGCCGGTTACCGCTTGCCGAAGGCGGCCGGTCTCCCTATGGTCCGACGACGGGTGCGGCGGGGCGGACCGCCACGCGATGACAGGGGAAGCGTCATGAACCATGCTCTGAGGTCGGCACTCGTCGCGGTCGCGGGATGTCTGGCCTGCGCTCCCGCAGCGCACGCGGCAGGCGCGCGCTACGAGGCGCACACGGTCATCGTGAAGTACGCAGGCGAGGCGTCGAGCTCGCAGCGCTCGCTCACCGCCAAGCTGGCCGGCGTGCTCGAGACGCTCGGCCGCGTCCGCGGCGTCGGCGCCGACCTCGTCCGCGTGACGGGGGATCCGGCCGCCGTCGCCGCGCGCCTGAACCGCTCGGCGTCGGTCCTGTACGCCGAGCCGAACCACATCGCCCGCGCGAGCGCGGCGCAGGTTCCCAACGATCCGCGCTTCGGCGAGCTGCACGGCCTCGACAACACGGGCCAAGGCGGAGGCACGCCCGACGCGGACATCGATGCGCCCGAGGGCTGGGGCGATACGCCGGGGCTGATCGGCTTTCCGCAGTCAGACGACGGCGTCAAGGTCGGCATCGTCGACACCGGCGTCGCGGCCGGCCACGAGGACCTCGCCGGCAAGGTCGCCGACTGCGCGGGCGTGCGTTCGTTCGGGATCATCCTCGGGCTCTTCGCGAACCCCGCGATCGACCCCAACCGCTGCGCCGACGACAACGGCCACGGCACGCACGTGGCGGGCACGGTCGCGGCGCGCGCGAACAACGCCCGCGGCGTCGCGGGCGTCGCCTTCAACTCCAGGCTGTCGGTCTGCAAGGCGCTCGACGCGCGCGGCGCCGGCGGTGTCGCCGGGATCGCGAACTGCCTGGACTACCTCAGCCGGGCGGGAGCCAGGGTCATCTCGATGTCGCTCGGCACGACGGCCGCGTCCACGACGCTCGCCAACGCCGTCGCGAACGCGAGCGCGAATGCCCTGATCGTCGCCGCGGCTGGCAACGGGGGCAACTCGGCGCCGAACTATCCGGCCGCCTATCCGCAGGTCGTGTCCGTCGCCGCGACCGACCGCAGGGACGAGCGCGCGTCCTTCTCGACCTTCAACGACGACGTCGAGATCGCGGCGCCGGGCGTCGGCATCCTGTCGACGTGGAACAACGGCGGTTATGTGTCGATCTCGGGCACGTCGATGTCGACCCCGCACGTGGCGGGCGTCGCGGCGCTGATCGCCGCCCGCACGGCCGGCGGGCCGGCGGCCTGGCGCGCGAAGCTCGGGCGCTCCGTCGACGACCTCGGTGCAGCGGGTCGCGACCCGCAGTTCGGCTTCGGCCGCGTGAACCTCGCTCGCGCGCTCGCGCCGTAGACCTGCGGGGAGCTGCCGGACGGGGCGTGACATCCTGCCCGGGGTGTCCCTCACGATCTTCTCCGGCATCCAGCCGACCGGCCGCAAGCACCTGGGCAACTACATCGGGGCGATCACGCAGTTCGTCGCCGGCCAGGATCGCGGCGATCCGGCGATCTACTGCCTCGTCGACCTGCACGCGACGACCGTGCCCTACGACCCGCTGGCGCTGCGCGCGCGCGTGCTCGACACGACCGCGCTGCTGATCGCGGCCGGCCTGGACCCCGACCGCTGCATCCTCTTTCGCCAGGGCGACGTCGCCGAGCACACCGAGCTGTGCTGGCTGCTGACGTCGGTCACGGCGCTCGGCGAGCTCAACCGGATGCATCAGTTTCGCGACAAGTCCGTCGCCCAGCGCGAGCTCGTGTCGGCCGGGCTGCTGCTGTATCCCATCCTGCAGGCCGCCGACGTGCTCGCCTACCGCGCCGGCGAGGTACCCGTCGGCGAGGACCAGCGCGAGCACCTCGAGCTCATGCGCGACATCGCGGTGCGCTTCAACGCCCGCTTTGGCGAGGGCACCCTCGTTGTCCCCGAGCACCGCATCCCGACGGTCGGCGCGCGCGTGCGCGACCTGCAGGACCCGGGGCGCAAGATGTCGACGACTGGCGGCAGCGAGCAGGGCACGGTCTACCTGCTCGACGAGCCGGCGGCGATCATGAAGAAGTTCAAGCGCGCGGTCACCGACTCGGCCGACCCGCCGGAGATCCGCCGCGACGACGACAAGCCGGGAGTGACCAACCTCATCGAGATCCTGGCAGCGGTGCGCGAGGTGACGCCCGAGGTCGTCCAGCAGGAGATGGCGAGCGCGCGCGGCTACGGCGACCTCAAGGTCGCCGTCGGCGAGGCGGTCACGGCACAGCTCGCCCCGCTGCGCGAGCGCTACCTCGCTTTGCGCGAGGACGAGCCCGCGCTCGAGGAGCTGCTCGCCGCGGGCGCTGACAAGGCGCGCGCGATCGCGTCCGCGACGCTCGTCGACGTGCGCGAGGCGATGGGCGTCGGCCCGCCGCGCGGCTGAGCCCCCTGGGCCGTCGGCCGGCGCCGCTAGCCTGCGCGGGGTGAGCGCCGCCTCGCTCGAGCTCGATCTCGAGGTCTTCTCCGGTCCGTTCGACCTGCTGTTGACGCTCGTCCTGCGCGAGGAGGTCGACCTGCTCGAGGTGCAGCTCGCCGAGGTCGTGATCGCCTACCTCGACCACCTCGACGGACGCGGCGAGCTCGACCTCGAGGTGGCGACGGAGTTTCTCGTGCTGATCGCCGCGCTGCTCGAGCTCAAGTCGCGGCTGATGTTGCCGCGGGATGACGAGGAGCTCGACTTCGAGCCCGGGGAGGCGGCGGAGGAGCTGCTCGCGCGCATGCTCGAGGCGCGCCGCTACCGGCGCGCCGCCGATCACTTGGCAGCGCGGCTGGCCGGCGAGGAGGGCGTGCGCTACCGGGCCGCCCCGCTGCCCCGAGCGCTGCGCCAAACGCGCCTCGCCGATGCCGCAGCGGTCTACGACCCGCGCCGGCTCGGCGCCGCCCTCGGCGGGCTGCTGCGGGTGCCGCCCCCCGTGAACCTCGAGCACGTCACGGTCCCGACGATCACGGTCGCCGAGCGCCTCGAGCACCTGCGCGGGCTGCTGCGCCGCGGGCGCTGCACGTTCGACGATGCCATCCGCGGCGCCGACCGCGTGACCGTCGCCGTCACGCTGTTCGCGCTGCTCGAGCTCTACAAGCAGGGCGAGGCGACCTGGACGCAGGAGGTCTCCTTCGGTGAGATCGTGATCGCCGCGGCACAGCGCCGCCGGCGTGCGGAGGCCGTGGCGTGAGCTCTCCGAGCGAGCTCGCCCGGATCGTCGAGGCGCTGCTGTTCCTCAGCCCGGATCCCGTCGCGACCGCCGACCTCGCCGAGGCCGCCGACTGCGAGGCCGGCGACATCGATGAGGCGCTCGCGGAGCTCGATCGGGCGTATGCGCCCGGTCAGCGCGGCCTGCAGCTCAAGCGCGTCGCGGGCGGCATCGCGCTCGCGACCGACCCCGTCGCCGAGGAGGCGGCGCGGCGCCTGCTGGCGAAGCCGCGCACGCCGCCGCTGACGCCGGCGCAGGCCGAGACGCTGGCGATCGTGGCCTACCTGCAGCCGGTCTCGCGGCCGGAGATCACCCGCATCCGCGGCGTGTCGGCGGACTCGGCCTCCTCGACGCTGCTCGAGCGCGGCCTCGTCGAGGAGGCGGGGCGGTCGCAGTTCGGCGCGGTGCTCTACCGCACGACCGACCTCTTCCTCCGGCTGTTCGGCATGCAATCGCTGCAGGCGCTGCCGAGCGTGTCGGAGTGGGACCCGACGCCCGGGGAGGAGGCAGATCTGCGCGATCGCCTGCTGCGCGCGGGCGAGCAGCGCGCGGGCTCACTGGACGGATGACCCACCCCCGCCGGGGTTGCTGGCGCGCTCGCTCGGGTACCTCCGGAGCATGGAAATCCTCGTCGTCATCCTCGTCGTCGCCATCATCGCGATCATCGCGTACTTCGTCATGCAGCGCAGGTCCTCCGGAGCAGGAGGTCTCGGCCACGCCCGGGAAGCTCCGTTGGGCCGCCGCGACCGGGTCGGCTCGCATCGCGATCCGATGGCCGCGGCCGTCCACGAGCACGCCCAGGCGACGGACCCGCATGATGCGATGGTGGCCGAGCAGCGCCTGCAGGCGCAGGCCAGTCAGGTCGCGGCCGGGCTGACGGCCGGTGCGCACCGCGACATGGCGGCGGAGCACCAGCGCGCGGCGAACGAGGTCGGCCGCAACGGCGCCTATGCCCCCGAGCCGGCCGTGGGCGGATACGCAGGGGCAGATCCGGCCTACGCGAACGATCCCGCCTACGCGAACGATCCCGCCTACGCGAACGATCCCGCGTACGCGAACGATCCCGCCTACGCCCCCTCGACAGACCCGCGCTCCAACGGCCAGGTCGACCCCGGCCAGGAGACCGTCCCCGAGGACTACGACGACCGGCGCTTCGACGGACGCCGCGCAGAGGACTGGGTCGACCCGCGCTACGACGACCGCGCCCGCTGACGCTCAGGCTCCCGCGGCCGCCAGCTGGCCGCAGGCAGCCGCGATGTCGCGCCCGCGCGTGAGGCGCACGGTCACCCGCATGCCGTGCTCCTCGAGCGCCGCGCGGAAGGTCTCGATCGCCTCGGGCCCCGAGCCCTCGTAGGGCGAGCCGCTGGGGTTGTAGGGGATCAGGTTGACCTTGAAGGCCTTGCGGTCGAGCATGCGCGCGAGCGCCGCGGCCTGCTCGGGGCGATCGTTGACGCCGGCGAGCATCACGTACTCGATGAACACGGGTCGCCGCCGGGCCGCGTGCCAGCGCCGGCAGGCCGCGAGCACGTCGGCGAGCGGGTAGCGCTCGTTGACCGGCATGATCTGCGAGCGCAGCGCGTCGTCGGCGGCGTGCAGCGAGAACGCCAGCCGCAGCGGCATGTCGGTGAGCGCGAGGCGGTCGATGCCGGGGATCCATCCGACCGTCGAGATCGTCGTGCGACGGTGCGTGATGCCGACGTCGGGCAGGCGCCGGCAGGCGTCGAGCACCGCGTCGAGGTTCATCAGCGGCTCGCCCATGCCCATGAAGACGAGATGGTCGACGTCCTCGACGCGACGGAAGTGCAGCGCCTGGTCGAGGATCTCCGAAGCGGTCAGGTTGCGACCGAAGCGCATCGCGCCGGTCGCGCAGAACGTGCACGTCAGCGGGCAGCCGGACTGCGACGAGACGCACAGCGAGCGACGTCCGACCACCCGGCCCTCTGCGTCGCGGCTGCGGCCCGCACTCGAGCCGGGCGGTGCCCGGTAGCGCATCAGCACCGCCTCGACCGGTCGCCCGTCGTGGGTGTGAAAGAGCGTCTTCAGCGTGCCGTCGCTCGACTGGGTCTGGTCGGCCACCGTCAGCGTCGAGAAGGGGACGCTCGCGGCGAGCTCGTCGCGCAGGGCCAGCGGCAGGTTCGTCATCGCGTCGTAGCCCGCCGCTCCGCGGGCGGCCCAGGCCCACACCTGCCCGCTGCGGAACGAGGGCTGACCGGCGTCGTCGAGCGTGCGCGCGAGCAGGTCGAGGTCCACCGCGTCATCGTAGGACGCGCCGCGATCGCGCCGGCCGTCGCGGTCAGTCGAGGTCGTCGAACTCCAGCACGGCGCTGCCGGCCGCGGCGAGCATCGCGACGCCGTTGGCGGCGAGCTCGTGCGCGCCCTGCATGTGGCGGTGGTCGGGCACGTGCATGCGCCGGCAGGTCTCGGGGTCGGTCGACCACGCGCCGACATGCATGCGCTCGTACTCCTCGCGGACGATCGCGATCCACCAGCGCAGCTCGTCGAGGTCGGCCATGCGCGCCGAGATCGCCGTCGATCGCAGCCCGTCATCGGTCAGCGGCTCGAGGATGATCACCAGCGACTCCGGGTTGCGATTGAGGAACTCAGACGGGGTGACGGCCCCGAGCTCGAACTCCCGCTTGCGCAGGCACAGCCGGCGGACCGGATCGAACTCCTCGATCGCGGCCGCGAGCGACAGGCCGTCGGGCACGGGGCCGGCGGCGTAGCGCGGGTAGAAGCGCTCGACGGCGAGGAACACGCCGTGCTCGGCGGCCCAGCGCTGCGCGAGCGCGATGAGCTCTGCGCGCTCGCCGTGAAACGGCAGCAGGAAGGTCGTCATCTCCGGAACGAACAGGTTGACGTCGCGCGGCTGGGGCATCACGTCAGGTCGTAGAACTCGAAGGTCGCGGTGCCCGCCGCGGACAGCATGTGCACGCCGCCCGCCGCGAGATCGTGGGCGCCCTGCGTGTGGAAGTGGTCGGGCACGCGCTGGCGCCCGCCGTACTCGGGCTCGATCGCCCAGGCGCCGCGATGCAGCCCGAGCGCCGCCTCGCGCACGAGCGCAGCCCAATCGCGCAGGCCGGCCTCGTCGCCCATCTTCGAGGTCAGCGCGGTCGCGCGCAGGCCATCCTCGGTGACGGGCTCGAGCACGATCGTCAGGCACTCCGGATTGCGCACGAGGTGCTGGCGCTCGTCGATCGAGCCCTCGAAGAACGGGCCGCGCCGCAGGCTCAGGCGGCGGACCGGCTCGAGGCCCGCGATCGCCTCCGCGACGTCGGCGCCGAGCGGCAGGGCGGCGACCGCGTAGCTCGGATAGAAGCGCTCGGCCGCGACGTACAGCTTGAACTCGTCGGCCCAGCCCGCCGCGATCTCGATCAGCTCCTCGCGCAGGCCGTGCAGCGGCAGGGCGAAGGCCAGCATCTCCGGGAGAAACGGATTCGCGAGCTCCATGCGACCATCGTAAGGTGCGCCTCGCCAAGTTCCTCGCCCACGCAGGCGTCGCCTCGCGACGTGGCGCGGAGGCGATCGTGAGCGCCGGCCGCGTGACGGTCGCCGGCCGGACGGTCACCGATCCCGCGCTGGACGTCGATGCCGACAGCGGCGTCGCCGTCGACGGGCGCTTCCTCGAGGGCGTCGAGGAGCGCATGGTCTTCATCGTGCACAAGCCCCCGGGGGTCCTCTCGACCGCGCGCGACACGCACGGGCGCAGGACGGTCGTCGATCTCGTGCCGGCGGCCGGCACGCGCCTGTATCCGGTCGGGCGCCTGGACGTCGACAGCACCGGCCTGATCCTCGTGACCAACGACGGCGACCTCGCACAGCGCCTGACGCACCCCTCCTTCGAGGTGCCCCGCACCTACCGCGCGATGGTCCGCCCGTCGCCCGTGCCCGAGCACGCGCTGCGCGCGCTGCGCGAGGGCGTCGAGCTCGACGACGGCCGCACGCTGCCCGCGAAGGTCCGCCAGCTGCGCCCCGGGGTGCTCGAGCTGACGATCCGCGAGGGGCGCAACCATCAGGTCAAGCGCATGTGCGAGGCGGTCGGCCATCGCGTGCGCACGCTGCAGCGCATCCGCTTCGGAGCGCTGCGCCTCGACGAGTTGCCCGAGGGCGGCCACCGGCGCCTGAAGGCCGCCGAGGTCGAGGCGCTGCGCCGCGGCGATCCGGGCAGGACGGCGAGCGCGAGGACGCCCGCGCCGCGCGCGCGGGCCGGCAGGGGGAACGACTAGAGTCGGGCGCCATGCGGCTCTTCGCTCTGCGGGGGGCCTCGTCGGTGGACCGCAACGACGCCCAGGCGATCCTCGGGTCGACGGAGCAGCTGCTGCGCGAGATCCTCACGCTCAACGACCTGCATCCCAGCGATGTCGTCAGCTGCATCTTCACGCTGACCGATGACCTCGATGCGGAGTTCCCTGCGGTCGCGGCGCGCAACATGGGCTTCTCGCAGGTGCCGCTGCTGTGCGCGCGCGAGGTGCCGGTGCCGGGCGCGCTGCCGCGCGTGATCCGCGTGCTGATGCACTACCACGCGCCCGAGGCGCACGTCTCGCGCCACGTCTACCTCGGCGAGGCGCGCACGCTGCGCCAGGACCTCGAGGGCGCGCAGTAGCGCCGGCTCGCGGGGCGCTGCGCGGGCCGGGCCGAGCCGGCGCGCTGACCCCGCCTCGGTGGTGCGCCACAATCTCACGCGATGGCAATCGAGTTCTCCCAGCGCATCCGCCGCATCCCGGTCTATCCGGTGGCCGGCGGCTATGACCTCGGCGGCGACGTCGCGATGCTCGCCTCCAACGAGTCGCCCGACCCGCCGCTGCCGGCGGTCGTGGCGGCCGCCCAGCGGGCGCTGGCGGGCGCCAACCGCTACCCCGATCCGTCCAACGCGCAGCTCAAGCGTGCGCTGAGCAACCGCTACGGCGTGCCGGCGGCGCGAATCGCCGTCGGCAACGGCTCCTGCGACATCCTGCTGGCCGCCGGCGAGGCGCTGCTCGAGCCGGGCGCCGAGCTCGTCTACGCGTGGCCCTCCTTCAGCGTCTACCCGCACCTCGCGGCCGCATCGGGCGCGACGGCCGTGACGGTCGCGCTGGACGCCGGCCACTGCCACGACCTCGGCGCGATGGCGGCCGAGATCACGGCCGCGACGCGCCTGGTGATCGTCTGCAACCCGAACAACCCGACCTCGACGGCGCTGCCGTTCGCGCAGATCGCGGCGTTCGCCGAGCGCGTGCCGCGACACGTCGCGCTGATCGTCGACGAGGCCTACTGCGAGTTCAACCTGCTCGACGACCCCGACACGACGCTGGACCTGCTCGCCGGCCACTCGAACCTCGTCCTGCTGCGGACGTTCTCGAAGGTCTACGGGCTGTGCGGCCTGCGCATCGGCTTCGCGCTGTGCGGCAGCGAGGACTTCCCGCGCGCGGTCGACCAGGTCCGCCAGCCGTTCTTCTGCAACGTCGCCGCGCAGGCGGCGGCGGTCGAGGCGCTGCGCCACCAGGACGCGGTCGCCGACCGCGTCGAGCGCGCGATCGTCGCGCGCGTCGAGATCGAGGCCGGCCTCGGCGAGCTCGGCATCGATCCCGCCCCGTCGCAGGCGAACTTCTGCTGGTTTCACCTGCCCGTGGACGCCGACGAGCCCGAGGTCGTGCGCGGGCTCGCCGAGCGTGGCGTGCTCGTGCGCGCCGGCGGGGCCCTCGGGCGCGCCGGAGCGTTGCGCGTCACCTACGGCACGCCCGCGCAGAACGCCCGCTTTCTCGACGCGTTGCGCGACGTGCTCTAAGGTGAGCCGTGAAATGAGCCGTTCGAGCGACAGCCCCCGTATCACCTTTGGATTCGCTCGTCGCTATTTCGCCTGGCGATTTACCTAGGCGCTCGGCTCACCGCATCCGCACCCTCCTTTTCGCCGAGCGCCACGCAGGACCCCTCCGTCTCCAGGCGCTGTTTCGAAAGGACTTCAGAACCATGATCGGCACGACACACAACGACCCAGCGGCGGCGGTCCGATGACGCCCACCACCGCCGACGAGCTCGCCTCCGGCGTTCGCGACCGCCGCATCGAGCGGGTCTCGCCGCTGACGACGCCGCAGAGCCTGATCGAGCGGCTGCCGCTGGACCCGGCGATGGCCGAGCTCGTGGTGGCCGGCCGCGCCGAGACCCACGCGATCCTCCAGGGCACCGACGACCGCCTGCTCGTCGTCGTCGGGCCGTGCAGCGTCCACGACGCCGCCGCCGCGCTGGACTACGCCCAGCGCCTGAGCGAGAAGGCGAGCGAGCTGGCCGCCGACCTCTGCGTGGCGATGCGCGTCTACTTCGAGAAGCCACGCACGACGACGGGCTGGAAGGGTTTGATCAACGACCCGCACCTCGACGGCTCGGGCGACGTCGACACGGGCCTGCGGACGTCGCGCGAGCTGCTGCTGGAGGTGCTGGCGCTCGGCCTGCCGATCGGCTGCGAGTTCCTCGACCCGATCACCCCGCAGTACATCTCCGACACGGTCGCGTGGGGAGCGATCGGCGCGCGGACGACCGAGAGCCAGGTTCATCGCCAGCTCGGCTCGGGCCTGTCGATGCCGGTCGGCTTCAAGAACCGCACCGACGGCAACGTGCAGGTCGCCGTCGACGCCGTGCGCGCGGCGGCGGCGAAGCACTCCTTCGCCGGCGTCGACTTCAACGGCACGCCCGCGATCCTGCACACGAGCGGCAACCCCGACGGCCACGTGATCCTGCGTGGCGGCGACGGCATGCCCAACCACGATCGCGCGGGCGTCGCCGCGGCGCTCGCGAAGCTGCGCGCCGCAGGGCTGCCCGAACGCGTCGTGATCGACGCCTCGCATGCCAACAGCGGCAAGGACCACACGTGCCAGCCCGCTGTCGCCGCGGAGATCGCCGCCCAGGTCGCGGCCGGCAGCCGGGCGATCGTCGGCGTGATGCTCGAGTCCTTCCTCGTGGCCGGACGCCAGGAGCTCGGCCGGGGCGAGCACCTGACCTACGGCCAGTCGATCACCGACGCCTGCATGGACTGGGACACGACCGTCGACGTGCTCGACGCGCTCGCCGCCTCGGCTCGCGCCCGGCGCGCGGTGGTGTGAACCCGCCGCGACGACCATGAGGGTCGCGCTGCTCGGCGTCGGGCTCATCGGCGGGTCGATCGGACTCGCCGCCCGGCAGCGCCTCGGCGCCCACGTCGTCGGCTGGAACCGCACCCCCGCGGCGCTCGACACGGCCCTCGCGTGCGGCGCGATCGACGAAGCGGCAACGAGCCTCGACGAGCTCGCCGGCGCCGACATCGCGATCGCGTCGGTGTCCGTCGACGCGCTGGCGGATGCCGTGCGCGACCTCTGCGACCGCCTGCCCGCAGCGGTCGTCACCGACGTCGGCTCGACGAAGCAGGCGCTCGTCGGCGCGGTCGACCGCACGCACTTCATCGGCGGCCATCCCCTCGCGGGCGCCGAGTCGACCGGCGTGGCACATGCCCGCGCTGATCTCTTCCTGGGGGCCACGTGGTACCTGACGCCTTCGCAGCGGACACCCGGAGTGCTGTACGAGCGCCTCGCTCACTTCGTCGCCGGCCTCGGAGCGGTGCCGACCGCGATCGGCGCCGCGGACCACGACCGCTTGATGGCGGCCGTCTCGCACCTGCCGCACGTCGTCGCGAACCTGCTCGTGGCGCAGGTCGCCGAGGCGCTCGGCGGCGAAACGCTGCCAGCGACCGGTCCGAGCTTTCGCGACGCGACCCGCGTCGCGGGCGCCAACCCGGCGTTGTGGGAGCAGATCTACCGCGCCAACCGGACCGCGCTCGGCATACAGATCGACGAGCTCGTGGATCGTCTCCGGGAGGTGCGCCAACTACTCGAGGACGGTGACCTCGCCGCCTGGCAGGAGCGCTCCGCGCGACAGCGCGCGGCGCTGCTCGAGGTCGCGCGCGACGGCGGCCCGGCGCGCGAGATCCGCGTGCCGGTCCCCAACCGGCCCGGGGTCGTGGCGCAGGTCGCGCTCGCGCTCGGCCGTGCGGGCATCAACATCACCGACATGTCGCTGGCGCCCGAGGCCGACAACCGCACCGGGGTCGTCGCGCTGTGGGTACAGCCGGCGGACGCCCGGCGTGCCATCGAGCTCATCAGCGGCCTCGGGTATCCGGCCGCGTGAAGGTCCATGTCGCACCGGCGCAAGCCCTCGGCGGCGAGGTCAGCGCGCCGCCCGACAAGTCGATCTCCCACCGTGCCGCGCTCTTCGGCGCGATGTCCAGCGGCACCGTGCGGATCGCCAACTACCTGCACGCGGCGGACACGACCTCGACGCTCGACGCGATGCGAGCGCTCGGGGCGAGCGTCGACGTCGCGGCGGGCGAGGTCGTCGTGCGCGGCGTCGGCCTCGGCGGCGCGCGTGATCGCGGGACGCCGATCGACGTCGGCAACGCCGGCACGCTCATGCGCTTGCTGCCGGGCTGGCTCGCTTCGCAGGAGGGCCGCTCGTTCACGCTCGACGGCGACGCGTCGATCCGCCGCCGGCCGGTCGACCGCATCGCGGAGCCGCTGACGCAGATGGGAGCCGAGATCGAGCCGACCGGCGGGCGCTACCCGCCGTTGAAGGTCCGCGGCACGACGCTGACGGCGATCACGTACGTGCTGCCGGTCGCCAGCGCGCAGGTGAAGTCGTGCGTGCTGATCGCCGGCCTGAGCGCCGAGGGCACGACGACGGTTATCGAGCCCGCCGCGAGCCGCGATCACACCGAGCGCATGCTCGCCGGCGCCGGCGTCGCGGTGTCGCGCGACGGCCTCGACATCAGCCTGGTACAGGTCGCGGCACTCGATGCGCAGAGCCTGACCGTGCCCGGCGACCTCTCCTCGGCGGCCTTCACGATCGCCGCCGCGGTGCTCGTCGGCGGTTCGCGCGTGCTCGTGCGCGGCGTCGGCGTCAACTGGACGCGCACGGGCTTCCTGCGCATCCTCGCGCGGATGGGGGCGAGCATCGACGGCGACCTCGAACCCGTGCCCGCGGCGGGCGGCGCGGTCTGCGCCGCCGAGCCGATCAGCGACCTCGACGTCACGGCCGGGCCGCTGCGCGCGACGGTCGTCGAGGCCGCCGAGGTGCCGCTGGCGATCGACGAGCTGCCGCTCGTCGCGCTGCTCGGCTGCTTCGCCGACGGCGAGACCGTTGTCCGCGGCGCACGGGAGCTGCGGGTGAAGGAGTCCGACCGCATCGCGGGGGTCGTCGAGGGCCTGCGCGGTCTCGGCGCCGAGATCGAGGCCACGGATGACGGCTTCGTGGTGGCGGGCGCCGGCACGCTGCGCGGCGGCACGATCGACGCGCGCGGCGATCACCGCATGGCGATGCTCGGCGCCGTCGCGGGCCTGGCGTCGCGCGAGGGCGTCGACGTGATCGGGATGGAAGCGGCCGCGGTGTCCTATCCGGGGTTTCTCGCCGACCTCGACCGGCTGCGCTGAGGCACGCCGGACCGGCTCGCGCAGCGTTCTCGTCCTGCGGGCTACTGCGCGATCACGCGCCGGGGGGAATCCATAGGCTCGAATCCTGATGGCCGACGAGACGCCCGAACGCCAACACTCCGGCCACGTCGCCGTGGCCGGCAAGGCCGGTGTCGCGGCGCTGACGCTCGGCGCGCTCGGCGTCGTGTTCGGCGACATCGGCACGAGCCCGCTGTATGCGCTGCACGCCGTCTTCGCGTTGGACGTCGAACCCGACGAGGCGGGCGTGAACGGGATCATCTCGCTCGTCTTCTGGGCGATCACGATCGTCGTCTCGATCAAGTACGTGACCTTCATCCTGCGCGCCGGCAACGACGGCGAGGGCGGCATCATGGCCCTCATCGCGCTCGTCCAGGGCGTGGGGTTGAAGGGCCGTGGCGCAAAGGCCGCGCTGATCGCGCTGGGAATCTTCGGAGCGGCGCTGTTCTACGGCGACGTCTTGATCACGCCGGCGATCTCCGTGCTGTCGGCGGTCGAGGGGCTGGAGGTCGCGGCGCCGGATCTCAAGTCGCTCGTGCTGCCGATCACGCTCGCGGTCCTGACGCTGCTGTTCGGCATCCAGCGCTTCGGCACGGAGGCGGTCGGGCGCCTGTTCGGCCCCGTGATGGTGCTGTGGTTCTCGATCCTCGCGGTGTCCGGCCTCGCCCGGGTCATCGAGAGCCCGGCGATCCTCAAGGCACTGTCACCGACGTATGGGATCCAGTTCTTCCTCGACAACGGCACGGTCGCGTTCCTGGCCCTCGGCGCGGTCGTGCTCGCGATCACCGGCGCCGAGGCGCTGTACGCCGACATGGGCCACTTCGGGCGGCCCGCGATCACGCGCGCGTGGTTCTTCTTCGTGTTTCCGGCGCTGACGCTGAACTACCTGGGCCAGGGATCGCTGATCCTCGAGTCGCCCGGCGCGGTCGAGAACCCCTTCTTCCTGCTGATGCCCGAGTGGGCGCGGGTTCCGATGGTCTTCGTCGCGACGATCGCGACCGTCGTCGCCTCGCAGGCCGTGATCTCCGGTGCGTTCTCGGTCACGCGCCAGGCGGTGCAGCTCGGCTTCCTGCCGCGTCTGCGGATCAAGCACACGTCCGAGGCCGAGGGCCAGATCTACCTGCCCGCCATCAACGTGTTGCTGTTCGTGTTCGTGCTCGCGCTCGTCGTCGGCTTCGGGTCCTCCGCGGCGCTCGCAGCCGCCTACGGGATCGCGGTGACCGGCACGCTGGCGATCGACACGATCCTGTTCTTCGTCGTCGTGCGGCTGCTGTGGCGCAAGCCGCTGTGGCTCGTGATCCCGGGCGTCGTCGGATTCCTCTTCGTCGACCTCGCGTTCTTCGGGGCGAACCTGCCGAAGGTCGTCGAGGGCGGCTGGTTTCCGCTGTTGTTCGCCCTCGTCGTGTTCACGCTGCTGACCACCTGGCAGCGCGGGCGCGGGCTCGTCACGAAGAAGCGCGAGCACGAGGAGGGGCGGCTCAGCGACTTCGTCGAGGAGGTCCGGGCGATGAAGCCGCCCGTCTTCCGCGCGCCGGGCACGGCGATCTGCCTGAACGCGGGCAAGATGACGACGCCGCTGGCGCTGCGCGAGAACGTCGACCACAACCACGTGCTGCACCAGTGCGTGGTGATCGTGTCCGTCGAGACCCAGCGCGTCCCGCACATCCACCGCTCCGAGCGCGTCATCGTCGACGAGCTCGGCTACGAGGACGACGGCATCCTGCACGTCACGATCCACTACGGCTTCCAGGACCGCCACGACGTGCCCGCCGCGCTGCTGCAGGCCTCCTTCGAGGATCTGGAGGTGAAGATCGACGTTGCGAACGCGACGTACTTCATCTCCCAGATGACGATCGTCCGCGGCGACGCCCCCGGCATGCCGAAGTGGCGCAAGAAGCTGTTCCTCGCGCTGTCGCGCACCTCGACGAGCCCGGTGGAGTTCTTCCACCTGCCCGAGCACCGGATCGTGACGATGGGCTCCTACATCGAGCTGTAGGACCCGCGCACGCGGCTGGCCGGTCGTCCTCAGCGCCCGTCGATGCGTCCGCGTCCGTTTCTCGTGGCGCCCGCACAGGGTAGAGACGGCTAACCATGGATCTCGACCTCGACAACCCGCCCGCGGCGCTCGGCCAGCTTCTAGAGAGCGGGGAGGAGGGCGGGTGCGTCAACCTCTCCGAGCTCGATGCGCTCGCGCGCAGGCTCGAATGCGACGACGACGACGTCGCCGCGCTGCACGAGGCGTTCGAGCTGCGCGACATCAGCGTGACCGACGACTGCGGGCGCAGCCAGGTGCCCGCGACGGGCTACGGCAACGGTGGCCTCGCGAGCGCGACGACCGACGCGCTCGGCCTGTTTCTCAACGAGATCCGCCGCCACCCGCTGCTGACGGCGGCCGAGGAGGTCGAGCTCGCCAAGCGCATCGAGCAGGGCGATGCCGCGGCGAAGGAGCGGATGATCAACTCCAATCTCGCGCTCGTCGTCTCGATCGCGAAGAAGTACCCGCAGAACGAGTTGCCGCTGCTCGATCTCATCCAGGAGGGGATCTTCGGGCTGATCCGAGCCAGCGAGAAGTTCGACTGGCGCCGCGGCTTCAAGTTCTCGACCTACGCGACGTACTGGATCCGCCAGGCGATCCAGCGCGGCATCGAGAACAAGTCGCGCACGATCCGCGTGCCGACGAACATCGCCCAGCGCGAGCGCAAGATCCAGCGCGCGAAGCGGGCATTGAGCACGCGCCTGGGACGCGAGCCCTCAGACGAGGAGATTGCGGGGGAGGCCGAGCTGCCGCTCGCCCAGGTAACGGCGATGGGCGACATCGCGCGCACCGTCACGAGCCTCGACCGCCCGGTCGGCGACGACGGCGAGACCGCACTGGGCGAGCTGCTCGGCGACGAGCGCGCGGGACCGGCGGAGGAGGTCGAGGTCGCGCTGCGCGACGAGGCGCTGCGCTCCGCGCTCGCGGGCCTGCCGACGCAGGAGCGCAAGGTCGTCGAGCTGCGCTACGGCGTCGACGGCCTCGACGGTCCGGTCGGCCTGCGCGAGACCAGCCGGCGCCTGGGCATCACCCAGCCGGAGACGCGCAAGCTCGAGGAGAAGGCGCTCAACCGGTTGGCGGGCCTGCGCGAGCTCGAAGCTCTGCGCGAGGCGGCGTAGGCTCACCGCCGCCCCGCGCGCGGTCGCAAACGTACCCCCGGGCAGGCGGCTTGTAAACCCGCGCGGTCCCTGTCATCGCGTGACGGTGACGGTGCCCTTCATCGTGGCGTGAAACACGCAGAAGTACTTGAACGTTCCCGGCTTGCTGAACGTGACCGAGCCCTGTTGGCCGCCCTTGATCGTGTCGCTGTCGAACGAGGGCGACCCGCCCTCCTCGGTCAACGTGTGCGGCGCCTTGTCGGCATTGGCGATCGAGACCATCTCGCCCGCCTTCACCGTCGCAGGATCGGGCTCGTAGATGAAGTCGACGATGCGGATGCTGGTCGTCGCGCCGGCGGGCTTCTTGGCGACCGCCGTCGACGTGGTCTTCGGAGCGGCGTCGCCGCCCAGGCCGGTCTTGTCGTCGTCGCCGCAGCCGGCAAGCAGCGCGGCGCCCAGAAGCGTCGTCAGCATCACGTGTCTCATGGTCGTTGAGCGTAACCCGCCGGCGCGCGCGGAGCGAGCTTGGGCGCCGGTCCTGCTTTGTGGTCGTGGTGGCGCCACGGGGCAGGAGCAGGCGGGTCCTGGGGGGCGAGCTTCGGGCCGATCCAGCCTTGCGGCCGTGGTGGCACCACGAGACAGGACGGTTGATCGGGAGCTCGCGCGCCTGCGCGCGACTGGGCTGCAACTGCCCCAGACCAATCGGCTCATAGGCGGCCGCAGGATCGATTGCCGCTGGCCCGCTGACCGTCGAGCTCGACGGCTATCGCTACCACCACTCCCGCCACGCCTGGGAGCAGGACCGCGGTCGCGAGCGCGAGGCGCGCGCCCGCGGCGACGAGTTCCGGCGCTGCACCTGCGGCGACGTCTTCGAGCGGCCGGCGCTCATGATGGCCGAGCTGCGCGCGCTGCTGCCGTCCGATCGATGAAGCCGCGAGCATCGTCGCCCGCGGCTCACCGCTATCGGGCTTGGAGGTCCCGGAACGTCCCGGGGAGCACGCCGGCGGCGCCGTACACCGTCAGGGAGGTGATCGCTGCCACGTCGGCGGTGATCGCCGAGCCGTAGGACATGCGCTGCGGCCGGGCCTGATCGAGCAGGCCGTTGGTGACGGTCGCCACGGTCTGGCCGCCGATGCCCAGCAACCCGCTGATGACCCCTCCGAGACCGCCGGGGAGTGCCTTGATGAGGTTTCGCACGGTGCAGTCCGGTCCGAGAATCGAGTCGACGCACGGGACCAGCGAGTCCACGAGGGCATTGCTGTCGAAGCTGATCGGTGGTGGATAGATCCCCACCCTGCCGCTCTCGCCGTCGGCGTGGACAGCGCCGCGCACGTGGGCGCCGCGATCGATGCGCAGGACCTCGCGACCGCCGCTGCCGTCAGCGAGCCCGCGGCCGCCCTCCGCCACCGTCAGGCGCTGGCGGTTGAGGGCGTAGACGACGCCGGTGAAGGTGTTGACGCTCGTGTTGCTCGCGGCCGTCGTCGTGTTGTTGCCGCGGACGACGACGCGACCGCTCGCGACGACGATCGCCTTATAGCGCTTGGCGACCGCGACGTCGATCGAGCAGTACTGGTCGCCCGGCCCGCCGGCACTGCCGTTGACGCCGGTGTCGCCGATCTGCTCGATGAACACGACGGTGCTCGCCGAGGGCGTGCCGGTGATCGTGCAGGCCTGGACGGTCGCGGGGGCCGTATCGGTCGGGTTCAGCGCGTTGCCGCTGGCTACGGGGGCGTTACCGACGGAGACGGGCGTGTACGTGCCCGACGCGCGTGCCTGCGTCCGCAGGCGATCGATCGTGCGGTCGGGGGTCGAGCTCGTACCCGGGAAGTGCTCGAGCCTGTCGCCGGTCACGAGGTCGGCGACCGCGGGTATCGCGGCTGTAGCGGCCAGCGTCCCGCTGACGCAGGTGGAGCCGTCCAGGATGTCCAGCGCGCCGCAGCGCAGACCCGTGACGCCATTGGGCGTCGTCGCTCCGGTAGTCGGATCCGCGGCCACGGTCGGTGTCGTGTCCAGCAGCCCGGAGACCACGCCGCCCAGCACCCCCGCGTTCGTGAGCGTGTCGACCGACGAGCCGAGATTGTCGGACATCCCGCCGGACACCAGCGCGTACCTGGGGTTCACGGCCGCAGTGGTGCGGACGGCCACGAGACCGGCGAGAACGCGGGTCTTGCCGCCCACGGTCGCCTCGGCCCGCACCCACACCCTGTCGTTACCCGGCGGATTGCCTGCGCCGTTGTCGTTCGCGTCCCAGTTGGGGTTGGCGAGCTGCGAGTCGTCCCACACCGTTGGGATCGCCAATGGGCCCCCACCGTCCGGGTCGCTGACGTCGCAGACGTTGACCTTCCAGCTCGCGCCCGTGTAGGCGCCGTCGCGCGCGGGGTCGTAGCTCTCGTTGAGATTGCGCACCAGCCGCTTGACCGCATCCGTCGATCCCGCGTCGCCGAGCGGAGCGCCGAAGCCCGGATCGCCGATGCCCGCAGCATCCGGGTAGCAGCGGAGCGTCCCCCCGGCCGGCGCCTGCTCCGGCCAGTTGCGCCCGAGGACGAATGCCTCGCTCGTGAGCACGCTCTCGCCGAAGTTGAAGGCGCGATCGTGGGTGCGCTCCTGGGCCGACTGGTCCGCCTGCGTGTCGACGATCGCCAGCATCGCGAGCCCGAGAGCCAGCATCATCGTGGTCGCCAGCAGCGCCGTGATCATCGCGGAGCCGGCCTCGTCGGCGCGCATCCTGCGAATCATGCGACGCACCCCACCGGCTTGTTGATCGTCGCGCGGGTGATCCCGATCGCGTCGGTGATGATGGCGACGACGCTGGCCGTGCTCGGCGGCAGCAGGGTCACCTGGCCCGATCCGGAGGCGGTCACCGAGCCGCCGGCGATGGTGACGTTGCCATTGGTCACGTAGGTCACCGTCAGCGGACCCAGATCCACCGGCAGTCCGACGCCGATCTGGACCAGCGGACCGTCCTGTCCGCAAGCCACCTGGACGTCGTCGCCGCCGACGGGCAGCGTCCCCGCCGTGCTCCGGACAGCAGCGCTGGCCGTCAGCGTGCTGCTGGCGGTCCGTCCTGCGCCGCTTGCGTCGAGGCTGAAGCGCAGCCCGACGTTCTTGACGGTCGCGGGGCTCGCCAGCGGCGCCGTCGGCAGCACGCTGTCATAGGTGAACGGCGTCACGGCGGCCGCGCTCACCTTTGCGATGCTCGTCGCGCTCGTGCAGGGGCCCGTCGGCGCGACGGCCGAGGCGGCGGGCGTCGAGGACCGGTACAGCTTGAGGGAGTCGACGCAGATCCGCTCGATGCGGACCCCGGAGGCCTGCGGAACCGCGTACGCCAGGTCGTCGTCGTCGGCACGCAGGACGACCGAGGCGCCGCGCAGGTCGCGGACGGTGCGATCCATCGTCGAGCGCACCTGGTCGTTGGCGTCCGTGACGCGCGTCTGGGTGGCCGCGTTGGACGTGAACAGGTCGAAGCTCTGCAACGTCGCGAGGAGCACGGCGAGCGAGACCGTCATCGCGACGAGGATCTCGACGAGGGTGAAGCCGTCTTCGGGGCATCCTGCTGGGGGCCTCATGGCATCACGCCTGCGTGGGGTTGGTCAGGAGGGTCGTCTGGCTCACGCTGCTCGCGGCACCGCGGTACCAGCTGACGTCGACGCGCACGCGGCGCAGGTCGTCGGGATCGCCGTCGACGTTGGCATCGGTGACCGGGGAGCCGGCGGGGCACACGCTGACGGGCGCCACGGTGCTCGCGAGCGCCGTCAGCCGGCCGATGACCTGGGCATTGCCGAGCGCGTTGCAGACGGTCGTCAGGAGGCTGCCGCCGAGTGCGACGCTGACGCCCAGCACGTTGACGGCGGCCGCGGGGCCGGGCGGCACGACGGGATCGGGCGGGTCCGGCGACGCGGCGCAGAACGTGGCGTTGCCCTGGCCGACGCCATCGGATGGATCGTCGATCGAGCAGGCGAAGACCGTGACGGTGTACACGACGTTGCGACGCGTGACCTGGAAGGTGGACAGCGGGGGCGAGCCCGTCACGGCTGTGGCGCCGTCGGACGCCGGCAGCGTCGCCCGCAGCGTCTGCGGCGCTGTGCTCACCGTGACGTCCGCGTAGGCCGCCTGCCGGCTGCGCTCGAGCAGGTCGCGGGCCAGGTTCGTGCCCTGCTCGCGTGCGACCGTGCGGCTGGTGCTGGCTTGGCCGCCCTGGACGAGGACGAGCGTGCCGAGCACCCCGAACACCAGGATGACGATCGCGACCATGACCTCGACGATCGTGTAGCCGGCCTCCTCGTCGCGCAACCGCCGCACGACCGAGCGCCGCGGCTGCGCCGTCCACTCACGATGGCGTTCAGTCACAGAAGTCGGCGGAGATCGACGGAACGATCACCGGCAGCTTCAGCAGGCTGTTCAGCAGGCACTTCGCCTCGGCCAGCGGGGTCGAGCGAGCCGACGCCTTCGTACCCGACGGGCTCGCTGCGGCGACGGCGACGGGCAGGCGGCGGATCCGCACGACCTCGAGCCGGCGCGAGACGACCGAGCCGCTCTCCGTGCGCATCCTCAGCCGGACCGACGACCCGGCGGGGATGTCGACGTAGCGGCAGACGCCCTTCTTGGTGCGGCAGCGCAGCTTGCCGACGACCTTCGTGCTGGGCGCGATCGCGAAGACCGCCTTGTCGCGCGCCGGCGAGTACTTCACGAACATCGCCGCGACCCTGCCCCCCGCACGGAACGTCTGCAGGCGCGGGACGCGGTAGCGGACCATGCTGCCCATCCGCTTGGCGAAGCGCACGTCGACGTAGGTGACGGTCGCGGGCGTCGCGGGCGTGCTCGGCTTGCTCTTTGGCTTCGTCCTGCGCTTCGAGGTCGAGCGCTTGCGCGGCTTGGTCGGCTTCGTGGCGGTCGGCTTCGTCGGCACGGATACCGTGGCCTTCGACCCGTCGGAGTTCGTGATGACGACCGGGATCGCCGTCGTCGAGCTCGACCCCCCGGACTTGGACGCGGACGCGGTCGCGGGGGCGGGCGCCGTCGCTGTCGCCGGCGCCTCAGCGGCCTGCCTGGCCGAGGCCGGCGGCGCAAACGGGTCCTGGCCCGCGCGCGTCGAGCGCTTGCGCGGCGCCGCGGCCTTGTCGCTCGCGTTCAGCAGCTTCTCGGCACGGACCGGGAGCTTGCCCGGCGCGGCGACGGGCGGCGCCTCGGTGGCCGCCGGGGCGCCCTCCGGGGCGGACTTCATGAACAGCAGGGGCGCCGCGATGGCGATCAGGAGGGCGACGAGCGGAATCGGCCACAGGCGCCGCCTGACCACTTCGTCGACGAGGCTGCGCAACATCATGACCCTCCCTGAGTCGGGGCTGCCGCGGGCACCGCGGCCGGTTGAGGCGTGGCGACTGCGATGTAGGCGGTGCCGGCGATGGACGCCTTGATCAGCGAGGACTCCTGGTTGGCCCGCTCGAATGTCAGGCCCTCGATCGTCACCAGCCGGCCGTCGATCTTCAGGTTGCCGGACTTGACGGTCACGGCCCGGCGCGCCGCGCCGAGCACGTTGACGAGATCGAAGTACTCGCCCGTGTAGGTGAAGGTGAACGGCAGCGTGGCGAGGCCTCCGGCGCCGACCGTCGCGCCCGGCGTCAGGATCGTGCCGGGCGTGGCTGCCGCCGCCGCCGGCCCGCCGCCGGGCTTCAGGGCGGCCAGGCGCAGGTCGCTCTTGCGCGACCCCGCCCGCCGCTGCAGCTCGCGCAGGAGCGCCGGGATCTCACCGCGCGCCGGCACCGCGCCGTCGAGGCGCCGCAGCTCGGCGAGCAGCTTCGGATACTCGTTGCGCGCGGCCTGATAGCTCGCAAGCTGCGTGTTGGCCGCTGCCAGGCGCTGCTGCTGCGTGGCGACGTTCGCCTTCACCTGCGCGCTCTCGGTGCGCTTCGGCGAGATCGCGAGCATCCAGAGGGCGGCCAGCAGCGCCAGGCCGGCGACCACCGTCGCGATCATCATCCGCTGGTGAGGAGAAGCGGAGGCGATCATTTCGGGGCTCCTACGGCGGTGGCGGTCTGGTTGGCCGCAGCGGGCTCCGCGGCAGGAGGTGTGGCCGGCGGCGTGCCGGCCGGTGGCGACGCTGCGGCGCCCGGCGTCGCGGCTCCGGCTGCTGCCGCGGCGAGCTGCGGGCTCTGCTTGAAGTACGTCACCAGCGAGAAGCTCGACGCCTCGTCAGAGCCCGGGCATGCGCTCGAGGCCTTGCCGCCGCCACCTCCGGCATCGGGACGCTCGGTGCGGCTGAAGCCGACCTCGGCGACGCCCGTCAGCGCGTACAGCCGGTCCATGTACTTCGGCACGTCGCGTTCGTGCCTGCCGCAGCCGGCCAGCTCCAGCGCCGGGCCCGGAAGCGCGCTGCGCAGCGAGCCGCCGCCGCCGCCCTCCACGCTCGTCGATGCGGTCAGCGTGCCCGTCGCGGAGGTCAGCCAGACGTCGCCGGGAGCAACCTGCGAGAGCTGGCGCAGCGCGCGATCCCAGTCGAAGCGCGCCGCTGCCACGGTCGTGACCGCCGTGCGGCGCGCCGTGGTCGCCGCGGCGAAGTCGGCAAACGGCTTCAGCGACGCCGCCTGCTGCTCGGCCTGGACGAGCTCGCCCTGGATCGCGACGAGCTGCTCCTTGCCGGCGCTCACCTGGTTGGAGACGATGACCATGTAGACGACGGCCGCCGCGAGCAGCGCGACGACGCCGCAGACGACCTGGGCGACGCGCGCGTTCGGTGCCGCGTCGTACTGCGTGGTGGCGCTGCCGGCGCGCGCCGGGCGCAGGTCGGGGCGCTCGCTGCCGGACGCCAGCGCGAGGCCGACCGCGACGTCGAGGCGCTCGGGTGGGACCGACACGGTGCCGAGGTCGGGCCAGGCGTCGCGCCCGGCCGGCAGCACCGGCACGTTGAGCTCGTCGCGCAGCAGCTCGGCGACACCGGGCCATGTGGTCATCGCGCCGGTCAGCACGACGCCGCCGATCGGCCGGGCATCGGGGCGCGCAGAGTAGAAGCCGCGCGAGGACTCGATCTCGGCGACGACGCGGCGTAGGCCCTCGCGGACCTGCAGCGCGACGGCCGCCTCCAGCTCGGGCGTGACGGCCGAGGGCAAGCCGTGCTTGGGCGCGGGGTTGACGCCCATCGCGGCGATGTGCCCGCGCGCCTCCTCGTGGGTGATCCCGGCGCGCTCCGCGAGACCCGCGGCGATCGCCTCCGAGCCGGCGGACGCGGCGCGCACGAGCAGCGGCTCGCCGTCCTCGGCGATCACGACGTTCGTCAGCGCGCCGGCCTGGACGTAGAGGATCGCCTCGCCGCCCAGCGGCGGGTGCTCGAGCGCTTCGAGCATCGCCAGGCCGGAGAGCTGGATGCGCTCCGCCTTCAGGTGGGCGCCCGCCAGCGCCCGCGTGAGGCGCTCGATGCCGTCGATGCGAGCCGCGGCCATGAGCACGCGCTGCAGGGGAGGACCGCTGCCCTCGGGCGACATGCCGACGCAGCGGTAGTCGACGACGAGCTGGTCGAGCGCCACGGGCAGCAGATCCCCTGCCATGTGGCGCACGGCGCCGTCGAGGTCGCGGCCGGTGAGCGATGCCGGTAGTTCGACCATGCGCACCATGAGTCGCGGGTGGGCGAGCCCGACGCGCACGTTCTGAGGCAGCTTGTGCTCCGTGAAGAGTGCGCGCAGCTCGACGGCGAGCTCGTCGGCGTTGACGACCTCGCCGTCGACGACGAGGCCGACCGGCAGCGGATGGACGATGGCGCGGCGCACCCGCGCGCGCTCGGATCCCGACGACTGCAGCACCACGATGGCGTCGGGACCGATGTCGAGGGCGACCGTGGACGACGATCGACGCGTTCCGGGACGGACCGGTCCGTCGGGAAGCAAGGATGGAATCCGCACGCTGTGCTCTTCGGCGCGACAGCCCCCTGCGACGAGCGCCCTTGAGGCGTTTGGACGCATGGTCGACGGCTTGCCGGCCGTCCACCGTAAGCCCGTGCGACTACGCTGATCTGCGTGAAGGGCTTCGCCTCCGACAACTACGCCGCCGCCCACCCCGAGGTGCTGGCGGCGATCGCCGAGGCGAACACCGGGCATGCCGTGGCCTATGGCGCGGATCCGTGGACGGCACGCGCGCAGGACCTGCTGCGCGAGCACTTCGGTGAGCAGGCGCGCTCGTTTCTCGTCTTCAACGGGACCGCGGCGAATGTCCTCTGCCTGCGCGCGATGTGCCGCCCGTGGGAATCGGTCGTGTGCGCCGCCGCCGCCCACGTCAACGTCGACGAGGGCGGGGCACCGGAGCGCATCGCAGGCGTCAAGCTGCACGCGCTCCAGACGCCCGACGGCAAGCTCACCCCGGAGCTGGTGGCCACGCGCCTGGATCGCGCCGGCGACGAGCACGCCGTCCAGCCGCGCGTCGTGACCGTCACCCAGAGCACGGAGCACGGCACGCGCTACAGCCTCGAGGAGCTGGGCGCCCTGGCCTCGTTCGCGCACGAGCACGACCTGCTGCTGCACGTCGACGGATCGCGCTTGGCGAACGCGGCCGCCGCGCTCGACGTCCCGCTGCGCGCGGTCGCGACGGACGCCGGCGCCGACGCCGTCTCGTTCGGCGGCACGAAGAACGGGCTGCTGTGCGGCGAGGCGGTCATCCTGCTGCGTCCCGGGCTCGCCGACGGGTTCGCCTACCTGCGCAAGCAGACGCTGCAGCTGGCGTCCAAGGGCCGCTTCCTCGCCGCGCAGTTCATCGCCCTGCTCGAGGGCGACCTCTGGCTTCGCAGCGCCGCGCACTCAAACGCCATGGCGACGCAGCTCGCGAGCGCGGTCGCGGACGTGCCCGGGGTGCGCATCGTCCAGCCCGTGCAGGCCAACGCCGTGTTCGCCGTGATCGCGCCGGAGGCGACCGAGGTCCTGCAGCGCGACTGGCGCTTCTACGTGTGGGACCCGACCGCCGGCGAGGTGCGCTGGATGTGCTCCTGGGATACGACGCCCGAGGAGGTCGACGACTTCGCGGCGGCGATCGCGGATGTGTGCGCCGCGGCGCCCGCGCCGAGCGCGAGATGACGCGCGTAGACACCGCGGCCATGCTGATCCGTCGAATACTGGCCTTCCGTACCTAACATCACACAGCGACCGTGCCGATCATAGAAACATGGGTAGACCCTCCATGGTGAACCGCAGCTTCCGCATAGGACGTGATGACATCACCGTCGTCTGCGACGCGATCTTCGTTCGCGCCGAGATCGACGTGCTGCGCGACGCGCTGGCCTGGCGGCGCGACCGCCTCGCTCGTGCGGACTACGACGACGCCTCCGCCGTGCTCGTCCTGCGCGGCTGGATGGTGCTCGACGACCTGCTCGCCTCGACGAGCGTGTTCGGCGACGAGGCGCCCCTGACGCTGACCCGCGAGCAGGCGCTCATGCTCTGCGAGATCGCGACCGCATACGTCGCCGAGCGAGATGTCGAGAGCTACCAGCCCGCCGAGGAGCGCGACCGCATCGCGCTCCTGCGCACGCAAGTCGGGCCGCTGATGGACCTCTGCTGCGAGTTCGCCCTCGCGCAGGAAGAGGCCCGCGCGCTGCGCGAGCCTCGGCTGCCCGTCTGAACAGCGGCCGACGGCTTCGCGCCAAGCCCCGGACGACGGTGATCGCCTCGCTACGCTCCGATGTCGGCGTGGCGGCGAGGAGGGTCCGATGGAAGAGCAGGAGCAGACTGAGCAGGAGCAGGCTGAGCAGGAGCCGGTCAAGAGCATCGTCGAGAAGGCAATCGCGCGCCAGGAGGATCAGGCGCGCGAGCACATCGAGAAGTTCGGCGCCGAGCATCCCGAGACGCTCATCATGCGCGGCGAGCTCGCGTACTCCTACTGGCAGTCAGGACGTCACACCGACGCGATCGAGATCGAGGAGGACGTGCTCGAGATCTCCGAGCGCACGCTCGGCGCCGACTCGCCGGGCACGCTGCGCGCGCGCGTGAACCTCGCAGCCTCGCTCTGGTCGGCCGGACGCCACGACGACGCGATCCGCATCGAGGAGGAGGTGCTCGAGGCAACCGAGCGCGTCCTCGGCCGCGATCATCTCGACACGCTCACCGCGCGCTCGAACCTGTCCTTCTCCTACGCCTCGGCCGGCCGCTCCGCCGATGCGATCAAGGTTCTCGAGCAGGTGCTCGAGGATCGCCTGCGCGTGCTCGGAGCCGACGACGAGGAGACGCTCGACGCGCGCTCGAACCTCGCATCGTCGTTGTGGGCGTCCGAGCGCCACGACGAGGCGATCGCGGTCGAGGAGCAGATGGTGGCCGAGAGCGAGCGCATCCTCGGCGCCGATCACCTCGACGTGCTGAGCGCGCGGCGCGACCTCGCGTCGTCCTATCGCGCGGCGGGGCGCGGTGACGAGGGCACGGCGCTGCAGGAGCGCCTCGTCGCGGATCTCGAGCGCGTGCTCGGCGTCGATCACCCCGCCACGCAGGCCGCGCAGCGGACCCTCGACGAGAACTGACCGCAGATCGCCTCCGCGCGGCGTCAGGAAGCGGTGCCGCAGAACGACGTGAGGTCCCCGGTGACCGCGACGACGCCGAGCAGCCGGCCGTCCTCGTCGACGACCGGTACCCGGCGTGACTCGGTCAGCAGGGCGAGGTCGCGGCCCGTGGTCGCGGGCGCCTCCGGTGCGACCGTCGGTCCACGGTCGGCGACCTGGGCCGCCGGGCGGTCGGGATCTTCGTCTTCTGAGAGGTGCGCGGGCGTCAGCGATCCGACGTAGCGTCCCTCGTCGGCCACGAACGCCAGGCGCCGGCTGTTGCTCGCGGCGAAGTAGGCGCGTACGTCGGCGATCGTCGCGCTCGCGTCGAGCGTGCTGAACTTCGCGTGCAGCACGTCGCGGACGGTCAGGTCGTCGGCTTCGTCGATTTTGATCTTTGACATGCCCGCATCATGGCGCGAACGGCGAGGGGCCACAATGCGCGTGTGGCTCCCGAACCCTTTGCCCTGCTCGCAGCGCAACCCGCGACGCCGGTGGACGAGCTGGCGCTCGCGCTGGCGGCGGAGTTCGGCGGCGTCGATGACGTGTCCGTGCGGGCGCGGCTCGACGAGCTCGCAGGCGAGGTCGCGCTGCAACGAGCGCCGGCCGGCGAGCCGGACGCGGGAACCGCCGCGCTGCGCGAGGTGCTCGGCGTCCGCCATGGCTTTCGCGGTGACCGCGATGACTACGACGATCCGCGCAACTCGATGCTCCAGCTCGTGCTCGAGCGCCGCCTGGGACTGCCGATCACGCTGTCGGTGCTGTACGTGGCCGTGGCGCGCAGAGCAGACATCACGCTGAGCGGCGTCGGCCTGCCGGGTCACTTCATCGTCGGTGACCTCGGCGCCGTGCCGCCGGTGCTGCTCGATCCGTTTACCGGCGGCACGGTGCTGAGCGCCCAGCCCCCGGCCGGCGCGCGAGCCTGGAGCGCGCACGAGATCGCGCTGCGGATGCTCAACAACCTCGTCGGCTCCTACGGGCGGCGCGGCGATCTCGGGCGCACGATCCAGGCGGCGCAGCTGCGGCTCGCGCTACCGCTCGAGCCGTCCGCGGCAGAGCCGCTGCGCGCCGAGCTCAGAGCGCTGCGTGCCCGCCTGAACTGACGCCGGTCAGGGCAGAGCCGGGCCGTTCGCCCCGCAACAGATCACGGGACGCCCGGCCCACGGGAGGAAAGCTCACTCCAGCGGCCGCGCCTCAGGCGCCGTCCGCGCCGCTGGGAGTGGCGTCCTCGCCCTCGGAGTCCTTGGCGTCGCCGACCCGGCCGGGCGTGTCGGCCACGGATCCGGCACCGACACGGCTGGGGGAGTCGGCGTCGGGGCCGCCGTCACTCGTCGCGTCGGCGTTGTCGCCGCCGTCACGCGGGACCTGGACCGAGGGCTCCACTGCGGCCATGTTGCCGAGTGCGTCGCTGCTCATCTCCTGCGGATCGTCCTTCTCCGAGACGTCCTCGTCGATCATGTCGCGCGGCACCATGCCCCCAGGTGCTCCACCCTTGGCGTCATCGGGCTCCTGAACGCCGCCGCGGACCTGCGTGGGGTCGTCCATTTCGTTCTCGGACATCAAAGCCCTCCCATTCATCGGTTGCAAGCTCTCCGTGCCGACCCTACCCATCGACCGCGCCGGATATGAGCCTGGCGCGCGACCGCGGTGCCCGCAGGGGGTAGTACCGTGCGTTCATCCGGTTTCCCGGGGGTCGTCCCGGCGTCGAGAGGAGCAGCATGGCGAAGACATGCGGTCACGAAGGATGCAGATGCGAGGCGCGCGAGGACGGCTACTGCTCGGACTACTGCGCCAAGCACGGCGGCCACGAGGGCCACGTGGCCCACGAGTGCGGCTGCGAGCATGCCGAGTGCCAGGTCCCGGCGCCCGCCGAGTGAGCGCTGCGGCCTGACGCGCCACGCGCAAGCGCTGCCGTGAGCACGGCCCCGACCGCGCGCGAGCGCTGGAACGAGCGCTACGACGAGGCCTCGTTCGAGCCGTTTCCCGCGGCTGCATCCGAATGGCTCGACGAGCACGATGCGCTCTTGCGCGAGCTGCGCGGCACGGGCGGCGAGCGCCGGGCGCTGGACGTCGCCTGCGGCGACGGGCGCAACGCGCGGCGGCTCGCCGAGCTCGGATACGCGGTCGACGCCGTCGATGTGTCGGACGTCGCGATCGGCCGTCTGCGGGCGGCCGCCGCCGAGATGGGTCTAGAGGTCTGCGGGCAGGTGCTCGATCTCGAGCACGATCCGCTGCCCGCGGGGCCCTACGACGTCGTCGTCTGCATGAACTACCTGCAGCGCGACCTGTTCGGCGCCCTGCGCGACGCGCTGGCGCCCGCCGGCCTGCTGCTCTGCGAGACCTTCGCGCGCGCTCACGTCGAGGAGCTGGGCCGGACGTTCAATCCCGCGTACGTCCTGGAGCGCAACGAGCTGCTGCACGCCCTCGGCGGCCTGCACGTACGCCACTATCGCGAGGGAGCGGCCACGCGCCGCGGCGAGGAGCGCGGCGTCGCGAGCATCGTCGCGCAGCGCCTTCACGCGTGACGATGGCGCGCTCGGATCGCGGCGGCAACTAGCCTGCGAACGATGGTCACGGAACCCGGGATCCTGCTGACCGTCGTCGGGGGCTACCTCGGCGCGGGAAAGACGACGTTGCTCAACCACGTGCTGCGCGACGCCGGCGACCGGCGCCTGGCGGTGCTCGTCAACGACTTCGGCGCGATCAACATCGACGCCGAGCTGATCGAGTCGCGCGACGGCGAGATGGTGAGCCTCACCAACGGCTGCATCTGCTGCGGCATCGGCGGCGACTTCATCGCCGCGCTGGCGAGCCTGCGCGACGTCGACGACCCACCCGAGCAGGTCGTCGTCGAGGCCAGCGGCGTCGCCGACCCCGCCCAGATCGCCGTCTTCGGCGACATGCCGGGCTACGTTCGCGACGCGGTCGTCGTCGTCGCCGACGCCGAGACCGTGCGAGCCCGCGCCGAGCACCCGGACACCGGCCACCAGGTGCGCGCGCAGCTGCGCGCCGCGGACCTGCTCGTCGTCAACAAGACCGACCTCGTCGAGCCGGCCGCGCTGGCGGACACCCGCGCGTGGCTGCGCGAGCTCGCCGGCCCCTCGACGGGCATCGTCGACGCCGCCTTCGGCAGGGTGCCGACGGACGTGCTGATCGGCGCCCGGGCCGTCGCCGCGGAAGACAAGCGGCCGGCGCCTCCGGCCGGCGACCACGCCGAGCACGACCACGACCACGCCCATGACCACCCGCACTACGAGACCTGGAGCTGGAGCGGCGAAGCCGCGCTGAGCGGCGCCGGGCTCGTCGAGGAGCTGCAGGCGCTGCCCGAGGGCATCGTTCGCGCGAAGGGCATCCTGCACCTGCGCGAGGACCCGCAGCAGCGCTACGTCCTACAGCTCGTCGGCCGCCGCTACAGCATCGAGGCCCGCGGAACGTGGGGCGGCGACGTGCCGGCCTCGCGCCTGGTCGTCATCGGCCTGCCGGGCTCCGTCGACGAGCAGGCGCTCGATGCGACGCTGGGCCGTCTCAGCCTGGCGGCCTCCGCGCGCGACGCCGGCTGAGCACGCAGCTCACCGTCATCGCGTAGGCGACGTGGTCGAGCACCTGGGGCGCCAATGGGAGCGCGCGGATCCGGGGAAATCGGCGGCCCACCACGCCGAGGTCGAGCGCGGCGATGGCGAGGCCGGCGAGCACCGACCAGGCCGTCATGCGGCGACGCGGCAGGACCACGGCGAGCGCCACCGCCCAGCCGAGCGACAGCGCGCCGTGCGCCGCCATCGCGGCCGGCAGCAGGCGTGACACGCGCTGCTCGTCTCTGCGCAGCAGCGTTCCGGCCGCCAGTGACGCTTCCAGCGGGTTGGCCCCGCTGGCCAGCGCATTCAGCGTCGAGGGCACGCCGCTGACGACGGCCGCCACCGCGCCGGCGACCACGGCGTCCACCACGATCTCGCTGTCGAGCACCGGCCCACCCTAGAACAAACGTCCAGGCCTCCGGCGATGCCGCGCGTGCCCGACGCGCCCTCGCTACGATCGTTGGTTCGTCGGCGGAGCGGGGGGCAGGATGCGCATCAAGCTGGTATCGCTCGAGGATGGGATCACGTCGTGCGGCTTTCGCAAGATGGCCGCCCATGTGGCGCGCATCAACGAGGACACGGACTCCTGCTACGTGTCGACGAACCGCTACCGCAGCATCCGCAACGGCCTGCGCGGCACGCTCGGCAGCGCCGGCTCGCTGGAGCCCGAGGACATCGACCTCGCGGCGCGCGAGCTGATCCAGTCCGACCTCGTCGGCTTCTCGTCGATGACCGGCTACTCCGACCTGACGCGCAAGCTCATCAAGCGCGTCAAGGAGCTCGATCCGTCGACCTACGTCATCTGGGGCGGGATCCATCCGATCATCCAGCCCGAGGACGCGATCCTCGCCGACGTCGACGCGATCTGCACCGGCGAGGGCGAGTTTGCCTTCCACCAGCTCTACGACGAGCTCATGGCCGGACACCGCCCGACGAACATCAAGAACTTCTGGTTCAAGGAGGACGGCGGCGAGATCGTCAAGAACCACTTCCTGCCGCTGATGTCGCAGGAGGAGATGGAGAGCCTGCCGTTCCCGCAGTACGGCGAGGGCGAGCTCATCTACCAGGCCGGCGAGGGCTTCATCCCGATGAAGGTGTCGGACTACATCGACAACGACGGCCTGAGCTATACGACCCTGTGGTCGATCGGCTGCCCGTTTCACTGCAGCTACTGCGGCAACACGAAGTTCATCTCCAACGACCCGAAGTACAAGCGCATCCGCCACCCGAGCGCGCGCTACATCATCGACGAGGTCAAGACCGCGCGCGCGCGCTTTCCGCATCTCAGCCAGGTCAGCTTCCACGACGACAGCTTCATGGCGATCCCCTACCGCCAGATCGAGGAGTTCGCCGAGCTGTGGAA